>Ga0307373_10004840_pt1 | contig 22402 bp, 17 predicted proteins | sample OX2MG_FD_202534 | JGI IMG/M metagenome (GOLD analysis project Ga0307373, IMG submission 202534) | Soil microbial communities from Risofladan, Vaasa, Finland - OX-2 | ecosystem: Environmental > Terrestrial > Soil > Coastal area > Acid sulfate soil | place: Finland: Risofladan, Vaasa | collected... | reverse complement strand
CACAACATGCGTAGGGCGGTCAACATCTCGTCGGTCCTCCTCGCCTGCCGGGCATCCTCGAAGGCCACCGCCAGCTCGGGCCGCCGGTCGTCGTTCGGAGGCTCGACAGCTGGCAGGACCGGGCGCCGCGAGCGGAGGGCACGGGTGAGCTCCTCGTACCACTTCTGGGCCGTGACGAAGTCCTCCGTGACGTCCGCGGCCACCGACCGGACGGTGGCGAGTGGCGGCGCACCCCGAGGCGCGGCGGGCTTCGGCAGCGAAGCCAGTGTCCGCGCCATCAACCGGACACGGGCACATCCGGTCACCAGGTGGGTCACGGCCGGCAGGGCCATTCGCTTGGCGCCCCGCTCGTTCATGAACTGTCGGAAGGCGTCGTCCAGCCGATGGGCGCTTCCCATGGCCACCGTGCGCGCCGCCTCGTCGTCGGTCCCCGCATCCGGCACCCCGGCCCGCCCGATCTCGGCCACGAGCCACGCGGTCGCACCGGCGTAGGCCTCGCCCAGGGTGCGGGCCAGCTCGGCCGGGGCCCCTCGGGGCCAGAACAGCAGCCCGACCACGATGCTGACCAGGACGCCGATGGCGACGTCCTCCACACGGACCAGGCCCGCCCTCCATCCCACCGGGTCGATGATGTTGAAGACGATGACCACGGCCACGGTGAACCCGGCCTGGCCCACCGCGAACGAGATGGCCGAGGGGGCGACCCCGGCCACCAGGACGGCGAAGGGCAGTACCGCCCACAGCAGGCCCAGGTGGGGTCCCAGTGCCACCAGCAGCACCGAGCCAACCACGAACCCACCCACCGTGCCGGCCACCGCCCTCAGGGCGTTGGCTCCTGTGCCGAGGGCGTTCGACCGCAACACCGACAGGGTCCCGAGCACCACCCAGAACCCGTGCTGCACGTCCGTCACCTCGACCACCGCGACGGCCAGGGAGAGGCCGGCCGCGCCGCGCACGCTGTTCCGGAACCAGACCGAGCGCAAGGTCAACCGGGACGAGGCCGACCGGAGCACGGCCCTGATCGACCGCCGGGCCCGCGCCGTTGCGTGGCCGGCGTGATCGGGCACCGTCCCGAGCGCCACGTCCGCGGCCATCTCGGTGGCGAAGGCCAGCATCCGACTGGAGTAGGTGGGATCCACCGTCCACAGTGACGGAGCCCCGTCGCCGGTGACGGGACCGGTCGCGGCCCGGTCCGGGTCGCCGACGTCGGCCAGCAGGTGCTCCCATGCCGCCTCCATCGACGCCTCCCTGGCCGAGGCCAGTTCGTCCACGCCCTCGGCCAGCGGGCCGACCCGGGCCGACGACGAGAGCGCTTCATCCTCCCCGACGAGGGCGGCGATCAGGCGGAGCACGCGGGCCACCGCGGTGTGGATCCTCTGGACCGGCCGGTTGTCGACCAGGACGGATGCACGGTGGAGTGGGACGAGTGCGTTCTGGCCGACCCACTCCATCGTCGACACCAGGCTGGCCAGAGCGGAGTCGGTCGGCCCGGCGCCAGCCGGTCGGTACGGGGTGGCCTCGTACCGGGCCCGGAGCCGGTCCATGGCGTCGCCCGCCCGTTGCCGCGCCGGCGGATCGACGCGGCCGCCGGCATGGGTCTCGACCAGTCCGGCCACGGCCCGGGCGGCGTCGGCCACCGCCCGTCGGAGGGGATCGTGCCACCGTCCGGGCCACACCAGCATCACCGCCGGGATGCAGAAGGCCGCGGCCAGCCCCCAGCCCGCCAGGCGGCTGCCGATGGCCGAGGCCCCGGCGGGTATGGCCACGGGGAGGACGAAGGTCAGAAGTGCCGCCGTGGAGGCCACGGCCGCCTGCGGGCTCACCGCCCCGGCGAACAGGACGGCGAATCCGAACACCGCCATGCCGATCACCGCGGTGGCGGCATGGCCGGAGCAGAGGGTGCCGGTGGCGATGAGCACCACCCCGGCGGCGACGAGCCCGGTGTAGGAGCGGAGCCGCACCCGGGTCGGCCCGCCGAAGTCGACGAAGAGCAGCAGCGAGAAGGACCCGAACACGCTGAACAGCGTGGTCTGACCGTTCCCCACGCCGAAGTCGGCCAGGGCGAACACCGCCGGAACCAGTACCGCGGCCCGGATCGACCGATGGGTGGCGCGGAGGCCGGGATCCCGTGCCTTCCACGCCTCGAAGGCCGTCCCGATGGCCGACGACCGTCGCGGGCCCGCTCCGGCTCCCTCGGTCTCGACCATCCTCCCTCCCGACACCCCGACTTCCGGTCCGGCCCACCGTATCCGGCGGAACGGCCGCGGCGGGTGGTCATCGCGGGTTCAGCGCACCTGATGCCGGTCCGCGGCGCGATCATGGGACATGGGCATCGCATCGGCACGGTCGGCTCTCGTCGCCTGGCAGGACTCCTTTCCGGCCGACCCGTTCGCCTCCGACCGGGAGCTCCGGGCGATCCTCGGCCGCGCCCTGAGCCCCGGACGGCTCGCGGCTCTGGAGACCCGGGCCTCGGCCTTCGCCCGGCAGGTGGTGGAGGTGGTGGGACCCGCGGCCCGTCGCTACGAGCAGCGCCTGCACCTTCCGGAGCTGGCCCGCTACGACGCCGTCGGCCGGAGGACCGAGGCCGTGGTGTTCGACCCCTCCTACGATGCCGCCGCCACTGCGGTGTGGGCCAGCGGGCTGGTGGCCCTCTCCGACCGGCCGGGAAGCGCCTTCGAGCAGGCCACGTTGCTCTACCTGCTGTCCCTGGAGGGCGAGGCGGGGCAGGCCTGCCCCGCGACCTGCACCATCGGCCTGGCCCGCGCCCTCCGTCGGACGGCGGATCCCTCCGTGCGCGACCGGTTCCTCCCCGGCCTGGTCGACCCGGAGTACGCCACCGCCAGCCGCGGGTCCCAGTTCCTCACCGAGGTACAGGGAGGGAGCGACGTGGGGGCCAACGCCTGCCTGGCCGAGCCCACCGGCGACGAGGGGACGTACCGGATCACCGGGGAGAAGTGGTTCTGCTCGGTGGCCGACGCCGGCCAGTTCTTCCTCACCGCGAGGGTGGCCGGTGGACCCGACGGCACTGCGGGGTTGGGCAGTTTCGTCGTCCCGCGCACCATCGACGGCGCACCCAACGGGTTCTCGCTCCGGCGCCTCAAGGACAAGCTCGGCACCCGGGGCCTGGCCTCGGGCGAGATCGACTTCGTCGGCGCCCTGGCCTGGCCGGTGGGGCCCGTCGAGCACGGCTTCCGGACCGCGGTGGGAGTCGTCCTCAACACCAGCCGGTGGATGACCGCGGTGGGCGACGCCGGCATGATGCGACGGGCCGTGCTCGAGGCCCGCGCCTACGCCCGGCACCGTCAGGCCTTCGGCCGGCGGATCGAGGACTTCCCCGCGGTCCGGCACACCCTGGCCGACATGGTGGCCACCTCGAGCGGGGCGCTCCACCTGGTGTTCGCCCTCACCGGCCTCGAGGACCGCATCGATGCCGGGACCGCCGGCGACGAGGACGTCGCCTACCACCGCTTCCTGGTCAATCTGACCAAGTACCTCCTGTCGGTGCAGGCCTCCGAGGTGGTGCACTCGGCCATCGAGGTGCTGGGCGGCAACGGGACCATCGAGGAGTTCAGCGTGCTCCCCAGGCTCTATCGCGACGCCATGGTCTACGAATCGTGGGAGGGTACCCACAACGTGCTGGTGGCCCAGGTGCTCAACGACCTCCGTCGCCTCCCCATCCTCGAGGTGGTGACCGACCGGCTGCACCGCTGTCTCGACGGGAGCGACGATCCGGCGGTGACGAAGCAGCTCGGCCGACAGCTGGACCACGTCGTGGACGACGTGCGCCGGAGCACGGCCGAGCCGGCCTTCGGGGCGTGGTACTTCCGGGCCGTGCTCGACCGGATCGGGGTGCTGGCGGAGGCGGCCTACCTGCTCGAGGCCGGTGAGAGGCCGTCCGCCGACCACCTCCTGGCGCTAAACGCCACCCCCGGAGGCGGGACCGGGGGGGACGGCACCCTCGCCGGGCGGGTCGAGGCCGTGCTCACACCGCCGGGTTGAGCGCGGGCCGGCGCGACCTCATGGAGGCAATCCTTCCGGAGGGAGCGACCGGGTGGTGGGAGCGGTCGAACGAAATGACCTCCTGCCCTGTACACGGCGGTCGAATTGCGTCACCATTGGGACTGGTCTGCAGTCTGAGGGAGGCCCCGTTGGCTACGCAGTTCGAAGTGACACCGACCGAACCCGGGCCGGGCCCGGGGCCCATCAGTCCGATCGCCGACGCCGAATCGGCCCGCCGCCTCGATCGTCTGGCGCCGCTCCTCCACGAGTTGATCGCCTGGGATCTGGTCCGCCAGACCGACACGGGGGCCTTCGAGATCCCCGAGGACGTCCAGGTGCGGCTCCGACAGCTCTCGGCACTGCAGAACGGCTCCATCGCCGAGGTCTACGTGGGGCGCAAGTGCGGGCGTTGCGGCTCCATGCGGGTGACCAGGATGGTGGACGGCGTCCGGCTGTGCTCGACCTGCAGCGCCGAGGCCAGCGCCCCACCGGTGCCGGACGAGCCCCCGGCCTGCGAGGTGCGGCGGGGCGGCCGTTCGCGTTGGCACCGGAAGGCCGGCTGAGGGCCGGACTTCAGACCAGCCGGCGATCGGTGGCCCACCTGGTCAGTTCATGGCGGGTCGAGAGTTGGAGCTTGCGGAGCACCGACGAGACGTGGGACTCCACCGTCTTGGCCGAGATGCCCAGGTCCTTGGCCACCTCCTTGTAGGTGTAGCCCCGGGCGATCAGCCGGAGCACCTCCCGCTCCCGGGGTGAGAGCTGGTCGAGCTCTGGATCGCCGGTGGCCGAACCCAACGTTCGGCTTCCGGCGAAGGCGTCCAGCACGAAGCCGGCCAAGCGAGGCGAGAAGACCGCGTCCCCGGCCGCCACCCGCTGCACCGCCGCCATCAGCTCGACCCCCGAGATGGTCTTGGTCACATAGCCCCGGGCCCCGGCACGGATGACCGCGATCACGTCCTCGGGCGCGTCGGACACCGAGAGGGCCAGGAACCGGACCTCGGGATGGTGGGGCAGCACCCCCCTCAGCACCGCCTGGCCCCCGCCGCCGGGCAGGTGGACGTCGAGCAGCACCACGTCGGGCAGGCGCTCGTTGATGAGCTCCACGGCGGCGTCGGCCTCGTCGGCCTCACCGACCACGTCCACCGCGGTGCCCAACTCGGCCCGGACCCCGGCCCTGAACATGGCGTGGTCGTCGACCAGGAAGATCCTGGGGCGGCCGCCGTCGCTCACCGGACCGACCGGTCGAGCGGGAGGGACAGTCCGACCTCGGCACCGTCACCCGGAGCCGACCTGATGGCCACCGATCCCCCGAACCGGTCCATCCGGGCCCGGATCGACCGGGCGATGCCCTGGCGGTCGTCGGGGACGGCCCCGGGGTCGAAGCCGCGGCCGCGGTCACGCACGTAGATCGCCACGGTGTCGGACTCCACCTCGGCGTAGATGGAGACCTGAGGGGCCCCCGACCACTTGGCGGCGTTGACGGTGGCCTCGCGCGCCGCGTCGATCAGCGCCCGCACCCCCTCGGACAGCTGGCACTCCCCGACGACCACCACGTTGACGGTGATCCCGTGGTCCGCCTCCACCTGGCGCTGGAGCACGTCGAGCCCCCCGGTCAGCGTGGCCGCCTCGTCGCCGATGGTTCCGGGGAGCCGACCGTCGAACAGCCAGGACCTGAGCTCCCGCTCCTGGGCCCGGGCCAGGCGCACCACGTGCTGGGGGTCGTCCGCCGACCGTTGGATCAGGGCCAACGTCTGGAGGACCGAGTCGTGTACGTGGGCCGCCATCTGGGCCCGCTCCTCGGCCAGGGCCCGGGCCTGGCGTTCGGCGATCAGGTCCCGGGCCAGGCTCAGCCACCACGGCCCGAACACGACGACGATGGCCCCGACCACCAGCAGCGAGCCGGCGATGGGCCGCAGCGCCGCGCCGGTCGGATGGCCCAGGATCAGGACCAGCAGGCCCCCCAGTCCCAGCGCCACGCCGACCGAGATCCGGATGGTGAGAGCCCACCGCCCCCGACGGTCGACGTCCGTGTGGAGCATGGGGAGCAGGTCGTCGTTGATCCACACCCGTTCCGCCTCGCTGGCGTTGCGCCTGATGAGAATGGCGCCCGCGGCGGCCAGGAAGACCGGCCAGCTGAACGAGCCGAGGTACCCGAGGTGCAGGGCGCCGGCCACCACCTGCACCAGCACCAGCACCGGGACGACGGCGAGGACCAGGCGGATGCCCCGCCGGTCGGAGGCGGCACGGCTCAGGATGGTGGTGGACTCGCCCTCCAGTGGGAGCAGGAGCCAGGCCAGCGCATAGACCAGGATGCCGACGCCGCTGCCCAGGGAGAGCAGCACGAAACCGATGCGGACCAGGGTCACGTCGATGCCGGTGGCCTCGGCCACCCCCCCGCACACGCCGGCCACCACCCGGGTCTGGCGGCTCCGCCGGATCGGCCCCCGGAGCCGGTGGTGCCTGCGGCCACGGTGGCCGTGGCCGCGCCAGCCGGCGGGCCCGGCCCAGGACTCGTGACGCCATCGGTCCCGTTCCCCACCCCGGGACGGCTCCGGGATGGGAGGGGGCGCGGGCGCCTCGGGCACCGAAGTGCCGGGATCGGTGGATTCGGCGATACCCGATGTTCGCGCACCGCCGGGACCGCATCCATCGGGGACATCCCTGATCCGTCGGTGGGGCGTCTCAGGGTCCGGACCGGGAGGTTCCGGATTCCCTCGCCGTCGCCACGCGTTCAGGCTGAGGGCATGGACACCGCCACCCCCCACCAGACCACGCCGGAACCCGACGGGCCGAGACCGGGCCCCCCCGAGGAAGGGGCCGGGTCGTCCGATCACCTGGTCCGCCTCCGGAGCGGTCGGATGCTGGCCGGCGTGGCAGCCGGACTGGCCGACTGGTTCGACGTCGACCCCACCTTGGTCCGGGTGGCCTTCGTGGCCCTGGCCCTGCTGGGTGGCGTGGCCGTGCCGATCTACCTGGCCGCCTGGCTGCTGATCCCCGAGGAGGGTACCGACGTCTCGGTCGCCGAGGAGCTGCTGGCCCGCGAGCGGGTCCGTTGAACGTGTCCCACCAGTACCGGAGCGTCCATCGGAGAGGACCAACCATGCGCCATCGACACGACCCGGACCGCCTGGCCGGCACCTACCGGACCGGGTGGTCGGACCATCCCGACCTGCGGGTGTCCGACGCTGAGCGGAACGACGTGGCCGAGCGGCTCTCCCGCCACTTCGCTGACGGCCGCCTCGACCAGGCCGAGTTCAGCTCCCGCCTGGACCGGGCCACCGGGGCGACGACCCGGCGCGATCTCGACGGTCTCTTCGACGACCTGCCCCGGCTGGCCGACGAGCCCTCGGGGCCACGTACCCGTCACCGACGGATGCTCCCGCTGGTGCTGGTGGTGATCCTGGTCGCCGTGGTCGCCGACTCGGCCCTGTCCCAGATGCACATCCCGGGGGTGCTGGTGGTCGTGATCGGGCTGATGATCTGGTACCGGCTGGGGCACCGCCGGAGCCACGACGAGGCACCTGTCGACCCCGGTCGCTAGCATCCGCACGACGCCCCGGACCCGACCCCGCCCCGCCCACCACCACGAGAGTGACCACGCGCCATGACCATCACAGAACAGCCGCCGACCGGCGAGCCGGTCCCGCCGGCACCACCGGCAGCCCGAGCGGTGGACCTGGTCAAGACCTACGGAACACGCGACGCGGTGGTGCACGCCCTCGACGGGGTCACCGTCCAGTTCGAGCGGGGTCGCTTCACCGCGGTGATGGGCCCGTCGGGCTCGGGCAAGTCCACGCTCATGCACTGCATGGCCGGGCTGGACACACCGACCTCGGGACGCACCTTCATCGGCGACGAGGAGATCGGCCTGTTGGACGACGCCGGCCTCACCCAGCTCCGGCGGGACCGGATCGGGTTCGTGTTCCAGTCCTTCAACCTGGTACCGACCCTCACCGCGGAGGAGAACATCACCCTTCCGGCCGATCTGGCCGGCAAGAGGGTGGACCGGGCCTGGTTCGACTACCTGGTGGACCAGCTCGGGATCGGGGACCGGCTCTCCCACCGGCCGAGCGAGATGTCCGGAGGCCAACAGCAGCGGGCCGCCTGCGCCCGGGCCCTCATCAGCCGCCCCGACCTGATCTTCGCCGACGAGCCCACCGGCAACCTCGACTCGAACTCCTCGGCCGAGATGCTGGCGTTCCTGCGGCGATCGGTCACCGAGTTCGACCAGTCCATCGTCATGGTCACCCACGACGCCCGGGGAGCGGCCTACGCCGACCGGGTGGTCTTCCTCGCCGACGGAGACGTGGTGGACGAGTTGGCGGCCCCGACCGTCGACACGGTACTGGAACGGATGAAGCAGCTGGGCGGCTGACGTGGGCAAGGTCACCCTCAAGGGGCTGCTGGCCCACAAGCTCCGCCTGGCGCTCACCGGCCTCGCCATCGTGCTCGGCGTCACCTTCATCTCGGGGACCCTGGTACTCACCGACACCCTCCACGCCACGTTCACCACCCTCTTCAGCCACGTCTACCAGAACGTGGACTTCGAGATCCGGGGCAAGGCCGCGTTCACCAGCAACGCCTCCAACGGGGGCGGGAGTGCGATCCGCAAGCCGATCCCCGAGTCGATCGTGACCGAGGTCCGCCGGATCCCAGGGGTGGCCTACGCGCAGGGCACGGTGACCGGCTATGCCCAGTTCGTGGCCCCGGACGGCAAGGCGGTGACCACCGGGGGGGCCCCCACGATCGGTCTGTCCTTCGACCCGAACCGCCAGCTGTCGGCACTGCACGTGTCCAGCGGGCAGGCGCCGGTGGGCCCGGGCCAGGTGGCGATGGACGCCGGTACGGCCCGCAAGTACCACTTCCATGTCGGCGACCACGTGCGCATCCTCCTGATCGGGCCGACCCAGACATTCACCGTCTCGGGCATCTTCACCTTCGGGACCGCCGACAACCTGGCCGGGGCGACCCTCGCCGCATTCGACCTGCCCACCGCCCAGCGCCTGCTCGGGCAGATCGGGCACTACCAGGCGATCGACGTCCTCACCCGGCCGGGAGCGGACAAGTCTCACGTCCAGCAGGCCATCGCCGGCGTGCTCCCGCCCGGGGTGGAGGTGGTGACCGGCCAGACGGTGGCCGACGAGACGACGAACTCCATCAACCAGGCGCTCTCGTTCTTCTCCACCGCCCTGCTGGTCTTCGCGTTCATCTCGTTGTTCGTCGGCGGGTTCACCATCTTCAACACCTTCTCCATCCTCGTGGGGCAGCGGACCCGCGAGCTGGCCCTTCTCCGCATCGTCGGCGCAAGCCGGCGACAGGTGTTCCGCTCCGTCCTGATCGAGGCCCTGCTCCTCGGCCTCGCCGCCTCGCTGACGGGCCTGGGTCTGGGCGTCCTGGCCGCGCTCGGTCTCGAGGCCCTGCTCAAGGCGTTCGGCATCTCCCTTCCCACCGGGCCACTCGTCTTCGCCGCCCGAACGGTTGTCGCCGCCCTCGTGGTCGGCGTGGGGGTCACCGTGATCTCCGCCATCGGCCCGGCGCGCCGGGCGGTCCGAATCCCGCCGGTGGCCGCCCTGGCCGACTACCGCGGCGACCAGGCCGAGTCCTCCCGTCGCAGGATCGTCATCGGCGGCGTGATCGCCGTGCTGGGCATCGTGGCCCTGATCTTCGGCCTGACCGAGCCGGCGATCCAACTGGTCGGGTTGGGGGCGGTGGCCGTGTTCCTGGGCGCAGGGATGCTGGCCCCGGTGGTGGCCCGGCCCATGTCGAGTGCCATCGGCCGTCCGCTGGCGCGACTGTTCGGGGTCCCCGGACGGTTGGGCCGGGAGAACTCCATGCGCAGTCCACGTCGGACCGCCCAGACCTCGTCGGCCCTCATGGTGGGTCTGGCACTGGTGTCGACCATCACCGTCTTCGGGGCCTCGCTGTCCAAGTCCGCCACCAGCAGCGTCGACAACGCGGTGAACGCCGACTACATCATCACCAGCTCCGCCACTGGGGGATCCGGCGGGTTCTCCGCCTCGGTGGCGACTGCCGCCTCACAGGTCCCTGGCGTGGCGGCCACCTCGACGGTGTACAACGGGGAGTTCGAGCTCCGGGATGCGCTCTCCACCCTCACCGCGGTGTCCACCGACCACCTCTCCGACACCGTCATCCTACGAATGGACGCCGGGTCCGGTGCGCCGGCCCTGGCGGCCGGCGACCTGCTGATCGACACCACCACGGCCAACACCAAGCATCTCTCGGTGGGCTCGGTGGTACCGGTCAAGTTCGCCCAGACCGGGGACTCGACCATGCGCATCGGGGGCATCTTCGAGCCCAACGCCCTGCTCGGCAGCTACGTGGTCGGCGACGGCTTCTTCCTGGCCCACTTCAACGACCCGCTGCCGGTCGCCGTCCTCCTGCGCACCAACACGAGCACAGGGTCGACCACCAACGCGGTGAACGCCGGTCTGACCGCCTACCCCAACCTCAAGATCCAGACCCGGGCCGAGTTCGAGAAGTCCCAGCAGCAACAGGTCAACCAATTGCTGGGCCTGGTGTACGCACTGCTGGCCCTGGCCGTGCTCATCGCACTGATCGGCATCGTCAACACCCTGATGCTCTCGGTGTTCGAGCGCACCCACGAGATCGGCCTGCTCCGTGCCGTCGGGATGAAGCGCCGTCAGGTCCGGGCCATGATCCGCTCCGAGTCGGTGATCCTCTCCCTGTTCGGTGCGGTGATCGGGGTGGTGATCGGGACCGCCCTCGGGGTGGCCTTCGCCTCCTCGCTGAAGCAGCAGGGCATCACCGACATCGTGGTCCCGGTGACCAGCCTCGTGGTGTTCCTCCTGCTCTCAGCCCTCCTCGGGTTGGGCGCCGCGAGCTGGCCGGCCCGACGGGCGGCCAAGCTCGACGTGCTGGCCGCCATCGCCGCCGACTGACGCCGCAGCCCCCGGTCGGTCCCGCCGGCGGGTCAGGCCGGCTCCTTGAGGCCCTCCAGCCCGGCGACGGCACCGGGCTCGGGCGCGGTGAGCAGGCGGGCCAGGCGGTCCAGCACGGCGTAGGCGGCCCGGACGTACCGCTCTCCGGAGACCCAGAAGGGCAGATGCCGCGTTTCGGTGTGTGGAAGAGTGCAGCCATGTCCCGGATCGTGATGGTGCACGGAGCTGGAAACGACCTGTGGGGCCCGGCCTCCATCAAGTCCCGGTGGTTCCCGGCGCTGGCCGACGGCCTGGCCTGGCATGGTGTGTCGGTCGAGGAGCGCGACGTCTCCGTGGCCTTCTACGGGGACCTGTTCCGCCCGGATCCCGAGGACGGGTACGAGCCCCGGGTGGACCGGGCCGCGGCCGTCGCCACGGTGGAGGACCTGGTCCAGAGGCTCGATCCCCACGTCGACCTGGCCGAGTTGACCAAGATGCTCACCGAGAACCATGTCGACCGCCTGCTTGCCCAGGCCGCCGCGTACCTCCAGCAGCCCGCTCTCCGCAGCGCGGCGCGGGCCCGGGTGGAGGCTGCCGTGGGCCCGGACACCCGGGTCCTGGTCGCCCACTCCCTCGGCACCCTGGTCTCCTACGAGGCCCTCTGCGCCCATCCCGAGTGGCCGGTCACCGACTACGTCACCATCGGGTGCCCCCTGGCCGGGGACATCATCCGCCACCAGCTCGACCCGTGCCCGGCCGAGGGGGTCAGCCCGTGGCCCGGCCCGGTGGAACGGTGGACCAACGTCGCCGACCCCGACGACCCGGCGGCCCGAACCACGCCGTGCGGCAGGTTCCGAGGTCAGGTCGTCGAGTACAAGGTGGACAACGGCCACCGGGTGCACGATCCCGAGCCCTATCTCAACAACCGATGGACCGGCGGGGCCGTCGCCGCCGGGTTGGCCGCCGGCTGAACGGGCTCGGGTCGGGTCCGCCGGAATCACCGGTCCCAGGGGACTTTCGACCCTTTCGCTGCGCATGCTCCCGGTCGAGGATGGCACAGAGGGGAGGGAGGGCGATGATGCGACTCGAGGACCGATATGCCCCTTGGACGGGAGATGGATCCGACCTGGACGGCACCGGTGACGCGGTCCAGGACGTGGCCCATCGGTTGACGGCGATGATCGTGGAGTTGTCCACCCACCGACCGGACCCATCGGACGGGCCGGGCTGGCTCAACTTCGACGCAGCCCTCTCCGATCTCCACGGTGCCCTGGTCGCCCTCGAGGAGTTCGGCCGGGGCGCCGACGGGACCCCGGAACCGGGGCCGGTGCTCCGCGACGCCACGCCCGGCGTCGGTCAGTGACCATCGGCCCTACCCCGACCGGAGTCCTTCGTCCACCATGGTCGGTGAGAGGAGGCGGTGGTGCCGTTCATCGACCGTGACCAGGCGGGAGCACTGCTCGGAGATCGACTGAGCCAGGTTCCCCTCAGCGATCCCGTCGTGCTCGCGCTCCCCCGCGGCGGCGTTCCCGTGGGCTACCGGGTGGCGCAGGCCATCGATGCCCCCCTCGACATCATCGTGGTCCGCAAGCTCGGCGTGCCGTTCCAGCCGGAGCTGGCCATGGGGGCCATCGGCGAGGACGGGGTCCGGGTCATGGACGACGGGGTGGTTTCGGCCACCGGCGTCAAGGGAGCCGAGATCCGCGCCGTCGAGGACCGGGAGCGGGCCGAGCTGGAGCGTCAGGTGGCCCGGTACCGTGCCACCTGCCCGAGGATCCCCCTGCCGGGGCGCACAGCTGTCGTGGTGGACGACGGGATCGCCACCGGCTCGACGGCCCGGGCGGCGTGCCTGGTGGCCCGGGCCCATGGGGCCACCCGGGTCATCGTGGCGGCACCGGTCGCCTCGCGACAGTCGGTGGCCCTCCTCGGCGAGGTCGCCGACGAGGTGATCGCCCTGGAGGAACCCGAGCCCTTCTACGCCGTGGGCCAGTGGTACCTCGACTTCCAACAGACCTCCGACGAACGGGTGCTCTCGTTGTTGGGCGCGTCGCCGAGGCGCCATGAGCCGAGCATGGCCGGGGCCCACGGGACGCCACGCCCGGCACCCGTCGCCGACGACCCGCCCGACCCGCCCGATCCGTCCGACCCTCCCGACCCTCCCGACCGGTTCAGGGAGGTCGACATCGAGCTCGGCGACGTGCAGCTGACAGGGACCGTGACCCTGCCGGCCGACGCCCGCGGCATGGTGGTCTTCGCCCACGGCAGCGGCTCGAGCCGCCACAGCCCGCGCAATCGGTTCGTGGCCCGGGTCCTCAACCAGGCCGGCCTGGCCACACTCCTCTTCGACCTTCTCACTCCCGACGAGGAGATCCGCCGCGCCAACGTCTTCGACGTGGCGTTGCTGGGCGGGCGCCTGGAGGAGGTGACCGAGTGGCTGGTCCGACTCCCCGAGGCCGTCGGTCTGGCCGTCGGCTACTTCGGGGCCAGTACCGGTTCGGCTGCCTCCCTGTGGGCCGCCGCCGACGCCCCGGGACGCATCGGCGCGGTCGTCTCGCGCGGGGGTCGACCGGACCTGGCCGGATCGCACCTCGCCCGCGTCGTGGCCCCCACACTGCTGATCGTGGGCGAACGCGACCTCGACGTCCTGGAGCTCAATCGCCAGGCCCAGACCGAGCTCACCTGCGAGAACCGGCTGGTGACCGTCCCCCATGCGACCCATCTCTTCGAGGAGCCCGGGACCCTGCAGGTGGCGGCGGACCTGGCCACCCACTGGTTCCTCGGCCACCTCCCGGTGCCGGGCGGGCCGTGAGGGACGCTGTCCGGGGCGATCTGTCGACGCCCCCCCTGTGGGGGCTCGCGCCTACAGCCCGCTGGGGTAGGTCTCGGGGGGCTCCCCCTCGTCCCACCGCGCCGTCCGCTCCATCGGCGTTACGGCCGTGGTCTCGTCGATGTGGAACACCGCATCGAACTGCTGGGACATGCGGGCCCTGAACCAGTGGCTCTGCCGCTCGGTCTCCGGCCGGTAGATCACGCCGATGGCCCGCTCCAGCCGGGGCGAGCGCAGGGCGACCGGTGCGTGCCACCCCAGGGGAACGAAGGACCTCTCCGGCCCGGCCAGGTGGAGGAGGCTCTCGTAGCTTCCCTCCAGCGCCGGCCGGACCCGCTTGCGCTCGGCGGGCCCACCCCACTCCGACGATGCCGTGACTGTCCCGTGGTCGGTGGTGAATCCGACCAGGAGGCAGTCGTCACCCCAGGCGGTCCGCGCCAGCTGCCCCACGTTGAGCTCCCCGGACCATCCGAGCTCGGTGGCCCGAGCGTCACCCACGTGGGAGTTGTGCTCCCACACCACCACTTTGGCCCGACGATCGAGGCGGTCGAGGTGGTGGGTCAGTGCCGACAACGTCCCGGCCATGTGCCTGTCCCTCAGGTTCCACGACTCCACCCGACCGTGGTACATGACCCGGTAGTACCGCTCGGCGTCATGGACCAGGCGGGCGTTCTGCTCGGCGAAGAAGAGCTCGTCCTCCGCGGCCCATCCGTCCAGGGCCAGAAGGGCGGCGGCCCGGCGGCGGAGGTCCACCAGCTGCGCCACCACCTCGTTCTCGCACGGCACCATCAGGTCCAGGGTCACGGCGTGCCCGTACTCGGGCCCCTGTCCCTGGACATGGTCGAAGCAGCTGTAGCGATCCCGGGCCTGCGCGGCGGCCTCGGGGTCGACCGAGTCGAGGTACGAGACCACGGCGTCCATCGACGCCCGAAGGCTGTACAGGTCGAGCCCGTAGAAGCGGACCTTGTCCCTCCGATCGGTGTGGGCGTCGTTGAAGGACCGGAGCCAGGCGGTGAAGTCCACCACGTCGAGGTTGCGCCACATCCAGCCCGGGAAGCGCTGAAAGTCGGAGAGGGCGTCGGCGGCGTCGCGGTCACCGGTGTCGCCGAGCACGAAACGGTTCACCCGATAGGCGTCCGGCCAGTCGGCCTCGACCGCCACCGCAGTGAACCCCCTCTCCTCGATCAGCCGCCTGGTGATGCGGGCCCTCAGCTCGTAGAACTCATGGCTCCCGTGGGAGGCCTCGCCCAACAGCACGAAGCGTCTGTTCCCGACCAGCTCCATCAAGGGGTCGAGGTCGGAGGATCCTCCGACCAGGGGGACGACTTCTCCCTCACCCAGGGATTCGGTCTCCGTGGCGGACACTGGGGCCATGGGACCAGGTTGCCTCCCGTCACCCCCACCGGACAGGGTCCAAGGTCACAAGCGACGGTCGTCCACGGGATCGCAGCGCCGGCGTCGGTCCCCTGCCTCCGGACCGCCGGGAGGAGGTGCGGGGTCCTTCGCCTCTACCGGGTTCCGGCCTGGTCCCCTACGGTGTGGTCGTGGACCCCGTCGCCGCCGTCACCTCTATCCCCGACCCGGTCATACGGCCCTGACCGGACCGATGGCAGAATTCGAGGTGCTGAGCGTCGGCGACATCACTACAGACGCCATCATCCGGCTCGACGAGGGCACGACCCGGGTCACCCATGACGCCCGGGGAGCCTGGCTCGCAGTGCCGTTCGGCACCAAGGTCACCTTCGACGAGGCCTTCGTCCTGGAGGCCGTGGGAAATGCCAGCAATGCCGCGGTCTGCTTCGCCCGGCTGGGCCTGCGCACCGGTCTGGTCACCAATGTGGGCGGGGACAGTCACGGCATCGACATGACCCAGGCCCTGCACCGCGCCGGTGTGGACACCAGGTTCGTGAGGGTGCACCCCGGTCGGGCCAGCAACTACCACTACGCCCTGTGGTACCGCGACGACCGGACCATCCTGGTGCGACACCAGGAGTACGACTACCACTGGCCCGCCCTGCGTCCGGCCGAGGTGCCGGCGTGGCTCTACTTCAGCTCGGTCAGCGCGCACGCCACCGACTACCACGACCAGCTGGCCGGATGGCTGGACGGGCATTCCGCGACGCGGCTGGCCTTCCAGCCCGGAACGTACCAGCTGCAGGCCGGCCCGGACCGCCTCGAGCGCATCTACCGGGCCACCGAGGTACTCATCCTCAATCGCGAGGAGGCCGTGCAGGTCTCGGGAGGGCCGGCCGAAGACGTCCGCGGCCTGCTCGAACGCCTGCACGCCCTCGGCCCCCGGACCGTGGTGATCACCGACGGTCCCGCCGGCGCCTACGCCAGCGACGGCACCGCACAGTTCGCCATGCCCGCCTACCCCGATCCGAGGGCGCCCTGCGAGCGCACGGGAGCCGGAGACGCCTTCGCCTCCACCTTCATCGCCGCGCTGATCGCCGGGAAGCCGGTCGCCGAGGCCCTCCGCCGTGCCCCGGTCAACTCCATGAGCGTCGTCCAGTCCGTCGGGCCCCAGGCCGGCCTCCTCACCTCCGAGGGCATCGACGCACTGCTGACCTGTGCACCGGAGTGGTACCGGGCCACACCTCTGTGACCTGCATCGACATGGGGACCTTCGGCCCTACCCGGCCCGGCGGTCCGGTCGGACAATGGATGGGTCGACGGCGGGACATGCCCTCGTCGCACTCGGGGATGGTCACGGTCCTCGGCCGACACGCCGGCTGCCGTCAGCCGGAGGACGAGCACCGATCGAGTATCGAAGGGACAGGGCAGCGACTGTGACGACCCAGGAGTCAGCTCACGGCGCCGGCACGCCGGTGCACCTCCCCGCCGACCGGATGGAGGCTGCGGTCTTCGACATGGACGGCGTCGTCACCGACACCGCCGGCGTCCACGACCGGGCCTGGGCATCGGTGTTCGACGGGTTCCTGCACGCCCGCAGCGACCGCTCGGGCGTCGCGTTCCGTCCCTTCTCCCATGACGACTACCTCGAGTACGTCGACGGCAAACCCCGCTACGACGGCGCGGCGAGCTTCCTCTCGTCGAGAGACCTCCAGCTGCCCACCGGACTCCCGTCCGACCCCCCCGGGTACGGATCGGTGTGCGCTCTGGGGAACCTGAAGGACCGCGAGTTCGAGCGCCTGCTCGACCGCGACGGCGTCCTCCTGTTCGCGTCGACCACGACGCTCCTCCGCGAGTTGCGGGCCCGGGGGATCCGATTGGCGGTCATCTCGTCCAGCCGGCACCTGGGGGCGGTGCTGGGCGCCGCCGGAGCGGGCGACCTCTTCGACGTCTCGGTGGACGGACTGGACGCCGAGCGGCTCGGGCTCCCCGGCAAGCCCGACCCGGCCATCTTCCTCGAAGCGGCCCGCCGGCTCGGCGTGACCCCCGACCGCACCGTCGTGGTCGAGGACGCGCTGGCCGGCGTGGAGGCCGGCCACCGGGGCGGCTTTCTGATGGTGGTCGGGATCGACCGGTCCCACCGGCACGAGCGGGCCCGGCAACTTCGTGACCACGGTGCCGATGCGGTGGTCGGCGACCTCGCCGCCGTGGACGTTCCGACCGACCAGGCTGGTGGGCAGCCGTGAGTGGGCCGCAGCACCTCCCGACCGGCCGGGACGAACCGGCGGACGGGTGGACGTTGAGCTACGGCTGCTTCGAGCCGGGCGACGAGGGCCAGCGTGAAGCGCTCTGCACACTGGGCAACGGGTACTTCGCCACCCGGGGGGCGGCTCCCGAGGCCACCGCCGACGAGATCCACTACCCCGGCACCTACGTGGCCGGGGTCTTCAACCGGCTCCGCACGGTGATCGCCGGCCGCACCGTCGAGAACGAGAGCATCGTCAATCTCCCCAACTGGCTGCCCCTCACCTTCCGGATCGACGAGGGAGCGTGGTTCGATCTCGGTGACGGGGAGCTCCTCGAGTACGAGCAATCGCTGGATCTGCGCAATGCGGTGCTGAGCCGCAGACTGCGCCTCCGGGACGCGGCCGGCCGGACCACCACCGTCCTCCAGCATCGCTTCGTGAGCATGGCCGATCCCCACGTGGCCGCCATCGAGATGGTCATCACCGCCGAGGACTGGTCGGGCCGGCTGACCGTGCGCTCGGGCCTCGACGGCAACGTCTCCAACACCGGTGTCGCCCGCTACAGGGAGTTCGACGGCGATCACCTGACCGCGGTGGAAACCGGGCCGGAAGGCGACATGGCGATCGTGCTGAAGGCGGACACCAACCAGTCCCGGATCCGGGTTGCACTGGCGGCTCGGACCAGGATGTTCCGAAGTGACGACCCGGTGTCCTGCGAGCGTCGGGTCGTGCAGAGCGAGCGCGCCATCGCCCACGAGCTGACCGTGCAGGTCGATCTGTCCGAGACGGTCACCCTCGAGAAGGTCGTGACCCTGTTCACGTCGAGGGACCACGGCACCAGCGAACCTCGGGTGGAGGCGGTCACCTGGATCCACCGGATGCCCGGATTCGACGACCTGCTCGACCGGCACGAACGGAGCTGGGCCGCCCTGTGGGACGAGGCGACCGTGGTGCTGGAGGACGGTGGCCTCGAGACCCAGCTGGCCGTCCGCCTCCATCTCTTCCACCTGTTTCAGACGATCTCGCCGAACACCCTCGACCTCGACGTCGGGGTGCCGGCCCGGGGACTCCACGGCGAGGCCTACCGCGGCCACGTGTTCTGGGACGAGCTGTTCGTCTTCCCCTTCCTCAACCGGCACCACCCGGAGTTGACGCGCTCCCTCCTCCTCTACCGGTGGCGACGGCTGCCCGAGGCCCGCCAGGCCGCTCTCGAGGCCGGTGCCCGCGGGGCCATGTATCCCTGGCAGAGCGGCAGCAACGGACGGGAGGAGACCCAGGTGGTCCACCTCAACCCGCTGTCCGGACGGTGGCTGCCCGACGCCTCGCACCTCCAGCGGCACGTCGGTCTGGGCATCGCCTACAGCGTGTGGAAGTACGTACAGGCCACCGACGACGTCGAGTTCGCCGCCGCGTTCGGTGCCGAGATGATCTTCGAGATCAGCCGGTTCTGGGCCGGCCTGGCCCAGTTCGAACCGACCACCGGGCGCTACCACATCCGCGGCGTCATGGGTCCAGACGAGTACCACGACGGCTACCCCGGGGCGCCGGCGCCCGGCCTCGACGACAACAGCTACACCAACGTCATGGTGGCGTGGGTCCTGACCCGGGCCCTCGAGATCGACGAGCGGCTGCCCGCGTCCCTCCGCCAGCAGCTCCACCAGCGCCTGTCCCTGGGTGACGAGGAGCTGGCCCGGTGGGACGCGGTGAGCCGCCAGCTCCACCTGGTCTTCCACCGCGACGGCATCCTCAGCCAGTTCGCAGGCTACGAGGACCTCGCCGAGCTGGACTGGGAGAGGTACCGCCGGCAGTACGGCGACATCTCCCGCCTCGATCGCATCCTCGAGAACGAGGGCGAGACCCCCAACGCCTACAAGGTCTCCAAGCAGGCCGATGTCCTGATGCTCTTCTACCTCCTGTCCACCGACGAGCTGGGCGGCGTCTTCGAACGGCTCGGGTACGACTTCGACGACGAGGTGGTCCCCAGGTCCATCGACTACTACCTGGCCCGGACGTCCCACGGGTCGACCCTCAGCCGGGTGGTCCACGCATGGGTGCTGGCTCGTTCGGACCGCGAGGGTTCGTGGAGGCTGTTCGAGGAGGCGCTCCGCGGCGACCTCGACGACCTCCAGCACGGGACCACCGCCGAGGGCATCCACCTCGGCGCCATGGCCGGCGTCCAGGACCTGCTCGTCCGCTGCTACCTGGGCATCCGGACCCAGGGCGAGGTCCTGTGGTTCGACCCCCACCTCCCCACCGAGATGCACAGACTCGAGGTCAGCCTGCAGTACCGCTCGCAGCGCATGAACGTCACGGCGACCGGTCGGGAGCTGACCGTCGAGTCCCGGGACGGGAACCGGCGATCGGTCCGCATCGGATCGGGTGACGACACCGTCGAGCTCCACCCCGGCGACCACTGGTACCTCGAACTCTGATCGTGGGCGGTCAGAAGGATGGCGCGAACCGGTCGAGGTAGGGGGAGAACTCCCTCCGGACGGTGCCGGCGTCCAGTCCGAACTCGCCGAGGTCGAAGGCGTGCACCCCGAGCGATCGGGGACGGTGCCCGCCCGCCCACTCCTCGACCCCGGCCCGGCCCTCCCCGAACTCGAGGCCGAGCCGTTCGTATGCGGCGGCAACGGCACCCACCGGGTCGGTCTGCAGGTCGTCGAAGCGGACGTCGGCGAACCGCTCCTCGCCGACGCGGTCCCGGAACGCCATGGCCCGGCGGATGGCCTCGGACCACAGGCCCAGCTGGGCACGGCCCAGCTCGGCGGCGTCGTCACGATCGCTCACCCAACTGCGGGTGTAGGAGATGAGACTGCACACCGAGCCCAGCACGGCGGCCGGGTCGCGGTGCGTCCAGAGGAACAGGGCCCCGGGGTAGGCGGCGCACAGCGCATCCAGGGCCAGCATGTGGACCGGGGTCTTCAGGTGCCACAGCCGAGGGGGACAGTGCCACTGGAGGAGCTGCAGGACCTGTCGGTGGTAGGCGTAGGCGCCGGTCATGTCGCAGTCGATGACCCAGTCGGCGTAGCTCGGGACCCGGGCCATCCCGTCGAAGTGTTCGGTCCGGAACTCCATCCCGAGCAGGTCCTGGCACTCGGTGGGTCCGGTAGCCGACTGGAAGTGCAGCGTCCTCATCTTGGGGAAGGCCTCGTACATGGCATCGAGGCCCAGGCGGGCCGAGGTGATGCGCGGGTCGCTCAGTTCCGTGGCCGACTCCGGAGGGGGGACGGAGTCCGACGACTCCCACAGGCGGAGCGACCGGATCCGGGGGTCGGCGGCCAGCAGGTTGCTGAGGGCGGTGGTACCGGTCCTGGGGAGTCCGACGATGAACACCGGACCGCCGATCTCCTCGCCGCCGATCTCGGGATGGCGGGCGAGCACCTCCACGATCCGGAGCCGGTTGGTCAGCAGCATCCCGAGTCGCAGGCCCAGGATCTGCTCGCCCCCCTCGGTGAGGGACGCCTCGCCGTTGAGCGAGTCGATCAGCCGGTCCAGCCCCTCCCGCCAGTCGGTGCCCCCGAAGTCGTCGAGGCCGGTCCGCTCGCAGGCCGCACCGACCAGGGACCCGGCGTCGAGCATCACACGAAGTCCGATCCGCCGTCGACGTTGACGTCGGCGCCGGTCACGTAGCCGTTGGTCCTGGACGCGAGGTAGGCGGTCAGGGAGGCCACCTCCTCGGGGAGGCCGGCCCTGCCCAGGCCGGCGGGCTGATGGAAGTTCTCGTCGATCCAGCGCATCACGTCGTACGGGTCGGTGGCGTCGAGGCCCTCGCGCTCGAAGGTCTCGCGGAGTCCCTCGCTGAAGCTGGCCGTCACGATCGACCCCGGGCTCACGGTGTTGACGAGGATCCCCTCGGGTGCCAGCGACTTGGACAGGTTCTTCGAGACGCTGGTGAGGGCGGCCTTGGACGCCGTGTAGGCCACCAGCATCGGACTCTGGCGCTGGGTGGAGTGGGCCGACACGTTGACGATGCGGGCCCACTCGGCCCGGCGCAACAGGGGCAGTGCGGCCCGCACGCACCGGACCGCGGCCATCACCCCGAGGTCGAAGGAGGCGTCCCAGGCGGAGTCGTCGAGGTTCTCGAACCGGCCGGCTCCCGGCCCGAGGGTGTTGACCAGCACGTTGCACGATCCCCAGCGGCGACCCAGCTCGGCGAAGGCTCCCTCCACCTGGCCCGGGTCGGTGGCGTCCACGCTGAGTCCCCGGGACTGCTCGCTCCCCAGGGCCCGGAGGGCCGCCACCGTCTCGTCGACGGCCTCGTGGCCCCGGGCCAGCACCGCCACCTCGGCACCCTCCGCTGCCAGCCGTTCGGCGATGGCCCGGCCCATCCCCTTCGAACCTCCGGTGACCACCGCGTGCGCACCCTCCAGTCCCAGGTCCATGACCGCCTCCTCAGCGAGGGAACCGTCGTTGCACGGCGGCCCGACGTTCGTCGAGCACCGCCCGCCGCTGGGCGGAGTCCACCCGGACGGTGCCGGGGGGAAGGTGCCGGTCCACATCGGCTGTCGCTACCGTGCGTGTCTCCGGCACCGGCGCCCGGTCCGCCCGGAGCCACCGGAAGATCATGGCCCCGTGGTGGTTCCCCCCGGTGTCCAGCCAGTTGGCCACCCCCGGGTCGGTGTGGGAGACCACGGCGCGGAACACGCCGTCGTCATCGAGGACCGCCTGGTGCCCGTTGAGACTGGACTGGCGATTGGCGTAGTCCACGGTCTCCCACCAGAAGTTGCCCATGGAGACGCTCCAGTAGAGCGCCTCGGGCGGGGCCACCTCGATGATCAGGGCCTCGTCCTCCCCGAGGCTCCAGGACCCCCAGGTGCTCACGTTCTCGGCGGCCGCGCCCATGGTGGTGAGGGCGGCGGGCTCGCGGAAGCAGTTCACCCCCTGGGCCCGCCCGGCCTCCTCGACGCCCAGCCAGAACTCCGTGCTGGCCTCGAGGAAGGTGCCGAGAGCCTCGATCTGCCTTCCGGTACCGGCGGCCGACAACGGTGACGGCCCCGGAGGTGTCGGGGTCGCCGGTCGGTCGGTGCACTCGATGGACAGGTCGGCCGCCCGCTCCCGGGTCCAGTCGTAGAAGA
>Ga0307373_10004839_pt1 | contig 22404 bp, 18 predicted proteins | sample OX2MG_FD_202534 | JGI IMG/M metagenome (GOLD analysis project Ga0307373, IMG submission 202534) | Soil microbial communities from Risofladan, Vaasa, Finland - OX-2 | ecosystem: Environmental > Terrestrial > Soil > Coastal area > Acid sulfate soil | place: Finland: Risofladan, Vaasa | collected... | reverse complement strand
TGCAGCATCAACCGACGCTCCCCTCGAGGCTGACGTTGAGGAGCTTCTGGGCCTCGACCGCGAATTCCATGGGCAGCTCCTTGAAAACCTCCCGGCAGAACCCGTTCACGATCATCGAGATGGCGGCCTCCTCGGGGATGCCCCGTTGGCGGCAGTAGAAGAGCTGGTCCTCGCCGATCTTCGAGGTGGAGGCCTCGTGCTCGACCTGGGCGGTGGAGGTCTTCACCTCCACATAGGGAAACGTGTGCGCGCCGCTGTCGCCGCCGAGCAGCAGTGAATCGCACTGGGTGTGGTTCCGGGCGCTCTCGGCCGAACGGAGAACCTTCACGAGGCCCCGGTAGGTGTTCTGCCCGTGCCCGGCGGAGATGGCCTTGGAGACGATGGTGCTGCGGGTGTTCTTGCCGATGTGGATCATCTTGGTGCCGGTGTCGGCCTGCTGGTGGTTGGCGGTGAGGGCGACCGAGTAGAACTCGCCCACCGAATTGTCTCCCTGGAGCACCACGCCAGGGTACTTCCACGTGATGGCCGAACCGGTCTCCACCTGGGTCCACGAGATCTTGGAGTTGGCGCCGGCGCACCGTCCCCGCTTGGTGACGAAGTTGTAGATGCCGCCACGGCCTTCGGCGTCGCCCGGGTACCAGTTCTGCACGGTGGAGTACTTGATCTGGGCGCCCTCGAACGCGACGAGCTCGACCACCGCGGCGTGCAGTTGGTTCTCGTCCCGCATCGGGGCGGTGCAACCCTCGAGGTAGCTCACGTAGGAGCCCTCCTCGGCGACGATGAGGGTTCGCTCGAACTGGCCGGTGTTGGCCGCGTTGATGCGGAAGTACGTGGACAGCTCCATCGGGCAGTGCACGCCCTTGGGGATGTAGCAGAAGGAGCCGTCGGTGAACACGGCGGAATTGAGGGTGGCGAAGAAATTGTCGCGGTAGGGGACCACGGTGCCGAGGTGGGCGCGGACCAGGTCCGGGTGGTTCTGCACCGCTTCGGAGAACGAGCAGAAGATGACACCGGCCTCGGCCAGCTTGTGCTTGAACGTCGTGGCCACCGACACCGAGTCGACGACCGCGTCGACGGCCACGCCGCTGAGCCGCTCCTGCTCGGCGATGGAGATGCCGAGCTTGTCGAACATCTCCCGCAACTCGGGGTCCACCTCGTCGAGGCTGGCCACGCTCGGCTTCGGCTTCGGGGCGGCGTAGTAGCTGATCGCCTGGTAGTCGATGGGCCTGTAGTGGACGTTCTGCCACCGGGGCTCGGCCATCGTCAGCCAGTGGCGGTAGGCCCGGAGGCGCCACTCGAGCAGCCACTCCGGCTCGTTCTTCTTCGCCGAGATCAGGGCGATGACCTCTTCGCTCAACCCCGGGGGGACGACGTCGGTGTTGAGGTCGGTGACGAAGCCGAACTGGTATTCTCGGTTGGCCAGCCGGTCGACGTGGCTCGACACCTCGGTCATGGTGAATCGTCCCTCGCGAGGTGCCTGGTGATCTGGTGGGCGCTCATCGTCGTCTCCTTGTCGGACCGGTAGCCGTCGCCGACCGGGTGGCAGCCGGACAGGGCTCCTCGTCCACCGGCAGATAGATCTTACAAGTTCTACCTTGCCTATCTCACACAAGGCAGCCGAGCAGGGTAGATTGTGCATGTGGAAAGCGTGCCGGTGGCCCTGATCGACCTGTCGTCGGCCCAGCGGCACGTCCTGGTGGCGCTGAAGCGACGTGGGGAGGCGTCTGCCGACGAGCTGGCGGAAGACCTGTCGATCACCCCGAGCGCCGTCCGCCAGCACCTCACCGTGCTCAGGTCCGCCGATCTCGTCGTCTCGCGCCAGGAGCGGGGGCGGCCAGGCCGGCCGGTTGACGTCTATCACGGCAGCCACCAGGGGGAGGTGCTCTTTGCCAGGTCCTCCGGGGACCTCTCGGTCGAGCTGTTGGGCGACCTCGAGCAGGAGGACCCCGGTCTCGTTCCCCGCGTTTTCGAGCGCCGCCGCCGCCGCCGGGTCGAGCAGGTCCGGGACCGGCTGGCGGGCAAGAGCCTCCACGACAAGGTGGTCCTTCTGGCCGAGATCCTCGACGCCGAGGGGTACATGACCGACGTGGACGAGCTCGCGGGCGAGAGCTATCGGGTGACGTTGCACAGCTGCGCCATCTGGGCGGTGGCGTCCCGGTACGGCGAGGCCTGCGGCACCGAGCTCGAGTTCCTGCAGGAGGTGCTGCCCGAGGCCCGGGTGGAGAGGGTCGCGCACAAGGTCGACGGCGCCTATGTCTGCGGGTACGAGCTGGGACCACACCTGACCGAACCCCGGACCAGACGACCGGCCTGACCCGATCACCGCGCCGAGTGCCGACGACCCCCCGATCGCCGCAGGCCCTGGCCTCCCCGGGGGAGCGGTGCACTCCGCCGGGCAGCCCGTAGCGACGCTGCCGGTCTCGATCACCGAGCTCGGCGGGTCCCGGAGAGGGTCCCGCCTGGGGCTGGTCCTCGCCGCGGCCGGATGCGCGGGGGCTGCTGCCGCGGCGGCGGCTCGACCCGGGGACGCGCGGGCGGCGGCGGCCCAGGACTGGTCGCCGTTCGTGCTGGTCGCCGGGCTGCTCCTCATCGGGCTCGTCGCCGAAGAGGACCAGCTTTTCTCGGCCGCAGGCCACCGCCTGGCCCGCCTGGCCACCCGCGGGCCCGTGCTCTTCGCCGGAGCGGTCGTGCTGGTGGCCGGCGTTACGGCGATCCTCAACCTCGACACTGCCGTCGCGTTCGTGACCCCGGTCCTGGTGTACTCGGCGCGCCGCCGCGGCGGGGGCGAGACGGCGCTCCTTTACGGGTCCCTCCTCCTTGCCAACGCCAGCTCCCTGTTGCTCCCGGGGTCCAATCTCACCAACCTCATCGTGCTCGGACACCTGCACCTCTCGGGAGGCCGGTTCCTCGCCCGGATGGCGCCCGCCGAGATCGCCGCGGTCGTGGTGACCGCCGCGGTCGTCGGTATGATGGAGCGCCGTTCGCTCCGCGCCCGGATGCAGGTGGCGGCGAAGCCGGAACGCCCTCTGCTGGGCGTCGGGATGGCGGCGGTGCTCGCCGCCACCGTCCTCGTCCTCGCGGTGCCCTCGCCGGCCCTTCCCGTTGCCGCAGTCGGCTTGACGGCGGTGGGTGTCCGAGTGGCCGGCCGTCGCGAGCGACCGGCCAGGGTGGTCGAGGCGCTCGGCCTACCGTTGCTGATCGGCCTGTTCGGAGTGGCGGTGGCGCTGGGCACGGTCGGGCGAGCGTGGTCCGGACCCGCGGATCTGCTCTCGCACCTCAACCTCTGGTCGACGGCAGTGGTGGCCGCCGGAGCGAGCGTGGTGTTCAACAACCTCCCCGCTGCCTCCCTGCTGGCCGCCCGGGTGCCGACCCACCCCGAGGCGCTCCTGGTGGGGCTCAACCTGGGTCCGAACCTGTTCGTGACCGGTTCCCTCGCATGGGTCCTCTGGCTGCGCGCCGCCCGCTCGGCGGGAGCTCGACCCTCCCTCGCCCGGGCGAGCCTCATCGGGGCGGTGGTCGTGCCCCTGTCGATGGCTGCCGCGCTGGGAGCGCTGGTCATGGCCGGGACGCACTGAGCGCCACCTGTCGCCGGTCGACGGCGTGCAGCGTGCGCGGCGGGTCACAACAGGGCGCAGGTCACAACAGGAAGGAGAAGAGAGGCGATCCGGGAGGGACCAGCTCGGTCTCGAGGCGGCTGGCCGACAGACGCTTCATCAGCCCGGCCAGGTCCTCCGCCCGATTGAGATCGATGCCCACCAGTGCCGGTCCGGTCTCGCGGTTGTTCTTCTTCACGTACTCGAAGACGATGATGTCCTCGCCCTGCACGAGCACCTCGTTCAGGAACGTGCGGAGGGCGCCCGGCTCCTGGGGGAAGGTCACGAGGAAGTAGTGCCGGAGCCCCTGGTACAGGAGCGAGCGTTCGACTACCTCGGCGTAGCGGCTCACGTCGTTGTTCCCGCCCGACACGATGCACACCAACGGGCCCTCGGGACGCCGTTGCAGGCTCTGCCGGGCGGCGGCGCTGGCCAAGGCGCCGGCCGGCTCGGCGATGATCCCCTCGGACTGGTACAGGTCGAGCATCTCGGTGCAGACGGCGCCCTCGGGGACTTGGACGACCTCGTCCACGAGGTCCCGGACCAGCGGGTAGGTCAGCGATCCCACCTGCCCGACCGCCGCACCGTCGACGAACGTGTCCACCGACGGCAGGAGGACGGGGCCGCCGTGGTCGAGCGCCGCAGCCATGCTGGCCGCCCCGGCGGGCTCGGCACCCACGATCCGGATCTCGGGGCGGCGGTCCTTCAACCACAGGGCGATCCCGGCGGCCAGCCCGCCCCCGCCGACCGGCACGATCACGGTGTCGATGGCGCTCTCCTGCTCCGCCACCTCGAGCCCCACCGTTCCCTGTCCGGCGATGGTCCGCGGATCGTCGAAAGGGTGGACGTACACCGCGCCACGGTGCTCGCTGTCCTTCAGCGCCGCCGCACTGGTCTCGTCGTAGGAGCTGCCGACGATGACCGGCTCGACCCAAGGGCCGCCCACGGCCACGATGCGCTCACGCTTCTGCCGGGGCGTGTTGGTGGGGAGGAACACCCGACCCCTGATCCGGAGCTCCCTGCAGCTGTAGGCGAGGCCCAGACCGTGGTTGCCCGCGCTGGCACAGACGACACCGAGCCGGCGCTCCTCGGGGGTGAGGGACGAGATGAGATTGTAGGCGCCCCTTACCTTGTAGGAGCGGGTGAGCTGCACGTCCTCGCGCTTCAGGAGCACGGGTACTCCCAACGCCTCCGACAGCCGATCGCTCCGTTCGAGCGGGGTCCGGCGGACGATGGGACGCAACCGTTCCGCGGCGAGGGCCACCGCAGCGCTGTTCAGTCCGCCGGTCATCGCGACGATCGTAGGCCCTCATGCAGCCGGCGCGGACCCGGGCGGGCCCTGGCTGTCCCGGGCGTGCCAGACGCTTGCCAATGTGGCCGTACCGATCAGCACGACGATGACCCCGAGGCTGACGAGCACCGGGATGTCGACCACCGACGCGAGGAGCATCTTCACCCCGATGAAGACGAGCACCGCCGCCAGACCGTAATGCAGGTAGGAGAACCGGTCCATCGCGTCGGCGAAGACGAAGTAGAGCGCGCGAAGACCGAGGACGGCGAAGGCATTGGAGGTGAAGACGACGAAGACGTCGGTGGTGATCCCGAAGACGGCCGGGATGGAGTCGGTGGCAAAGAGAACGTCGGTCGTCTCGACGGTCACGAGGGCGACGAGGAGCATGGTGGCGAACAACCGCCCGTCGATCCGGACGAAGAACGATCCTCCGACGTAGTTCGGGGTCACCGGTACCACCTTGCGGAGGGCCCTCACCGCGATGTTGCGCGCCGGATCGACGTTGCTCTGCCCGCGTAGCATGCGGGTGCCGGTGACGACGAGGAGGGCGCCGAAGAAGTAGAGGACCCAGCTGAATCGTTCGAGGAGGCTCGCCCCGGCGGCGATGAACCCCGCCCGGAGGACGAGCGCGCCGATCACCCCGTAGTAGAGGACCCGATGCTGGAGGCCCCGGGGGACGGCAAGGGAGCGAAAGAGGAGCGCGAAGACGAAGATGTTGTCGATGCTGAGCGCCTTCTCGACCAGGTAACCTGCGAAGTACTGCGTGGCGACGACCGATCCCTGTGCGAGCCCGAGGACGACGCCGAAGGCCACGCTGACGCTGATCCACAGGGCGCTCGCGGCGAGGGAGCGCCGGAGTCCGGGCTCGTGGCCCTCGCGGTTCATCGCCAGATCGATGGCGAGGAGCGCTGCGATCAGCCCGCTGACAGCGAACCAGGCCCATGTGGGCGCGCTCATCCTGCCACCCGGGGCATCTCCACCTCGGTTCTCGTCGGGACCCGAGGTGGAGGCTACGCCCGTGGGCCGGTGGCGGGGTTGCCGCGGCAACCTTATGATCGCTGCGGTGACGACGATCCCGGGTTATCGGCATATGGGTGCCGGAGAGGGCACGGCGCCGTCGGAATTCCCGAGCCCCGTCGCGAGGTGAGCTACGTCCCGCCGGTCGGCTGCCTGACCGAGGCACTCGAGGTGGCCGGCCTCGCCGACATACTCGGGCTCCCGGCGTTCGGCCACGTGGACCGGGCCACGGTGGAGTCGATCCTGTGGGAGTTCTCCCGCTTCGCCTCGGAGGTCATCGTCCCCACCGACCGGATCGGCGACCTTCAGGGCTCGGCTCTCGATCACGAGACCGGGCGGGTGAGGGTGCCCGACGAGTTCAGGGACGTGTACCGGAGGTACGTGGCCGCCGGATGGGGCAGCCTCACCTTTGCCGCGGCCGACGGGGGAGGGGGGCTCCCCCGGGTGGTCGGGCTGGCCCTGCAGGAGATGTTCGCCTCCTCCAATCTCGCCCTCTCGCTGAACCCCGTGCTGACCCAGAGCGCGGCCGAGGTGATCGCCGAGTGGGGGAGCGAGTCCCAGAGGTCGCTCTACCTGCCGAAGCTGCTCACCGGCGAGTGGTCGGGGACGATGGTCCTGACCGAGCCGGATGCCGGGTCCGATGTCGGAGCCCTCCGCACGCGCGCCGTCCTGGGCGCCGACGGGACCTGGGGGATCAGCGGCACCAAGATCTTCATCACCTGGGGAGAGCACGGTCTGGCCGACAACATCGTCCACATGGTCCTGGCCCGGACCGACGATGTGCCGGGCGGCACGTCGGGGCTCTCGCTCTTCGCGGTTCCCCGCACGATGCCCGACGGCAGGTCCAACCGGGTGCGGTGCGTGGGGCTCGAGCACAAGATGGGGATCAGGGCCAGCCCCACGTGCGTGATGGAGTACGACGAGGCCGTGGGCGAGCTGGTCGGGCCGCGCGGCGGCGGCATGCAGGCGATGTTCACCATGATGAACATGGCCCGCGTCGCCATAGGCGTTCAGGGGCTCGCGGTCGGGGAAGCCGCGCTGCAACAGGCGCGGACGTACGCCATGGAGCGCCGGCAGGGTCATGCGGGGACCGGCGGCCCGGGGCCGAGCTCACCGATCATCGACCATCCCGACGTGAAGCGGATGCTGGTGGAGATGCAGGCCGTCACGTCGGCGGTCCGCCTGCTCCTGTACGTCACCGGGGCCACCCAGGACACGGCCGCGCACCACCCCTCGGCCGAGCACCGGGCGTGGGCGCGATCCCTGGTCGCGCTCCTGACCCCGATCGCCAAGGGATGGTGCACCGACCGGGGCGTCGACATCGCCTCGGTCGGGATTCAGGTGCACGGAGGCATCGGCTTCATCGAGGAGTCCGGCGTCCCCCAGCGCCTGCGGGACGTCCGGATCGCCCCGATTTACGAAGGCACGAACGGTATTCAGGCAATGGACCTCGTGCTGCGCAAGGTGGCAGGCGATCAAGGCTCCACGATGCGTGGGCTGATCGGCCAGATCCGCGAAACCATCCGACAACTTGCCTCGGTCCCCAGCGGGCTTCCCCGCGCGGGCGACGCGCTCGCGGCGGCGACGGACACATTGGAGGAGTGCACCCACTGGATCGTGGAGCGGTCGCCGTCCAGCCGAGACGACGTGCTGGCCGGCTCCTCGGCCTACCTCGACCTGTGCGGCACCGTGGTGGGCGGATGGCTCCTCGCGCGACGGGTGTTGGCCATGCTCGAGCATCCCGGCACGATCGGGTTGGACCGTGCGCTCTGCGATCTGGAGGCGTTCGCCGTCATGAAGCTGTCCCGGGCTCCCTCGCTGGTCTTGCCGGTGACCGCCGGGATGGAATATCTGCAGCGGTACCGGCCGTGATCATGGCCGGGGAGTTGGCCCGCCCACGATAACGTCGGAGGATGGCAGCCTCTCACGCCCCGATGCCGAGACCCATCGGGCGCCCGCGACGCTTCGATCCCGAGGACGAGCGCTCCCAGATCCTCGATGCCGCACTCGTCGTCATGCGCCGCACCGGGTACGCCGAGGCGAACCTGACGGAGATCCTTGCCGAGTGCGGCCTCTCCACCGGGTCGTTCTACCGCCACTTCGCGTCGAAGGACGATCTCCTGCTGCACATGTTCCATCAGGACGCGGAGCGGGCGGCCGAGCGCCTCTCCCTGCGGGTGGCGCAGTCAGCGTCGAGCGTCGAGGGCGTGAGCGAGTGGATCGACGAGGTTCTGAGCTTCGCGTGGGACGCGCGGAAAAGGGAGCGGGTCGCCGTCATGGGGTCCCAGGCGGCCCGGCGGGCCACCGGCTACGACGAAGCGCAGCGGGCAGCCCGCGACCTGACCGTCCGGCCGCTCGTCGAGCTGCTCGAGCGAGGGAGCCGGGACGGCACGCTGACGAGCACCGACCCCTACGACGACGCGCGGATGATCTATTCGATGGCCTTCGGGCTCGTCGCGTGGAAGGTGGCCGGTGAGTGCCGGCTGAGCCGCTCCCAGGCGCTCGCCTACATCCTGCGCTTCTGTGGCCCGGCGTTGGGCATCGACGTCGCCGGCGACGTGGGGCGCTGATCCGGCGAGCCTCAGACCGGGGTGAACCGCGGGGCGGCGTAGGTGTCGCTCACGGTCTCGAAGACGACGCGCACCCGGTCTCCTATCTTCACCGCCTCGGGGTCGCAGTCGATGATGTTGGCAAGCATCCGGGCGCCGGCGCCCTGCGTGCCGTCGAGATCGATGACCCCGGAGACGAAGGGAACGGTCTCGGCCAGTTGGGGCCGCAGCGGGTGGCGGATCACGGTGAAGGAGTACACCGAGCCCGTGCCCGGCAGGTCGACCCATTCGAACTGCTCGTGCTGGCAATCGAAGCAGAACGGGGTGGGGGGCAGGATGAAGGTCCCGCAGTTCGTGCACCGGTAACCCACCAGGCGCCCTTTGAGCGCGGCGTCCCAGAAGGGTTGGGTCCTCTCGTCGGCGTAGGGATCGGTCATGGTCGCGGGGAACACTCCCCGACGAAGCTCGGTCATCACTTACCTCCTCAGAAGGGTTCCGCTAACGGGAAGGGACGCCGGACCACCGGTGACCAGCGCGATCTCCGCCCCTTCGACCTGGTTGACCGCCACGCCGCGAAGCTGCTCGACCGCCTCACGCACATGGGTCATCCCGATGATGTACGCCTCCGAGAGGTGACCCCCGTGGGTGTTCACGGGGATGGTGCCTCCGGGCCAGCGGATGTTGCCATCGGCCACGAACGGACCGCCCTCACCGATCCCGCAGAAGCCATAGTCCTCGAGCTGCATGATCACCATGGGCGAGAAGTGGTCGTACAGGAGCGCCACGTCGACGTCACTCGGCCCGATCCCGGCCATCTCGTACATCCGCTTGGCCACAGGACGGTGCCCGGAGGATGCGAAGTACTCGTCGGGCTGCTGAAAGTAGCTGAAGATGGCCGGGCCCCAGCGGCCCATGCCGCCGTGCGCCGAGGCCATCACGTACACGGGTGGATGCCGCAGGCTCCGCGCCCGCTCGGCCGACGTGGTGATGACGGCGACCGCCCCGTCGGTCTCCATCGTGTAGTCGAAGAGGCACAGGGGATCCGAGATCATCCGGGCGTTGAAGTAGTCGTCGACGGTGAGCGGGTCCTTCTGAAGGGCCGTCGCGGGTCTGCGGATCGCGTTGTTGCGCTGGGAGATGGCGACCTCGGCCAGATGCTCGCGCTTGGTCCCGTACAGGTGCATGTGCCGCTGGGTCAGGAGGGCGAAGCTGTTCCCGGGCGAGATGAGCCCCGCGTTGGCGTAGAACGCCGTCTCCGGCGGAACGCCCCCCGACGCGTAGGGGTTGCCGCCACCGCCACCGCCCCCACCACCGTCGCCGACCTGGGTCCCACCGAGCCGGCGGGTGGCCTGCTGGAGCGTCATGAGGGAGACGCACACGTCGGCCATCCCCGACACGATCGCCGCGGACGCCAGACCGATGGAACCGGCCGAGCCTCCCCCGCCCGACGTCAGGGTCGCAGCGAAGCGCACCTCGGGAACGCCGAGGTTGGCGGCCACCGCCGCCGGATCGCAGGAACCGGAGTAGATGGCGAACCCGTCGAGGTCGGCGATGCCGAGGCCGGCGTCCTCCAACGCCAGCTTGATGGCTTTGCACGCCATCTCCATCTGGGTCTGCGGCAGCGACTGGCCGCGCTTGTAATAAGGCGTCGCACCGACGCCGACGATCGCCGTCTGGTCCTTCAGTGTCAAGAGTGCACCTCTCTCGTCGGGTGCACCCTCGGTGCAGCCCCCCAATATGGTCGAAATGACGGTCTCGTGCTCAGCTCGGTCCCTAGTTCTTCATCAGGGCTCACACTCAGGTGGCAGGCGCCCGGCCGACGTGAGGGAACAGATCGAGGAAGGCACCCTGGGTGATCCGGTCACGGGTCTGGACGTCGACACCGTCGAACAGCTCGTGGAGGACCTTCTGGGTGTGGGGGAAGGTCCCCTCGAGGTGAGGGTAATCGGTCCCGAACATGACGTTGCGGAACCCCATCGCCGTCATGGCCGGGATCGCCGTCTCGTCGTGCTGGAACGAGGCGTACACCTGTCGGTTGATGTACTCCTTGGGGAGCATGGAGACCTCGCCCCGGTTGAACATCGAGTGCTGGCGGTAGGCTTCGTTCATGCGATCCCCCAGGAACGGCGCCCAGGTGGCTCCGCCTTCGGCGACCAGCACCTTCAGATCGGGGTGTCGCTCGAGGGCCCCCGAGGCGATCATCATCACGACGGCCAGCTGGCCGCCGAACGTGGTGTTGACGTAGTTGATCATCGCGCCGCCCGGACCCCGGTACTTCTGAGGCTTCTCGCCCGATTCCGTCCCGATGTGGAACGCGAGGACGGACCCGGTCCCCTCGAGCACGTCCCACAGAGGCTCCCACTCCGGCGCGTTCCAGTGGCCGTGCATCACCGGGGGCTTGGTCGGGAGGAAGATCGCCTTGAACCCCTTGGCCGCGCATCGCTCGACCTCGGCGACAGACAGGTCGATCGACTGGAGCGGGAGCGTCGCGCAGGGGACGAGTCGCGGCGACAGCGACGAGATCTCGTCGCTGACCCAGTCATTGAGGACCTCGGCCGCGGCCTTGGCCAGCTCGGGATCCTCCATCTCGCCGTACCAGAGTCCGAGGGAGGGGAACACCACTTCGCCCCAGACGCCCTGATCGTCCAGATCGGCCATCCGCTTGGAGTTGTCGGTCCCGCCCTGGGCCCGCATCGCCTCGGCCATCTCGGCGTTGGCCCCACCGGGGGCCCGCTGACGGATCACCTTCCCGTCGATGTGGGTGACGATCTCGCCGTCGATGAACTCCGACCTCGGCATCCTCTCCGCCAGACGGGCGGGCATGCCGTCCCGGTAGAGATTGGGTGGCTCGATGCAGTGTGAGTCACCCGAGCTGGTCCAGATCTTCTCCGTGCCGGTCATCGAATCCGCTCCCTTTTAGAAACTCGATTGCTAAACCCTACCACCCTGGCCGAGCGCACGGGCCAGGGTGGGGATCTCGGCCATCGATCGCAGGGCGTCGTTGAGGTGGGTGCAGCAGTCGGGGCCCCGGAGCACCTCTATCACGCGCGTGCGGAGGTCCGTCATCGGCTGGTCGACCAGCCGGTCGACGTTGGGCGCCGCCGCCGGGCATTCCGGATAGGGCAGCACGCGCGGCTCGGCCACGACGCGGCGCAACGTCCCGGTGGAGTCGACCGTGGCCTCGATCCGGTACTCGTGCACGGCCACCTCGGTGCCGTCGGCCTCCCGGGTGGAGTCACGGAACATGGCGTCGACCAGGATCTCGCCGGCATCGGCCCAGACGTCGATCCGCCGCGCCCGCCGCATGGCCACCGCGGGCATGGCGTCCAGCTCGTGCCAGCCCACCGGGTCCTCGGGGTCGGTCAGCGGCGGGACCGGGACCACGTTGTGGCCGCCGCCGATCGAGGCGCCGTCGGCCCCCAGCGCACTCGACCCGGGCCGGAACCCGGCGCAGATGCCCTCCATGCGGCGGCGGGTCGCCTGCGCGCCCTCGCTGCCGGCCTCGGCAGCCCGCCGCATCCAGTCGCCGAGGTGGCGTGACCAGGCGAACCCGGCGATCAGGCTGGCGCCGGCGATGTCGTCGACGAGCAGCCAGAGAGGCGAGCCGCTGCGACGCTCCTCCGGCAGGGCGTCCCCGAGCGCGGCGCGGAGCCCCCCGCCGCCGCGGGCGCCGACGATCCGGCCCACCGCCGGGCGGTCGGGCTCCACCCGGATGGCGTCGATCGTGCGGCCGTCCCCGATGCGGGCCCACATGGAATCGGCGGCGAGGACGGTCGGCTCCCCGTTGATGGGGGTACGCAGGTCCCGGGCCCGACCGAGCATGTGCAACGGGGTTCCCCAACCGTCCGGCCAGGTCATGTCGATGCTGCTGGTCCGTCGAACCGAACCGGGCCGGCGGGCGGGGGGCCGGGCGGCAGGGTTGCGGGGTGCCGGCGGCAGCGGGCCCCGATGGATCAGCTCCCGGGAGCCTTCGGGGACCTCAGCCACGCTCGCTCCGTGGGTCCGTCCCGGCGGTTCCGGCGGCTTCGCCGATCTGTCCCCCGAGCTCGAGCCGCCAGGCTCCCGGGGTCATCCAGAGGCGCCGCCGCCGACCGGCCCGGCGGAGGTCGAGGTCCTCGTAGCCGGCATCGCCGGCCCACAGCGCCACCATCCCCTCGTCTCCGGTCCCGTGGGCGATGTGGGTCGCGTAACGCTCGGGCTCGAGCCCGTGGGCGTCGGCCAGGGCCCTCTGGACGGAGGCCCTGGCGCTCAGCCAGTGCAGCGTGATCCAGGTCGGGGGCACCAGCTGCATCTCCCCACGGCCGTGGGCCGCGAGAACGCCGGCCGGCGGCATCCAGACGTGATCGTGGATCTCGGAACCGTCGACCGTCACGTTCGACAACTCGGGGGCCGGAGCCAAGAAGATCCAGGTGGAGAAACGCTTCGCCGCCGATGCCGGCGGGAGCCAGTGCGAGAGGGCGACCAGCTGGCCGGGGTCCGGCTCGACAGCGGACTCCTCGCGCGCTTCGCGCACGGCGGCTCGGCGGGCCGTCGCCAGCTCGTCGCCTGGGAGCTCCGGGTCGGCGTCGGAGGCGTCGACCATCCCACCGGGGAAGACCCACATGCCGCCGAACTGCCCGCGCTGGTTGCGCCGGAGCATGAGCACCTCCATCCTGCCGTCGACATCTCGTCCCAGGACGACGGTCGCCGCGGCCACCGTGACCGGTCGCTCCGCGCCGTCGGTCACCGGTGCGCGCGCCGATCAGGGAGGTCGTGGGGCCGTCGCGGACGTCGGCCGACCACCCAATCGGGAGGGCTCCGCACGACTTCGACGATAGAACATCCGTACGGCGGCATCCGGCCCGCCCGATTGCACGGCGGCATCCGGCCCGCCCGATTGCACGGCGGCATCCGGCCCGCCCGATCGTACGGCGCCATCCGGCGGCGGGCCGGGACCGGATCTCCGCGGGCTTCTCGGATCGGGCGCGCACCCCCCCGCTAAATTGCTCCGATGCGCCCGGAACCGGTTGTCGCGCCCGAGCTCGGGCGAAGCATCGTGGTCTCCCCGGGCCGGCGCCCGCCCTCCCCGTGGGCCGGTTCGCCCGTCGTCTCGCTCGACCAGTCGGCCTTTCGCTCGCCGGGGGAGACGATCGACGTGCTCCACGACGCCTGGGCCCGGCGCCGGCCTCTGGTCATCGAGCTCGGTGTGGAGCCCGAGGACCTGCGGGCGGCGACCCGGGTCGACGTCCCGCCGTACCGACTGGCGCCCGACTTCGAGCTCTCCGCCGAGCGCCTGCACTTCCTCGTCTGGGCGAACTCCTACGACGCCCGCAATGGCGACCTGGTCTGGTGGCACGGACGCAAGGCGGCACGGCGGTTCGCTTCGGAAGGCGTTCACCTCGGGGGTGTGGCCGACGTCACCCTCGCCGACGGCACCCCTGTCTACATCGACGGCGGCCCCTCCCATCCCCCCGAGCTCGCCGGCGGGATCGGGGTGGTCCACCGATGGAATGCCGAAGCCGGATCGCTCTCCATCGCCCGGCACGGTGCGCCTCGCGCGGGGCTGGCGCCGGACCAGCTCGCGGCGGTCAGGCATGCGACGGGACCCGCTCGGATCATCGCGCCGGCCGGCTCGGGGAAGACGCGGGTCCTCACCGAGCGGCTGCGCCACCTCCTCGCCGACCGCCGGGTCGACCCGTCGTCGGTCACCGTCCTGGCCTACAACGCCAAGGCCGCCGACGAGCTGCGCGACCGATGCGCCGACCTCCTCACGCCGGCCGGCCCGTCGATCCGGACGATCAACAGCCTGGGCCTCTCCATCTGCAACGGGCCGAAAGGGGCCACCAGGCCGACCGTCATGGGGGAACCGGAGGTCCGCACCCTCATCGAGTCCCTCTTTGCGATCAGGCACCGGGCCAACGTCGACGCGGTCGTTCCCTATATCGAGGCGCTCTCCGCGATCCGCCTCGGGTTGAGTGCTCCGGAAGAGGTGGAAGGCCGTTTCCCCGACGCGGCGGGTGTGGCCGAGGGTTTCGAGCGGTACCGCCGGGCGCTGGCCGAGGCCCGGGCCGTCGACTTCGACGAGCAGATCTACCGTGCCATCGAGATCCTGTTGACCGAGCCCGAGTCCCGGGCGGCGGCGCAGAGGCGGTGCCGCCATCTCCTGGTCGACGAGTTTCAGGACCTGAACCCCGCTCACCTCCTGTTGATCCGGCTGTTGTGCTCTCCCGGTCTCGACTGCTTCGGGGTCGGCGACGACGACCAGGTCCTTTACGGCTACTCGGGAGCCACGCCGGAGTACCTGGTCGATTACGACCGCTACTTTCCGGGGGCGGGGCACCACGGGTGCGAGGTGAATTACCGGTGTCCGCCGGCGGTGGTGCGGGCCGCCACGAACCTCCTCTCGTACAACGAGCTCCGGGTGGACAAGCCGATCCGCCCGGCGCCGGACCGTCCCGAGTCACCCGGGGCGATGTCGGTGCGCAGCGCCCCTGGTGAGCAGTTGGCGAGCCTCGCGGCAGCGGCCGTCTCGGGCTGGCGCGACGACGGGGTCGACTGGTCCGACATGGTCGTGCTGGCTCGGGTGAACTCCGCCCTGCTGCCGGTTCAGGTGGCGCTGAGCGAGGCGGGCATCCCCTGCTCGTCCACCCTGACCGCCAGGGTGCTCGGCCGTACCGGCGCTCGCACCGCTTTCGCGTACCTGCGCATGGGGACCGATCCCGACCGGATCAGCCGCCGCGACGTCGAGGACACGATCCGCCGGCCATCGCGCGGCATCGCGCCGAACGTGGCCAAGATGCTGATGGACCGCCCGCAGACCTCGGTGAGCGACATCGAGCGGCTGGCCGACGCCCTGACCGGCAAGGACGGACCGAAGCTGCACGCCTATGCGGCCGACATCGCCAAAGTGGCCAGGGCCTGTCGCAAAGGGACGGCCGCCGCCCTCAGGGCGATCCGGATCGACGTGAAACTCGGGGAGACCATGGACGTCCTGGACGCCTCGCGTGACGAGCCCGACCGCTCGACGCACCACGACGACCTGATGGCCTTGGAGTCGGTCGCAGTCTTCCACCCCGACGCCGCCACGTTCGAGCCCTGGCTCGCCGGGGTGCTTGCCCGGCCCCAGTCGGACGGGCCCTCCGTGCTCCTCTCCACCGTGCACCGGATAAAGGGGCGCGAATGGAGCAGGGTCGTTCTGTACGGGGCCACGGCCGGGCTCTTCCCGCACCGGCTCGGCGACGACGTCGAGGGTGAGCGCCGCGTGTTCCACGTGGCGCTCACCAGGGCCACCGACGAGGTGGTCGTGCTGGCCGACGCGGAGGCGCCGTCGTTCTTCCTGCGTGAGCTCGACGGGACCCGCCCCCGGGTCCCGCTGTCCGGGGCCGCCGATGGATCGGGAGGGGCCGGGACCGGGCGCGACCGGGGGCCGGGGACGAGGGAGCGCGGTGGCGGGGGGCGGGCCCGGGCCGCGGCCGCGGCAGGCCCGGCTGCGGGGAACTTGCCGGTGGAGGCGACCGAGGCCAGCACGCCGTTGCGCACGTGGCGGACCGACGTGGCCCGCCGCGAGGGGATGCCGCCCTACATCGTCCTCACCGACCGGCAATTGGAGGGCATCGTGGCGGCCGCACCGGGCACCCTGGCCGAGCTCGCGGGCTGCAAGGGGATCGGACCGGCGAAGCTCGAGCGGTGGGGCGACGAGATCCTGGCGGTGCTCCACGCGCCGTAGCCCCGGTCGGCGGCCCGGCGCTCGCGCCACCCGGACCGGTCCCCGGCCCCGGGGATCGAACCGCCCGGACCGGTAGCATCGCGCCCATGACGGAGCCTGCCGAGACCAAGTACTCCTTCGCCCAGCTGGGCGAGCTCGAGGTGCTCGATGTCGACGCCCTGCGGTCGCTCTTCACGATCGAGCTGAGCGGCGAGGCGTTCTACGGCGCCCTCGCCGACCGGGTCGGCAACGACCAGCCCGCCCGGCTGCTCCGCCGGAACGGCCGCGAGGAGGCCGGCCACGCCCGCCGGGTCGCCAGGGCCATCGCCCTCAAGCTCGGTCACGAGTTCGACCCGTCTCCGGACATGCTCGAGCTCCGAGACGTCCGGCTACCAGCGGCGATCGACGAGTTCCTCCCGACGCTGGTGCAGGGAGAGCTCGACGGCGACGCCGGCTACCAGCGGTGGGCCGACCACGAGCCCGATCCCGCCGTCGCCCGGCTCCTGCGGCTCAACGGGCGCGAGGAGTCCATCCACGGCCACCGGGTCGAGGAGGTCATCGCCCTCATGGCCGGAGGCGGCGACTGACCGGCGACGGGGATCGACTGGGCGAACGTGAAGAAGTCGTCCGGGTCGTACCTGGCCTTCACCCGCTTCAGGCGGGGGAGCCCGGCGTCCCGTCTACGGTGTGGCGCCGGGTGATCACCGGGGTCCGGGAGGGCGGGCGGAGCCCGGCCGAGGGGAGGTCAGGGGTCGATGACGGGGTCCACGGGGAGCAGCGGGTCGAGGCTGGCGGGGCGGGTCGCACTGGTGACGGGGGCCAGCCGGGGGCTGGGGAGGGCCATCGCCGTGGCCTTCGCCGGTGAGGGTGCGGCGGTCGCGGTCACGGCGCGCACGGAGTCGGTCTGGGACGACCGGCTGCCGGGGACCGTCCACGACACGGTCGCCGAGATCACGGGCAGCGGCGGCCGGGCGGTGGCGATCGCCGCCGACCTGAGCAACGAGGGTGACGTCGAGCGCCTGGTGGAGGAGGCCCGGGACCGGTTGGGCCCGATCGACCTGCTGGTCAACAACGCCGCCCTGACCGTCCCGGGACGGCCCCCGCCGCCCGGCGCCGCCGCCCGGCCCGCTCCGAGCGCTCCCGCCGGGGGGCCGGCGCGTCCTGCGCCCGGCCGGCCGTTCCGGAACGGGTTCCTCGACTTCCCGCTCAAGGGCTACCGCCTGCACTTCGAGGTGGGGGTCTTCGCGGCGTACCGGCTGATGCAGCTGGTGATCCCCGACATGGTCGCGGCCGGTCGGGGGGCGATCGTCAACATCAGCTCGTATGCCTCGTCGGTCCCGGGCGAGGGGCCCTACGAGCACCCCGGCACCCCGACCGGGCACGCCTACGGGGGGAACAAGGCGGCGCTCGAGCACCTGACGAGGGCGGTGGCCTACGAGGTCGCGGGCCTGGGCATCGCGGTCAACGCGCTGTCGCCGTCGGAGCCGGTCATCACGCCGGGGAACCTGGTCGCGGCCCCCGGGACGGTGAACTGGGCGAGCCCTGAGGCCTTCGCCGAGGCGACGGTCCTCCTCGCGCTCGCCACCCCCGACACCCTCACCGGGTCGATCGCGTGGAGCGAGGACGTCCTCCATCCCGAGCTCGGTCGCCGCGGCTGGCTGGGCGAACCACTCGGGCGCTAGCGGGACCGGCGGCATGGCGGGCGTGGATCCTCCCCGGGGACGGCCCGGGCGCGCGCCGCGAACCCTGTGGGCGCCGACCGCCGAAAGCGTCGGGCGGAGCGCGATGGGCCGCTACCGCTCGTGGCTGCAGCACGATCGGGGCGTCGACGTGGGGAGCGGCTACGGGGATCTCTGGCGCTGGTCGGTCGCCGAGCTCGAGCGGTTCTGGCCGTCGGTGTGGGACTTCTTCGACCTGCGGGGGGAGGGCGACCGGTCCGCCGTGTTGAGCTCGAGGGAGATGCCCGGAGCCCGGTGGTTCCCCGGGGTAGCGCTGAACTACGCCGAGAACGCCCTGGCCCCCGGCGCCCCGGTCGGCGCCCGCGTCGATCGGGACTCCCCGGCGGTGATCGGCCGTAGCCAGGGCCGGCCGGACCTCGATCTGACCTGGCGGGAGCTGTGGGGCCAGGTCGAGCTGGCCCGCACCGGCCTCCGGAGGCTCGGGGTCGGACGGGGGGACCGGGTGGCGGCCTACCTCCCGAACATCCCCGAGACCGTGGTGGCGTTCCTGGCGACGGCCAGCCTCGGTGCTGTCTGGTCCTCGTGCGCCCCCGAGTTCGGGACCAGGGCGGTGCTCGACCGCCTGGGCCAGATCGGCCCGAAGGTGCTGCTGGCCGTCGACGGCTACCGCTACGGGGACCGCCTCGTCGATCGTCGGGACGAGGTGGCGACCATCCGGGCGGGGCTCGGGAACCCGGCCACCGTGGTCGTCGCCTACGCCCTCGGGCCCGGATCGGCCGGGCTCGCCGGACGGGCCGGATACGGACCCGCCGGACCCGGCGAGGTGGTCGGTTGGGACGAGCTGGTGACCGGAGCGGAGCCCGAGCCGCTCGAGTTCGCCCGGGTGCCGTTCGACCACCCGCTGTACGTGCTCTTCTCGTCCGGGACCACCGGGCTCCCCAAGCCGATCGTCCACGGGCACGGCGGGATCCTGCTCGAGCACGCCAAGTCGATCGGTCTCCACCTCGATCTCGGGGTGGGGGACCGGTTCTTCTGGTTCACGACGACGGGTTGGATGATGTGGAACTTCCTCGTGTCCGGGCTCCTGACCGGCACCGGGATCGTGTGCTTCGACGGCGATCCGTCCCACCCCGACATGGGGGCGCTGTGGCGCCTGGGGGCGCAGACCGGTTCGACGTACCTGGGTGTCTCGGCGCCCTTCCTGATGGCCAGCCGGAGAGCCGGGATCGTCCCGCGGGAGATCGCCGACCTCTCGGCGGTCCGGGGCGTCGGTTCGACCGGAGCCCCCCTGCCCGCCGAGGGGTTCGACTGGGTGTACGACGCGGTCGGGTCGGACCTGCAGCTCGGGTCGATCAGCGGCGGCACCGACATCTGCACGGCGCTCGTGGGGACCAGCCCGATGTCGCCGGTGTGGGCGGGGGAGATCTCGTGCCGGTTCCTCGGGGTGGCCGCCGAGGCATACACGGAGTCGGGGTCCCCGGCGGGGCCGGAGGTCGAGGGTGAGCTCGTGGTCACCGAGCCCATGCCGTCGATGCCCGTGGGCTTCTGGGGCGACGCGGACGGCAGCCGCTACCGCGAGGCCTACTTCGACCGGTTCCCCGGGGTCTGGGCCCACGGAGACTGGGTCACGTTCACCGGCCGGGGCAGCTGCGTGATCGGCGGGCGTTCCGACGCCACGCTCAACCGCGGCGGGGTGCGGCTGGGGACCGGGGAGTTCTACGCGGTGGTGGAGGGGATCCCCGGGGTCGCCGACAGCCTGATCGTCCACCTCGAGGACGCGGGCGGCGGTCCCGGCGAGCTGGTCCTGTTCGTCGTGCCCGCCCCGCCCGGCGCGGTCGACGACGAACTGCGGTCCGCGATCGCCGGGGAGCTCCGGCGGGCCCTCTCCCCGAGGCACGTCCCCGACCGCATCCTCGAGGTCGCCGCGATCCCCCGCACCCTGTCGGGGAAGAAGCTCGAGATCCCCGTCAAGCGCGTGCTCCAGGGCGCCCGGCCGGACGAGGTCGCCAGCCTGGGTTCCCTCGTCGATCCGTCGGCGTTGGAGCGCTTCACGGCGTTCTCCTCCGGGTCGTGACGCGATGCCGGCGCCGCCGGCCGGCCCCGTGCCGGCGCCGCGGGGTGCACTACATCCACATTCGGACCGACGTCCCGGCTCGGCCGAGCAGCCCGGCGACGCTCGACGGGGGCTGGCTCTTCCGTTGACCGGTGGAGAGCACGTGGGCGAGCCCCGCGCCGCGCGCCGCCTACCCTTCGGGGTGTGGGTGAGGGAGGGGAGGGCCGAGGATGCCTGACGTCGTGACGTGTGCGGTCGCCGACGGGATCGCCGACCTGCGGCTGAACCGGCCGGAGAAGTTGAACGCACTGAACGACGAGCTCTTCGCCGAGCTGCTCGCCGCGGTGGAGGGGCTCCACGGCGACCCGGCCCTGCGCGCCGTCGTGCTCTCGGGGAGCGGGCAGGCCTTCTGCGCCGGGCTGGACCTCAGCCTGTTCGCGAGCTTCGCCGCCGAGGCCGACGCCGGCCGCAGGCCCATCGCCGACGCGGGCGACCCCGGTTCGGGGGAGCGTGCCGGCGGGCGGGGGCAGGCCGTCGTCCGGTCGCTCCTGAGGATGCCGGTGCCGGTGATCGCGGCCGTCACCGGGCCCGCCATCGGCGGCGGGCTGCAGATCGCCCTGGGGGCCGACCTGCGGTTCGTCCGGCCCGACGCGAAGCTGGCCATGCGCGAGATCACGTTCGGGATCACCCCGGACATGGGCGGGACCCAGCTCCTCCCGCGGCTCGTCGGGTACGAGCGGGCGATGGACCTGGTGGTGACCGGTCGGTTCATCTCCGGGCAGGACGCGTTCGCCATGGGCCTGGCCTCTCGGGTCTGCGAGGACCCGCTGGCCGAGGCGCTCGAGGTGGCCCGCCAGGTCGCGGGCAACAGCCCGACCGCGGTCAGGCTCTCCAAGGAGCTGCTCCGGAGGTCGACCTCGGTCCCGCTCGACGACGGGCTCGCCGCCGAATTGCAGGTGCTGGCCCACAACATGGGGTCGCCGAACCAGGTGGAGGCGGTCCACGCGTTCTTCGAGAAGCGCGCCCCGGCCTTCGCCGATCCGGAGGACTGGATACCCCCGGGTGGCTGACCCCGCCCCCGCCGCCCCCACGGTCGGGCTGCGAATGCCGTACCGCCTCTTCGAGCAGGACTCCAGCGCGCTGCGCCGCGCCGTGGCGCGGGCCGAGGCCGGTGGCATCGACCGGCTGACCACGGGGGACCACGTGAGCTTTCACGGCGGCCAGGGTTTCGACGGGCTGCTGCAGTCCGCGGTCATGGCCGGGCTGAGCTCGACGATGAGCGTGCAGACCGCGGTGTACCTGGTCGGCCTCCGGCATCCGGTCCCGGTGGCGCGTCAGGTGGCCACGGTGGCCCAGCTCGCCCCGGGGCGGTTCGTCTTCGGGGTGGGCGTCGGGGGCGAGGACCGCGGCGAGTGGGAGCGGTGCGGGGTCGATCCGTCCGGGCGCGGCACGAGGGTCGACGAGTGTCTCGACGTCCTCCGACCGCTGCTGGCGGGTGAGGCGGTGGACCACCGGGGACGGTACTTCGACCTGCGCGGGGCGCTGGTGCTCCCCGCCCCGCCCGAGCCGGTGCCCATCGTGGTCGGCGGCCGCTCGGACGCCGCGGTCCGGCGGGCCGCGCTGCGGGGCGACGGCTGGCTCGGCCTCTTCGTGTCGGCCCGCCGCTTCGGGGCGGTGACGGCGCAGGTCCACGAGATGGCCGCGGCGGCAGGTCGCCACGGTGTCCGCTGGCATCACGGCATGCATCTGTGGTGCTCCTTCGATCGGACGGCCGACGGGCTGGCCTCGACGATGGAGGACCTTTACGAGCTCCCGTTCGAGCGGTTCGCGCCGTACGCCCCCCACGGGTCTCCCGCAGCGGTCGCCGATTTCGTCCGTCCGTACCTCGAGGCGGGATGCGGCCACGTCAACCTGGCCCCGGTCTCCCCGAGCATCGAGGAGGCCGTCGACGGAGTGGCCGAGGTCCGGCGCTTGCTGACCGGGGAATGAGCCCTCTACCCTGAACCGTCGGCCGGCGCGGGGGGACGAGGTCTGATGCCCAGCTTTCTCGAGGAGCGAGCCAATCTCGGCGGCAGGGTCGCCATCGTCACCGGCGGTGCGGGTGGGCTGGGCCTCCCGATCACGCTCGACCTCGCCCGGGCGGGCGTCGCGGTGGCGGTCTGCGACCGGGATCCCGAGGCGGTCTCGGCCGTCACGGCCCAGCTGGCCGACCTCGGGGTGGCGCGCGTGGTGCGATGCTTTGACGTTCGCGACTCCGAGGAGCTGGCCGCGTTCTTCGACGAGGTCGACCGGGAGCTGGGGCGGCTCGACATCCTGGTCAACGTCCCGGGCGGGAGCTACCGATCGCCCCTGCTCGACATGAGCCGGAAGGGGACGGACGCGGTCATCCGGCAGAACTTCACCTACGTGGTGGAGGCGGCCCAGCTCGCCGTCCGGCGCATGGAGGCGCAGGGCACGGGGGGAAGCATCGTCAACATCACCTCGATCGAGGGGCACCGGGCGATGCCCGCGATGGGTGTGTACGGCGCCATGAAGGCC
>Ga0307373_10004837_pt1 | contig 22411 bp, 11 predicted proteins | sample OX2MG_FD_202534 | JGI IMG/M metagenome (GOLD analysis project Ga0307373, IMG submission 202534) | Soil microbial communities from Risofladan, Vaasa, Finland - OX-2 | ecosystem: Environmental > Terrestrial > Soil > Coastal area > Acid sulfate soil | place: Finland: Risofladan, Vaasa | collected... | reverse complement strand
ATCGATGCACAGCCAGCCCGCGGAAAGGCGCGAACTGCGTGTCAATACTCGACTCCACGAGCACAATCGAAAGCTTGTCGAGGTCGTCGTCAGCGATACGGGCGTCGGCCTCCCGCCAACCGCCGCCGATCGTGTTTTCAATGCCTTCTTCACGACGAAGGCAGACGGGCTGGGAATGGGGCTTTCGATCAGCCGGTCGATCGTCGAATCGCACGGCGGTCGTTTGTGGGCCCAATCGAATCCCTTCGGCGGTGCGACGTTTCGCCTGACCTTGCCTGTCGTTTCCCAGGGAGCTACCAATGTGTCCTGAACCCACCGTATTCGTCGTCGATGATGACCCCAGTGTCCTTAAATCGCTCTGCTGGCTGATCCAATCGGCCCAGTTGCCGGTAAAGACGTACGAGTCGGCCGAGCGGTTTCTGCAGTATTACGATCCTTCATGGTCGGGCTGCCTGTTGCTCGACGTGCGGATGGGGGCGATGGGCGGGCTGGAATTACAGGCCGAGCTGGCCGCGCGCGGCACGAACCTGCCGACCATTATGATGACGGGCCACGGCGACGTGCCGACCTGCGCCCGCGCGTTCAAGGGGGGCGTGTTCGACTTCATCGAGAAACCGGCTGACGATGTTCTGCTCATGGACCGAATCACCGCCGCAATGGCGCGATCGGCTCAAGACCGTGAGCGCTGTTCCGATGCCGGGGAACTGGCGACTCGGCTGGAACGGCTCACACCACGGCAGCAGGAGGTGCTCGACCTCTTGATTGCCGGCACGCCACTGAAGCTCGTCGCCTCACGGCTGGGAGTCAGCGTGCAAACCGCGGCCAAACACCGTGCGCAGGTCCATTTCAAAATGCAGGTGCAAAGCGACGCGGAGCTGGTGCGGCTGGTGCTTTCACAGCAGGGGCCTCGTCAGCCTTGAACATTACTTTCGCTTCGCCGCGAACGTGCCGTTGGGCTGGTGGAACATGGCCTCGAGCACTTTGCCCTCGCCGTCCTTCTTGAACTGGACGGCGAAACCGTCAAGCTCCTTGAGGGCGAAGCGCAGCTCGCGTTCGGGCACGAGCGTGTAGGTCGGCTGGCCGGGTACGGTCACGGTGAGCGCATCTTCACCCCGCAACTCGACGGCAATCGTCACGCCGTTCAGTTCGTACTGGCCGGCCAGCGGCTCGAGGAACTCGCGCTTGCGCATCACATCGTCGCCGACGCGCTTGAACACGATGTCGTCGACCGTGGACTCCAGCGGCACCGCGACGCGGTCGATCTCGCCCCGCTTGTCGTACCCGAAGGTGATCTTCAAGCCCGCCAGTGGCCCGTCGGTGACTTCGCCCAGCTCGAAGATGTCGTAATGGAAGTGCTTCAATGGCACGGTCACGCCGTTGGAGGTGATCTTCAATTCGGTCGTCCCCTCGAATTCGACGCGCAGGCGACCGTAGCCTGGGTGCTCGTAGTCGCCGCCGTAGTCGGCCAGCGAATGGGAGGGCGAGGTTCCTTCCTTGCGGCCGACAGGGCCGCTCTTCTTGGCCTCTTCCCCCGCCTGCTTGGCTTTGGCGATCTGTTCGCGCAGTCGGCCGGCCCAATCGATCGGCTCCAGCCCCAGCAGCCGGTCGTAGAGGTTGTACGTGATCGCGGGCGAAGCGATGAACGAACCGCCCGACAGGTTCGTGAGCACGATCACGCCGATCTTCTTCGCCGGCATGAACGACAGTTTCGAAATGAACCCGTCGATGCCTCCGCCATGCTCGACCAGCTTATGGCCGCGGTACGAGGCCACGTTCAATCCCAGCCCGTAACTCGAGTGGCCCAGCTCTTCGTAGGGCGGGCTGCCGGGCGTGACCATCTGCGGCGACTGCATCGCCTCGGCGTTGGCCGCCGAGAGCCGCTGGACTTCGCCCACCTTGCCCTTGGCGATGTGGAACTGCACATAACGGATCATCTCTTCGACCGACGAATTGATCGAACCGGCGGGACCGACGGCGTCGATGTTGCGGAACGGCACCGTTTTGACCTCCTCGCCGACGAGATGATAGGGCAGCGCGAAGTTGTCGGTTTTCTGCGAATCGACGACGGAGAAGTTCGAGCGGACCATCGACAGCGGCCCAAAAAATCGTTCGCGCGTGAAGTCCTCCCAACTCGCGCCCGATACCCGCTCGATCAGAAGACCCGCGGTCATAAACATCAAGTTGTTGTACTGGAACGTGGCGCGGAACTCCTTGCTCGGCTCAAGGAACTTCAGCCGATCGTAAAGCTCGCGGCGCGAGAGAGGCGATCCGTACCAGAGAAAGTCGTGTCGCGGCAGGCCCGAACGGTGCGTTACCAGGTCGCGGGGTGTCATGTGTTCGGTGGCGATGCCGTCTTTGAGCTGGAAATCATTCAGCCATTTTCGCACCGACTGGTCCCAGTCGAGCTTGCCTTCGTCGACCAACATGCCCAGCCCGGCGGCCGTAAACGACTTGGTGACCGACCCGATCGCGAACAAGGTTTGCGCCGTGACGGGGAGTTGCTCGGCGACATTGCGGTGGCCGTACCCTTTGGCGAGAACGACCTGCCCGTCGCGGATCACGGCAACCGCCAGGCCGGGCACCTTGTCTTCTTTCATCAGGCCGGCGACGAGCTCGTCGAACCCGGCCAATACCGTAGGTGGTTCGGCGGTCGGTTCGGCGGCTGGCTGGGCCATGCCCCAACGGCAGGTGCCGAGAACGGTCAAAATCAAAAGGATCGTCAATGGGCGACGGGAGGGGCAATTCATCGGCGAATCTCGATTTCTAGTTTTAGGTGAAATAGGGCACGTGCCCACGGCGCGACGTATTCGCCGCGGAGCCTGACATCTTATACTTTCTATACTTTGCGCGGCCGACAATGAAACTTTTTTTTACGAGAAAGTGGTGGCTGGTGGCAGAGCCTAGGCGATGCCCCGGCTCGTGGGGCAGGTTTCCAACCTGCCATACATCTCACTATGGCACCCTTGGAAACCTGCCCCACGGGCTTTGCCCCAGCCACCGTGAATGTATCATTCTTGGCCGCGTGCAGCACAAAACCCGCTGGCGTGCCATCCAGGCTTGACCTTCGCGAGTCGCTAACCTAGACTTCGGATTGAGTTTGTGGCAAGTTTCCTCTTGGGCTGGCGGCGGTTCTCGGCCCAAAGTCCCATTTTCGCCGAAGGTTCGCGGGCGTGAAGCGCGCTTTAATCAGCGATATCCATAGCAACCTCGAAGGACTCGAGGCCGTGTTGGCCGACATCGCGCAGCAAGGGATCACCGAGATTTATTGTCTCGGCGACATCATCGGTTACGGTCCAAACCCGCGTGAGTGCATCGACCTCGTGATGAAGCTCGACTTCTGCCTCCTGGGCAACCACGACCAAGGCGCGCTGTTCGACCCCGAAGGGTTCAACTCAGGGGCTGAACGGGCCATTTTTTGGACTCGCGAACAACTTGAAAGCCCCAAGGGCACCCCGGCCGAAAACGCCCGCCGCTGGGATTTTCTCGGCGAATTGCCCCGCAACAAGCGGGAGAACGGTTTCTTGTACGTGCATGGCTCAGCGAGAAACCCGCTCAACGAGTACGTCTTTCCCGAAGACATCTACAACCAGCGGAAGATGGAAAAGATCTTCGCGCTGATCGAACAGCATTGTTTCCAAGGTCACACGCACGTGCCGGGCGTGTTTACCCAGGGCCTGAGCTTTCTCAGCCCTGAGGAAATCAGCTACCAGTACCGGCTCAATCCCCAAGAGAAGTCGATGATCAACGTGGGTTCCGTCGGCCAGCCGCGTGACGGCGACCCGCGGGCCTGCTACGTCGTGCTCGACGACGAAATGGTCCGCTTCCGGCGTGTAGAATACCCACTCGAGAAAACGATTCAGAAGATTTACGAGACCCCGGAGCTCGACAACTTCCTGGGTGACCGTCTTCGAGACGGGAGGTAATCGTCAACCGCATGGAAGATCGCCAGCGTTTTCGCTTGTTTCTGTTCTTGTCGGCCTTGGTGTTGGGGATCAACATCCTGGTCATGCGTTGGGCTGTGCCTCCGGCGCCGCAGGCCGGCGCACCGAACCAGCCTGGCGGCGCGGCCGGTGCTGCAGCGAAGGGGGCCGAAGAAAAAGGGGCCAAGGCGAAGGATGATGACGCGGAAAAGGCAGCCAAGCCCCGAGCCGAACGCAAGAAGAAGCCGGCGGAAGCGCCCCTGATCCGCGAGCCGGCCAAGGAGGTCGCCGAGGAGTGGGGCACGCTCGGCTCGCTCGACGAGCTGGACGGTTATCGGATGCTGGTCACGTGGTCGAACCACGGCGCCGCGATCGAGTGTATCGAACTCAACAGCCCGCGGTTCCACGACCTCGATGACCGCAACGGCTATCTCGGGCACCTGGCAGCGGTTGACGCGGCTCAAGGCGATCATGCACAAGCAGACGAGGCGGCCCCTTCCGGCGCGCGGGTGCGCGTCGTCGGTCGTGGCACACCCGCCGCGGTCGCCGGATTGCAGCCCGGCGACGTGATCACCGCCTTGGGAGAAGAGCGCATTTCCACCGCCGAGGAATTGACCGAGGCTTTGGAAAAGACCAGGCCGGGTACGACGGTAGGCGTGTCGATCGTGCGCGCCGGCAATCCCGTTCAGCTTTCCGCCACGCTCCGTCGCCGTCCGCTTGAGCTGATCAAGCCGGAAGCGACCGATCCGCTTTCGTTCCTGCTCACCTTGCAGGAAATCGACGACGAAACGATCGCCAAAAACGACGACGAATTGCCCGGACTCAAAATGCGGACCCGCAATTGGACGAGGCGGCCCAGCGACCCTGCACATCCGGACGAGGTGGCCTTCGAGTTGCTCCTGTCCGAGCGGCAATTGGAGGTCGCCAAAATCTACCAACTCGCGGCGGTTCCCGCCAACGAGCGGAGCGACCTCGCCTCACCCGATTACCCCGCCTATCACCTCGACCTCCGTATCGAGATCCGGAACCTGAGCGACGAAGCCAGAAAGGTGGCGTACCGCTTGGACGGGCCGACCGGACTGCCAACTGAAGGATGGTGGTACGCCCAATCGGCGAAGATCAGCCGCGACTGGACCGGTTCGCCAGGACTGCGCGACGTTGTGATTGGCAAACTCGACAACGGCAAATTCTCGGAGCTTCTCGTGAGCGCGTCGAAGCTGGCCGACGACAAGCCCGGTCAGGAATTGGCCGATAAAGATCGGCAATTCGTCTTCGTCGGCGTCGACGCGCAGTACTTTTCGACCATCCTGATACCGCAAAATGACGACGAGACCATGCCCGCCGGCTTCGCCAGCGTCAGGCCGCTGGCGGTCGGCGAGGTGCCGGAGAAGGCCAAGACGAAACTGCTTGACGTTTCGTGCCGAATTGATAGCCTTCCCTTCGATCTTGAGGCCGGCGGCGAGCCGGCGGTCCACAATTTTCGGATCTTCGCCGGTCCCAAGCGGCCGGCGCTGCTCAAGCAATACGCCGTGACCAACGCCAGCCCAGAAGGGCTGCGGCCGATCGTGTACTACGGATGGTTTTCGTGGGTGTCGGTGCCGATGCTCACGATCTTGCACTTCTTTTACGGGATTGTCGGCAATTTCGGCCTGGCGATCGTGATGCTCACGGTGCTGGTCCGCTCGTGCATGTTCCCGCTCAGCCGCAAGCAGGCGCTCGGCGCCGCCAAAATGCAAGAGCTGCAGCCCGAGTTGAAGAAGCTCACGGAAAAGTACAAAAACAACCCCACCGAGCGGGCCAAGGCGCAGCAGGAGCTGTTCCGCAAACACAACTATCACCCCTTGAGCGGCTGTTTTCCCGCCCTGATCCAACTACCGATCTTCCTTGGGCTGTACCGATCGCTGGCGGTCGACATCGAGCTGCGGCAAGCGCCGTTGTTGAGCGAGTCGATCCGCTGGTGTTCGAACCTGGCGGCGCCCGACATGCTCTGGCGTTGGGACAGCGTGTTGTTCTCGTTCCTGTCGGGCGAGACGGGCTGGCTGGGCCCCTACTTGAACGTCCTTCCGTTGGTGACGATCGGTCTGTTTCTCTGGCAGCAGAAAATGTTCCTGCCGCCGCCGGCCGACGAACAAGCCGCCATGCAGCAGAAGATCATGCAATACATGATGATCTTCATGGGCGTGATGTTCTTCAAAGTGCCCAGCGGTTTGTGCTTGTACTTCATCGCCTCGAGCCTGTGGGGCATCTGCGAGCGCAAGCTGCTCCCCAAAACGATCGGCAAGTCGGCGGCGCCGCCGGCGTCCGGTGGGCGGCCGTCTTCCCCAAGCGCCAGCCCCAACGGCAATGGCAACGGTGCCCGTCGCGGCGGCAAGAAAAAGGCGAAGGAACGCGATCGGGGGTAGTGTCCGCCCGTGTCATGAACTTGACTCCGAAAAACACCAGCGACGCCGCCGATGGTGTGACGCCGTCGGGCGATCAGTTGCACGTCGACACGCTCCCCGTCGCGCCGCCGGGCGCGGCCGCCTCTGGGCGGCCAGGCGTATCGGGCTTCGTGCTCCTCGAGGAGCTTGGACGAGGCGGAATGGGCGTGGTCTACAAGGCCCGGCAGATCGCGCTGAATCGCGACGTGGCCTTGAAGATGGTCCTGGCCGGCGCGCACGCCGGCCAGGCCGCCCTCGACCGCTTTCACGCCGAGGCGCTGGCGGTCGCGAAGCTTCAGCACCCGCACATCGTTCAGATCTTCGTGGTGGGCGAGGCGGATGACCGGCCGTACATCGCCCTGGAGTACGTGGCGGGCGGAAACCTGGCAAAGAAGCTAGGCGGCAAACCCCAGCCGCCGCGGGAGGCCGCCGCAATGGCGTTGACGTTGGCCGAGGCCGTCCATTTCGCCCACGAGCAAGGCATCGTTCACCGCGATCTCAAGCCCGCCAACGTGTTGCTTACGTCCGCGGGCACGCTCAAGATCACCGATTTCGGCCTGGCCAAGCAGTTGGAATCGGGCGGCGGCCGCACGCGCACCGGCGACATTTTGGGGACCCCGACGTACATGGCGCCCGAGCAGGCGAGCGGGGTCACAACGCAAATCGGACCGACGTGCGACGTGTACGCACTGGGGGTGATTCTCTACGAGATGCTCTCGGGCCGTGCCCCTTTCGATCGGCTCGATCCGCTCGAGACGCTGCTTGCGGTGGTGTCGGAGGAGCCGGTGCCGCTGCGGCGCTTGCAGCCGGGCGTGCCGCGCGACTTGGAAACGATCGCGATGAAGTGCCTGGAAAAGTCGCCGCGAAAACGCTACCCGTCGGCGCGGGAGCTGGCCGCCGACTTGAGACGGTTCCTCTCCAGCGAGCCGATCGCGGCAAGGCCGACGCGGTCGTGGGAACGCGCGATGAAATGGGCCCGCCGCCGGCCGGCACGGGCCGTCGCCGTCGCGGCCGGGCTTTTGGGAGCGGTGCTGCTGCTCGCCGGATTCGCGTGGCACTATCGGACCTTGGCCGTCGAGCTGAAACACACCGAAAAAGAGCGGCTGCGGGCCGACGAGCAGCGCCGGCGGGCGAACGCCAATTTGGCGTTGAGCCAGGAAATCGTGAACGGGCTGATTGCGCGCGGCAGCGGTGAAGGGGGGGCGCCCTTGGCCAAAAACGATCCCCAGCGAGCGGCCCTCCTCACTCTGGCGCTCGATTTCTGCCGAGGGCTGCTCAAGCAGAACCCCGACTCACCCGAAGTCCGCGAGCGAATGGGTCTGGCCCACAGCCAGACGGCGGACATCTACCGTATTTTCGGCCGGTTCGACGATGCGGAAGCCGAATACCGCCAGGCCATCGGCATGCTCACCCAACTCGACGCGCCATCGGCTTTCGACCAGCGCTCGCGCCGCGACCTGGCCGGCGCCTACAACAACTTCGGGAACCTGTTGCGCGCGACCGGGCGGTTGCCTGAGGCCGAAGAATCGTACCGCCAGGCGCAGCGCTGCTTTCGTGCGCTGGTCGCCGACTTCCCGGACGAACCTGATTACCAGCAGCTTTTGGCCATAACCTATAACAACATCTCTTTGGTGCTGAGTGCCACCGGCCACTCGGAGGAATCGGAAAAGTCGTTGCGCCAGGCCATCGAGCGCTACGAAGCGCTGGCGAAGCGCTGGCCCGATTCGAGCGAGTACCGCGAGGCCCTGGCGGGCAGTCACAATAACCTTGCCGTCCTCTACGATCGATCGGGCGATGGACCTCGCGCTGAGGAGGCGTACCGCGATGTGATCAAGGTCTTCTTGGAGCTGCACACTTCCGACCCGTCGCAGCCGAATTACCGGAACCATTTGGCCCGGGCCCACAACAATCTCGCCGGCGCGCTCAAGTCGCAACAGAAGCTCGGCGACGCGGCGCGCGAATACGGCCGGGCGATCGAGCTGTTGTCGTCCTTGATGGCGGAGTTCGGCAATCTTCCCGAGTACCGCCAGAGCCTGGGCGCGACGCTGAACAACCTGGCGGTCGTGCAAAGTCGTTTCGGCCAGGTGCCGGAAGCCCTTGCGACCTACGAGCGCGCGCGGCGGCTCTTCGAGCAGGAGCCGCTGGAAACCGCCGGCGTCGAGCAACGCGAAGGGCTGGCCGTGAGCCTCAACGCCTTGGCCATGCACGCAAGCATGGCGGGAGACTTGCCGAAGGCCAACGAGCTGCTCGAACCGGCGTTGCGCATCCGCCGTGAACTGGCCCAGCGGCAGCCGGACGACGTCTACACGAAGAGCGCCTTGGGCGTGACCTTGCAAATCGCGGCCGACCTGGCTGGCCGGCAGAACGACCTCGCGAAAGCCCGTGACCTTTGGCAGGAAGCGGTCGACGTCGAGCGCGCCGTCGTCGACGCGCGGCCTCAGGTGGAAAACTACCGCCTTTTGTTGCGATTCAACTATGCGGGCCTGGCCGACACGCTCGTTCAGCTCGGCGATCCGTCGGCAGCCGCGCAGGTGGTCGAGCGGCTCGTCGAAGTCGAGCCCGCCGCCGGCGTCACCCGGTTGTCGGTTGCCGAGCTGATTGCCCGTATCCTGGCCCTGCCTGTTGCGAAGAACGTGCCGTTCGATCGGGCGCGAGTTTCCGCGTTGGCGATTGACCAGTTGCGAGGAGCGATGGCCCACGAAGGCGTTACGCCTGCGCAACTCGAACAATCCGAAGCGCTTGTGCCGTTGAAGTCGCTTGCGGACTTTCAGGAGCTTCTGGGCAAGAAGGGTCCATAGAAAAAAACGACGGCCCGCTTAAAGGCTAGGATCGTCCCTCGTTCCCACGCTCTGCCGACCCGCTGCGCGGGTGCCCCGAACGCATCTTCGGCCGCTCCGCGGCCACGGCGAACGTTCGGTGAGCAAGCATGCCGCGCCTTCCGTGGCATTGCCACCACGGTACAACGACCGCTCACCTCCCGTCGCCGCCGTTCCTCGTTCCCACGCTCTGCGTGGGAACGGATCTTCGGCCGCTCCGCGGCCACGGCGAACGATCGGCGAGCAAGCGTAGCCGTGCCTTCAGAGGCATTTCGACCGCGGCACAACGACATTTCACTCCGCCTCCCCGCCCTCGATGCCATTGCCCAAGAGCGTCAACACTTCCTTGCGGACTTCTTCCAACTTCAGGCCGAGGTTCATCAGCACTTGGGCCGCCACCCCTTCCCGCTCGCGCAACAATCCGAGCAGGAGGTGCTCGGTGCCAACATAGTTGTAGCTAAAATCTCGGGATTCTTCCGCCGCGTACATCAGGACTTTTTTGGCCCGTGATGTCAGTGGGAGCTTGCCTGCCGCGACACGGTCAGGACCTCGTTGTACTAACCTGCCAACTTCCGAGCGGATCGTTTCCAATTCGAGATTGAGATTCGTGAGCACGTTGGCGGCAACGCTTTTTCCTTCGCTGACCAGGCCGAGCAAGATATGTTCCGTGCCGATGTATTCGTGATCTAACTGCTTTGCTTGTTGATTGGCCAGTTGCATGACTCCTCGAGCGCGGTCGGTGAAACGGTCGTACATCGAACCGGGCAAAGCTGGGTCCTCCTTATCAGCCTGACCAACTTGGTCAGCCACGTCGGTTTTGACTTTGTCAATGTGCTGATCGGTCAGATTGACCGGCGCGGAGCCGCGGCCCATCGCCCACAACACTTCCGCGCGGACTTCCTCCAGTTTCAGTCCCCGGTTCATCAATACCTGCGCCGCCACCCCTTCCCGATCTCGCAGCAGGCCCAGCAGGATGTGTTCCGTGCCAACATAGTCATGGTTCAAGTTGCGGGACTCTTCGATCGCGTACATGAGGACTTTCTTGGCCCGTGGCGTTTGCGGAAGCCTGCCCATTGTGACGATCTTCGGGCCGCTCGGCACGAGTTTCTCGGCCTCACGGCGAGTCTTGGGCAGGTCGACGCCGAGGTTCTTGAGCACGTTGGCCGCCACGCCGAACCGTTCCTTGATCAATCCCAATAGGATGTGCTCAGTGCCGACGTATTCGTGATTGAGTCGCTGTGCTTCCTGGTTGGCCAGTTGCATCACCTTGCGCGCGCGGTCGGTGAAGTGTTCATACATGCGATCTGTCCGTTTTTCGGTCCAGGCGCCGCCCAGCGGCTTGGGGCCGTCCTGGACAGCCACCTTTTCGTCAGTGGCCGCCGTCAACGGCCAATTCACTGCGCCTCGCCCGCGTCGAAGCCGTGACCCAAAAGATTCAACACTTCCTTGCGGACTTCCTCCAACTTCAGGCCGAGGTTCATCAGCACCTGCGCCGCTACGCCCTCCTGTTCGCGCAATAGGCCCAACAAAATGTGCTCGGTGCCGACGTAGTTGTGGTTCAGATTGTGGGCTTCCTCCATCGCATACTCGAGGACCTTCTTGGCTCTCGCCGTCCACGGGAGCTTGTTCCCGGTGACGCGGGCGGGATTTCCTTGCACGAGCTTGTCCACTTCCGAGCGGACCTTTTCCAGGTCGATGTTGAAGTTCTTGAGAACATTGGCGGCGACGCCGCTTCCTTTGCTGACCAGGCCCAACAAGACGTGCTCGGTGCCGATGTACTCGTGATAAATCTGTTTCGCTTGTTGATTTGCCAGTTGCACGACCCTTCGCGCGCGGTCGGTAGAGCGGTTGTAGATCGACCCGGGCAGATCTTGAGAGCCGCTATCGCTCCGACCGACTCTCCCAGCCAAGTAGGTCTCGAGCTTTGCAATCTCTTCGTCCGTCAATTTGGCCGGCGCAGACCCGTGGCCCAGGTCGTCCAGCAATTCCTTGCGGACGTGGTCCCAGTCGGTGCCGTGGTCGAGCAGATTCAGCACTTCGGCACGGACTTCCTCCAATCTCAGCCCCAAGTTCATCAGCACCTGTGCCGCCACCCCTTCCTGCTCGCGCAAAAGGCCCAACAGGATGTGTTCCGTGCCGACGTAGTTGTGGTTCAGATTGCGGGCTTCTTCCATTGCGTAAACGAGGACGTTTTTGGCCCGTGGCGTCTGCGGGAGCTGGCCCATGATGACCATATCCGGCCCGCTCTGCACGAGCTTCTCGACCTCGAGGCGAATCTTGCGCAGGTCCATGCCGAGGTTCTTGAGCACGTTGGCCGCCACACCGCTCCCTTCCTTGATCAATCCCAACAGTTGGTGCTCGGTGCCGACGTACTCGTGATTGAACCGCTGCGCTTCCTGGTTCGCAAGTTGCATGACCTTGCGCGCACGATCCGTGAAGCGTCTGTGCAGATCGCCTTGAGTCGGCTGGCTCACTACCGCGCGATCGCACTCGCTGTCTGTGCCAAGCAGATCATGCACCACCTGGCGGACCTCCTCCAGCTTCAAGCCCAGGTTCATCAACACCTGCGCCGCCACCCCTTCCTGCTCACGCAAGAGGCCCAGCAGAAGGTGTTCCGTCCCGACGTAGTTGTGGTTCAACTTGCGGGCTTCCTCCATCGAGTACTCGATAACTTTTTTGGCCAGCGTCGTTTGCGGGAGTTTGCCCTCGGAGACCATGTCTGGGCCGCTTGGCACGAGTTTCTCGACCTCGAGGCGAACCTTGGGCAGGTCGACGTCGAGGTTCTTGAGCACGTTGGCCGCCACGCCGCTGCCTTCCGCGACCAGACCCAGCAGGACGTGCTCGGTGCCAATGTACTCGTGGTTGAACCGCTTCGCTTCGAGGTTGGCCAGTTGCATGACCTTCCTAGCGCGGTCTGTGAAGCGTTCGTACATGGCGACGCCCGGAGGGTCGGTTCCTTTTGTTCGCTGCCCGTAACGACCGCATTTGATTATATCCGTACGGGGCGGGAATCGCCCGTGGTAATGGTGGGCCGGCGCTCGCCGATCCGCTGCGCGGTGCCCCGGGTCTTGTCCTCCCTACGCACATGAATGCGTCGTGTTGGGCCATGCCCAGAGAACCAAGCAGCTCGAACGAAACCGGGGCATCGCTTATGCTTTGCCCCAGCCACCAACGCGAAGGATAAGATTGCCTTGCTCGGCAGATAACGCAAAAATCGGGTAGATTACGATCATGAACAGCACATCGGACCGACGACGTTTCCTTGTCAGCGCCCTCACGGCGCCATGGCTGGCGAGCCGAGCGGCAGGTGCGGCGAGCGAGGAGGTCCGGGCGAGAGAGCCATCCCTCGACATCCATGTGCATCTGTTCGGCACCGGCGACGGAGGTACGGGCTGCCGAATGTCGAAGCCGATCACCGACGGCTTACAGTTCAAGTTCCTCGTCTTAGCCCTGCGGCTGCGCGAGAAGGGCAAGACGCTCGACGAGCGCTATGAACAAGTGCTCGTCGAGCAAGTGGAGGGTTCCGGACTCAGCAAGGCCGCGATTCTTGGTCAGGATGCTGTCTACGACCGCGACGGTACGCCCGACTGGGACCGCACCTCGTTCTATGTGCCCAACGTTCGTGATCGGCTGTTGCACGGCAGCGATTTTCCCTTTCCCGCCGCTCCCACGGCGTTTTCCGCCCGCATTGGTGAAGACGCCGCAAAGCAAATTGACCGCGAGAAGAATTGGCTCAAAAAAGATCTCGATCTGAAAGAGGCGCTCGGCGTCGGGCTCGACAGCGCCAAGCGCGCCTTCCAGGTCGCCAAGGCTGGGTTGCCATGACCGCCCGGCGCTTTGCCGTCGTGGTGAATCCTCGCGGTGGAAAGCGGCGAGGCATGAAGGTCCTCCAGCGCGTCAAGCCGGTCCTTGCGGCGTCGGGGGCGGAACTGGAGATTCTGGTGACCCAGGGTCCGGGGCACGCGGGCCAGATTGCCCGCACGCTCGACCTGTCCGGCCTTGATGGCATCTGCGTGGTCGGCGGCGACGGCACGGTCCATGAGGTCGCCGACGGCTTGATGCAACGCGGTGGGCCGATTTCGGTCCCTCTGGGAATCATCCCCGCGGGGACCGGCAACACGCTACACCAGCACTTGCAGTGCGACGATCCGCTCGAAGCCGCACGGCGCATTGCGGCGGGAGACACTCAGCCGCTCGATGTGACCCGGGTCACCATGCGCGATCGGGTGGCTTTCTGCGTCGACATCGTCGGCTGGGGCGCGGTGGCCGACATCAACGGCACCGCGGAAAGGCTGCGCCTGCTCGGCCCGCCACGATATGCCGCGGCCGCGCTCTGGCACATCCTGCGGGCCAGACCACGTCGAGCAAAACTCGTACTGGATGGCCGGAGCATCGACGACGATTTCCTGTTCATCATCGGCTGTAACGCGAAATTCACGGGGTCGGCGATGAAGCTGGCGCCTCACGCGGAAATCGGCGACGGCAAAATCGACGTCGTCGTCCTTCGTCGCGCTTCGCGAAGACAGATGTTGAGGCTGCTCACGAAGGTCTATGACGGCTCGCACCTCTCCCTCGACCACGTCGAATACCACCAGGTACGTTCGTTCGCCATTGAATCCGACGGCCGCGAACCACTGGACCTCGATGGCGAGATGAAGGGGCACGCGCCATTCCGCGCGGAAGTGCTGCCGGGTGCGCTGCGCGTTTTCGCCTAACGCTCCTCGTTCCCACGCTGAAGCGTGGGAACGCGGTTTCGGCCGCTCCGCGGCCACGGGTAAGCGAATTCAGCTTCGCTCTGGCCGGAGTGGGTATCCGTGGCGCGCGGGTCTACGGGTGAGTGACAAAAACGGGGCTTACCCGACGGAAGGTCGCTTCGAGCCGCAGGATCTCTCGGCAGCCGTACTGTACCTGTTGGGCATCGACCATGAGGCATCGTTTCCCGACCACTTCAATCGCCTGCACCGGGCGACCGAAGGCACGCCGCTGTGTGAAGTTCTCGGAACTGGGCCAGCCACGCGGACGTCCCTTGAGCACGCCTGAGGTTCGAACGTGGCTTCCAACAGCTCACAGGCGCCCTGCAAACGGTCGGTTGCCGCGGCCCAATTGAGAGCACAAGACGGCTTGAAGTGCAATTGAGCAAATGGATAATGGGGACCATCCTCGTATCCCATAAGTGCGGCTCGTCGATCCCTTGCGATTCCTTTCCTCGCTGGCTCGACAAGCGGTATACTATTCGGCAGACGAGGTCGCGCCCTGTCGGCGCTCTCTTGGGGCAACCAACAAAACACGCACGCACAGACGCGGATCAAAATCCATGTCGATTGAAGCGCTTCGAGATAAAATGGCTTGGCCGCAGTCTTCGGAGGTCTTTGAACCGTCGGGTGCCGGGCCGAGCGTTGCGGTTGGACTGGTTCGGGAGAAGATCCAGAAAACCATTGAGGGAAAGCTCCGGGATCTCGGCGAGGACGTGGTGTTGAAGGTTGGCCTGCTGACGCGCAACCCCGAGTCGCCGAACACCGACGCCCCAATCGCCGTGGTCTGCGAGTTTTCGCGTTGGATTTCGCCGTCGGTGTCCTCACTGGCCCATCGTCTTGCCTGGAACTTCGCTCGCACTCCCCTCCTGATAACGATTGAGCCTCATTTAGTACGGGCTTGGAGTTGTTGCGAGACGCCGTCGGATGGACTTCAATCGCTCATACCAAAGGGCGAGATCGAGGAAGCGCGACTCGATTTGAATGCCACGCTCAGCCCATCGGAGCAGGCGGCCCACGCGCTGCATTGGGTCCGTCTGGTGACGAGCGACTTTCTTCGGCAGTTTCCAGATCGGTTTCGCCGAGACGGACGTGCGGACCGCACCTTGCTAGCGCAATTGATGTCCGTTCGCCGAAAGCTGCTGCAGCAAGGCCTGGACGACGACACGATCCACGATCTGTTGGCCCGAGTCGTGTTCGCTCAGTTCTTGTTCGACCGCAAGGATGTGGACGGGCGTCCGGCGCTCAATCCCTCTCTGCTGGCCAAGCTCCGCAATGATGGCTCGTTGACCGGCGAACACGCGGGACTCGGCTCCATTCTCTCGGACTATGGTGAAGCCTACCGCTTCTTCCATTGGCTCAACGACAAGTTCAACGGTGACCTGTTTCCCGGCAAAGGGGAAACCGAGAAGGAACGCGAAGCTGAATGGCGCGCTGAGCGCGCCAAGGTCCAGCCGAACCACCTCAAGACATTGGCCGATTTCGTTGGCGGCCGATCGATCGGCAGCCAAAGTACCTTGTGGCGACTGTACAGCTTCGACGTGATTCCATTGGAATTCATCAGCAGCATCTACGAAGAATTCGTGGCGAGCACCGGTGCCCATTACACGCCCGCTTTCCTCGTGGACTTCATGCTCGACGAGGTTCTGTCGTGGGATGGAGATGACTGGGACCTCAAGGTGCTCGACCCAGCCTGCGGCTCCGGAATCTTTCTGGTCAAGGCGTACCAGCGGATCATTCAGCGTTGGAAGAACGCACACCCCCGAGATAAACCGTCGACCTCGTTGCTGCGACGATTGCTGACGCGAAACCTGTTCGGCATCGACATCGACCCTCACGCGGTGAGAGTTGCCTCGTTCAGTCTGTACCTGACGATGTGCGACGAGATCGATCCCAAGATCTACCTTAGCAACACACGGTTCCCGCGGCTTCGTGACCGGACCTTGGTACAGTCGGACTTTTTCGTGGACAAGCAACCGGGCTTTCGGACAGACCGCGATGCGGCGTCATACGACGTAATCGTCGGCAACGCCCCGTGGGGCGAGGAATCGGAGACCCCTGCCGCGCGCCAATGGGCGGAACACCCCAAACGTAAATGGCCAATCGCTGACAAGGCCATTGGAACGTTGTTCCTGCCGAAGGCCGCGGCCCTGACGAAGGCCCATGGGCGTGTGTGCATGCTTCAGCCGGCAAGCTCCTTGCTTTTCAATCGGAGTGGTCCGGCCAACCGCTTTCGCAAGCGACTTTTTTCGGAGTTCAAAGTCGAGGAGGTGGTCAATCTGTCGGCGCTGCGATTCGAGCTTTTCGAGAACGCCACATCACCTCCTTGCATCGTCACGTTGCGGCCGACCAACCCCGACGGCGAGCCGCTGGTCTACATCTCGCCAAAGCAAGCGAAGGCGGCGCCTAACGCTGAAATCGGTGAGAGCAGTTACACGATGGTCATTGAGCCCCACGACATCACGCGTGTCTGGCCGGATGAGGCGGCCGCAGATCCTCATGTCTGGACCGCGCTGGCCTGGGGCGGCAGGCGCGACGTCGTACTGCTACGGCGTCTCGCGCAGTGCGATAATCTGGAGAAGTACAAGAAACGAAGAATCGTCGCGTCACGCGAGGGAATAATCCCTGGGAACCGAAAGAAGCCACAGGATGCCATCGTTGGTTGTCCGCTCTTAGAGCGAGATGACTTTCCGGACGAGACGCTGCTTTTTCTGAATGCCGCGCAATTGCCTATCAACGACGATCCGTGGACACATTCAAAGGATTCAACCTCCGTCGAAGCGTTCAAATTGCCGCAGTTGATCATCAAACAGGGATGGACCGTGGGCGCGGCGAGGTTCAAAGCGGCCATCGTTCGAGACTCGCCAAACGGAAAGGGAGTCATCTGCTCGCAAAGCTACATTTCGGTCCATGTTCTACCCGGAAATTCGTTGATCATCGAATCCGCCGTTCTCTCGTACAACAGCGTCTTGGCGACCTATTTTCTCTTGCTCTCCAGCGGCCGTCTTGCCGCATACCGACCAGAACCATTGGTCCAGGAAGTCCGCAGTGTGCCGCTCGCAGCCACCCGCACGTCCGCTTCGTCGGCCATTCGGACTTTGGCCGATGTCGATGCGCGGGTTCGAGAGCTTTTCGAATTCAAGGATGCGGAATGGGCCCTCGTTGAGGATCTCGTCAATTTCACTCTCCCCGATTTCAAGGGCGACGACACCTCTCCGGGGCGTCAGCGAACGGTGCGAAAGCCGGCGCCAATGACGGTCGCCGGGCGAGAACCGCACTTGGCCACGTATTGCGAGTATTTCGTCCGCGTGTTGAAAGCGGGATTTGGCCCAGATAAGGCCGTTTGCGCCACCATTTTTCAAGACCCGCCCGACACTGACTATCCCCTTCGGATGGTCGCAATCCACTTGGACTGGAGCCGCGACGAAATAGTGTCCGTGACGGAAATTGCTCCGGACAAGCTTGGTGAGATGCTCCTCGAACTGAATGAAAAGTTTCTTAAATCGCAGCCGCCTGGAAACGGTGGAGTTTTCTATCAGCGCACGGCACGCATTTACGACGAGGTGCGCCGCGGGCGGCGTACCATTCCGACGATCTACGTCGTGAAGCCGGATCGGATCCGTTATTGGACACGTTCGGCCGCTTTAAGAGATGCCGACGAAGTCGCGACCGACATTCAAGTCTGGGTGCCGGAGTTGTCCGCGCACCAACCGGTGCAGAGAGCGAAATGACTCGTCAAACCTACCTCGACCGCCGATGGCCCGAAACACCTATCTTCCAAGACATCGCGAAGCAATGGTGCGCCGACCAGTCGCGGATGCTGCTGGATCTGGTGTGGCGAGGATGCGATCTGCTGCTGCATGACGACCTTCGGGAGGTCCCGTTCTCCAAGCACGACGAGGCCAAGGAGGAGTCGTTGAATTACCTGCTGGCCCTGCGGATCGGTCAGTGTATGACCGGCGACGAACCGTTCAGCATGATCCCCCAACCACCGGAGACCACGAAGCGGAAACGCGGGAAGGGAAAATCGCCAACTCCGGACCATGGGTTCGTCCCTTACGACTTTCCGAGGTCGGTTTGGCCGCTTGAGGGCAAGGTGCTCGATCATGGGCGCGACCTTAGAGCGTACCTTGCCGAGATCAATGGGAATTTTCTCACGGGCCGGTACGCGACGTTTTCTCGCGAAGGAGCAATGCTTGGTTACCTACTTCATGGTGACGCCATTGCGACGCTCGTCGAGATTGGCAATCGACTCAAGGTGCAACTGAATCCTCATCCCCATTTTCACGACCGGCCGCACCGCGTTTCAGTCCACCGCAGGAAGGGCAATGAACTGCGCAATCGCTTGAGCGATTTCGCGTGCAATCATCTGGTCCTGAAGATTCCAACCGTATCGCGCAGCACTGCATGAATTGCGGTTTCGCGCTGGAGGGTTAGGGCTGGATTTGGCCTCGTGGGAATTCACTGCGATACGCGGCAGGTTTCAAATTCCGCCTTGCAGCAAGCCGAAGGCGGGTTCAAGCCGCGCGAGTTCGCGCTCCAGCGCCGCGAGCGCTCCGTCGGCGCCAGCGAGATTTCCCTGTTTGCCCATCTGCTCCAAGAGCCGCGCGGCTTCCATGGCGTCGCGGGCGGCGAAGTTCGACAAGGCGCCCTTGAGCGTGTGAGCGGCCAGCTTCAATTTGCCCGCGTCCGACGCGGCCACCGCGTCGCGAACCTGTCCCAGCAGCTTGGGGTACTCGCCGCGGAACACGTCGACCAATTCCTCTAGCAGCTCCCGGTCGCCCTGCAAGCGATCGAGCGCCGCGGCCCAATCGAGCACATCGACGGCCGACTCCAGTCCGCCGGCCGACGTGCTCGATGGGGTTGCGGGGCGCGGGCCACCGGCGATCACTTGTTCAATCACGGCCAACAGCTCCCGCGCCCGCACGGGCTTCGAGATATAATGGTCCATGCCGGAGGCCAGGCAGCGCTCGCGGTCGCCGATCATGGCGTGGGCGGTCATCGCGACGATCGGCAGGTGCTCGCCGGTGGTCTGCTCCATGCGTCGGATTTCGCTCGTCGCGGTCAGACCATCGACCTCGGGCATCTGCACGTCCATCAACACCACGTCGAAGCCCTTGGTTTGGGCGGCTTCGATCGCCTCTTTGCCGTTGTTGGCCACCGTCACCGTGTGGCCCCATTTCTGAAGCAGGTGGACAGCGAGCTTCTGGTTGACAAGACTGTCCTCGGCCAACAAAACGCGGAGTTGCCGGATCTCCGTGGCGGTGGGCCACTCGACGACGGGCCGTCCCGGAGCGGCATGCTGGGCCCCGAGCACGGCCATGATCGAGTCGAGCAGCTCCGACTGTTTGATCGGCTTCATCAGGTGGGCGGCAATCCCCAATTGCTGGCAGCGCGCAATATCGCCCGGCCGATCGGCCGAAGTGAGCATCATGATCGTGGCCCCGGCCAGTTCGACGTGCCGGCGGATTTCGTCGGCCAAATCGAAGCCGTCGAGGTCCGGCATGTTGGCGTCGAGCAGCACCAGGGGAAACGGTTGGCCGGCCCGCGCCGCCTCGCGCATTGCCGCCAGCGCCGCGCGACCGCCGTCAGCCGCCTGTGGCCGCATCCGCCAATTCGTGAACATCTCGAGTAGAATGCGGCGGTTCGTGGCGTTGTCGTCGACCACCAGCACCGGCAGATCTTCGAGCACGGCCGCGTCGGCCGGCGGGGCCGGCACCGGCACGGCGCCAGTGGGAGTCAGCCGGGTGGTGAAATGGAACTTGCTGCCGCTGCCGAGCTCGCTTTCGACCCAAATCCGCCCGCCCATCAACTCGACCAGTTTCGACGAAATCGTCAGCCCCAGGCCGGTACCGCCGTACTTGCGCGTGGTCGAACTGTCGGCCTGCTCGAAGGCGCCAAAAATCGTCTCGCGCTTGTCAGGCGCAATGCCGACGCCGGTATCGACGATCGAGAAGTGGAGCACGACCGCCGGGCCGCCCGGCGACTCCAAGCCGACGTCGACGACCACTTCGCCCCGTTCCGTGAACTTGATCGCGTTACCGACCAGGTTGAGGATCACCTGCCGAAGCCGGCCCGGATCGCCGATCAGGGCGTCGGGTACGTCGGGCGCGACGTGGCACGCGAGCTCGAGCTGTTTCTTGTGGGCCCGCAAGGCCAGGGTTTTCATCGTGTCGCCGAGGTGATCGCGCAGGCCGAAGGCGATCAGCTCCAACTCGAGCTTTCCCGCCTCGACCTTGGAAAAGTCCAACACGTCGTTGATGACCGTCAAGAGCGAATCGGCCGATTCCCTGACCAGTTCGAGGTACTCGCGTTGTTCCGGCACGAGCGGGGTGTCGAGCACGAGCTCCGTCATTCCGATGATTCCGTTCATGGGGGTGCGAATCTCGTGGCTCATGTTCGCCAGGAAGGCGCTTTTGGCGCGGTTGGCGGCCTCGGCGGCCTCCTTGGCCTTGAGCAGTTCGGTCTGGGCCCGCTTGCGCTCGATGACGCGCCCCACCTGCTCGCCGACGCTGCGGACCATCATCAGCAGGTTTTCATCGGGGTCCATTTCCTCGTCGGTGAAGAATTCGAGCACGGCCACCGTCTGGCCGGCGATGTGAATCGGAAAACCGAATGCCCCTTTGACACCAAGATCGTCGCAAAGGTCGGCCCGCGGAAAGTTGTCGTCCGTCTGCACGTTGGTCACCCAGGCCGGCTCGCCCGACTGCCAAATCCGGCCGGGCAACCCTTTTCCCTTGTCGAAGCGGGTTTGCTCGGTCACCTGGCGCAGCGCGCTATGCGGGCCTTGGTCGCCCAGGTGCCAAATGGTCGTCGGTTCCAGCACCAGGCCGTCGTCACTGGGCAAATAGGCGTGGCCCACGGGCCAGCCGGTCATCTCGCAGACGATATCGACGCAGCTTTGCAGCGCTTCCTCGAAGCCTTCGGTCTCGGCGGCCATGGTCGTGGCCTTGTACAGCAACCGCGCTTCGAGCGCCTGGCGGGCCAGGATTCTCTCGGCGCGTTTGCGGTCGGTAATGTCGGTCGAAATGCCGCACAAAAGGTGCGGCACCCCGGCGGCGTCGTACAACAGGAACTTGGTGGAAAGGTACGTGTGACGTCCGTCGTCGTGCGGGGCGACTTCCTCGAACTGCAAGGCGGCGCCCGCCGCCAGCACTTGCCGGTCGTTGGCCCGGAAGGCATCGGCCAGCTCGCGGGGAAACAGATCGTTGTCGGTCTTGCCCACGACCTCGGCCCGCGCGCGATGAAACAGCGACTCGAACGAACGGTTCACCAGCACGTAGCGGCCGTCGATCGTCTTGACGTAGATCACGGCGGTGGCATTGTCGAGGATCGATTGCAAGCGCTGCTCGCTCTGGCGCAACGCCTCCTCGGTTTCTTTCTTGGCCGTGACGTCCCAGAACATGCCTTGGACACCGACCTGGCGGCCCTGGCTGTCGTTGACCGGCGACTTGAGCACCTGGACGTAGAGTTTGCCGCCGTCGGGACCACGATGTTCCTCGATGGTCTCGAAAACCTGGGCGGCGGCCAGCACCTGCTGGTCGTCGTGACGGTACTTTTCCGCCAGGGCGGGATCGTAGAAATCGAAGTCGGTCTTGCCGATGATCCGGTCGAACGTGGCGCCCAGGGTCTCGCAAAACAGCCGGTTGGCAAACGTGAACTTGCCTTCGAGGTCCTTGCGGAGCACGTTCATCGGCAAGCTCTCCACCAACGAATGGTAGAGCGCTTCCGAATCGCGCAGGGCCTGCTCCGCCCGCTTCCTTTCGCCGATATCGCGGAGAAAGAAGGTGAACATTGGCAGACCGTTCGTGCGGCTGATGGTCATGGCCATCTCGGCCGGAAAGGTGCCGCCGTCGGCGCGGACGGCGTCGACCTCCATCCGTCGGCCGAGCATCGAACCTTCGGCCGCCGCCACGTGCCGCTCGACCCGTTCGGGTTCTCCTCCCGTTCCGGAGGTGGGAAACAGGATTTCGTCGGGCTTGGCGCCCAGCACATCGGCCCGCGCGTATCCGAAGGTCTTTTCGGCGGCCTGGTTGAACTCGGTGATCAGCCCTTCGTGGTTGACGGCGATGATCGGGTCGAGCGACGAATCGAGGATCGCGTTTTTGAGCGACTCGGCTTCTTCGGCGCGGCGTTGGTCGACCTGCTCGCGGTGGACCAAGGCCAGACAAACCGACTTCGCCTTGACGGGGTGTTTGACCAGGAACGAGGTGAGCCGCACGTCGAAGAGCGTGCCGGTAACGAAGTGGCGCATTTGCACGTCGCCCTGCCAACGGCCGCTCTCGCGCAGCGCGGGGAACACCGTCTCGCGCAACAGCGCCCGGGTTTCCTCGGGATAGTAATCGCCCAGGCCCGTTTTCGCGGCGTCGGTGTCGGCCGGCATGCCCAACCGAGCACGGCCGGCGGAATTCACGTAGAACGGCTCGGCCCGTAACGTCGCCAGGCAGACGACGTCGTCCGACTGATCGTACACGTTGCGGACCAGATCCAGGATTTCACTCACG
>Ga0307373_10004836_pt1 | contig 22412 bp, 20 predicted proteins | sample OX2MG_FD_202534 | JGI IMG/M metagenome (GOLD analysis project Ga0307373, IMG submission 202534) | Soil microbial communities from Risofladan, Vaasa, Finland - OX-2 | ecosystem: Environmental > Terrestrial > Soil > Coastal area > Acid sulfate soil | place: Finland: Risofladan, Vaasa | collected... | reverse complement strand
CAACGCAAGACCCACCAACCGCAGTGAGTCATCCGGGGCTCATCGGCCGTCCAATAATCGCAGCGAGCTTCTCTGCTTTCAAACGGGCCGTTGACAATTCCAGTCCTCGGTGAACAGTCAGTTGAGTGCCTTCGATGATCCGGAAACCGACGTCGTAGCGCTCTGTTCCGAGAGTAGGTGCACCGGCTACGACCAATGCTGGCTGGCTTGGCTGAACTTCGATGTGGGAGACATCGCGGAATGAGAAGCGCAGCTCCCGGATTGGGCCCCGAAGCCTTATGGTCCTTTCAGCTGGGTCGATTACGATTTCACCGGGTCGACGCAGGACGACCCAGGCTCCGGCGGAGGCGCACAACAGACCCCATGCCACGAGAGCCTGTGAAAAGGGTACCGCCGCCTCCCAACCCCACCGTGGCAGCAGACCTAGCAACGCGAAAATCCCGCCTCCGACAAGCAGAACCATTGCTACCACGCTCCAGTGGTCGTTCGTGATGCGGAGAATCCGGTCCCGACGCAATCGATCAGTCGGTCTCATGTAGGCGCTTGGCGGGCCAAGTGGTGAGCCTTTCCACCCTGTGCCGTTAACCCGGGCCCGTCAAATCAATTCGGCGCCGTCGGCGAAGTGTCGCAGCAGGATGGCGCAAGCCAGACGCACAACTCGTTCAACGTTCCTCACTAGTTCGTTGGCGCTCGCTGCGAGATGACGGGCCCGGGTTAACGGCACAGGCTGCCAATCCGAATCAAGAGGACGTAAAGGGCTTTCGGCCAGACCATCCCGTTGGGGGCAAACGCTAATGCCTCATGCTGGAGATTGATTGCATTACGCGCAGAACATCCAGATCGTGGTGCTGACGTCCTACGATCTGGACAGCTACTGTCACCCCTTCCGTCGTTTCCCCGACGGGGACAGCTCCCGCTGGCACTCGAGCCATATTGAACATATAGGGGTACTGAACCCATCGACCATTCCGGGCAGCAGCATGTCCGGGGGCTGGTCGTGCCGTGAGCGGGCAAAGAAGGAGGTCGCTCGACTCGAAAATCTCCGCGAGGTTGCATACGATTCTATGGCAAGTGTCCTCGGCCTGCAGATACCGCGCTGCGCTCGGCCGGCCGTATTCCTGAAGCAGATGAGCAAGCCCTGGATCGATCAAGCCCCATCGGTCCGTACCCCAAACCTCGGTCAGCCGCCTCATTGTGCCGGTCGTGGCCAGGACAGTCCAGTCGAGTCCGGGGTCATGTTCAAGGAGTGGCTTAGAGTCCTCAACCTGGATCCCGAATCGGCCGGCGAATGCAGCCACGGCCTGCTCGCACAAGGCCAGGACCTCAGGATCGGGATCGGCCCATCCAAGGTCTGAAGACCAGGCGACCGATTTGATGTGCAGTGGGCGATCGGCGGCCACTTGGCTGTGCCAGTTCACGAGCTCGGCGGGGAGGCTGCGCAGATCTCGCGGATCTGGTCCCACCACCACGTCATACGCGTATGCTGTCGATCGCACACTGGTTGCGATGAGGCCACGGGTGCTCAATGTGGGCCAGTCGGGCGGCTCCACATCACCGTGCGGAACTCGTCCCAGGGATGGCTTGAAGCCCGGTAGCCCGCAGATAGTTGCAGGCACTCGAATTGATCCACCACCATCCGAACCGGTCGCCAGTGGCACCATGCCAGCGGCCACCGCGACTGCGCTGCCCCCGCTCGAGCCTCCGGCCGTATGTCCCGGAACGAAAGGATTGCGGGTGACACCGAATGCCCGGTTGCTCGTGTCTGCTGAAAAGGCGAACTCCGACGTGTTGGTCTTGCCCACGACAACGGCGCCTGCCTTCTTCAGCCGGGCGACCAGTGTGCAATCAGTGGTGGCTGGAGGTCGATCCACGTACAGGAGTGATCCGAAGGTGGTTCGAAGACCGAGAGAATCTTCAGTGTCCTTGACCCCAATCGGAATGCCTGCCAAGGGACCGATCGGGTCGCCGCCGCCTACTCGAGAGTCAATATCACGAGCCGCCAGCATCGCACGGTCTGGGTCGATGCTGACAAATGCGTTCAATTCCGGGTTCCGGGCAGCGATGACTTCCAACGCATGCGTCACCAGGTCACTCGCCCGCAGTTGGCGGGTTTGAACTAGCTGGACCAGGTCTGGCAGTGGCGTGGACCGAAAATCGATCTCTCGCACCTTGACGACTCTATGCTGAGCGATCTGGTGTTGCCGGTGTTGTCTCGGAGGCTCCCTCTGCTTGGTCGTGCGTTGGTTGCATGAACTGGATCGGCATGTCCACCACCTTCGCCCGCAACCATTCGCCGAGGCTCTTGGCCTGAGGGTCGAGCCGCGTGGAAGATGAAACACCTCGGCCCAGGAGACCTTTGATGACTATGTTCACCGCACGAATGTTGGGGAGCGGGAAGACCGACACGTCGCAATGGTCCGCCTCCGGCAGTAGCGCTCGGACTTGGTCGACGCTGAAATAGTCAATCAACCACGCGGCTTCCTCGTCTGACGATGCCCACAGCCCGACGTTCGCTGTGCCGCCCTTGTCGCCCGACCGCGACCCGACCACAGTACCGAGCGGGACCCTGGTAGTGGGACCAAATTCCGCCCTCGAGCGCACCGGAGGCGCACTCGGAACCGCACGCTCCCAGCCATCGAATGGAGTTGGGGGGACTACTGCCCTGTCGCTTCGTATCGTCACGGTCGGTTCCAGAAGCCTCGAGTCGATGCTCACCGGCCAATAGATCTCGAGCTCCCGGGCAGGCTTTGGTGGAGTGGTTGTGAACAACCCCGGGTAGCTCGCGAGAGAGAGACTCGTGATCGCGTTCGAGAATTCCCGACCAGCCCGCTCAGGGTCGGAGCTCGTCACTGTGATTGTGAGGTAGGCCATGGCGTCCTCGTTAGCGGTCGGATCGCTTGCGCCAAGGCCAGCACCATGGAGCTTGACATCGACCTCGTCGAAAGTGCCTTTGTCTACCAGCGTCCAAAGTTGGCGTTGGACCAGAGCTGCCTTCTCCCTGATCTTCAGCCCGCATATGCCGAGCGTCATTTCATTTCGATAGCCGCCGTGGAAGATTAACGAAACCTTCGCCGTACGCGGCGGAGGCTCACCCTTGGTCTCTGAAATCAGCACGCGATCCGGCGAGACTTGCGTGAGCCGGATTGCGTCGAATCGGGCTGTGACGTCCGGATTGGCATAGGCGGGTGACGTCAATTCGTAAAGCAGTTGTGCGGTTACGGTGCCAATAGTTGCCGTCCCCCCAGCTGCAGGATGTTTCGTGATTACTGCAGAGCCGTCGGAAGCGATTTCTGCAATCGGGTAGCCTAAATGCTCGAGCCCGGGGATCCGGCCGAAGAAGGAGTAGTTGCCACCGAGGCATTGGGGGCCGCACTCGATGACGTGACCGGCCGCCACAGCTCCGGCCAAGGAGTCCCAATCATCCCGCTTCCAGCCGTGGTGCCAGGCAGCCGGACCCACGACCAGAGCAGCGTCAGTTACCCGTCCCGTGATCACGACGTCAGCACCGCGGTTGAGGGCTTCAGCAATGGGCCAGCCTCCAAGGTAGGCGTTAGCTGCGATCGGTCGGCCGAGCTCCTCGACGAAAATTTCGTCGGTGTCGAGATTGGTGAACGGCAGCTGGCCGACCAAGCCAAGCACGGTATCGCCCTCGACCACCGCGATTGTGGCTCCCGTGCCGAGTCCATCTATTGCTTGCGCACAGGCAGCGGGATCGAGACCGCCCGCGTTGCTAACCACTTTGATACCTCGGGCAAGGCAATCAGGGAGGACGTCTCTCATCTGCTGGACAAAGGTTGTGGCGAAACCAGGGCGACCTCGGGCTTTAGCCTTGGCGAGGATGCCCATCGTCAGCTCTGCAAGCCAGTCCCCGGTAAGCACATCCAGAGGTCCACCGTCGATCAATTCACGAGCGGCAGAGATGCGATCCCCATAGAATCCAGCGCAGTTGCCGATGTGGATGGGCTTCTTCACGGTAGATCGGCCCACTGTCGCGTCAGCTCCGACCGCAAGACCTTGCCCATCTGATTACGCTGCACGGCTTCGATCAACTTGATCTGCTTTGGGACCTTATATCCCGCCAGGTTCTCCCTGAGGTGTACGGTTAACGCGGACAGATCCAGGTTCGGTTCGCCAACCACGCCGAGCACGACCTCCTCGCCCCACGCTTCAGAGGGAACACCCGTGGCGGCAGCCTCTTTGACTCCAGGAAACTGCTCAGCGATCAGTTCTACCTCCCGTGGATACACGTTCAGGCCGCCGGAGATGATCATGTCCTTGAGACGCCCGGTGATGCTGAGGTACCCATTGGCAGGGTCGAAGCGGCCAACATCACCCGTGCGGAACCATCCGCCAGGGTAGAAGTAGGGATCATGGTCTTCGGTACGCCAGTAACCATCGAAGACAGCCGGGCCCCGAACTACGATCTCTCCATCTTCTCCGGGGGGAACTCCACGCCCATCGGCGTCGACCACGCGAACTTCTGCACCCGGAAAAGGCTTTCCGACACTGCCCGCGATCCGGGGCCCGTCGATCGGGTTGGTGACGGCGAATCCAGTCTCGGTGGCGCCATAGCGCTCGAGGGGGCGTTCACCCAGCATGTCTTTGACACGGTCGGAGAGGGCTGGCGAAAGAGGAGCCGAGCCGCTAGTGAACAGACGAAGTGAATGGAAGTAGCGGCGATCAAAGCCCTCCCAGGTAAGGAGACGCTCCCAGATTGCCGGCACCGAGTAGAAGATCGTTGCCCCGGACTCCGCAATCGTCCGGCAAATGCGCTCTGGATCGGTGCGCGGCAACACGATCGCGGTGGCACCGGTGAGGAGAGCAGTCAGAACACCGTTAAATCCGTGGCCGTGGGACATCGGGAGTGAGTGGACCAGGACGTCCTCTTGGGACCATCGCCAGGCGATGATCGCACACCGAAGCGACGCGAGCAGATTGCCATGCGTCAGCATCACGCCCTTCGGTTGGCCGGTTGTACCCGAGGTGTACTGCAGTGTGCACAGAGTGCTTGAAGGGAGCGGCGCCACGGCAATTGGTGTCGCATCTCGCGAGACTTCCCGAATGCCAACCGCTGAAGCTGACACCGCCCGCAAGGCTTCGAGTGACGGGACCTGCCGCATCTCGTCAAGAGATTGGAACTTCGGGAGCAGATCCTCGTCGGCACACACGGCGGAGCACCCGCTGTCCTGCACGAGGAACGCCAGCTCACGCGGTGACAGGGTCGGATTGAGGACCACTGTCACTGCTCTGAGGCGCACGACGCCCAGCCAGGCTATGACGAGCTCGATCGAGTTTGCACCGCATAGTACTACTCGGTCTCCTGGGCCTACTCCCTGCCTCTGCAGCCAGCCTGCCGCGCGCGCCGTCTCGGCATCTAGCTCGGCGTAGGAGACCGCATCGCTCCCGATCCTGAGCGCAAGATGATCGCCCCGCTCTCTCGACCGCGCCGCGATCGCTACTGGGAAACTCCCAGCGGCAAGTTGCTGTCGGAATCCTTCTGGATCCGAGACATCGACTCCGAACGTCGACCATGATGCAAGGCTCGCGTCGTCCAGCCCCTCTATCTCACCTGCCATCTATCTTCTCGTTAGGTTCGCAATGTGCCATCACATTGGCCAGCTGCTCCGCCCAGAGGGCATCGAAGGGGACTCCCGCCATGTTCACCACACGCTTGATGCTTGCTACTAGATCTGCAGGCATGGCCAGTACTCGGTTCGCCAATTCCAGCGCAGCTGCATCAGGATCGGCGTGCACCACGTTGGCCAGCCCAAGGGCTAGGGCCTCCTCCGCGGTGACGTAGCGTCCGGTCAGGATGAGCTCCATGGCTCGAGATCGCCCGACCAAGCCGGGCAGGCTCCACATCGTGCCGGCGATGCCTCGCTCAGGGACCGAGAACCTAATGCGGGCTTCGGGAGCTAAGACCCGGAGATCAGCGCAGAGAAGGAGTTGGGTCCCCGCTCCGATGGAGTACCCGGAGGCCGCCGCGATGACGACGCTCCGCAGCTGGACGATGTGCCGGTAGAGATCGTACAGCTCGTCGCTGAGCCTTGCCAGGCCGTCAGCGCCGAGGGTGAGGTCGCCACCCGCGGAAAAGGCACGGTCGGTGGTGCTGCTGATGATGATGACCTGCTCTCGAGGGCTGGCGAAATGCTCCTGCAAGGCATGTAGCAACTCGACATTGATAGCGTTCAGCCGAGCCGGCCGGTTCAGCCGCACCCGCAGGATGCCCTCTCTTGGTCGGTCTATCCTGAGCGCTTTCGACATCCTGTTAATAGAGATCCGCAGCCCGCCGATGGCAACTCGTTGGCACTCCGTGTGACATCTGCCAGGCCTACCGACGCAGAGTGCCGGTGCGCTTGATGCCTGTGAGCACGTGCTCGCGGGCGATAACCTCTGCCTTCTCCGCATCATGGCTCGCAAGCGCCGCAAGTAGCTTCTCATGCTGTTCTCGACTCTGTTTGTGGTTACGTGCCAGCGTGGGTCCTACTCCAAACGCGTCCCAGAGCCGCCGGATCATAGAGAAGAGCAGCGGCGACCTCGCGGTCGTGTAAATCCGGAGGTGGAATTCCCGGTTCAGGCGCGCGTACTCGGAATCGGACCCCGCGTGCAGTGCATGCATCGCCTTCTCGATATCGGCGAGGTCAAGATCCGTGGCCTTCTCCGCAGCCAAGGACGCACACAAGGATTCAAGCGCCGCCCGAATTCGGAAATTCTCCACTGTCGGGCCAAAGTCAACCTCCACGACGCTGACCCCGATGTGGGCGTCGTAGCTGAGCAGCCCCTCGGCCTCCAGGCGCCTCATGGCCTCTCGGATCGGGGTGGGGCTGACCTTGAACTCTTCCGCGAGCTCACGTTGCCGCACCTGCGAACCCGGCGGCAGCTCGCCACGAACGATCTTGGCCCGCAACGTGGCGGTAACCAAATCGGTCTTGCTCAGGTAGTACGGTGCCTGACCATCGGGCGGCGACTGGGGCTCACCCACGCGTAGTGCGATGACACATGATATTTCGACACATGATATTTCATATATTGTAGTGGCATGCATTCTGGTTCTTGTCGATGGCCTTCGCCAGAAGCGGGTCGTGGCGAAGCGGGAATTAGGAGGACCTGAAAGGCTGTGAAGCCGGCAGCATTCCGCTACCACAGGGCTGGCTCGGCCGAGGAGGCCGCCGGACTGCTGGCTGAGCTCGGCGACGAGGCAAAGCTTCTGGCGGGAGGCCAAAGCTTGGTCCCGATGATGAACTTCAGGTTGCTTCGGCCCTCCGCGTTGGTGGACATCAGCCGCCTGAAGGACTTGTCCTACATACGGCCCGATGGAGACGGGATCTGTATCGGCGCCCTCACCCGCCACATAGAAGTGCAGGAAATGCCCGCTGGGCTGGCCCCTGGCTTTGAGGTACTCCCGAAGGCGGCTGCGTTGGTCGGCCACTACTCCATCCGATGCGCGGGAACGTTCGGGGGCAGTATCGCGCATGCCGACCCCTCGTCTGAGTGGTGTGCTATCGCGTTGCTCCTGGACGCTGAGATCAGCGCCCTTGGGCCCAAGGGGTTTAGGGTGATTCACGCCGAGGACTTCTTCAAGGGCTTTCTGACCACTGACCTGCTGCCGGACGAGATGCTAGTCGAGGTGAGGCTTCCACGACCGCCAAGCCGAGCCGGACTCCGCGAGTTCTCGCGCCGGGCCGGAGACTTCGCGGTAGTGCTGGCGGCAGCTGCCGTCGACCTTGACGGAAAACGCTGTACCGGAGCGCGGATCGTTCTTGGCGGAGTCGCCCCTCGGCCCATCCGGGTCCGGGAGGCCGAGTCTGTCCTTATCGGCGAGCGGCTCGACGCCTCAGCCGCCGACGCTGCCGCGGTGGCAGCAGCAAGCGTGATCGATCCCCCAGCTGACATCCACGGTTCCTCCGAGTATCGGCGAGCGGTAGCTCAGACGATGTTGAAGAGCCTCCTTCTGGAACTGAGTGATGAGTCAACCTAGGCACGCTGACTCCGCGGCGAAGGTTCGCGCTGACCGCTGGATCGGACGCGCTGTTCTGCGTAGAGAAGATCCGAAGCTCTTGGCTGGCGCTGGCAGCTTCGTCGACGATCTGGAACCTGCTGGGACAGCTCACGCTTGTTTCACGAGAAGCACCCATCCATTCGCGCGAGTGATCTCCGTGGATGTCGAGCCGGCACTAGCAATGCCAGGCGTTGTGGCAGCGTACTCGGCTGCCGATTTCGTACCCCTAGGTGGGCTGCGGGCCGTGCTGGATCGCGCTGACTACATCCTCACAGAGATGCCTCTGCTAGCAGGCAACTTGGTCAGGTATGTGGGAGAGCCCGTGGCGGTCGTTCTGGCCGACGATCCCTACCAAGCGGAGGACGCGGCCGAGGCGATCGTAGTCGAGTACTCTCCACTGCCGCCAATCACAACCATGGCGCAGGCACTCTCTCCAGGAGCATCGGCGATCCACCCCGAAGCAGCTGCCAACGTTCTGCTGGATGTATCAGCTTTCGAGGACGCGGACCTGGAGTCCATCTTCAAGACAGCTCCATTAGTGATGGATTGCGAGTTCGGATCTGGAAGGCTCTGTGCATCGCCACTGGAGGGACGTAGCTGCCTCGCCGACTGGGATAACCGTACCGATCAGTTGGTCCTTCGATCGTCTACGCAGGTGCCGCATGTCCTACGTGGAAGTCTGGCCCGAATGCTAGGCCTGCCGGAAAACGCAGTGAGGGTCATAGCCCCGGATGTCGGTGGCGGTTTCGGGCAGAAGTGTGCGATCAGCCGTGAGGAGGTAATCGTCGCGGCATTGGCGCAGAGGCTACGCCGTCCTGTCAAATGGACTCAGGACCGGCGCGAGAACCTAATCGCCGATCATCACGGCCACGAACAGCAGTACCAAGTACGTGCTGCCTTCTCCTCGGAGGGGAACCTGCTGGGCGTTAAGGCCGACATTCTCTGCGACGTGGGCGCCTACTCGAGCTATCCATTCTCGTGCGGGATAGAACCGATGATGGCGGCCAAGGATATGCCAGGCGTGTACAAGCTGCCGCACTACGCGGCCCGGTCGCGTGCTGTGGTCACGAACAAGGCTCCGATGACAGCCTACAGAGGTGTTAGTAGGCCCCAGATTGTGCTCGTAATGGAGCGACTTATGGACAAAGCCGCCCGGCGTCTCGGCCTGGATCGCCTGGAGATTCGCCGACGGAACCTGATCAGACGCGAAGACTTCCCATATACAGGCATTACGGGGCTGGTCTACGAGGAAGGCTCGTACCTGGAATGCCTGGAAGCCTGCGCAAAGACACTCGAGTACGACTCCTGGCCAGAACGGCAGGCGGCGCTATCGACAGAAGAATGGAGCTGGGGATTGGGCTTGTCCTGCTTCTCCGAATACGCGGCCTACGGTACCACGGCCTTCTCCCAACGAAAGATGACGATGACACCGGGCTACGACCTGGCCACCGTTGAGATGGATCCGACCGGGGCTGTGACGGTGGCGGTAGGGACGGTGTCGCAAGGACAGGGACACGCAACAACACTGGCCCAGATCGCAGCCGATGAACTGGGGGTGCCAGTCGAGCGCATTCGCGTCCGCCAAGGTGATACCGATGTAGTTCCATTCGGGTGGGGCACCTTCGCGAGCCGAGTCGCTGTCACTAGCGGCGGCGCGGTGCAGAGGGCGGCGGCCAAGCTGGCGCTTCAGCTGAAAGAGATCGCCGCCGAACTGCTCGAGGTTGCGCCTGAAGACATTGTCGTGCACGAGGGCCGGCTGAGCGTCGCAGGCTCATCCTCAGTTTCGGTGCCTATAGAGGAGCTTGCGAGAACTGCCTACTACTTCTCCCACAAGCTACCGAGCGGAATGGATGCTGGACTGTCGGCGAGGGCCAGCTTCGACCCGTACGGCACCTTCTCGAACGCCACGCATGGAGCCATCGTCAAAGTTCACCTCGCTACGGGCGAGGTCCTGATAGATCGCTATGTCGTAGCTGAGGATTGCGGCGTGATGATCAATCCGATGATCGTCGAGGGCCAGGTGCGCGGAGGTGTGACACAGGGTGTAGCAGCAGCTCTTTACGAGCAGGTGGTCTATGGCGATGATGGACAACCGCTGACTGGCAGCTTCATGGACTACCTGCTGGCAACGATCAATGAAGCGCCACCCATTGAGATCGTGCACCTGGAGACCCCCTACCCGGGAAGCGCAACCGGAGCCAAAGGCATGGGTGAGGGTGGCGTTATCGGGGCGCCGGCAGCGATTGTCAACGCAGTGGATGACGCGCTTATGCGCCTGGGTATCGAATTCGATTCGATCCCCATCACCCCACAGAGGATAGTGCAGAGCCTCCAGGCACTGAGTGGAAAGGTATGAGCGACTCCGTTCAGAGTGGCGACCACCGGACTCACGAGATCACGCTCACCGTAAACGGCCAGCACCATGAGCTAGTCATCGAGGCGCGCAAAACGTTGGCCGATACGCTGCGACACGAACTCGGTTATACGGGTACTCACCTGGGCTGTGAGCACGGCATTTGCGGTGCCTGCACCGTTCTTCTCGACGGTCAGCCCGTTCGTTCGTGTCTAGTCTTCGGTGTCCAGGCAGATGGCCGGCAAGTCGAGACGGTTGAGGGTTTGGGAACACTCGAGAATCTGAGCAGGCTGCAGCAAGCTTTCATGGACCACCATGGGCTGCAGTGTGGCTTCTGTACACCGGGCTTTCTGATGCTGTTGACAGGCTACTTGCGTGATCACCCCGCGCCAACGCGCGAAGAGTTGCAGGGGGTGATCGCATCAAACCTGTGCCGGTGCACCGGCTATCAGGGCATCATCGATGCAGCGATGGCCGTGGTGGAGTCTCGCTAGACCATAGTGGCTGACTACAGCAGCAAGGTCACCGTGTCACTTCAGCGTCGGGAGGATCCTCGGCTGGTGACCGGGTCAGGTCGGTTTGTAGACGATATCGACCGTCCGCGGCAACTTTGGATGCGAGTAGTGCGCTCAACGCAGGCGCATGCACGTATACGCTCGATAGACATAGCGGCAGCAGCCAGAATGCCACGAGTGCACCGGATCTTGAGCGGTGCTGATGTCGCCTCATTGCCCCGGATCCCGGTCCGGTTCGACCTTCCTGGTCACGATGTAAGCAGCTATCTGCAACCGGTGCTGGCGCAGGACACAGTGCGCTATGTCGGGGAGCCAATTGCGGCCGTTGTGGCAGAGGACCCGTACGTCGCTGAGGACGCCGCCGAGCTTGTCTCAATCGAATATGAGGAGTTGCCCGTCGTTCTGGATGTGCGGAATAGCTCAGAGGTCCAGATTCATGAGGGCCTGAGCAATGAAGTGGCCACCTTGACCGTGGGCTACGGCGATGTCGAAGCGGCGTTCGATCACGCGAAAGACATAGTCCGCAGTGAGGTGCGGATTGGCCGTCACAGCGGCGTGCCCTTGGAAACGAGGGGAGTGCTGGCCGACTTTGACATAGGTACCGGGGTACTGGAGATATGGGGCTTTACCAAAGTCCCGCACTTCAATCGGGATGTCTTGGCGCATATGCTCGGAATTGCCTCGAGCCGTATTCACGTGCATGCTTGCGACGCCGGAGGTGGATTCGGGATTCGGGGCGAATTCTATCCCGAGGATTTGCTCGTGCCGTACCTGTCGTCTGTGCTGCAGCGGCCAGTCAAGTGGATCGAGGATCGCGCCGAGCATCTGGTCAGCGCTAACCACTCCCGTCAGCAGGAGCACGTCATTGAGATCGCGCTCGATGCGGATGCCCGGATTCTGGCGTTGCGGGATGAGGTGTGGCACGACAATGGTGCCTACATACGTACACACGGACTGGCCGTTCCTGAGCTGACGGCGAGTATGCTCCCGGGCCCGTATAGGGTGCCGGCCTATGGCTGCAAGGTCCACGTTCGGCTGACGAACAAGACCCCCTGTGGGACCTATCGGGCTCCCGGGCGATTCGAAGGTACCTATGCCCGCGAGCACGTTCTTGACGTCGCAGCCTCGCGGCTCGGTCTCGATCCGATCGAGATCAGGCGCCGGAATCTCCTTGGCCCGGACGAGATGCCTCACTCGCGAGCCGTCTCCGCTCTCGGCACCGAGATGGTCCTCGACAGTGGCGATTATCCAGGCCTCTTCGAAAAGGCTATCCGCGCGGCGGGCTTTGCCGAATGGAGAGCTGAGGCGCGGCAACTTTCCGAACAGGGCCGCCTGGTCGGAACAGGGCTGGGCATCTTTCTCGAGAAGAGCGGTCTCGGCCCTTACGAGCCGGCGGCCGTGGAAGTCGATACCACGGGGGCGGTCCGCGTGATCATTGCCGGAACCTCGCTTGGGCAAGGTATCGAGACCGTCATGGCCCAGATCGTGGCTGACGAACTCGGTGTCAATCCGTCAGATGTGGACGTAATCTGCGGCGACACGAACCTGGCACCGATTGGCTTTGGGTCATTCGCGAGCCGCTCAACTGTGGTTGCCGGCAGCGCGGTCATGCTCGCTGCTCGGGAGACCGCGGATCGCGCAAAGCAAGTTGCGGCGACGCTGCTTGAGGCCTCCCCAGCCGATCTGCGACTCGAGGAGGGCAGGGTGAGAGTTGCGGGTTCGCCAGCTCGAGAGGTCACGCTCGGAGAAGTAGCGCAGGCGCTGCAGGCAGGAAGGGCGCAACTGGATTCGGGGGATCGAGTTCTGGGTTCGCGGCAAACGTTCGTCACGGACCGAATGACGTATCCGTACGGTGTGCATCTGGCTCAGGTTGAGGTAATCCCAGCCACCGGCCAAGTGATTGTGCGGCGGATGTTCGTGGCCTATGACGTGGGGCGTGCAATCAATCGAGTACTAGTGCAGGGGCAGATTCTGGGAGGTGCCGTCCAGGGAATCGGAGGATCTCTGTACGAAGAGTTCTGCTACGAGCGGGATGGGCAGCCGAAGTCCGCGAGCTTCATGGACTACCTGCTTCCAACAGCTGCTGAAGTTCCGAGGATCGGTGTCCTCATCACCGAGGACAGCCCTGCGCCGGGCAATCCTCTGGGAGTGAAAGGAGCGGGAGAGGGTGGGGTTACGGGTTGCGGTGCCGCCCTGGCGTCGGCAGTTGGGGACGCGCTGGGCGACGTCTCTGCAGCATCGCAGCTACCACTAACACCGGAACGCGTCCTCGCCGCAGTCGTCTCACGACAGCAGCCGACTGGAGCAAACGCTTCGGAGTCGCGCTGATGCCAATGATGCTGAGGGTCGAGAACCTGTCAAGCGGCTACGCCGACACCGTCATTCTGGACGGGGTGTCGCTGAGTATCTCCAAGGGAGAGGTTGTGGCTCTGCTGGGTCGCAACGGGGCTGGTAAGACGACCCTGTTGCGGACCATTTCAGGCCTCCTGCCGGCAAAGTCTGGTCGAGTTAGGCTTGGAGACACTGACATAACACGGTGGTCTCCGGAGCGCCGTGTGAGAGCTGGTATTGCGCATGTACCGCAGGGACGCAGGATTGTTGTAGGGCTTTCCGTGCGAGACAATCTGATGGCAGGTGCATATGTGCTCGGGAGTCGCCGGCAAAGAGAGGAGCGACTCCGCCAGGTCTTGGACTTGTTCCCGCTTCTGAGACCGTGGATGTCACGAGATGGCCAGAGCCTTAGCGGTGGCCAGCAACAGCTACTTGCGATCGCGCGTGCTTTGATGTCACCGGCCGCCTTGCTGCTGCTAGATGAGCCTCTGACCGGCCTGTCTCCCGCCGCCTCCAGTGAGGTCCTTTCCAGAATCAATGACCTGAAGCGAACGGGCCGATCCATTCTGCTGGTTGAACAGGCTGTCGCCCTGGCACTCCAGGTAAGTGATCGCTTCTATGTGATGGACCGCGGCCAAGCAGGTCCTTCGCGGCACGCCACGGACGCAGGCGATCTAGCGGATATCCAGCGAGCCTATCTGGGTACCACCTAAAGAGCAGAAGGGAGGTGACTTTGATATCTGCCGGCGAGCACTTGCAGACTCATCAACGGAGAACAGGAGGATCCACCGAATAGATGAAGGAGGCTGAACAGCGATGAGACGTAGGATTTCGGTCACGGCACTGCTGATCGGAGCAGCGGTCATGATCTCCGCATGTGGCGGGGGAAGTAGCACAGGTTCATCAAACAATAGTCCCATCAAGGTCGCGAGCATCTATCCCTTCACTGGACCGGAGGCCCAGTACGGGCTCTACGACGATTGGGGATGGCAGTTGGCGGAGCAGCAGTTCGGCAGCACGGTGAATGGTCATCCCATCCAGCGGCTGAAGTTCGATGATAAGTGCGTGGCATCGGATGCGGTGAACGCCGTTCGCCAAGTCATTGGGTCGGGTGCCATCGTGGTCGACGGTCCCGCTTGCAGCGGAAACATCACTGCAACCCAGCTCACGTTGGAGGCGGCCAAACTCCCAGTGGTGACGCTGGCGTTCACGCCCTATATCACCCAACACGGTGACCACTATCTCTGGCAAATCTCGCCAAACGACGCTCTCCTGAACGGCGCCATGGCTCAATACATGGCTGAGCAAAGTGTGAAGAGCGTAGGCATCGCTTATGACTCGCTGGGCTACGGCCAGGAGCAGGCCCAGACGATTACTGCGGCTCTGCAGTTTCAGGGAATCACCCCGAAGATCAGCCTCTCTTACCAGGACGGTGCTGCCGACTTCTCAGGCGAGATCAGTCGTTTTATCACTGCTGGGGTCGACTCCGTGTACGTGGGCGGCTACGACGGCGATGTCGGCCATTTCGAGCAGCAGGCGAAGCAGCTGGGGTTGAACGTCAAGTTCTTCACCCCGGATACCGGCGGGACTTCTGACTTCCTGCAGGCGGCCGGTGACGCGGCTATCGGCTCCTCCTTCTCCACTCCGTTCATCTCAAGCCGGCCACAATTCGCCGCTTTCGTCTCCAAGTGGCAGTCCATGTTCGGCAAGCCGCCGACGGACGTTGCAATTGAGGCTTATCTGTCCGCTGCTACCATCATCAAAGCTCTTCAAGCGGCTGGCTCCAACCCGACGGCGGAGTCTGTCAACAACGCCTTGAAAGGCATCAGCGTTAAGATCGCGCCCTTCGGGACCGTGGCATTCACAGACACGGGGGCTCAGAAATGTCCCAGCCTGCTGATTGGGACGTGGACTAACGCTCAGGCACCCACCTTGGTGAAAGACCTAACCGTTACCTGCTGAACAGGGGGGCCATGGCTGGGCAGCGGAGTGCTGCCCAGCTACGGCCTTTATTTCGCAGGCGAAAGTAGCCTGAGCAAGCCGACGGCAGGATTTGGATCGGACCAGCAGCTCACAGGAGGAGCGATATGGACTTGGGATTAGCGGACTCCGTGGTGTTCATCACGGGAGGTAGTAAGGGTATCGGCCGAGCGACGGCGCGCGTGTTTGCCGAGGAAGGTTCCCGTGTGGTGATCACGGCGCGCGACCAGGCTCGGTTGGAGGGCGTCGCGAAGGAGATCGCCCGAGAAACCGGGGCTGAAGTGTTACCCATCGCCGGAGACATGATGAGGACGGAAGATGTGGAGCGCGCCGTCCAACAAACACTTGACCGCTACGGTCGGATCGATGTACTCGTCCCGTGTGCCGGATCCGCGCCCGGAGGTCTGTTCGAGAGCCTAACCGAAGAACAGTGGCTCTCTGCACTGAACCTCAAGTTCATGGGCTATGTGAGGGCATGTCGTGCGGTTCTCCCGCACATGCGGGAGCGGGGGTCCGGCGTCGTGGTGATGGTCGTAGGGAATGATGGGCTCAAGTTCCCCTACTATGAAGTTGCTCCCGGCGCGGCCAATGCAGCAGACATCAACCTGGCCTCCGCGCTCGCCGAGCAGTACGGCCGATATGGGATCCGGATCAACACGGTGAATCCGGGGCCCGTCGAGACGGATCGCTGGGCCTGGGTCCAGGAAAGCCTTGCTAGTAGCAAGGGGTTGGACGTTCCCACCACACGCAAGCTTGTGATGGCGAGCCTCCCCCTTGGGCGGCTGTGCCAGCCTGAGGAAATCGCCAGCGTTGTTGCCTTTCTCGCGTCACCCCGGGCGAGCTACGTGAGCGGCGCGAACATACCCGTGGATGGCGCCCAACGGAAGGCTCTGATGGACGCCGACCTGGTCAAGCTCTGAGTGGGGAACCCAGCCAGGAGATGACTCGCATCCTTGTTGAATCCATCATCAGCGGTGCCGCTGCAGGTGCCATTTACGGGCTCATCGGACTTGGATTCAGTCTGGCATATCGCACAACGAGGGTCATCAACTTCGCTCAGGGAGACCTCGTCACGCTCGGGGGTTACTTCACGCTCTGGTTCGTGGGCCGGCATCTGCCCCTCGCGCTGGCCGCGGCCGCGAGCATGGTCTCTGTCGCGTTCATCACTGCCTTGATGGAACGTTCGGTTCTCCGGCCGCTCTATCGGGCTTCCCTCGCGTATCCGATTCTGGCGACTGTGGGCTTGTCGATCATCATTGAGAACCTAATTCGCGTGTTCGCTGGGCCGCTACCCCTGTATGTCCCTGGCTTCTTCAGCGGAGTGACAGAGGCCGGGGGCATCAGGATCTTCAACTCCAATATCGGCATTCTCGTCGTGAGTATGGCCGTAGGGCTGGGCATGGTGGCCTTCATTGAGCGCACAAACATCGGCCGTGGTATGCGAGTTGTGGCCCATGATCACGAGGTCGCTGCGCTGCTCGGAATCCCCGCCAATCGACTGCTGCCAGCCGCCTTCGCGATGTCAGGCGGCGCGGCGGCGCTAGCCGGGGTCCTGATAGCTCCGCAACTGACTCTTTCGCCGTCAATGGGGTTGAGCCTCGGCATCAACGGATTCACCGCCGCCGTGCTGGGTGGGCTCGGAAGCATGCCGGGCGCCATCTTGGGGGGGCTCTTCATTGGGGTCGCCGAGAACGTTGCGGTGCTGTATGCGCCACCGGGCTTAAAGGACGGTGTTGCTTACGCCGTTCTGATCCTTGTCCTCCTCATACGCGTGCAGGGACTGTTTGGCGAGGCTGCCGGGAGAGGTCGGCTCGTATGAGTGCATCCAAGATGGAGCGCGTAACGTCAGCCATCGGCCACTATCGTGCTCGGCGCCTGACCTATCGACCGATCCTCTGCGTCATCGAATTCATCGTGGGGGCAGTGGTGCTGCGGGTCTTCGTATCGTCGGCCGCCGCTGAGTTTATGGCGATGCTTATCTTCATCAATGCACTAGCTGCTCTGGGGTTGAATGTCATCTTCGGCATGGCGCAGCTGATATCCATCGCACAGGCTGCGGTGATGGCCGTGAGCGCCTACACCATGGGAATTCTGATTGCCGATCACCATGTCTACCTGCCGCTGGCCGCGGTAGCTGGTGTAGCGGCAGCGACGATAGTCTCAGCATTTGCTGGCTTAGTCGCCGAGCGGATCCGATCACACTACTACATCCTGGTGACGCTAAGCATCGCGGGCGCGATACAGCTCTTCTTGATCAACGGTCAAGAGATCACCGGCGGTGCCAATGGGATGCAGGTGCCAATACAGCTGGCACTGTTCGGACAGGATCTCACCACCAACGACGCTCTTGTGATCGTCGGGCTTGCCATGGTGCTGGTGGGGTGGTACTGCGCCGCGAGTATTGGCAGCTCTCGGACCGGAAGAGCCATCACACTGGCCGGCGCCAACGAGCATCTTGCCCTCTCATGTGGTGTCTCGCCCAGACGCATGTGGCTGGTGGCGTCGATCATCGGTGGCGCCTTCGCAGGCGTTGCGGGCGTTCTCTTCACCATGGTGGTCCAGTACCTTGGACCTTCCGATTTCGAGCTGGATCAAGCCTTGCTCCTGCTTCTTATCGTCGTCGTGGGTGGTATGGGCTCGCCAACAGGAGTTGTGGTCGCGGCTGCGGTGGTCACCTACCTCTCGAACGGCTTTCTTCAACTCACATCGGTGGGCCCGCTGGTCTACGGCGCGGGCATCGTGCTCCTTCTCATCGTGATGCCCACCGGACTGGCTGGCTTACTCCGACTAATCGCGAGGCGAACGACGACTACTTGGTCCCGATTGCGACCGACGTGATGGCGAATGCTGGCTCAGCGTCCACCGTGGCTCTGCAGGCGGATAACGTGGTGGTGAGCTTTGGTGGTGTGGTGGCCCTCAAAGGCGTGACCCTGGGGGTCAACACGGGTGAGATCGTCGGTCTAGCGGGTTCCAACGGATCAGGGAAGACCACGCTGCTTAACGCCATCTCAGGCTTCGTCGCCACAGATGCGGGGCGGATGCACGCCTTCGGCGAAGAAATCACCTCGTGGTCGGCAGCCCGACGAGCCAGTCGGGGAGTGGGTAGGTCGTTCCAGAACCCAATCGTCATACCTGGTTTTGGGGTCATGCAGCTGCTGCAGTCGGGACTCTATGCGTCCGATAGAAGGACTGCGTTACGGCTAGCCCTGCGCCCGCTTTGGGCAAACAAGGCTGAACGCGAGGCGACGAGGGCTTGCGAGGATGCGCTGAGGTTGGTCGGCTTGCCCTTGTCCACCCTGAATAGTGATCTCAGCAACCTTGCCCACGGCCAATTGAAGATGGTGGATCTCGCCCGAGCACTGATTGCCCAGCCGCGGCTGGTGCTGATGGACGAGCCAACCAGTGGTCTGAATGATCATGAGATTTCAGTTCTCGCCAAGCTCGTGAAGGAGTTGAGGCGCGACGGCTGGGGTGTTCTTCTGGTGGAGCATAACGTGCAGTTCCTGTTGGGTGTTGTCGACCGAGTCATCGTGTTCGATGGCGGTGCCGTGCTGGCCGAGGGTCAGCCAGCGAGCACCCTGAACAAGCCTGAGGTCGTGACCGCATACATGGGGAGGTCGACGGTTGCCAGCCGCCACGAGGCTCCTGGCAGCCATGGAGGAGACGAACCAAACAGGAGCGAGTCGTGGAGGGTTGAACTATGAATTTCGATTTGACTGAAGACCAGAAGGCTGTTCAATTGGCGGTGCGCGACCTCGCTTCCAGATTCGACGACACCTACTGGCTCGAGCACGATGAGCACAAGGAATTTCCCTGGGACTTCTATCGAGCCTTCGCGGAAGCCGGATGGCTAGGAATCGCGATCCCCCAGGAGTTCGGAGGAGGTGGTCTCGGTATCACTGAGGCGGCTCTGCTGTTGGAGGAGATAGCCGCCTCAGGGGCCGCCATGAATGGGTGCAGTGCTCTGCACCTGACCATCTTCGGGATGAACCCGGTCGTCAAGCATGGAAGCGCGGAATTGAAGTCAAGAACCCTCCCAGCCGTCGTGGCAGGCGAAATGCACGTCGCCTTCGGCGTCACTGAACCCGACGCTGGCACGGACACAACACGGATTACGACGTTCGCTCGGCGGAACGGGGACGAGTACGTGGTCAATGGACGGAAAGTGTGGATCTCAAAGGCCGCCGTAGCTGACCGCATTTTGCTCTTGACTAGAACCACTCCGATTGAAGAGTGCGACCGGCGAACTGATGGAATGACCCTATTCCTGGCTCCCCTAGACAGGGACACTATTAGCATGCGACCCATACCGAAACTGGGGCGAAACGCCGTCGACTCGAACGAACTGTTTATCGACGGCTTGCGCATCCCGGCAGCAGACCGTGTGGGCGAAGAGGGTCGCGGTTTTTACTACCTCCTGGACGGTCTGAACCCGGAGCGCATCCTCATCGCACACGAGGCGGTAGGCATCGGGCGAGCCGCAATTCGGCGGGCGGTGGCATATGCAAACGACAGGATTGTGTTCGGCCGGCCGATCGGTCAGAACCAGGGGCTGCAATTCCCGTTAGCTGATGCCTACAGCCGACTCGAGGCGGCGAGTCTCATGGCACGCAAAGCTGCATGGCTGTACGACCATGGCCAACATTGTGCCGCAGAGGCCAATATGGCTAAGTACCTCGCCGCAGATGCATCGTTCCAGGCCGCTGATCGAGCTGTCCAGACCCTTGGAGGGATGGGGTACGCGCGCGAGTATCACGTTGAGCGCTACTTTCGGGAAGCTCGACTGATGCGGTTGGCGCCGATCAGTCAGGAAATGGCCTTGAACTACGTTGGCGAGCACGTGCTCAAGATGCCACGCTCGTACTGATCGACATGGCGACGGAGGATTCGGAGATGAAAGGAGGACTGGAGTGGATCTGGGACTGAAGGACTCCGTAGCGTTCATAACTGGCGCGAGCAAGGGCATTGGCAAGGCGATAGCCGAAGTCTTGGCAGAGGAAGGCTGCAAGGTTGTGATCACCGCACGCGGGGAGGCGCTCCTACGGCAAGTGGCTGAGGATATAAGCGCCCGGACTGGAGTTGAGGTGCTGGCGGTCGCCGGCGACATGATGGTCACGGCCGAGGTTGAACGTGCAGTCCAAGCGGCTTACGACCGGTTTGAACGCATTGACGTACTGGTTCCTTGCGCCGGAGCTGCCACTCCTGGTGTGTTCGAGACGATAACCGAGGAGCAGTGGCTGTCTTCTCTGAATCTCAAGTTCATGGGGTATGTACGAGCACTCAAGGTTGTATTGCCTCGAATGAGAGAGCGGGGCCATGGCAGCGTGGTCATGGTTGTCGGGAATGATGGTCTGAAAAACCCCTACTACGAAGTCGCGCCGGGTGCCGCCAACGCAGCAGATATTAACCTTGCCTCAGCACTGGCGGAGCAGTACGGCCGCTACGGGATTCGGATCAACACAGTTAATCCTGGCCCCGTGGACACTGAACGCTGGGCTTGGGGCGAGGCGACGCTAGCTCGCAACAAGTCCATTGACGTCGAACAAGCGCGCAAGTTGGTGTTGGCCAGTCTCCCGCTCAACCGCATCTGTAAGCCACAAGAGATCGCGAACGTGGTCGCCTTTCTAGCTTCGCCTCGAGCAAGCTATGTCAGCGGCGCAAACATCCCGGTTGATGGTGCTCAGCGGAAAGCCTTAATGGATGCTGATTTAGTTCTGAGGGATCTCGAACTGTCGGCGACCGGCACTTCGTAGGTCTACCCCCAGAGAAATCCAGTGACCATAATGGGAGTTGGGACATGCCTCATGCGATAGCGGACGGAGTGCGCTTGTACTACGAAGAGGAGGGTATGGGCATACCTCTGGTCTTTGTGCACGAGTTCTCCGGCGATTACCGAAGTTGGGAACTTGAGGTGCGCTTCTTCTCGCGCAGGTACAGGTGCATCCGCTACAACGCGCGTGGCTACCCTCCCTCAGATGTCCCCTCCAATCTGGCCGCGTACTCGCAAGCCCGCGCGGCTGACGACATCCGGGCTGTTCTTGACCATCTACAACTGGAAAATGCTCATGTAATCGGGTTATCGATGGGGGGCTTCGCAACTCTTCACTTTGGCCTTAAGTACCCGCAGCGCGCCAGGTCGTTGGTGATTGGCAGCTGCGGCTATGGCGCGAGTACGGCGGACCGCTCAGCCTGGGAGGAAGGCGTGGAACACCTGGCGCAGCGCTATGAGCAGGAAGGCGCCGCCGGGATCGCTTCAACGCAGAGCCAGGACCCATACCGCATTCAATTGCAGAACAAGGACGCGATCGGATGGCAACAGTATGTGCAGCAGCTTTCCGAGCACGATAGCTTGGGAGCGACGATGACGTTGCGCGGTGTGCAGAAGACTCGGCCATCGCTATTTGAACTGGAATCAGACCTCCGGCTACTTGCTGTGCCGACGCTGATCGTGGTCGGCGATGAGGATGAGCCATGCGTCGAGCCTGGAGTGTGGCTAAAGCGAACTATCGGGCCTGCGGCTCTGGCTGTGTTTCCGAAAACTGGGCATACCGTAAATTTGGAGGAACCCGCGCTCTTCCATCGCACTCTGCTCGACTTTTTCACCTGGGTGGACTCAGGAAGGTGGGAAACTCGAGATCCTAGATCGCTCCAGCCAGACGAGTTGAATGCACGATGAGCGCGTACTCAAGGCGGAATTGTTCGAGTCGCCGACTCCACCTAGGTCAGCGTCCATGCGCGGAGGCTGTTGCCGAAGTTGGTGACGTCGGCGACAATGACTATGCCCTGTCAAGTCGTATCCGACGTCGACCACGCCATCCACTGATTAGCAGGTAGGCCAGCGCCCGCATCACCTCCTCTTCGCTTTCGATGACGGCTAGCGCGCCACGACTCCGGGGCGTGCTGCGCCAAGCCCGGCCGCGAGCTGGGCGCTGCAGACTCCGATCATCACGATGATCGGCAGATCCCATCCTCCGCTCACCGAATGCAGCAGTCCGGCGACCAACGGGCCGAGCGCTGCGACCATGTAGCCGATCCCCTGCGCCATGCCGGACAGCCGCGCCGCGATCACCGCGTCGTGTGCGCGAGAGGCGATCAGCAGCAGGGTGAGGCTGAACGTGCCGCCGGTGCCGATGCCAAGCAAGGTCGCCCACACCAGCGGCAGCTCGGTCGGAACGAAGAGGACGCCCGCGAGGCCGATCGCGGTCAGGCCGGAGGTACCGAGCACCACGAGCTA
>Ga0307373_10004834_pt1 | contig 22419 bp, 17 predicted proteins | sample OX2MG_FD_202534 | JGI IMG/M metagenome (GOLD analysis project Ga0307373, IMG submission 202534) | Soil microbial communities from Risofladan, Vaasa, Finland - OX-2 | ecosystem: Environmental > Terrestrial > Soil > Coastal area > Acid sulfate soil | place: Finland: Risofladan, Vaasa | collected... | reverse complement strand
GGCCCGGTCCAGCGCGGCCCGCTCCGCCGGTCCCGGCTGCCCGCCCAGCAGCACGCCGATGACGGTGTGCGCGAACAGCGCCCGGCGGGTCAGCGCGTCCGCGCGCGGCCGGATCCCGGGCGCGAGCGCCGGGAGGTCGAAGGGGTTGAGCCGCACCCCGTCAGCGCCCAGGTGCAGGTAGGCGCCGCCGGTCCCGGCGGCGAGGCGGGCGTATTCGTCTTCGGGGTCGATTATCCAGCACTCGGTGCCCTGGTAGGCGTTGCGGAGCACTTCGAGCTTGGCCAGGTAGGACTTCCCCGCGCCGGAGCAGGCGAGGGTGACGGAGTTGTGGTTGTCGCACGCCCACCGGTCCCAGGCGACCAGGCCGGGCCCGGCGGTGTTCGCCCCGTACAGGATGCCGGGCAGCGGGTCGGGGTCGGCGGGGTCGCGGGGCAGGTCAGGGGAGGTGAACGGGAACGCTGCCGCCAAAGCCGCGGTGTCCATCGTGCGGGTCAGCTTGAGGGCGTCGGTGCCGGCCGGGAGGGTGGTGACCCAGCCTTGCAGGGACCGGAAGGTGGCCGGGGCGGTGACCAGCAGCAGCGAGCTGGCGACCGCCCGGACCGCCGCGACCTCCTCGGCGAGGTCGTCTTGGCTGGCGGCGTGGACGGTGAGGTACAGGCCGAGGCGGAACAGCTTGCCCTCGCCGCGGGCGAGCCGGTAGGCCAGCTCCCGTGCGTCACCCGCGGCGGCTTCGGTGTCCGGGTCGTCGAGCTGGCCGCGGTCCGCGCCGGCGCGGCGCCCCGATTCCAGCCGGGCCCGCTGCCGGCGGAGCCGGTCCGCCGCTGCGGCCGGGGGGACCGGGTCGATGTGCAGGGCGACGTCGAGGCGGCCGGGGTAAGACAGCAGCGGCTCCAGCCACCCGGGGGCGACCTCGGCGGGGTAGCCGGTGACCGCCAGGGTCGCGGCGTAGTCGTCGCCGATCCGCAGGTGCCGGGCGGCGATCTCGACGCTCGGCGGCCCGGGCACCGGGTCCGCGGCGGCCTGGCCGACGGCGGGGAGGGGGCGGCGGCGCAGGGCGTGGGTGAGGTTCATGGCAGGGTCCCTGGGCTGGTGACGGGCTGGCCGGGAACGGCGAGCCGGCCGGCGTGGATGCCGGTGCCGGGGTCGGCGGCTGCAGTGAGCAGGGCGGTGACCTGCCCGCCGTCCAGCGCGCTGACGGTCAGGTCCGCTGCGCCGAGCAGCCGTGCTGCCTCGGCGGTGCGCTGCGCTGCGCGCAGCCCGCCGCCGGTACGGGCGCCGCCGCCGGGGCCGGCGCGGCGGGGTTCGCGGGTGATGAGCAGGGCCTGGCGGGTGAGCAGGTCCCTGCCGCTGGCGAGTTCGGCGAGGAACGCGGCGTGATCGAGGGCGGCGGCCTCCAGGGCCGGGGCGGGCAGGGCGGGGGCGGTGTCTTCCAGGTCGGCGACCGCGCCGGACAGGTCGGCGTGGCCGGCCCGGATGAGGATCTGGACGGGGCCGGTGAGGGAGTTCAGCCACCGGCCGAACGCGGCGGTCAGCGCGTCCTGCTCCGCCGGGGTGCGCAGCGCGAGGTTGACGGTGGACACGGCGGCGGCGACGGCGGCACCGCCGCCGCCCAGGCCGATCACCCCGTCACTGGTCACGGCCCGGTACAGCGGGTCCAGCGGGGCGGGCGGGCCGCCTTGCCGGCGGGCCAGATGGGGGCCGACCCAGGCGGGTGCGGGGGGGATGCCGCCGGGGGCGGTGACGAGCCGGTGCGGGGAGCGGGCGTGGCGCCACGCGGCGATCAGGAGGCGGTCCAGGCTCAGCCCGTCCCGCTGCCCGGTCACCAGGGCCGCCGCTGCCACCGCGACTGGTGCGGCAAGGACGGCGAACACCGGCGGCGGCACCAGGCGCCGGGTGGCCTCGAACGCGGCCCAGATGATGACTGCGGCGGTGGCCAGGATGGCGACCTGGCGGGCGGTCAGCCCGGCCAGGATCTTGTCCGGGCGCTCGATGTCGGCGGGGATCGGGGTGCTGGCGGGCGGGTCGTAACTCACCGGTGATCACCTTCCGGGACGCGCGGCACCAGGGGCTGCCGGGCGGGGGGCAGGGGGAGCGGACGGGGACGGCCGGGGACGGGCGGCAGGGCGGCCGGGCAGGGCGGGCAGGCCGCTGTGCCGGGGCTGGGGCCGGCCGGGGGCCAGGTGCCCCCGTGCGCGGCACCCGGGTCACCCCGGAGGGCAGGAGGACGGGCTGGCCGGGCCTCGGTGGGCGCGGCGGCCTGGCGGCTGCACGGCCAGGCGCCGGGGACCGGGATCGCGGGCTCCCGCCCGGCCCCGGGGATGGTGCCCCCGGGCGGCCCGGGCCGCGGCGGGATCCCGGCCCGCTGCCTGGCCGCTGCGGACCGCTGCCGCCTGCCTGACTGCGGCCCGGGCCGGTGCCCCCCGGGTGGCCACGGCCCGGTCCGCTGCTGCCTGGCTGTCCCCGGCCAGGCCCGCTGCTTGTGCCGGGGCCGGTTCCTGGCCTGCCGCCTGGCGGTGCCGCGGGTCCGCGTGGCCCGCCCCCGCGTGGCCCGGCGGGTCCGCGGCCCCGGCCGCCCGTGCGGGAGGGGGGACGCTTGCCTGCGGCTGCTCCGCGCAGCAGGGGTCTGACGCGGGACAGGACGGCGGCGTAGAAGGCGAACCGGGCGGCGCGGCGGATCGGGCTGGGGCCGAAGGAGGACAGCACGGGGCGGCTGATCCACCACGGGATCCGCATCATGATGTACAGCAGGCAGATCGCGGTCAGCACCGGCAGCAGGCTGCCGCTGGTGCCGTGCAGGGGGAGCCACCCGGCGGAGGAGAACACCCGCACCGCCGCGGTCAGCACCAGCGCCTGCGCCACCTGGATCGCCAGGCACGCGGTCAGCGCCCGCCACCACCAGCGGGCCGCCCACGCGGTCTGCGGCAGCGCATAGGCGGCGAGGGCGAGCGGCGCGGCGGCGGTCAGCAGCACCAGCGCCATCAGCCGCAGCACGTACACCGCCACGAGCACCAGGGCGAGCACCGCCGCGGCCAGGGCGAGCAGGACCAGGAAGATCCCCCCGCCCGACAGCGGCGCGGTCAGGGTGCCCAGCAGCGCAGAGGCTGCCGTGGACGGGGTGACGCCGCTGCCGGCCAGCGTGGCGGACAGCGCGTTGGCGACGGTGGTCGCCTGCGAGATCAGGACCAGGGAGAGGTTGGCGGCAAGGAACCCGGTGACCAGCCGGGGCGCGATGTCCTTGACCGAATAGGAGGTCTGGAGGGTTTCGTGGCCCATGACGATGACGCCGCCGATGATGACCAGCAGCACGTACGCCGAGTCGGCGATCGCCAGCGACGCAGTCCACATGCTGTGGACAGCGGGGATGGCGCCGGCTTGCGGGGACGACAGCAGCGTCTGCCCGGCCAGGGTCAGCAGCGGCCTGAGCGCGTCGCGGGCCAGGGCGGCGAACCAGGAGGTGATCGCGTTCCCGATCTCGCAGCTGACGTCCAGGAACCCGCAGCTGGATCCGCTGCTGCCGCTTGCGGCAGGCGCGGGGGACGGGCTGGGGCTGGCGGCCGGGGAAGGCGGGGAGGACGGGTGCGCGGCCAGCAGGACCAGCATGGTGGCCGCGGCCGGCCGGCCCGGTTCGCGTGCCGGGGAGGCGGCCAGGGTGAGCGCGGCGGCGCAGGCGGCGAGCATGCCCGCGGCGAGGGCCCCGGCCGGCACCCGGCGGCCGGGCCGCGCGGTCCGGGCGGGGCGGGTCATCCGCCGACCAGCGACTTCAGGACGGTGACGATGACTGGGGCCAGGATCGCCAGCCCGTAGCCGATGGCGGCGGAGCGCAGCGCGGTCTTGGCGCGCTCGACCTCGCTGGGGTCCCCGCCGGCCATCAGGTACCGCAGCCCGCCGATGGTCAGGAACAAGGTCGCCAGGCCGGCCAGGATCCCGGTAATCCACTTGCTGATGTTGCTGATCACCTGGTCGATCGACGCGACGGCCAGCACGTGGCCGGCGGTGCTGGCCAGCGCGGGCTGCGCTGCGGCGGTCAGGGCAGCGGCGGCGGCCAGGGCGGTGATGGCGGTGCGGGCGGCGGGCCGGGCGCGGCTGGCGGGTGCCCGGCCCGGGCGGCGGGACGCAGGCCCTCGCCGTGCTGGCCGGGGCCGGGCGGATGTCATGGCGTGTCTCCTCGGGTGCGGGCGGCGGGCAGTCGGGGCGGGGGCGGCCCTGGGGCGGGCGCGGGGCCTCACCTCCCTTCGCAGGGCGGGAAGGCCGGCCGGTGTCAGCGGGTGCGGTGGCGCCCGGCCCCCGGGCCGCCCCGCCCCCCGGCGGGCTGGCCGGGAGGTGGGGAACCCCCGCACTTACAGAAATCCGGTTTCCGGTGGTGTTTTTCACGCCCGGCATTTCAGGAATCGCTCAGGAGGCCGCCGCGGATCGCTTCGGTGATTGCTTTCTCGGCTCTTTTCCGCCGGTTGCACAGGGCGTTATGGCTGATTCTCAGTTCGCCGGCGATCTGGGACAGGGGAATGCCTTCGAGGCGGTTACGGCCGATCAGCTGGGCCTGGGCGGGGGACAGGACACCGCGGGCGACGGCGGTCGCCAGCACGAAGTCGGGATGTCCCCAGGGCATGTACGGGGCGTCGTAGCTGTCGGACAGGTCGCGGCGGCTGGCGGTGTAGCGGGCGTCGGCGTAGGCCAGGGCCTGCCCGGCCCGCCACGCGGCCCAGCACAGCCGGGACGCCAGCGGGACGCGGTCCAGGTCGTCGGGGTCCAGGGCGCGCATGGCGGCGAGGAACCCGGTGAGGATCTCGGTCTGCAGGTCGGCGGGATCGCCGCGGTAGCTGGCGGACAGGGTGGCGGCGGCGCGGCGCAGGCCGGGCATGGCGACGCCGACGAGGCCGACGACCCAGGCGGCCGGGCCGGACCGGGCACGGCGGACCAGTTCGGCCCACACCTTGTTGCGTGCGCGGGCACCGGTCGCAGGGTGCAGCAGCAGTGCCCGCAGCTCATCGAGGGGGACCAGCCGGTCGGGCAGGCCGGCGGCGAGGGAGGCGGCATGCAAGGCCAGCGGCTGCGGGCCGGCCGTCAGCGCCCGGAAGGACGCGTCCGCGGAATCCAGCGGGCTGAGCGTGGCACCGCCGGGCTGCGCGGCGGCCAGCCTGGCCGGCGGGTCCAGGTGGCAGGCTCCTGCCCGGCGGGCCGGGTGGGCCGGGCGGCCGGGCCTGGTGTCATCACGCATGAAGGGCTCCTGGTCACCGGTAGCGGATGGGTGCGGAAGCCCATGCAGCCAGCCCCCATTGACCTGGCGTGTACCTGCGATGGACCCCGGGCCGCCCTCCCAAGGACCTTCCGCCGGCCTGGCATTGACCTCTCGTGGACCTGGCAGTGACCTGGCCGCGACGGGCGGTATCCCGGTCCTGGCCGCGGGCCGGGAGAGCCCGGCGCGGGCGGGGTCAAATTCGCCGCTGACCTGCTGTTTCGCGGCCAGGTCCATGAGAGGTACACGCGAGGTACACGGGCTGTGGTACGCGCGCGCCAATTCCGGTCAGCTGCGCCTCGGAGCCTGGCGATGTGCCGGGCTGCGGGGAACCCGGGATACCTGGTGCCCGGGTGGCGGGCGCGACATTGCATGCCTCGGCAATGAAATCCTGGTTTGCATGATGAGCTCACATCGGCCACGCGATTTCGCTGCGCTCATTCATGGGACGGAGCGTCGTCCCGGCGCGTGGTCGGCGACGATGCAGTTGCCGCGGATGCCGCGGACTAACGTGGGTACAGCGGTGCGGGGCCGCCGCCGGTCGAAAGCGACAGCGGGAGGAGGGCCAGCGTTGGGGGCGCCGGAATCCAACGCCGGGGATGACTTCCACTTCTGGTGGGCTGCGACCCGCGCGCTTGAGCTGATCAAGCCTGGCGCCGAGAGCACAGTGGTGACGGTCGAGGGCCTGAGCCGCGTTGACGACCCAGACGACGAGTACGAGGCGGTCGACGTCGGTGTCTACACCGGCGGCGACGACCTCGGCAGCGCCTCCGCCGTCGTCTTGTCCCAGCTGAAGCACAGCACCCGGCACCCGGGTAAGGCGTGGACCGCTAGCCGCCTCTGCGAGCAGCGGACCAGACGCGGGCGCGACGGCAGCGTGGTGTCGGCCAGGTCCGTGATCGCCGACCTCGCTGGCGTTTACGCTCTGCTGCTGGCGGGCCATTCCCGCGAGGAGCTGCTCCGCAAGGTGCGGATCAGCCTCGTGAGCAACCAGCCGGGTGATCCGTTGCTGCGTGCCGGCGTCGATGCGGCTGCCGCCTGGGCGCGGTCGCGTCCGGCCGGGGCGGGCAAGTTGGCGCTTCTCCGGGCGCTCGCCGGGCAGCATGCGGAGGTTGTCGGCAGGCTCGCGGACGCTATCGGCAGCCGGCTTCGCAGCGGCGAGTTCTGCGATTTCCTGACCGTGCTCGACCTATCGCAGACGGGCGCGCTCGGCCGGGCTGCGCTGGCGCGCGGCGTCGTCGCCGGAACGGCGGAACTCGCGCCTGGACGCGGTCCCGACTCCGCGCGGCGGCTGTTCGACCTGGTTCGCCGGGAGGCGCTGCCGGAGTCGAGCCGTGCCGGGATCCGCGCCTCGGATGTCCTGGCCGAGCTTGGCGTGGCTGACCCGGCCGACCTGTACCCGGCGCCCGCCCGGCTGCCGGTGCTGGACGACCCGCTGCCTGCGCCCGGCGCCCGCGCGATCGCGGACGCGGTGCTTGCGCACCCCGGCGCCGCCGTCGTGGCGCACGGCCCGGCAGGTGCCGGCAAGACGACCGCCCTGCGCCAGCTCGGCGCGTACCTGCCGCCCGGGTCGGTAGTGGCGGTGTTCGACTGCTACGGCGGCGGGGAGTATCTCAGCTCCGGGGAAGAACGGCACACAGCGCAGCGGTTCGTGACGCAGACGGTCAATGACCTGGCGCAGCGATGCGGGACGCCGCTCCTCATCCATCCGCCCGCAGTCGAGGAAGACCTGTGGCGGCGGCTACGCCGCACGCTCGAAGGCGCCGTCAATATGCTCGACCCGGAAGGTGTGCTTGTCCTGGCGGTCGACGCGGCGGACAACGCGGTGTTCGCTGCCGGTGAGCGCGGAGACCGCGGGTTCGTGCCCGGGCTGGTCGGCCTGCGGCTGCCGCCGCGCGTCACGGTCGTGCTCACCGCGCGCAGCCACCGCGCCGGGTCTCTCGGCGTGCCCGGCGCGGACCGCGTGGAGATACAGCCGTTCGATGCCGCGACGTCAGCAGCGCACCTGCGCCGCTATCGGGCCGACGCGTCGGACGCCGACACCGCCGAGTTCCACACGCGGACGGACGGGAACCCGCGGGCCCAGTACTACGCGCTGACGCGGGCTGCCGAGGACGGCTGGGACATGCCGGCGCTCCTGGAAGCGTGCGCTCGCACGCCCGACACATTGTTCGAGAAGATCGTCGACTCGGGCCTGGAGGTCAGCGGCGCGGACGCCGGCGGCCGGCGCTGGCTCGCACTGATGCTCGCGCTAGCACGCCCGGTCAGCACAAGCACTCTCGCTGCCGCGCTGGGCGTGGATCCGGCCGCCGTCGTCGCCTTCGCGCACGGGCTCGCACCCGGCGTCAGCGTGGCCGGTGAAGCGATCCAGTTCCGCGACGAGGATTTCGAGACATACGTCCGCAGCCGGGTGGACCCGTCGGATGTGGCCGAGGCGCATGACCGGCTCGCGGACATGTTCCTCGCCGGCCGTGCCCGCGATGCGGACGCGGCGGCATACGTCGCCGACCACCTGTTTGCCGCGAACCGGCTCGATGAGGTGCTGCAGCTCGTCGTCGACGAGGACTGGCCTGAAGCGATCCCGGACGGGTTCCGGCGGGCGCAGGTGCAGGGCCGGCGGCTCGATCTCGCCGCACGTGCCGCTGCCGTGACCGGCAGCGCGTCGTCGGCCGTGCGTGTCGCAGTCCGCGCGTGCGATACCGCGTCAAGGCTCGACACCTTGTCGTCGCTGGTCGAGTCCCGCCTGGATCTCGTCGCGCGGTACGCGGACGTCGACCTGCTCCGCGGATATGCGCTGCGCCAGTCCTTGCGTAACGGCTGGCTCGCGCCAGTTCACATGCGCCTCGCCGCTGCGCTGGCCCGCGACCCGGCGCGGCATGCTGCGGCGCGCACGGAGCTGGATCGCGCAGAGGCGTGGCTGCGGCGGTGGGTGACCAGCCCCAGGGAGGAGACCCGCGGCTGGGACATGGACCCGGGCGATGCGGCGTGCGCAGCTGAGGCGCGCTACCGCCTGGGCGGACTGGACGCGGCCATCGCCGAGCTTGACAAGTGGCGGCCCTCGGACTTCGCGACGGCCGTGGCGGCGGCGCTTGCCGCCCGGGTTGCCGCCGAGGAAGGGCCGGGGCCGGTCCGGGACGCGCTCCGCGCGCATGGTGTGTCGGCGGCGGCGCAGGCGCCGTTCCTCGCGTACGCGGCGTCGGCGATCGCCGTGCCTGACCGCGGCTGGGTCGACGAGGTTCTCGCTGCGCTGCTCGCTGCCGACCCGGGCCGGGAGCGGCCGTGGCACAGCCGGCTGATCGATGTCGCCGCGCGTCACGGCGACCGGGAATCAGCTGTGGCGCTCGCGAGGCACTGGGCTCGGCCGCTGCCGTCGCACCGGTGGGGGTTCAGCAGCGGGGACGCGGATGGCGTTGCCGCGCTCCGTGCCCGCGCCGTTGCCGCCGCGCTCAGCGGAACGGGCATCGACCTCGATGACCTCGTCCCGCTGTCGCTGCGGCCGAGGAACCAGGAGCCAGATGAGGCCGGCGCTAGCCGTGGACTGGCAGACGACTCCCGCGGCCACGAGCGGCGGGAGTGGGCCGAGATTGCCGGGCCGCTGCTGGCTGCGGCGCTCCTCGCCGCCCGTGCTGCCGTCGGCGACGCTGGTACGGACGAGGTGGCCGCGTTCGCCGCCGGCGGGCTCGCCGGACGGACCGAGAAGTCCGGGCATCGATGGTTTACCTTCGACAGCTCATACCGGGCGTGGGCCGCCTTGGTCGCTGATGCGGCCCTCGACGTCGCTGCCGGCCCCAAGGTGGTCGACCAGCTGGCCGAGGCAGCGCCTGCCCTCCTCCGCGACGGCGCGCCGGCCCTCTGGCTGGACCTGGCGGCTGGCCTTGCCCGCCGCGGCGCCCACCCGGATCGCGCCGTGGACCTGTGCCGGCAAGCCGCAGCCCGCGCCCGCACGGACGGGTACCCGGCGGCGGACCGGCTCGACCTGCTCGCTCGCGCCGCCGAGATCGCCGGCGGCGTCGCTCCCGAGATTGGGAGGCAACTGTTCGACCAGGCGGTCGATGCGGCGACCGGGATCAACGACGGCGCCGCCCGGCTGCTCGCCGTGCACGCTGACCTAGCCAGCCGGGCCGCGATCGGCGCGGCGGACCGGCCGGTGGTCGCCGCCCGGCTCATCCGGGCGGCCGAGGCAGTCGCACCGCACGTCACCGACAGCGACGTCATTCCGTACGAGGCCGTCGCCGGCGCCGCCGGAAGGCTGGACGCGGGCGTCGCGCTTGCAGCCGTCAGCCGCTGGGACGACGAGGACCGGATCCGGCTCGCGCGGACGCTGCCCGCTGCGCTGCTCGGCGCCGTCGATGGCGGCGGTGTCCCAGCCGCTCATGCACTGGTGCTTGACCACCTCGTCGAAGACGACCTGCCGCGACTGCAGTACCTGCTCGCCGTCATTGACCGGCTGCGGGAGGGCGCTGCTGGTATCGCCGCCGCCCGGGTGGCTCTGAACCGCTCCGCTGCCTGGATACGCTGCGACGTGCCCGCCCGCGCTCAGCCGGCGCTCGCAGGCCGCCTCCTCGACTGGGCCGCCGAGCGTGGCCTCGACGGGCACATCCGGGCGGCGATGGACCCGGTCGTCCAGCTTGCCTGCGACGAGACGGACCGTGCCGAGCGGTGGCGCGGCGCTGATCCGCCCGCCGAAGCGCAGGCGCTTCTCGCCGAGCCATTGCGCCGCGGATGGACGACACTCGCCGACGACGCTACGTTGCTCGCGGAGGCGTCGGTGAGTGGCGACCAGATCCGCGGATTCGTCGCGGCAGTCGCCAGTACCGCCCCGGCCGGGCAGCGTGTCAATGCGCTCACTGCGATCGCCGACCTGCCCGACCGTGTTGGCGTGGCCATAACCCTCCCGGTACTCGCCCAATGCCTCGCACAGTGGCGCGACTGGCCCGGCGTCACCGACTGGGCCGCGGCCGCGCTCCCGAGGCTCCTCACCCGGCACCTGCCCAGCCTCTTTTGGTGGCAGGACACCGGCCCGCTGGTCGAGCAGCTCCGGGCATTCGCCAGCGACGACGACATCCGCCGCGCCGTCCTCACCGCACTGCCCGGAGCCCGGCCGCGGCTGACGGCCTACGACTGGCAGAACATCGCCTCGCTCCTCGGCCGGCTGTGCGGCCCGGGCGACTCCGCCGCCGCACTCACCGCGCTGCTCACCGACCGGCTCCCCGGCGCCGGCGATGCCGCCGGGGCGGGTGCCGCAGTCACCGACCCGGCCGGGCCGCTCCCGCTGCTTCTGTGGAGCGCGTTCGGTCACCCCCGCCGCGAGATCCGGTGGCGCGCCGCGCATGCCGCCCGCGACCTGCTCTCCCGTGCCGACCTGCCGGCCGCAACCGGGCTCGCGGCGGGTCTCGTCGGCTGCCTGGACCGGACCGATGCAGGCCCGTACCGCGATCCGGGCCTGCACTTTTACCGGCTGTCCGCCGCCGCTGCGCTGCTCGCCGCGCTGGCCCGGGTCGCTGCCGACAAGCCAGCTGTCCTCGCGGCGCAGCTGCCGGCCCTAGCCCGGGCTGCGGCCAGCCGCGATCTGCCGCACGCCCAGATCCGCGAGCTCGCCCGCCGGACCGCCCTCGCCGTCGCCGGCCCTGGCGCGGGCGGGGGCGACGACCTCCGCCTCGCGAACCAGCCCGCCGCCTGCTCCGTCGACCGGAAGCAGCATCACCACGGCGACGGCCGCCAGATCTCCGAGGATCGCCGCTACGACTTCGATCAGATGGACACTCTTCCCTACTGGTACGCGCCGCTCGCCCGCGTCTTCGACCTGCCAGTCGACGCCGTGGCTGAGCGCGCCGAGCGGTGGATCCTCGACGAGTGGGGGCTCGCCAAGGACGACTGGTGGAGTGACGCCCGCGAGCTGCGTGATCAGCGGTCCTACCAGCGGATGAGCGCCGGTCACGGGTCGATTCCCCCCGAGGAGAACCTGCGCCTCTACCTCGAATACCATGCGATGCTCACCGCGGCCGGCGAGCTCGTCGACTCGCGGCGCCCCGTCCGTGTCGACTCCTGGGACGACCCCGGCGACCCGTGGCGCGATTGGCTCGACCGCCATATGCCCGTATCCGCTGACATCTGGCTCGCCGACCTCCGCAGCCCCGTCCCCGCCGAGCCCGAACTGTTCGGCCACCTGTCACCGCTCGATGAATGGGACACCCCGGCCGACGACGAGTACGACCACGCTCTCGGCCTCACCGATGGGCGCCTTCCCGACCCGGTCCTAATCGCGGGCCATACCAGCGTGCAGCGGCCCGGCGCCTACGGTGACACCAGCATCGTGTCGGCTCTCGTTGCACCCGCTCACGCTAGTGATCTGCAGCGCGCGCTCGCCGCGGCTGCCGACCCGACGGACTGGAAGCTGCCCGACGAGGGCGAGGAGGAGTTCGAGGTCGACCACGGCCCGTACGTCCTGCGCGGCTGGCTCGCTGACCCGCGCGATTTCCGCGACACCCTGGACGAGCACGACCCGTACGCCCGCGGGCTCCGTCCCGGCCTGGCCATGCCCGGCCGCCGGTTCCGCGACGCTGCCGGCGCCGGTCTCGACGCTACCGGGCTACGCCTGCTTGGCCCGGGCGGCGCAGTCCTTGCCCGCGCCGATCAGTGGGCCGACCCGGACACCAGCGACACCAACGCGGTCACCTCCTCGGGCAGCCGCCTGCACGTCGACCGCGGCACGTTGCTGCGCTACCTTGCCGACACCGGCATGACCCTCGTAGTGGAGGTCCAGATTGGCCGACACCGACGCGACGCAGGCATCGACGGCTACCGGCCTCCCCGCAGCCGCATCTACCTCATCGACGCCCTCGGACCCGTCGCTGGCAGCTGACCCGGTCGCTGCCCTCGGCGAGCGCATCCTTGCCGAACTCGATGCCGGCCACACCAACAGCACCCTCACCCGATGGCTCGCCCACCACACCGCCGCACTTCTTCAGGCGGCCGAGCAGGCCCATGCCGCCGCCGCACCCGACGCTGACGCCCGCGCCGCCGACGCCCGCGCCGCGATCCTCCAGCTCTGGCAGCACCGGTCCGCCTGGCCCAGCGGCTGGCCCCCGCCCCGCGCCGCAGAGATGGTGCGGCTCCTGGAAGAACTCCCCGACCTCGACGACCTGCCCTGGCACCGCGTCACAACCCTCGCCCGCCTGCATGACCTCCACCACCACATCCTCGCCGTGCTCGCCGACCTCGCCACCTGCGGCGGCGAGAACGTCGAGCAGGGCTGGCTCGAGACATTTGGCGACCTGCTCAACCCGGACGAGACCGCGCTGCTTGCCCGCGCCGCCACGACCGAGCAGCGCCTCAGCCACCTCTTCAGCTGGCGGGATCGCACCGAACCCGAACTCGACGCCGATGAGACTGAGATCGAGGGCGACGACGACGCGAACGACGCTGAGCCAGCCCTCACCCCGCCCCAACTGCTCGCCGCGCTCGCCGACACCTACCGCCGGACCGTCCTCGACCTCCTCGATCGCACGCGCGAAAACAGCAGTGACGACGCAGAAGACGCTGCCGGCCCTGCGCACGGCGCCGATGAGGCAGATGGCGCGGGCCAGCTCCCCACCTGACATCGCACCCCGGTCGCGACCGCCCGCGAAGTCCTTGAAGCTCACCAGAACACTCGCAAGATCCATGGACAGCGATCATGGATGGCGGCGGTCCGGGAACCGGCGACATCGCCGCGAACCGGGTGGGAAACACTTGCCAGCGGACAGATAGACCGACCACCCGGACATGTTCAATGACTTCCTACAAACGGGCCGCCATTCCTGCCGCCTCGGCGTTATTTCGCGGCGGGGCGTGAAAAAAGGCCCCGGAAACCCGATTTCTTTAGTGTCAGCGGATCGTGCGGTGGCCGCGGGGCCAGCCGCCCATGCCACACCCAGCAAGTCACGCGGGCCCGGTGCCCGCGCCCGCGGTGCCCTGCCCTGCAGGTACCGGCGACCAGCAGTCTGGCACGGCCGTCGGCGGCCCGGGGATCGGCGTGCCGGTCAGTATCTGGCCGCACGCCCCGGTCCCGGGCAGCGGCTCCGGCCCCGGGCCGGGGTGCGCCTCGTGCGCGGGCAGGGCGAGCGGCCCGGACGCCGCGCAGATCATCACCGCGTTTTCCCGGCCCGGTGAGCTGGTCGTCATCCCCGGTGCCCGGGACGGCGTGCTTCTGGCTGCCGCTGCCGCAGCTGGTCGGCGTGTCCTGGGCCTGGCTCGGGGCCCGCGCTCCTGCCAGCGGGTCCTGGCGTGCCTGGGCGGCCTGGATCCCAGGCTGCGCCTGCTCGCCGAGGTCCGGCCCGGCGGGCCGGACCTGCTCCTGGAGGCCGGCAACCCCGAGGCCGGGCAGGCGGCCCTGGCCATCACCGGGGGCGGCGAGCCCGCCCCGCCCCGGGCCTGCCCTGATGAGCGTGCTGCCGGTCCGGGCGTGCTGTATGCGGCCTGCCAGCGGGTGCTGCGGCCCGGCGGGGTGCTGGCCGTCATCACCGCCAGCACCCCCGGCGCGGGCGGGCTGCGCGATGACCCCGGCGAGGTGATCACCCGGGCCCGCGCCGCCGGGCTGGTGTACGCCCAGCACATCGTCGCCCTGCACGCCCCCATCTCCGGCAGCCAGATCACCCCCGCCCCCGGCGGCGCCGCCCGCCCCGGCGAGGTGGCTGGCCTCGCGGCCGTTCACGCCCGCGCACACAGCGACTTCCTTGTCTTCACACAGCCCGGAGGAACCCCCCGATGACAGTCCCCCGCGCCCCGCACGCTCCCCGGCCCGGCCACGCCAGCGCCCGCCCGGACCGTGAGCCGGCCCTGCCGCTGTCGGTGTGGGCGACCGCCCAGCAGGACGCCCGCACCCAGCGCCGCGGCCGGTACCTGCCCGCCGCCACCGCCCACCCCGCCAAGATGCTGCCCGCGATCGCCGCCACCGCGATCACCCGCTACACCCAGCCCGGGGACCTGATCGCCGACCCGATGTGCGGCATCGGCACCACCCTGGTCGAAGCCATCCACCTTGGCCGCGACGCCATCGGCGTCGAGTACGAGCCGCGGTGGGCGCACATCGCCGCCGCGAACATCACCCACGCCCGCCGAAACGGTGCCACCGGCCAAGCGGAGGTGATCCGCGGCGATGCCCGCCAGCTCCCCGCCCTCCTGCCGCCCGGCATCGCGGGGCGGGTGGCGCTGGTGGTCACCTCACCCCCCTACGGGCGCAGCGTGCACGGGCAGGTCCGCGCCGAGCGGCGCGCGGGAGGCGGCGGGGTGGAGAAGTACGACAACCGCTACAGCGACGACCCCGCCAACCTCGCGTTCCATGGCATCGACGACCTGCTCGCCGGGTTCACCCAGATCCTCACCGGCTGCAAGGCGCTGCTACGCCCCGGCGGGACCGTCGTAGTCACCGCCCGCCCCTGGCGGCAGCGCGGCGAGCTGGTCGACCTGCCCGGCGCCGTGCTCGCCGCCGGCGCGGGCGCCGGCCTCATCCCCGCCGAGCGGTGCGTGGCGCTGCTCGCGGGGCTGCGCGGCCAGCGCCTGATCCCCCGCCCGTCGTTCTTCCAGCTCGACAACGTCCGCAAGGCCCGCGCCCGCGGCGAGCCGTGGCACCTGATCGTCCACGAGGACGTCCTGATCTTCCGCGCCCCCGGCTTTCCCGGCGGTTCGCGCGAACTCAAGGGTCCTCAGCGTGAACTCAATGGTGCAGCGCGGCGATTCTCCCATGATGATCCCGGAGTTGCGAGTGAACTCGGGGCGGCGGCGTGAGTTCGCCACGCTTGCGGGTGCTGTTGCCAGGCGCGGGCGCGCAGCGGGCGGGGATCCTGGTGCGCCGGGTCTGGCCCGGTCGCTTCTGTCGTGACGCGCTCGGCCCTGGCCGCTGGTTCATCAGCGGAGAACGCGGCCCAGGCCGCCGCCAGCGCTCTGTTACCTGCACCGCCATTATCCGCTGGCTGACTATGGCGGGCCGCTCGTCAGCCCGGGGAGTCGGCGTGATCCTGCTGAGCCAGTACGGTCGCGACGAACCGTGCTTTGCCAGCCGTATACGCCTCGCGGTCGTGTCCGTGCTGCTGCGCCAGCCGGCGTTTCAGATCCTCATACCTCTGCGCGAGCTGCCTGTCCCGCCGAAGCGCATCCCGGAACTCAATCTGCTCTGTCCACCGCGGGTGCCCGGCCTGAATCAGGTGCAAGTGCGCCTTCCGTCGCTGCCCGGATGCGTCCGGCTTGACAAAGAAACGCCGCCACGGCCGACAATCCAGCTCCGGGGGCACATAACACCAGCTATCCGCAACGAGCCGCCCAGGCGCCAGCTCAGCCAGCACGTCCAGGTCACTCACCGAAGCCATCAGGTCGATGATGGGCTTGGCGGCGAGGCCGGGAACAGAAGTCGACCCGACATGCTCGACCCGGCCAAGCAACCACGGCGCCAGCAGCTCCGTCAGCCGCTCGCACTCTGTCCTTGCCCGGTCAGCCCACCGAGGGTCATACGGACAGACTTCAGCTCGCTCATACGCCCACGCTGGAGCAGCATCGTTCATTGCGTCACGGTAACGCAACTGTGCGACGGTCAATCGCTGGTGGAGCCTTCCCGGGCCGGGTCGCCTCGCACTGGTTCCCGGCAGCTCCCGCGAACTCGTGGTTCCTCAGCACGAGGTCAAGGGCGCCGCGCGACTCTCCCGCATCGAGCGGGGAGCTGCCAGGGATCCCAGGGTGGCTGCTTGAGGCGCCGGTCCGGTCAGCCGCCGGGCGTTGACCGCGTAGCGGATCGCGGTGTGATCGCTGATGCCGAAGACCTGGGCGAGGTGGAGCGGGTCGAACCCCGTGGCCATGGCCTCGGTGAGCTGGCAGTCGATCCGCAGCCGTTCCAAGGTGGCGGGCAGGCCCCGCAGGTTGAGGATGTAGGCGCTGCTGACGGGCCCGTGGCGCAGGGCGCTTTCCTTGCTGACCAGCAGGTGCGGGTTGGCGGTGTGCGGCCAGCGGCGCTGCCGGTACTCCAGCCACTCGTGCAGCATTTTGCCAGTCAGCTCGCCCATCGGCCGGTCTGTGCCGGCCAGGCGCAGCCGTCGGCTGCCGAGGTCGACATCGTCGAGCTGCAGCGCCCGGATAGTGCCCGCCCTGGCAGCGTGCACGGCGGCGAGGACCAGGCAGACTCGCGCCTGCGGGGTGGTCGCCGCGGTGACCGCGTCGGCGAGCTGTCCCGCGGTCAGCGGCTGCCAGATGGCCTGCTCGCGCTTGCCGAGCTTGATCCGGGTCGCCGGGTTACGGAAGATCACGCCGGTCTTCTTCGCCCAGGTGAACAGCGACCGCAGCGCGGTGACTGCCAGACGCCGCTCGTGGCCGTGCAGATCGGCGAGGTAGGTCAGCACGTCGTCTCGGGTGACCTCGCGCAGGTGGTCATAGCGTGCCGACCAGGCCAGCAGCGCTGGCCGCGCGGTGCGCAGGTAGGTCCGTGCGGTGTCGGGGGAGCGTGCCTGGGTGCGCGGGCCGCCGTCGTGCAGCGTGACGGCCCAGCGGCGTGTCTCGCGGGCAAGCCCGTCCGTCAGGCCGTCGAGCTTGGCATCCAGCCAGCTGGTGAACAGGTCGGGGCGGTCCTCGGCCACGATCTCCATCGTGGCCAGGATCTCGATGGCAGCCTGGCTGCTGATGCTGTGCCGGCCGGCGACCGCGTGCACGGCGGACGCGGCGATGACCTCACCGCCGCGATGGCCGGCCAGCAAGGTGACCAGGACCCGTTGCATGCCGCGCCGGGTGACGGGCTGCCAGCCGCGGGCCTCGCCGGCGAGGCGGGCCAGGTGCAAGGCCCAGGCCAGCCACGGATTGGCCGGTGCTCCGCCGTGGCGCAGGTCAAACCGCACCTGGCGGTAGTCGCGGGCAGGCGCGGCAGCGAACAGGGTCGGCTGGGTGCTGCGGGTGCCGGGCCGGGTGGCCACGGGTGGCGGCGGCTTGGGCGGGCGCCCCTTCTCGCCATAACGGCGGGGCAGTGCCCGCGGTGCGGCGCGCCTGTTGTCCATCCCGGCGAAGAACAGCTGCTGGTGGCGGATCCGCGCCAGCCAGGGGGCCAGCACGACTGCCGACCGGGCATCAGCAGCTACCGCCGCGCGGTCGTACCGGGCCTGGCACCAGCACAGGCGGCAGTACCCGTCCTTCAGCGGCAGCCGGCGCCGGCAGGCGGCACAGCCGCCGACGTTGCCCCAGTAGCGGGCGGCGAAGTTGTAGCACGCCAGGCACACCCCCTGACAGTAGGTCAGGCCCCATGCCAGGCACTCGGCGCAGCTGGTGACCGACCGGGCCACCTTGGGCCCGGTCCCGTCGCGCGCGACCAACGGTCAGGCCGGGGGCAGGGACCGGCCGTCCCGCCGGCGCGGGACCACCCGCACCGGACGCGCGGACGAGACCGCAGCGTCATCGTCGGCTGGGCTGGCCGGGCGGGTGACCTTGTCCGGCTCGGGGATCAGCAGCTCGCCGATCTCACACCCCAGCGCCACGCAGATGATGTCCAGGTCATCGAGCTTCAGCGAGGCCGGCTGCCCGGACCACAGGTGCGACATCTTGCCCGCCGAGATCACCAGGCTGTGCTCAGCGAGCAGGTGCTGCAGCTCAGATGCTTTCCAGATGCCGCGGTTCGCCGCCGCCAGCCGCAGGTTCCAGCGCAATCAGATCAGCCCTTCCAGCCGCTGCTCGGCTCGCTGCTGAGCCGCCGTCCACGCTCGCTCGACATGGTCGCGGTGGACGTGCACGTACCGCATCGTGGTGGCTACCCACGCGTGCCCGAGGGCCTCCTGGATCGCGATCAGGTCCATTCCGTTCAGGTACAGCTGGGACGCGCAGAAGTGCCGCAGCACGTGCGGGGTGAGCTTGCCGTCCCAGCCCGGCAGGTGCCTGCGCGTCGCCTCAGCCAGCGCCGCCCGCAGCGTGTCAGGCCCGAGCCGGCGGGCACTCGCATTGGCCTTGACGCGCTCGGTGGGAAACATGGGCGCGCCCGGCCGGGTGTGGTCGTCGCCGAACTGGCCCCACACGTCCTCGATGAACCAGCGCAGCGTCCGTCCCGCGCCATTGATCAGCGGGACCATCCGCTCGCGCGGCCCGGATCCGCGCGAGCCCTTGCCGTAGCGCACGTGGACTTTCCCGAACGGCCCCAGCTCCCACTTCACGTCCGCCAGGTCCAGCCGACGCACCTCGTTGGCGCGCAACCCGATCTCGGCCATCAGCCGGGCCGCCGCGTAGTTCCGCGCTGTCGGCGCGAACTTACGGCACGCCGCCAGCTCCCCGGCCCAGCCGGTGAACAGCCGCGCCACCTCCTCCGCCCGCGGCGGGATCCGCAGCCGGGCGTCCTTGCCGCCCTTGGGCCGGTTCATTTCATCGACCGGGCAGGTCACCACCCGGCCGGTCAGCGCGTGCAACTCGGCCTGATGCCGCAGTTCCAGGAACGCGAAGTAGGTCACCAGCGCGCCCGCGCGGGCATGCCGGGTCCCGCTGGCCGCTTGCCGCATCACTGTCCCGAAGTAGGTATCGGCGTCGGCTGGGTCCATCTCCCACAACGGTCGGCCGAACCATTCGCGTACCTGCTCCAGGTTGCTGACCTCGCCGCGGATGGTGCCGTCCGACAGCCCCGCCGACGACCGTGCCAGGACGAATCCCGCCAGCAAGTCGGTCTCGTAATCGGCGAGCTCTTCTGGGCTGGCGGGCCGCCGGACCTCCCGCAGGTCCCGCACCGCCGACAGGCCTGAACTCACGCCCCCGCTGTTCATGAGAACAGACTCTAGCTCACTATCACGGAGACCAGTTCATGAATTCTGAAACTCCATCGACTTCGGTCCTGACCCCGCACGCAAGCGCCAATCCGTCGGCAGCCATCACAGCAGACTGCCGGATGCACCTGCAAGATCAACGGAACTCCAGGGATGTCGTACTGAACGCCGTGAGTTCAGCCGGGGTGAGGGAAGGTCAGGCTGGGCCCGGGAGCCCGCCGCGTGAGGCACCGGCCGTGCCGGGGACGCGGGCCGCGTGACCGGCCCCCGCCACGCCCCGGCTGCCGGACATCGCGTCTCGCGGCTGCGAGCCGGGAGCGTGTGCACCGGTTACGGCGGCCTGGACCTGGCCGTCGCGGCGGTGCTGGGCGCGGCACTGGCCTGGTGCGCCGAGACCGACCGGCATGCCGCCGCGGTCCTGGCGGTGCGGTTCCCCGGCATCCCCAACCTGGGCGACCTGACCGAGGTGGACTGGGCCGCCGTGCCGCCGGTGGACCTGGTGACCGCCGAGTTTCCCTGTCAGGACATCAGCACCGCCGGCCGGGGCGCCGGAATCGAGAAGGGAACCCGCAGTGGCTTGTGGACGCACATCGCTGAGGCTGTTGGCCAGCTTCGACCCGGCTACGTGCTCGTGGAGAACGTCGCCGCCCTCCGCGCCCGGGGCCTCGGCACGGTCCTCGCCGACCTGGCCGCGCTCGGGTATGACACGCAGTGGGCGAGCCTATGGGCCAGCGACATCGGCGCAGCGCACCGCCGCGACCGGATCTTCGTCCTTTATCTAGACAACTTTCGGTTGCAATTGTCCGTTTCCGGGACTTTCCGGGCGCGGAACTTCGGGTCCTCAGTCCGCTTTCCCGGGCGTGTCGCCTGGCTTGGCCGACTCGGCGTCGGGGTGCTCATGCCGGACGGCAGTGATGAAGTTGTCAAAGGCGTCCGAGAGCGCGTCGCACAACGTCTGGGCCTTGTCTGCGTCGAACGAGAGCAAGCCGCTCCCGCGGGGCACCCCGATCCTTCGCTCAGCCGCTACCAGGGCCAGCGATCGGGCCTGGTAGAAGTCGCCCACCTCCTTGGCGCTGTCGTAGACAGCCTTCGCCGCGGTCCTGGGTGGCGTGCTACCCACAATTTCGACTGTGGCCGTTGCCCTGTTCAACTCGTCGGCGAGCCGCCCCGACTGGCTGAATGCCTCCTGGACCGCGGGCTCGTCTGGAGTGTCGACCGCGTATGCCAGGCGCAGTTGCCGCAGGTTGCGGAGCGCCTGGCGGGCAGTGACAACAAGATCGGCATATGCTTCCTGCTGTTTCTGCGCCCGAGCCGACTCGGTCGCCTGCTCGGCCTGGCGCTGCTCGCGATTGGTGTCTTGCCAGCCCTTGAGCCAAGCCCCGCCCAGGACGCCGCCGGCTGTGAACGCAGCAGTGATGAGCGTGCTCCAGGGGAAGGTCATGCCCGGCAGGATACGAGGGCGCAACCGCCTGGCTCGATGTCAGGACTCATCGTCGGCCGTGTCGCAGGGTTCTCCGAGTTCGGCAAGCAAGCTGCGGACACGTTCGGCAACGCGCTCGTGGCGGCTGACTTCGCGATCCCAGCCACGTTGCTCGGTGTCGGATGCCTGCGGCCCGGATACTCAAGAACCCGCCTGAACTGCCCGTGCTGCCTGTGCGCTCCTGCTGCCTATCAGGAACGGCAGGAAGGCAAGGTGGATCTCACGGTTCGTGTCCCCGTTGGCGTGCAGGACGAAGTCGTGCCGTTCCTCGGTGCTGATCTTCCCTGGCCGTTTGTGGTTGGGGTGGCTGCTGATAGCGGCGAGTGCCTTGCTGATGACGGCGGAGACGTTCGCGTCGCGGATGAGCAGGAGGAGCGCTGCCTTGGTGTCGCGCCAGACGAGATAGCCCAGGAGCTGGTCAAGAGCGCTGGTAACGACGTGGTCCACGCTCTGCTTGTTCGTGGGGTCGAAGATCTTGCATTCGCCGATGAAGACGTTCCGGTCACCCTCGCGGACAAGAATGTCGGTCTTGCCGGCGCAGTTGAAGACCTCTCCCGCGGCCTTGCCCTCGAACTGGGCATTCAGCAGGACGAGCAGAAGGTCACGCGTTTCCTCCTCGTCCAGCTTGGCGCTCATGCTGGGACTGCGCTCCAGGGCGTTGCGGGCGTTCCGGAGGACAGCAAGGACCGCCTCGTAGTCGGCCTCATCGATGGCAGGCTCAGGGACGTATGCGTTCGAACGTCCGGATGGGCGTGGCGCGCGGCTGGGGGTTATCTTCGTGCGCCTGAGCGGGACGCTGTAGCTGTCGGCGTCTGGCCGTTTCATGATCGGGTAGCCGATGCTGGCCTGCAGGTCCCGGTCATTCAGGAGCTTTGTTCGCCGCTGCGTGATCGCGACCGAGAGCTGTTTGGCCATCTGCTGGTTGTGCCTGTGGATATCGGCTTGTGTCCACTCAAGCCGCTGCTCGATCTGGTCGAGCGTCCGCTCGAAGTACGCCCTGGCCTGGTCGGCGCTTGCCGGGTTGTCGCAGTGCAGCCGCAGGGCCCTGCCCGGCTGGTCGATCTCTCCCAGGATCGTGCCAGAGGAGAAGTGGCTGGCGGTCAGGCCGAACAGGGACGGCTCCCCGGTAACCGGGACCACGAGGGTGTACCGGGTAACAGTGGCCTGGAAATCCCGGCCGAAGTCACGTGCCTGCGTCCTCACCTCAGCGGGCGGTTCCAGCCGGGCCTCGTCGCGTGCCAGGGTAGGCACCTCGACCGTGGCCAGTTCGACCAGCTGCTCGGTGACATCGGCTTCTGCAGTGTTCAGGAGGTCATCTGGTGGCCAGGTGGCGAGCCTGTCCGTGGCCTGGCTGGCAGCAGCAGCAAGCACCTCGCTCAGCCGGCCGCCGGCGAACAGGTAGTGCATGGAGGTGGATCTCATCGGTGGCTCCTTGCCGCCGGCTGTGGTCCGCGCAAGCCGTTAATGTCAGGTGTCCTCGCCGTGCGGCTCGCCCAGTTCATCAAGAAGCGCCCGGAGCCGCGCGACGGTCCGCTGGTGGCGTTCCACTTCGCGGCTCCAGCCGCGTTCTTCGGCGTCATCAGCGAGCTGGCGCTCGAGACAGAGGCGTTCGCGCAGCCGCGGGGCATACCGCAGTGTGGTGATGAACTTAGCGCACGTCAGGTAGAGGTCGTACTCGCACGGGCCTTCCTGGGGCAGGCGCAGGCAGTGGCCGAGTTCCAGCGACCTCCAGCCGGACCCGGTGGCGGACACCCAGGTCGGCGTCGTGCTCCTCCAACTCAGTCAGCATTCCCATGGCGAAGGCGAGAGCCGGGCGGATGCGCTCGGGCCACTCCTCTGGGTCCTGCCGGTCCCATGCCCCGGCCAGGATCAGGTGGCCGCCCAGGACCGCCCACACCTCAGCGAGGACGGCCGGCAGCCCCGCGCTGCCGGTGTCAGGGACCAAGCGGACCAGCACGTCG
>Ga0307373_10004833_pt1 | contig 22423 bp, 26 predicted proteins | sample OX2MG_FD_202534 | JGI IMG/M metagenome (GOLD analysis project Ga0307373, IMG submission 202534) | Soil microbial communities from Risofladan, Vaasa, Finland - OX-2 | ecosystem: Environmental > Terrestrial > Soil > Coastal area > Acid sulfate soil | place: Finland: Risofladan, Vaasa | collected... | reverse complement strand
CTGGACGGTTCATGAGTTCTTCTTTGCACTGGCGCGTCTTGGAGGCCACCAAAACCGTCGCGGCGACAAACGTCCCGGCTGGATGGTATCGTGGCGTGGCTGGACGGCGCTGCAGCTACTGGTCACTGGAGCCCGCCTCGAATGCAAGCAAAGAAAAGTCGGCTAAACTTAAGGCTCGCGCCCACGGCTAAACCATCTCGCCGCTACGCGGCTGACGCGCGAGACGTGTAGAACAACGAGGGCTTGCCCCGGTGGCGTGGGATTTCCCGACGGAACAAATCCAGCGCGACTATAAATCGTCAAAGCTGGCCAAAAGGCCAAGTTTTCACCGGCCCAGGCAGAGCCTGGCCAAGTGGAGGCTGGCACTTCGTTCATCTCGGCGGCCAGCCGATGCCCCGGTGCGCACAACCGGGGCATCGCTTGGCCGCCACGCTCTCTCATCATGTAGGCCAACTGGCTTGCACCGCTCCGGGCGGAACAAAAACGACATCCTCCTTCGGCGGAGCCAAGCCCACACGGCGTCTGACATCACCCCATCCGCGCCGCGGCCAGGATGCGCCGGCGCGCACCGGGGCATCGCTGGGCCGCACCGCGTTTCGTGCGGATCGCGATCCACGCGGCCCAGTTCTGCCCCAGCCACCGGACCACTGACCACTAACCACTAACCACTACCGTCTTCCGCGGCCGGGCGCGGCGGCGGCGGCCTTCTGGGCCGCGGCCGCTTTTTTGGCGGCCCCCGTGGTCTGCTGCTTCAGCCGCTTGGCGATCTCCGCCCGCAGTTTGTCGGCGTCCAGCCGCAGGCGGGCCTCTTTGGGCGCGTTCGACACCTTCTCGGCCCAGCGTTTCAGCCAGGCGATGTGGCCGACCGCCGTGGAAACGTCGATCGGCACGACTTTCGGCCCTTGCCGCAGCATTTCTTCCCGCGTCTCGCGGAGGTTCGTGACGATTTCTTCGACGTCCCGCATCATGGCGGCCACGTCTTCCGGCGAACTGTCTACCTTGGCCATTGCTTTCTCCTTTTTCTGAATCGTGTCTGTCTGGAATCGTGGATTCTTCGTGCCCCCATAGTTTTTTACCAGAAAACCCGCATCTGTCAAACGCTTTTACACCTATACGCAAATTATGGCTTGCTATTTTCTTGAAGTGCCCCTTGCAACCGGAATAGAATATGCGTACACTGACGTAAAGATGAAAGATGAGTGATAAGTGATAAGAGCCGTGAGACCGGCGACGGTAGGGTGGGACCAGCGAGCGCCGGCCCACCCTACGACTCATCCACCCTGCAAGCCAATTGTGCTCGATAACCGGAATGTCCTTGTTTCACCAACCCGTAGCAAAAGGAGACCCACCATGACTGCTTCCACAGGATTTCCCGTGCCCGTGACGATCACGCCCATCGTTTCCCTCGCCCCGCCGGCCGAGTTGAAAACCGTCGGGCCGCTGGGCGTTCACCCCGCGGCCACGCTGTTTCCCATGATGCACGGCCCCGAACTGGGGCTGTTGGTCGAAGACATCGAGGCCCACGGGCTGCGCGAGCCGGTGGTGCTGTTCGAGGGGCAAGTGCTCGACGGCCGCAATCGCCTGCGGGCCTGCGAGTTGGCCGGCATCGAGCCGCGGTTCGAGGAGTGGGACGCCGTCGGCTCGCCTCTGGCCTTCGTCCTGTCCCGCAACCTGCACCGCCGGCATCTCAATGAAAGCCAGCGGTCGATCATCGGCGCGCGGGCCAAAGGCATGTTCGAAGATGAGGCCGCGGAGCGGAAGGCTTCGACGCAATTTGCCGAGGGCAACGCAGGCCCCACCACTGAGGTACGAGATGATAAAAAACACCGAGAAACAACGGTGGGTGCAAATTTGCACCCACCGTGCGCAAAGGTCAATGCACAGGCCGCGGCGCTGCTGAATGTTTCGGCGCGTTCGATCGCAACGGCCTCGAAAGTTCTCGAAAGCGGCGACGAACAGGTGATTGACGCCATCAGCGAGGGCACCATTTCCGTCTCCGACGCCGCCACGGTGATCGATTTGCCGAAGCCGAAGCAACGCCAAGCGTTGGAAGAAGTACGGCGGGGCCGCGCCCGCACGCTGAAGCAGGCGGCCAAGATCGAAGATCCCGAAGAACCGCCGTCCGCCTCGTCGCGTGAAGTGGGCGAGCAACTCTTCTCGCGCAAGCGGCTGCGGATCGAGTGCAAGCGGTTCGCCCTCGACCTGGAAAAGCTGCGGCGGCGCGTCGACGCGGTGGCGACGGCCTGCGGCGGGCCGAACGACTACACGCAGCGTGCCTGCGATTGCTTGAGCGTGGCCCTGCGGGCCATCCAGGAGTGCCTGATGAATTGCAATCGGCGCACTGGGCCGTGACCAAGCGCGAAGGTCACAAGCCACTTCGATCCTACGATGCGGGAAGCGTCGTAGTGGGAGCAAGGCAGAAGGATGAAGGCGGCATCCTTCTGCCTTCTGCCTTCTGAATGGTGGGCCGGCGCTCGTCCCGGCGCGCCGGGACTGGTCCCACCCTGAACCCTGAACCCTGAACCCCGAACCCTGACCCTCGCGTGCCACGCCTCATCCTCCGCTGCGGCCAGTGTCCGGGCGACGTCGTCGTGATGACGGCGGCCGTCCGCGAGCTGCACCGCCAATATCCCGGCCAATACGTCACCGACGTCCGCAGTTGCGCGCCGGCCATCTGGGAGCACAACCCGTACCTCACGCCCATCGCCGACGGCGACCGCGATGCGCGGACCATCGACATGCACTACCCGCTCATCAATCAGTCGAACCAGCGGCCGGTCCATTTTCTGGAGGGCTACTGCGAACACCTGGCCGGGCAACTCGGCCTGGCCTCGCTGCGGCCGCACGACTTTCGTGGCGACATTTACTTGAGCGACGAGGAACGCGGCTGGATGAACCAGGTGCAGGAGACGACCGGCTATCGCGGCGCGTTCTGGCTGGTGAACGCGGGCAGCAAGAACGACTTCACCTGCAAGCAGTGGCCGCTGGAGTCGTTCCAGCGGGTGATCGACCACTTCCGCGGCCGGATCACCTTTGTGCAGATCGGGGCGTCGGAGCACAACCATCGCCCTCTTTCCGGCGCAATCGACCTCCGCGGCAAGACCGACCACCGGCAGTTGATCCGGCTCGTCTATCATTCCGCCGGCGTCCTCACCGGCGTGTCGTATCCCATGCACCTGGCCGCCGCGGTGCCGGTGAACGGCTCTGTAGGGAACGCCCTCCGTGGCGTTCCGCAGGCGGGCCGGGTTGAGGGCGGCGATCTCCCTCTCCCTCCGGGAGAGGGCCGGGGTGAGGGGCGTAGCGCGACCACAGCCCTACGCCCCTGCGTCGTCATCAACGGCGGCCGCGAGCCGCCGCACTGGGAGCAATATCCCGGCCATCAGTTTCTGCACACGATCGGCGCGCTCGACTGCTGCGCCATGGGCGGCTGCTGGAAATCGCGCGTCGTGCCGCTCGGCGACGGCGACCACAAAGACCGCGATCTTTGCCGGCAGCCCGTCGCCGGCCATCCCCGCTGCTTATGGCTGATTACGCCCGACGACGTCGTGCGGGCCATCGACAAGTATCTCGTTCTCTGACCACCTTTCCGCCAACACCCGCCATGACGACCCGGTTTCTTCCCCTTCCCGGCACGCCCGACGGCGTCAAGCAGATGCTCGACTGCCCGCACGTGCCGTTGATGATCGTTTCGCTCCACGGGCTGGGCGACAACGTTTTTTTCTCGCCGTGCTTTGTGCGGCTAAGGGAGATTTTTGGCCGGGTGTTTTTCACGAGCGCCGTGAACGCCTACACGTCGATGTTTCACGAGAGCGAGCTTGTGGAAGCAGTCTATTGCGGCTCGGTGAACGGCGCCGACCTGGGACTCAACTCGGCCGAAGGTTTTGCGCGTCATTTCGAGCGGATGAAGCTCGACCTCGGCTGCCCCGATGTGCAGGTTTACCACTTCGGCCTCTTTGAGCCGCACCTGCCGTATCACGACGAACGCGCGTTCGTCAAAGGGCGCCGCAATTTCGTGGAACTTTTCGGCACTGGGCCGGGGGCGGTCGAGATGCCCCGCTACCACGTCGCCCCAGACCGCGCCTCAAAAAGTTACGTCGACCAAGTGCTCGACCGCTGGTTGGACGGCCGCGAGCTGATCTGCATCGCCCGTTACGGCCACACCGACGGTGGCAAGAACTTTGGCGATGACTCCCGCGAGTCGCTGCAAATGATCGACCTCGTCAACCGCCGTTGGCCCGACCGCTTCAAGTTCGTCGTCCTCGACTACGTGCCGGGCGGCCACGCCGCCGACGGGCGGGCCGCCAACGTCCGCAGCGTTTATGGGTTCCTGCCGTGCGATGCCGCCTCGATGCACCACCTGCTGTCGCGGGCCTGCGCGTTCGTGACCGTGCCGTCGGGGCCCATGCTCGTCGGCGCGACCATCGGCAGGCTGCGGATGCTGACCTTATGGAAGACCATGGCGCCCTACCATTTTCTCGACCCGCAGTGCGGCGGGCGCTTGCCCGTGCGCGCATTGGTGGCGCGGGGCGACCTGGCCGACACGTCGTTCATGACCGGCTGGCCGGTGGCGGCGCGCGAGGCCGTGCTGGCCCGGTGGCGGCTGCGCCTGGCACCCATCGATCATCGCACGGCGGCCGACGAACTTCTTGCTCTTGTGGAGGAACTATGAACACCTGCCTCTGTCCCGTCTGCGCGTGTCAGGGCGTGGAAGCGTTCGACGACCTGCGGCACTGCCCTCGCTGCCGGCACGTCTTTCAGTGGCCGCCGGAAGCGACCGTCTCCTACGACGAGAGTTATGTCCGGCATTACGAAGCGTATCCCTGCCGCGAAATGAGCTGCCTGCGGGTCGGCTTTCTCAAGGGGTTCGCGTCCCGCGGGCGGCTGCTTGACGTGGGCTATGGCAACGGCGCCTTCGTGCGGGCGGCGAGCGCGGCGGGCTTCGACGCCTTCGGCTGCGACGTTCACGGCGTCGACTGTGGCGTGCGCGAGATCGACCTGGCCCGCGACCAATCGCTGTGGGACGTCGTGAGCTGCTTCGATTCGCTGGAGCATTTCGGTGATTTTTCGTCGGTGCGGTCGTTGTGGCGGCGGGCGCAGTTGGTGCTCGTCTCGCTGCCACTGGCACCGCCGGCTTTTCCCGCCTGCCGCGCATGGAGTCATTATAAGCCGGGCGAGCACCTGCACTATTTCTCGCCCGCCTCGCTGGCGCGGCTGGTGGCCAAACCGTTGATCGCAGCCAGCAACGTCGAAGACGCCATCCGCCGTCCCAAGGACACCCGCCAGAACATCTACACCGCGGTCTATGGCGAATGCGTCGGCACGTGACGATCGCAACCGCAACCGCACGTTTCAACGGTCGGACAACCCACTTACACATCCAAAAATCACACCAATAAAGGAGCCCAAACATGTCATCGCCGTCATCCATTTCCTCGCCGTCATCCTCGAGCAGCGGCCAGTACGGTTCCTCCGTCCAGCTGTCCTCACAGGTGAGCAGCGCCCCGTCGTCGGCACCCAGCAGTGTCGCATCGTCGGCACCAAGCAGTGCGCCTTCCAGCGCCGCGTCGTCCGCGCCCAGCAGTGCGACCTCGTCGGCCCCCAGCAGCGTGGCGTCCTCGGCTGCCAGCAGTGCGCCTTCCAGTGCCGTCTCGTCCGCGCCCAGCAGTGCGACCTCGTCGGCCCCCAGCAGCGTGGCGTCCTCGGCTGCCAGCAGTGCGCCTTCCAGTGCCGTCTCGTCCGCGCCCAGCAGTGCGACGTCGTCGGCCCCCAGCAGCGTGGCGTCCTCGGCTACCAGCAGTGCGCCTTCCAGTGCCGTCTCGTCCGCGCCCAGCAGTGCGACCTCGTCGGCCCCCAGCAGCGTGGGGTCCTCGGCTACCAGCAGTGCGCCTTCCAGTGCCGTCTCGTCCGCGCCCAGCAGTGCGACCTCGTCGCCCCCCAGCAGTGCTCCCTCGTCAGCCGCCAGTAGCGTCACGTCGTCGCCACCTTCCAGTGCGGCCTCCTCGACGCCCAGCAGCGCGCCCTCGTCGTCCAACAGCAGCTCGGCGTCGCCGAGTTCCAATAGCCAATCACCGTCTTCCAACAGTAGTTCGTCAAGCCTCAGCAGCGCGTCGTCGTCGAGCTCTGCGTCGAGTCGTTCTTCGTCAAGCTCGTCCTCCAGTTCCAGCAGCTCGTCGAGCTCGTCCCCCAGTTCCAGCAGCTCGTCGAGTTCGTCCTGGTCGAGTTCCAGCAGTTCGCCGCCATCGAGCAGCAGTTCGTCGAGCGTGAGCAGCTCGTCCTCGACTTCCTCATCTTCGTCGTCTCCCAGCTCTTCGAGCGGTTGCTGCACGGTCACGATTAGCGAGCCTGATGGAATGTATGTCGGCTGCGGGAAAGACCAGCGCCCGATCACCCTGCAGGCGAATGTCACTCCCAGCATGCCGCCTGCAACGTACTCATGGGCTGTGCTCACGCCGCCGAGCGTCGGAAACGGGACGTTTACCGCGCCCAATTCGCAGACTACCGGATTCATCGGAAGTCAACCGGGCGCGGTGACGGTTCAGGTCACGGTTCAAGAAGGGTCTTGCGAATGCCAGGCCACCGCCCCGGTGCAGGTGATCGACATTGATGACCTTACGGACTACGTTCCAGAAGATTACTACACCGAAATCACCACGACAGGCAGCTACACCGTTCCATATTCGGACTCGTACGGCACCCTGCTCGCCGTGTTGATCTCTCCCACGCAGGATCCTTCCAACCCCTACCAATGGCACTCCGATTTCGACGGCCAGGTCGTACATACTACCGGCGACGTCACGATCACGATGAATCGCCCTGGTCCGTACCTCATCAAGGCCGTGCGCACCAACGGCAGCGAGATCTTTGAGCTGCTGTTTCAGGGGCCGCCCTCGAGCGAAGGTAAGAAGTCAACAGCAAAACGGTGCGCATCGCGGCGCCTTCCGCGGATTTGATCTGCATTTCCAGTTCGGCGGCCGACAATGGCTTTCTGGTAGATGCGCGCGCCGCGATCCCTGCTGGCGTCGCCGCAGGAAGCGTCAATGACGTGATCACGGCAATCAATAACAAGTACAAGGCCAATGGCAACAAACCGTTTTCGCTGGCTGTGATCGATCATGGAAGATCGGCATTGCAAAGCATGGGCGACGGCAATATTACCGTTGTCGGCGGCTACATTGCCTACAACGACCCTCCATCGGCCAATGACTTGAAGAACTTCCTGGTGGCCTGCACACGTGCTGTCACGTCATGCACGTTTTATGGGTGCAACGTCGCATCTGGCGCCGACGGCCCGGCGTTCCTGCAAGAACTCGCCACGGGCGGAGCGATGCAAATGACCGCTTACACCGGCTCGGTTTACTGCAATTCGCACGGGAAGTGGTCGGCGAGCGACAACGGAAACACCGTCAGGAAAACGCCCTGACAGGGCCTGCGAAAAAAGCGGCCGCCCGCGCAACTTCGTCCGGATGAGTATGCCTCCTCGATGAGGCACGAGGCCGAGCATAAAGCCCGCAGAGACTGACTAAGTAGATCGACGTAAAACGTGCGTGCCTTTGCACGTCGCAGTTCGTCGTGAGGGGGCCGAGCATCCGGATTGAGCGCCATGTGGCGAGAATTAAGCAAGCTCCTACATTGCGTGCTGAATTACGCGGCAAACTACAGGTACCAAAGGACTTACGGGCGTTTGGATGTAAAGCTTCGCCGAACCCGTTCCCATTTCACACTAACCCGAAGCGCAAGCGAGGTTTTGTCGCCTTTTTCACGTTCCTCGCTAGCGCTTCGGGTTGGTGTACGGCACCTGCGTACCGGGTTCGGCGAAGCTTTACGTTTGGATTGTGGGAGGTTATTTAATTCTCGCCCCCAGGGAGATTCGCCATGATGCGATCCGCAGCCGCCCCGGTCTTGCGAACGGGAGGAGGACCGCGGCGATTGCGGAAAGCTTGCCCCGTTCATCGCGCGAGGATACTATAAACGCGCTACCGGACGAGAAAGACCCGTGGGGCGACGCCGTTATCAGGGGGTTAAGCAATGATTCAGGTGAGCTTGCGGGCGGTTTTCGTAAGGTTATGTTTCGGATCAGGAGTGTTGTTCATGGGCACGGTCGAAGCGGGCGAAGATGAAAAGGGCGCAACCCAAGTTCTGATCCTCGCGCCCGCGCCCCTCGACCGAGATGGAGCGGGCCGGTGGGCCGCGTGGCGCATCGTCAATCCGAAGGTCGTCGCAAAGATCGAGTCGTTTTTTCCGCGATATCGCGCCCGAGCCGCCGGCAAGCAGGCCGGTGCATGGGAGACGGCCTGGGAAGTCTATTTCGACCTCCCCAACGGAGAATCGGTCCATCTGAGCGTCTCTGGTGCCGAAGAAGCGGCATGGTCGACAGGCAACGGCGATCTGCGGGTGCAAGCAGAGTTCTATCGTTTCGTTGAAGAATTGACGAGACGTCACGAGGCTCCTGCCGCAGTAAAGTGATCGTTTCGCGGGGTCGGAAAAAGGGGCAGCTAGAGGCGCACAAAGGGGCAGGGAAAGCGCCGGTGAAAGCCGGAGGTGAGTAGCGGATGAAAGAGCCGCACGAACAAGGAGTAGCGAACCAGTTCGGCCCCGAGTCATGCGCCGGTTCCCGTAAGGGGACGGGCGAAGCGTTCGACAGGGGAAAATCCAGGCCAGCCATTGAGCTCCGAAATCATCACTTTGCGCGTGCCGACCTTGTCCTGTCAGGGGGAAGGCCACACGGAGGCGGCGTACCATGAATCGCAAGCCGACCGACGACGCCACGGAGTCAGAGACCCTGAGCATGGATGGACGCCCACCTCGCGGAAACCGGGAGACCCCGGAAGCGCCCACGCCGAATGGCGGCGCGGGCCGGTTGGGGAAGGTCCATGACCAGAAGCCCAACATGCACGTTTCCGGGGAGTCGGACGGCCTCATAGTACCGAAGAAGCAGGCGAACAAAGCCGGCCCGACGGCGGCGGCGGAGCCTGTCGAGGGAAGGAGACCGGCCAAGGGAAACACGGTGAAGCAGACCGCGGTCCGGACACCGAGCCGGAAACCCGTGTCGTTCGGTCTTCACGGTGTGCGGAAAGCAGAGCGCTTTGACGCCAAACACCCAAGGCAAGAGCCGTATGAGGTAGTTCCTCACGTACGGATCAGTGCGGGGGGTGGCCCGAAAGGGCCATCCCTACCGCGACTCCAATTCCTGACAAGGCCAAGCGGTTGGGTTAGACGTGGGGCATGCCAAGAATCGCACGGTTAGCCCCTGGCGGCATGCTGTTCCACGTTCTCAACCGGGGCGTGGGCCGCATGCGGTTGTTCCTCAAAGACGCCGACTTCGCGGCCCTTTAAGCGGATGTCGATCGCAATCCTCTGCGTGCCCCAACGGTCCGCCGCGCGGAAGAGTGGCGCTACAGCAGTCTTTGGCGGCGGCTGAACGGCACCGCCGACGAGCGACGAATTTTGAGCGACTGGCCCTTGCCACGGCCGCGTTCGTCGCTTCAATATGTCCATCAGCCGCAGAGCGAGGCGGAGTTGAAAGCCATCCGGCTGAGCGTACAGCGCGCGCAGCCGTACGGCGGCGAGCATAGGGCCCGCACCACGGCCGCCGAACTCGGCCTCGAAGCGACCTTCCGTCCCCGCGGCCGGCCCAAAAAACAAGACTTGCTTCCATGAAAATTGGATCTGTCCCCTTTGTGCGCCCCCGAACATATCGCCGAGGCCGCGCGGCGCGTATAATTCGATGCAGTCCAGCGTGTGCTACGTGCCCGTGCATGGACGGATGGCAACACAATCAGCGTCCAGCGAGGTTCCCAGATGATTCGTATTGGCGTTTGCGTCGTGGCGACGACGGCGCTCATGGCGTCGCAACCGGCTCTAAGAATGGAGGGCGCTGAAATGAGCGATGCAGCGAAATCATTCAACGAACTCACGGCCGCTCACGGGGCGGATTACGTTCGAGCCCGCGGTGCGTTCCTGTCCAGAGCGGACTCTGCCGAGTTTTTGACGGCCCAGAAGTCAAACGCCAGCGATACCGAGCAATGGGTGGCTGAGATACTCTTGGCACGGCGTGCATGGGGCGAGGAATTCGATCACCTGGAAGCGGTGTTTCACGCGACAATGCCCAGGCTGGTGCTTGGATTACCGCATTCTTACCGAGACAGTCCGGTTCAGCCCTCGAAACGCTTCTTCGCACGGTGGAAGACAAGCAGACGGTCCCGCGTGTGCGGCTCGAAGTATTCGACGCGCTCGCGCGTTTGAAGGATGCCAAGGCCTTGCCCGTGTTGGAACGTATCGCGTCCGGCGAGGCTGCGATTCCCGCCCCCGCCTGGCTCGGTCCCGAAGGTTGGGCGAACAACGCCAGAGCAGCCCTCGCGAAAATCCGGGAACAATAGCGTGATGATAGCCCCGGCGAGAAATGGCGATCATGTTCGCGCTGCGGCCTTGGCCGTGGCGTTGCTGACCAGGGTTTGCCAGGCGGAGCCACCGCCTGCAGTGCCGCCCTCATGTGAATCGGATGCGGCCGCCCCGTCCGCAACCGATCAAACGGCCATTTTGATCAAACAGCTTGCGGAGAACGACCCCGCCGTGCGGGCATCGGCCAGCGACGAACTCGGCCGGCTTCAATCGCGCGACGCGATTGAACCGTTAATTAAGCTGCTGTCCGATTATCGGTCGCTGGATCAGTCGAACGTCGCCGCGGAGAGGCAATGGCAGGAGGGGTGGCGGCCTTCACGCCATTGGGTTGGGGCGCACGCAGCGAAGGCGCTGTCGCAGATCACGGGACGGCCGCTGGAGACGGATCATGCGCGATGGCATAGTTGGTGGTGGGACCACCGCGAAGAGTTGCGCGAGCCAGACGCCGCCGCAAGACTGTTCGTCGATGAGTCGAAGCAGCGGCTGGCGAAAGTCAAAGAGCGCTGGAAGCTTCGGCTCATGCCCGATAATGTGCCAGACACCGGGCCAGCCCTTATCGGCATGGCGTGGCGCGAGCAGGGCAGGCCCACGGACATCCTGGGGCGTGGCGTCGCCCAGTTCATGCGTTTTCCTTTCCCCAGGCAGCAAGGCGGAAACCAGCTTACGATCGCGCTTTCGACGCTCCGCTCTCATGGCGCAAGAAGTCCGATCATCTCGACGGAAGCCATCACCACGTATTGGCTGACGCTGGAAGGCCCGTTCTTTGTGTACGACGAGTTGCTCCATACAGGCTTCGTGAGCGGTGACGGAAAACTTATTCCCGATGCGCTTCTCCGGGTTGGCGACGGCAAATGGTACATCGCCTCCGCGCGGCGGCTCGACGATGCGAAAGCGGCGGACTGCGGCCGGATGCGTGATTTCCGACAGGCCGCTCTGTAGACCGCGAACGTGAACCTCCGCCCGGCAAGCGGGCGGCATCGCCGCGGCCGTAGCGTAAGCGTCCCGCTTGCGTTGTTTTGCCGGCCCCGTCGTCTGACCACAACATCTTGTGGCCTGCTGTCCATCAACCCCCAACATTTTGTGGTCGCAAAGTGCTTGACAGCCATGCGGGCGCATGTACACTGACAGGCGGCGGGTGCAAACGCGCCCGGCCCATCGAAGCGCGGTCGCCACAAGAGGCCGCGCTTCGAACGCGGTTTTCCACCAAGTCAGGCAGGCGCCTGCCGGTCGCGTAACGCCGTCGAGTGACGCCCAGACCAACTCTGTTCGGTCGTTTCTGAAAAAGTCCCTCACGCAGCGCGGCGCGTGACTGCGCACGCGAGGGCGCGTTTGTGCTCCGTCGCCCAAAGCCCGCGCGCGGCGTTCCCGCGCCGCCACGGACCAAGGACCACGGGCCACAGACAACGGATCTTGTTCCTGTTTCGCTTTTTCTTCAAGGAGTTTCTCATGTCCACGATTTACCACGTTCTGCTCGTTCAAGAAAACGAAGGCCAGTCGGGCACGGCCACCTTGCATCGTTCGCCCTTCGCGAGTCTCGACGCGAATTCGGCCAAGCTGTTCGCCGACGCCTTCAACGAGCGCGAGCTGGCGGACCCGCTCGGCCTGTGGGCCATCGTCCGGCCCGTCGTCCGCGGCCAACTGGCCGTCGTCGCCGACGAGTGATCGAATGCCCGCGTTACGCGGCCGGCGGAGTTCAACTCCCGGCTTCGCCGACCGCACTCCTCGTTCGAGGATGGCCTTCCTAGGCCGTCCAGAAACGAACTGGACGGCCTGGGAAGGCCATCCTCCCGTTCGCAAGATGAAAGGCAACCCTATGAACCCGCAAATCCTGATCGTCGGCGATGTGATGCTCGACCGCTACACCTGGGGCCGCGCCGAGCGCGTCAGCCCGGAGGCGCCCGTGCTGGTGCTCGACGTCGAACGCGAAGACGCCCGCTTGGGCGGCGCGGGCGCGGTGGCCGCGCTGCTGGCGGGACTCGACGCCCAGCCCGTGCTCGCCGGCGTTGTCGGCGACGACCCCGCCGGACGCGCCGTGACGCGCCTGGTCGCGGAGCTAGGGCACAGGAAACAGGGCACCGGGAACGAAGTAGGGTGGGACCAGCGAGCTTGCGAGCGCCGGCCCACCGGTGGAGACCGCTTTCATGGTGGGCCGGCGCTCGCAAGCTCGCTGGTCCCACCCTACACGCGAGGTGCCCTGTTGCCTGCCTCGGACCGCCCCACCACGGTCAAAGAACGCCTGATCGGCGCAGCCGCCGGCAAACATGGGCAAGCGATGCTGCGCGTCGACCGCGAATCGCGTCGGCCCTTGCCGCGAGAGGTCGAAGATCAGCTCCGCGCGGCGGCCCTGGAGACACTCCGCTACGTCCGGGCGGTGCTGATTTCGGATTACGGCAAAGGTGTTTGCACCCCTCGGCTGTTATCGGCGGTGATTCGGGCGGCCCGGCGAGTCCGCGTGCCGGTGCTGGTCGATCCCCGCCGCGGCGGCGATTACGCTCTCTATCGCTGGGCCACGCTGATCAAGCCCAACCGCCGCGAAGCCAGCGAGGCCACGGGACGCGAAATCCGCTGCGTGGCCGAAGCGTTTGCGGCCGGCAAAGACCTTTGTGCGCGCTGGGGCTTCGGCGCCGCCGTGATTACTCTCGACGCCGACGGCATGGTGCTGGTCACCGCCGACGGTGAGGAGAAGCATATTTGTGGCCGCCAGCGGGAGATATGCGACGTCACCGGCGCGGGCGACACGGTGCTCGCGGTCCTTGGCCGATCGTTGGCCGAAGACCGCCCCTTGGCCGCCGCCTGCGAGTTGGCCAACGCCGCCGCGGCGTTGCAGGTCGAGCGCCTTGGCGTCGCGCGACTGAGCTGGCGGGAGATCCGGGCCTCTGTAGGGAACGCCCTCTGCGGCGTTCCGCAGAGGCCGAGTGAGTTGTCTGAAGGGAACGGACCCGGTGCCGAGGGAGAAATTGCGAATTGCAAATTGCGAATTGCAAATTTGAAATTGCCTGCCGAATCGCCCGCTAGCGTCGCCCCCGCTTCGAATCGCCAATTTGCAGTTCGCAATTTGCAATTCGCAATCTCCCTTTACCGCGCGGCCGGCCGCAAAATTGTGTTCACCAACGGCTGTTTCGATCTCTTGCACCCCGGACACCTGCACTGCCTCTCGGCGGCCAAGGCGCTGGGCGACGTGCTGATCGTGGGGGTCAACAGCGACGCCAGCGTGCGGCGGCTGAAGGGCCCTTCGCGTCCCATCGTCGGCCAGCGCGATCGCGCGGCGATGTTGGCCGCGCTGGACTGCGTCGATCATGTGGTGATTTTCGACGACGACACGCCCGAACGGCTGATCGCCGACCTCCGGCCCGACGTGCTGGTCAAAGGCGCCGAAGAGCGGCCCGACGGCGTGCCGGGCGCCGATCTCGTCCAATCGTACGGCGGCGAGGTCGCGCTCGTACCCTTGCTCGCCGACCTATCGACAACCGCAATCGTCAAACGCTGGCAAGGCCAAGCCAGTTCGCGCATAGACTCGCGGCTGAATGATTTGGCCGCGTGCATTTCCTAGCCTGACTAAGTCCCAAGTCCTAAGACCCACAACCGAAGACCGGTGCATACTCCTCACCGGTCTCGTGCTTTTCTTCTCTGTCCCTCCGTGGCCAACTCCCTCTGCTTCCATCTGCGCCTCCTGCGGCGGCGCGACGTGCCCGCGATGCTGACCATCGAACGGGCATGCTTCGCCTCGCCCTGGGGCGAGGCCGATTTCGCCGCCGCTCTGGCGCCCGACCGCGCCTTCGGGCTGGCGGCCGAGTGCCACGGCGACGTCTGCGGCTATTTGATCGGCGAGCGGGAAGGCGGGCGCGTGCAGGTGCTCAACCTGTGCGTCGGGCCGCCTGCCCGGCGACGCGGCGTGGCGTCACTCTTGGTGCAAGCGGTGGCCGGCCGGCTCCGCCAACAGCAGCGGCTGGTGACGATTGTGGGCGAGCGCAATTTGCCGGCTCAGCTCTTTTGTCGTTCGCAAGGCTTTCGCGCCGTGACCATTCTTCGCCGCTACCTGCCCGGCACGGGCGACGACGCCTATTTGTTTGAATATCGGCCGCACGCCGCGGCGGCGCCTTTCATGCCGGCCAATCGCGTAGCGGCATATCTGTGATTTTGGATTTTCGATTTTGGATTTTGGATTGCCGCGGGCCCGGGGGCCGCGGCGTCGAACCGCTCCGTAATCGTCAATCCGCATCTCTCACGCCGCCCTTCCCCCAATCCAAAATCCAAAATCGAAAATCCAAAATGGACACCACCCTCATCGACGACGCGGGCATTACCTGGATCCGCCAGCGCTGCCGTTGTTGCGGCGCGGTGTTGTGGGAAGTGCTCGGCGATCCGGTCGGGCTATGCCATGCCTGCCGCGTCATGCACATCGAACCGCTGGGCGTGCTCCGCTTCCATCGCGACATCGAGTATTTGCAGCGCCTGCACGCCTTGCAGTACCACGGCGCCAGCGCCGTGGACGTGTGACCTGTCAATTTGCAATTTGAAATTCGCAATTCGCAATTCGCAAATTGCCCAACCATGCGTACCCCCGACTGGCAATCTCCCGACGGCCGCCTCGAGCTGCACTGCTGCGATGCCGCCGACCTGCTGCGCTCGCTTCAGCCGCAGAGCGTCGATATCGCCGTCAGCAGTCCGCCTTACAACACGCTGCCGCGCGACACACGGGCCTACGGCTTCCGCCGCCGCAAGCGCCGCGGCGACGACGGCTGGCTGGCCAAGGTCTCGCAGGAAGGGTATGCCGATCGGTTGCCCGAAGAGCACTATCAGAGGTGGCTGGCGTGGATGGTGGCCGAGATGCTGCGCGTCAGCCGGGGACTGGCCTGGGTCAATCACAAGCTGCGGTTCCGCGACGGTCGGGGCATTCATCCGCTGCGCTATCTGCCGTTCGACGTGTGGAGCGAGATCATCTGGGACCGCCGCGGCAGCATGGCCCTGAATTGCCGGAAGCACGCGCCGAGTCACGAATACATCTTCGGCTTCGGCCGGCCGCACTGGTGGAGCGACCGAGAGAACACGCTGCTATCCGTGTGGCAGATTCCGCCTGCCCGCGGCTGCGACGAGCATCCCTGTTCGTGGCCGGTGGAAATTCCGCAACGCTTGATCGCGGCGAGTTGTCCGCCGGACGGCGTGGTGCTCGATCCCTTCATGGGCCGCGGCACGACCGGGCTGGCCTGTCTCGCGCTCGGCCGCCGCTTCATCGGCTGCGACCGCTCGCCGGCCTATTTCGCGTCCGCCCGCAAGCTGTTGATGACCGCGCTGGGCCAGCCGTACGTGGCCGCCGCGTGACGAGTGGTTAGTGGTTAGTGGTTAGTGGTTAGTGGGTAGTGGTTAGTGGTTAGTGGGTAGTGGTTAGTGGGTAGTGGAAACAAGAGAAAGAGCGTCGCGAAGCGACTCCATCAACTAATCACTAACCACGATCCACGAACCACTTCCCTGCTGGCGGTGCAAAGACCCAAGACCATCAATCCAAATTCCAAAATCGAAAATCCAAAATCGAGAGGCCCTCCGATGATCCCCACTCCCCGTGACATTCTGATCGGCCGCATGTTGGTGCATCGTACCCGTGGCGAATACGACGTGGCCGCGGTGCTGCGTCACGAGATCAAGACCCGCGACAAGGGCGAAGGTTGGACGATGCCGCCGGACGAGTGTCCGGGCGAGCTTCGCAGCCTGGTCGATCTCGGTTTTTCGCTGTTCGCCTGCCGGGTATTCGAGCAGCACGGCGTGGTCTACGCGGGCGATCTTGCCCAATGGAGCGAGGCGCAGCTCCGCTCGGTGACGCACCTCGGCAGGCCGCGAATGGTGAAGAAGGTCCACGACGTGTTGCGGGCGTGCGGCCTTCGCCTCCGCGATCCGCAACCTGGCGAGCGTCCGCCGCGTCGCGCGCCCTTGGCCCGCTGGCTGGAGCGTCGCCGCCGCCGCCGCTTCAAGCGTCGCAGCGAGCGTCGCCGCCGGCAGATCGAGTATTTGCTGTCGAAGAACGTCGCCGAGCGCGAAATCGCCCGCCGTTTCGGCTATCGCAGTCACACGCCGGTCTGGGCCGTGAAGCGGGCGATGCGCAAAGTAGCAGGCACACTCCGTGTGCCGCAGCCGTCTGCCGCAACGCGCCCGACCGGCGAGGATATGGTCTTCGGAGGATGGCCTTCTCAGGCCGTCCAGTGAGGACAGGAACGGTTCACGGGAATAAATCTCTTGCCCGAATGCCTCTGTTCAGTATAGCGATGCCACGTCCTGACTCAAGCACTTGGCATCAAAGGATGTGCATTCGGGCTTGACACATCCCGATTGCGAAAGCATGCTGCACGATGGGATGCCGCCGCGGGTCACCGATTGCCTTAATGTTCACTATCCTGAGGCATCAGTCGATCTACAATAGAGTGAGCAAGTCGAACAATTCCAAGAGAGCCAATGGATTTTCACTCACCACCGCGGGACCGACAACCGGCTTCATCTCTCGAGTATGAAACGGCGCCGCCCGAAGAGGAAGACGGCCGCGGCGACGGAGAGAATGTCGCCCAAGTCGGGCCGTTGACCAATGCGGAGCTAAAGCAATTGGCGGCGAAGCACCGACCCCCTGCCGAATGGTTCGAGGGCGATGAGGAAGGCACTTTCTAGCGCGCCAGTGTGGCACATCTCACGCAAGGGAGAATCGTTCGCGCATCCGTCACCGATCGCCAGGGCGGGAATCCGAAGGTTCGTCCCATCGTTGTTCTGACCGATAACTCGGAGATCGGATCCGCCAAAACGCTCGTCGGTGCCGCCATCACGTCACAGTTTGTTCGCCCACTGCAGAGCGGCACCTCCAACCGTCCTCACACATGGCCCTTCGCCGGAAGGAGAAGGGACCCGTGTGCCTCTGCAACCGGCTTTAGCCGGTGGTGCCTCGTAGCCGGTAACCGGCAAATCGGGCAACGAGCAATACGGTGACCAGCGGCGCAAGGTAAAAGGCGTCGTAAACGCAAACGAATAGCAAGTCGTTCAACCAAGACTGGTTCCGCCCGAGAACCAACCAGTCGGCCTGGCGCCAAATCGGCGTTTGCACCAGCACGATGACGGCGAGTGTCCAGGCGTGCCGCCAGTGTAGGCGCGGGCAGCGGAGTAAGGTCCAAACCGCGGCCAGCTCGATCAGCGTCAACGACACACTGCGGCTGGCACCTTCAATCAAAATCTCTCTCGTGCCAAATGTGCGGGGCCAGGAGACGCCGTGCGTCTGGTCTAAGAAGTACCTCCAGGCCAACGATATCAGGGCGGCGCCAGCCATCCAGGTGAACAGTTTCTTTAAGCCGAACTGTCCCGCCGCGCCTAGCGGCTGCGCTTCGATCTCACACACTCGCATCCCGAACTGGCGCACGAAGCACAGGACTGTGAAGGTAAGCAGTGCATGGGGAAGGATTTCCCAGGCGAGATCCAACTTCCACGAATCCAATCGAGCGCTGACGATTGCGAGTGGCCGCGCAGTAAGCCAGAACGCCAGCCCCGCAGCCGTCCAACGTAGGAACCACCGCGCCGTGCCCAGCGCCGACCAGACCGCTAGCAAGACGAGTTGGCTGCGTACCAGGCCATTTACATCAGCGCGTGATACCGGCCACCACCGGCCAAGCGGTGGTGAGACCGAATGCACGAGAATGGTCAGCGCGCAGAACAGCGCAGCGAACATGAGCACGCGTCGAGCGTGCCGCGACGATAGTGGCAGCCTTGGTCGCATCGGCGATTGCTTGGCGTGAAGAGCACGGTGACACCGTTCACTATATCGCCAGTCCACGCGACGCGACAGCGCGCGAATCGAGACGAGCCAAGCCAGCGGCGTTCTATGCTGCGGGGAGTGACGGCCAATTAGGGCTGACGAGTTCGGGCGCTCGCTAACCCAGGGTTCCGCTGCGCTGCACCCTGGGCTATCGAATCACGCACCTTCGGTGCTGGTTGCCGCAGCCGTCCAGCGATAACCGGCCAACACGCCGAAGATCGGCGCCAGGTAAGACGCATCGTACGCAGCAATACGGCACAGATGGTAACTCCAAGGCGACGGCACGATACCGCGCCAGCTAAGGTAAATGGATGGATCGTAAAAATGCCAGAGGACGGACTGTACGAGTATCACGGCAACGATCAGCGCGAGCGACCACCAGCGGGCTAGCGGGCGCCGCATCATCCATACGGCGATCAGGTCGATCGCTGTGAGAGAGAGACAGCCGCCCACGTCGACGGTTGTTTCAGGCCAACCTCTGCGCGGCAGCAACTGAGCGCGGTGGTTCCAGGCCCAGAGGGCGAGCGCGGTCATCGCCGTCAGCGCGAACAGGCGGCGCAGCGTGAATTGTCGTATCGGCCGCACTTTCCCCTTCCACGTCGCAAACTCGCGTAGCAGAGAGAGCAGCACGAACGTGAACAGCGCGTGCGGCATTTCGAGCCAGCGCAGATGCTGCGACCAGGCATCCGGGTGGATGTGCAGCCCGGCTAGTTCCACACCGGCAAACCAACAGGGCCAGCGCGCCCACCACGGCGCAGCGCCGAGCGCCGCCCAAATGCTCAGCAGGCCAAGCTGGCCGTGTACAAACGCGCTCGTCCACCACCATGGTCCGGCGGGCGGAGTGACGGCGAACCCCAACGTGCCGGCGAAGGAAAAAATCACCGCCAGCGCGAGCACGGTTTTGGCGAAGCGCGCGGAACGCAGCATGTTGAAAGCTCAGGTCATGGCCAGTCTACCTGGCCATCGCACGATCCGCAACCGGCGCGATACAAGCCAGCGGCGATCTAAAGTGCGGGAAGTGACGCCATGACCGCCGCTGCACTGCTCACGCCCCTCTGTCACCCGCTTGAGCTGGTGGTTCGCCAACACTCAAACCCCTCTGTACCAGCCGGCTTCAGCCGGGCTTCCCACTGCGGCTCTTCGCCCGACTCGCTTTCGAGGCAGTCATCGAGAAGCCCGGCTGAAGCTGGCTCAGGAAGCCGATGAACGGCAACGCGAACCACCAGTTGAAACTGGTGGCAAACAAAACACACGCCAAGCCAACTGCGACCTAAAGTGCGGGAAGTTGAGGCCATGACCGGCGCAGCGCTGCTTACGCCCCTCTGCCACCAGCTTCAACTGGTGGTTCGCCAACACTCAAACCCCTCTGTACCAGCCGGCTTCAGCCGGGCTTCCTACTGCGGCAGTGCGCCCGACTCGCTTTCGAGGCAGTCATCGAGAAGCCCGGCTGAAGCCGGCTCAGGAGGTTTGAGAGAGGCACGCCATCCACCGGCGAAAGCCGGTGGCAAACAAAAACAAGCCAAGCCAATCCAAATTTACGCTGCGGGAAGAATGGCCGCTTGGCCAATCACGGCCCTCACCGTAGCCCGGTCCTGGTGGGAGAGGGGACCGCTTGCGCCTGAACCCTGAACCCCGAACCCTGAACCCTGAACCCTGAACCCTGAACCCTGAACCCTGAACCCTCTGGTGGGCCGGCGCTCGCAAGCTCGCTGGTCCCACCCTACGACTCCTGAACCCCGAACCCTCTCATGCTCCCACGACTCACCTTCCAGCCCGGCGACCTTGTACTCTTCGCGGGCAACAACTGCGAAAGCCGGGGCATCGCGCTGGCCACGTGCTCGCCGGCCCAACTGCTGCTGGGCCAATGGTTCAGCCACGTCGGCCTCTGCGCCAACTATCGCGACCGCGTGCTCTTGTTCGAGAGCACCACGCTGTGCGACCTGGCCTGCGACATCCAACGCGCCAAAGTGCGCGGGCCGCAGGCGCACGATCCGCGGCTGCGCATCGCCGGCTATCAGGGCCGCGTGTGGCGGATGCGGCTGGCGCAAGACCGGCGGCTGGGCGTCGAACAGAGCCGCGAGCTGACGGCGTTTCTCGTCGGCAAACTGGGCGAAGGTTACGACTACGAAGGCGCGGCGATCAGCGGCCTGCGGCTGTTGCGGCTGGCCCGCTGGATTCGCCCCCGCCTCGACAGCCTGTTTTGCAGCCGCTACGCCATGTCGGCCCTCAAGGCCATCGACGTCGTCGACCACGATCTCAACCCGGCCGCCTATTCGCCCGCCCGAATGGTCCGCGACCTTCAATGGTGGGGCACGTATCAGTGGGTCGGAGCCGGCGGGAGTGAGAGCGTCAGAATCAGATAGTGGTTAGTGGCTAGTGATTAGTGGTTAGTGAAGAGGTCTTGGGTCTTAGGTCTTAGGACTTTGCCGAAGACCCAAGACCCAAGACCTAAGACCCGAAACCGAAAACGGAGATTCTTCCATGCGACACAATTTAACCAACCAAACCCCTTCCCGAGGCCTCGCCCTCCTTATGGCCATTCACATCGCGCTCTCTATAGCGCTCATGGCCTTCTTTTTGACCTGCTGCGGCTGCACCGTCTGCGACGACCAGCCGAAAAATGAACACCGCCGACGCGTGGACGTGAAGGTCAACATCGACCTCCATCGGCGGCCGGCGTACACCGATGGCAAATGTCCTGATCGCAATGCGCGGCGCACTCAGGGCCAATTTGAGATTTGCAATTCGCAATTTGCAATTTGCAATTCCCCCGCCCCGGTCGTGGATCTTCCTCCACCAGCCCGCTGCCAAAACTACGCCGGCGGTTCGTGCGTCTGCGCCTCGACCATCTCGCTCTTGCGCTGGCAGGGACGCGACGATCTGGCCGCGGGGCTGCGAAATTCCTGTGTCGGCGGGCAAAGCGCCGGCAGCCTGCACGTGCATCTCGACCGGCTCGGTGTTCGTTATGCCTCGACCACGTCGGGCGACGCGGCGTTCCTCGAGTGGGCCATTCGCACGCGGCGCGGCTGCGGCATCACCTATTACCCGATGCACTTCGTGAACCTCGTCGATCTGACCGCCAACCACGCCACGCTGCTCGACAACAACCGCATCGGCGGGTACCTCACCATTCCGCGCGACGAGTTCCTTCGTCGCTGGCGCGGTTACGGCGGCTGGGCCACGGCCGTCGTGTATTCTCCCGCCGCCCCACTGGCCCGACGTTGAAAAGTGGTTAGTGGATAGTGGTTAGTGATTAGTTGATGGAGTCGCTTCGCGACGCTGCCTTGTTGCTTCCCACTACCCACTACCCACTACCCACTACCCACTACCCACTACCCACTAACCACTAATCCAACCCCCATTTCCACCAAGGAGTCCCTAATGAAAGCCCTACTGCCCAGCGCCCTGTGCGCGGCCGTGGCGTGGTGCGCGATGACGGCGCACGCGGCACGCCAACACGAAACCCATTTGACGGCCCAGATCGCCGCCGTCAAGGCACGCACCGACTACGCCGCCGCTCAAGCGGCCTACGCGGCCAGCGTCGCCGAACTGGGCGATCGCGTCATCGACTTGCCCGAAGACGCCGACGCCTGGTACACGAGCGTCTTCACTCACGAAAAGCCCTCGCGGCGGGAACGGCAGATTCTCGACTGGTTCGACACCGATCCGCAGTTGCAGCGGCTGAAAAAGCAGACGCACTTCAACCACTACACGCCCGCCAGCTCGATTTACAGCCGCTATGCGAACTTGACGGCCGGTGGCCTCCCGGTGGTGGTGCTGCAAGACCCGTCGGGCACGGTCGTCTTTAAGGCCAGCGGCGAGCAACTGCCGCCGGCGCCTTGGCCGTTGGTGCGGGGCATCATCGACTGCATTCGGGCACACTGTCCGCACTGTCCGCGGCCGAAGCCCAAACCCACTCCCAAACCCGAACCGCAGCCGGACCCGGACGACGTGCCCGACGACAAGCCGGTGATACCCGACATCATCGGTCCGAACGAAGAGACGCCCGTGGGCCGCGACGACACGCTCGCCGTCACCGCCGCCGTTTTCGTCTTGTCGCTGGCCGGTGGCTTTATCGTCGCGGCGCGTAAAGGCAAGTCGTTCGTGTAATCAGGAACCAAGTCGTAGGGTGGGACCAGCGAGCTTGCGAGCGCCGGCCCACCATCTGGTAGGCGTCAGGCGTTAGGCTTCAGGAAAGTTTCTTGCCTGACCCAACGCCTAACGCCCAACGCCTGAACATGGTGGGCC
>Ga0307373_10004832_pt1 | contig 22429 bp, 26 predicted proteins | sample OX2MG_FD_202534 | JGI IMG/M metagenome (GOLD analysis project Ga0307373, IMG submission 202534) | Soil microbial communities from Risofladan, Vaasa, Finland - OX-2 | ecosystem: Environmental > Terrestrial > Soil > Coastal area > Acid sulfate soil | place: Finland: Risofladan, Vaasa | collected... | reverse complement strand
CCGACACCGCCGACACCAACGTCTCCAAGCCTGCCTCGGGGCCTGTCCCCGGGTCGGCTGCGGGCGCCACGGGAGCTTGACAGGAAGCGGTCGACCGCAGGGGCCGCCGCCGAGATGGGCCGGCCCTGGCTGTGCGGCCAGGCCACTGACCAGACAGAAGTGACCAGAAAAAAACTCCACCCGACCTGCGGGTTCACGTCCAGACAGGATTCTGGAGGATCGTATGTATCCGTCTCGGTTCCGCTACGAGGCACCGCGCTCGATCGCCGAGGCGATCGCCCTGCTGAGCGAGGGCGGGGACGATGCGAAGGTCCTGGCCGGCGGCCAGAGCCTGGTGCCGCTGATGAAGCTGCGCTTCGCCTCCCCCGAACTGATCGTCGACATCAACAACCTGCCGGGCCTTGACTACCACCGGGAGGACCCCGACGGCACGATCAGGATCGGTGCCCTGTGCCGGCACGCTGACCTTGAGCGCTCCGCGTTGCTCAGGGCCAGGCAGCCGGTCATGGCGGCGGCCGCGCCGCTGATCGCCGACCCCATCGTCAGGAACCGCGGGACGCTGGTCGGATCGCTCTGCCACGCCGATCCCCAGGGCGACTGGGCCTCGGTAGTGACCGCGCTCGGCGGCTTCGTAGTCGCCCGCGGGCCAGGCGGCAGGCGCACGATCCCGATCGCCGACTTCGTGACCGGTCCGTTCCAGAACGCGCTGGCGCTGGACGAGATCGCCGTCGAGGCCGTCATCCCGGCCCCCAAGGGCGCCCTGGCGGGCGGCTACCTCAAGCTCGAGCGCCGGGTCGGTGACTTCGCGACCGTCGGCGTCGCGGTGGCCACGGAGTCCTCTGGCGGCAAGGTGACCAGGGCGGGAATCGCCCTGACCGGGGTGGGCGGGTCGACGATCAACGCTACCGCAGCCGCCGAGGCCCTGGTCGGCCAGCCGCTGACGGCTGAGGGCATCCGGCAGGCAGCGGAGCTGGCCGCCGACGCGGCCCGGCCGAGGACTGATCATCGCGGCAGCGCGGAATACAAGCGGCACATGGTGCGGACGTTCGTCATCCGGATCCTCAGCCGCGGCGACGGCAGCGAGGTGGCCGCGGGCGGCGGCAGCGAGGCAGGCACGGGCGGCGGCATGGAAAACGGAGCTGGAAATGGCGCCGCCGACGGTAGCGCGGAAAGGGCGGCCTGAGATGACGATCGTCTATGAAGACCGCGGCGACGACGCCACCAGCGACGTCCCGGTCAACCGGATCAAGTTCTCGATCAACGGCAAGAAGATGGTGGCCGAGGTCGAGCCGCGGCTGCTGCTCTCCCACCTGATCAGGCGTGGGGTCGGGCTCACCGGTACGCACATGGGCTGCGACACGACCAACTGCGGCGCGTGCACCGTGCTGGTCGACGGGCGGCCCGTGAAGTCCTGCACCATGCTCGCCGTGCAGGTCGATGGCCGAACGGTCGAGACCGTCGAGGGACTGGCCGGCGCCAGCGAGCTCCATCCGCTGCAGGAGGGCTTCAAGGCCGAGCATGGTCTTCAGTGCGGGTTTTGCACACCGGGGATGATGATGGCCGCCAAAGCGCTGCTGGCGGAGAACCCCGATCCGACCGAAGACGAAGTGCGCTGGGCGCTGTCGGGCAATCTGTGCCGCTGCACCGGCTATCAGAACATCGTGAAGTCGGTCCTGTGGGCCGCGGACAAGCTCAGAACTCAGGGCAGCTAACGGCGTCGGTCGGCTGACAGAAAGACGGGAGACGGCACGGTGTCTCAAGCACTAGACGAGATCAAGATCGGCGGACTGGGAGCGAGCCGCAAGCGGGTCGAGGATGACCGTTTCATCCGCGGCCGGGGCAACTACACCGACGACATCACGCTGCCCGGCATGCTGCACATGGAGATCCTGCGCAGCCCGCTAGCGCACGCGCGGATCAAGTCGATCGACGCGAGCAAAGCCTGGGACATCCCCGGGGTCCGCCTGGTGCTCACCGGCGAGATGATGGCCACCCGCAACCTCGCCTGGATGCCGACCCTGTCCTACGACACGCAGGCGGTGCTCGCGACGGACAAGGTCCGCTTCCAGGGTCAGGAAGTCGCCTGCGTGATCGCGGACGACCCCTACATCGCGAAGGACGCCTGCGAGGCCATCGACGTCGAGTACGAGCCGCTGCCCGTGATCGTGAACCCGGTCCAGGCGGTCGCGGACGGCGCTCCGGTGATCCGCGACGACAAGGAGAACCAGCCCGACAACGTGATCTACAACTGGGAGGTCGGCGACAAGGCCGGGACCGACCGGGCGTTCGAGCAGGCCGACGTCATCTCGAAGCTGAAGCTGCACTACCCGCGCTCGCACCCGTCGCCGATCGAGTGCTGCGGATCGATCGCCGACTTCAACCGCGCCACCAGCAAGCTGACCGTCTACATGACGACCCAGGCGCCGCACATCATCAGGGCCGCGGTGGCGATGGTCGCCGAGCTTCCCGAGCACTTGATCAGGATTGTCTCTCCCGACATCGGCGGCGGCTTCGGCAACAAGGTGCCGGTCTACCCCGGCTACGTCTGCTCGATCCTGGCCTCGATTCTGCTCGAGCGCCCGGTGAAGTGGATCGAGGACAAGTCGGGCAACCTGATCTCCACCGGGTTCGCGCGGGACATGTACCTGGACAGCGAGATGGCGCTGCGCAAGGACGGCAAGATCCTCGGCGTCCGGATCCACGCCGACGCTGACCACGGCGCGTTCTTCTCCGATGCCCAGCCGAGCAAGTTCAAGATCGGCCTGCTGCACTCGGCGTTCGCCGCCTACGACATCCCGGCCGGGCACCTGACGGCTCGCGGTACTTATAGCAACAAAGCTCCCGGGGGAGTCGCCTACCGCTGCTCGTTCCGGGTCACGGAGGCGATGTTCTTCCAGGAGCGCATGATGCAGGTCGCCGCCGTCGATCTCGGGATCGACCAGGCGGAGTTCCGGCGGATGAACTTCGTGCAGGACGAGCAGTTCCCCTATCGCACCGCGTTCGGCTTCCTGACCGACTCCGGCCAGTACGCCAAGTGCCTCGACGTCGGTCTCAAGGCCGTCGGATACGAGGAATTCCGGCAGCAGCAGGCGGAGGCCAGGAAGCGGGGCAAGCTGCTCGGCCTGGGCATCTCCACCATGACCGAGCCGCTCGGAGCGGGAAACAGCCGCGAGTACGACATCCTCGGCATCAAGATGTTCGACTCGGCGGACCTCAAGGTGCACATGACGGGTAAGGCGATCCTGCGGACCGGAGCCAAGAGCCAGGGCCAGGGGCATGAGACGACCTGGGCGCAGATCGTCGCCCACGAGCTCGGCCTGCCGGCTGAGGACGTGGTGGTGGAGGAGGGCGATACCGACACCGCTCCGTTCGGCATGGGCACGTACGCCTCGCGCAGCACGCCGGTGGCCGGCGCCGCGGTGGCCATGGTGTCACGCAAGATCCGCGCCAAAGCCCGCAAGCTGGCCGCGCACCTGCTCGAGGTGTCCGAGGAGGACATCGAGTGGGAGCTCGGCAGGTTCTACGTCCGCAGCGCGCCAGATCGCGGTGTGACCATCCAGGAATGCGCGATGGCGGCCTACAGCAACATGCCGGACGGCATGGAGCCCGGCCTGGAGAACACCGCCTACTACGACCCGCCGAACCTCACCTGGCCGTTCGCCGTGTACATCGTGACGGTCGAGGTCGACCCGGAGACCGGGGTATGGGACGTGCTGAACATGGTCGCGGTGGACGACTGCGGCGTCCGGATCAACCCGATGATCGTCGAAGGGCAGATCATGGGCGGCCTGACCGAGGCCTACGCGATGGCGAACATGCAGTTCATCACGTTCGACGCCGAGGGCAACTGCGTCGGCTCGAACTACATGGACTACCTGCTGCCGACCGCCTGGGAGACGCCCGGCTTCGAACTGCACAGCGAAGTGGTCACGCCGAGCCCGCACCACCCGATCGGCGCCAAGGGTGTCGGCGAGTGCGCCGCCGTGGGCGGCCCGGCGGCGTTCGTCAACGCGGTCATGGACGCCATCTCCGACACCGGCGTCCGCAACATCGACATGCCGCTGCTGCCCGACCGGGTCTGGGAGGCGATTACCTACCGTCGCGATGTCTCCGGTGCGCCGCCGGTGCGGGCAGAGGACGATGCGGGGAGGTCTGGGGGGGTCGTCCCCCCGGGCCAGAACTGACGGGAGGCAGATCATGGATGGCTGGCAGGTGATGGAGCAGGCCGCAGCGCTTGCTCGGCGCGGCGAGGCGGTCGCGCTCGCGACCGTGGTCTGGCGGCAGGGCCCGTCGTCGGGCCAGCTCGGCTCCCGCGCGATCATCACCGCCTCAGGAGACGTGCACGGCTGGATCGGCGGCGCCTGCGCGGAGCCTTCGGTGATCAGGCAGGCGCGCGAGGTCATCGCCGAGGGAGCGCCACGGCTGCTGCTGCTCGGGTCCACCGGCAAGTTCGGCGATGCCATCCCGGACGGGATGACCGTGGTGCCGATCTCGTGCCAGAGCGAAGGTGCGCTCGAGGTCTACATCGAGCCGGTGGTGCCCGCGCCGCACCTGGTCGTCGTCGGACGGTCGCCGATGGCACACGCGCTGGCCGACCTCGGGCGTGCGCTCGGCTGGCGGGCCGGCCGGCTTGACTGGACCGAGTTCACCGCCGCCGACGCCGGCCCGCAGTCCATGGTCGTGGTAGCGACCCAGGGCCATGGCGACGAGGAGGCGGTCGAGCAGGCGGTCGCGGCCGGGCCCGCCTATCTCGGCCTGGTCGGGTCGCGCAAGCGCGGCGCGGCCGTGCTTGGTTACCTCGCCGAGCGCGGCATCGCGCAGGAACAGCTTGACCGGGTCAGGGTCCCGGCCGGCCTCGACCTCGGCAAGACGTCGCACTCCGAGATCGCGGTCGCGATCCTGGCCGAGCTCGTCCAGCTGCGGGCGGAGGGCAAGCTGAGAACGGCAGTTGCCGCGGCCGCGGCGGCGGGCGCGGGCGGCGGAGCTAAGAGCCGGGCTAAGTCGGGGGGCACCAGATCGGCGAAGGCACAGGCGGACCGCTCCGCAGCTGAGCCCGCCGAGGCCGTCGACCCGGTCTGCGGCATGACCGTCCAGGCCGGCCCGGATGGCAGGCCGCTGGAGTACGAGGGCAGTACCTATTACTTCTGCTGCGCTGGCTGCCGGAGTGAGTTCGAGTCCAATCCAGCTTCTTACGCCAGGAAAGAGACGCGATGCTGATCACCAACGATTTCGAGGTCGCGGAACCGGTCGACAAGGTCTGGCAGTTCTTCGGTGATATCCCGCGAGTGGCGGCCTGCCTGCCTGGTGCGGAGCTGACCGAGAACCTGGGCGAGGACAAGTACGGCGGCCGGGTCGCGATCCGGATGGGCCCGGTCAAGCTGCAGTTCGCCGGTACCGCCGATATCACCGAGCGGGACGAGGCCGCCAAGCGCATCATGGTGCACGCCACTGGCGCCGAGGAACGCGGCCGGGGCCAGGCCAGCATGGTCATATCCGCGACCCTGGCCGCGGCCGGGCGCGGCACCAAGGTCGCGGTCACCCAGGACCTCCAGCTCTCGGGCGCCGCCGCTCAGTACGGCCGCGGCATGATCTCCGACGTCACCGCGGTGCTGATGCGCGACTTCTCGGCCAACCTGGCGAACCAGATCGGCAGGGCCGAGCGCGGTGAGGCGATCCAGGCGGCGGCAGCGCCCGCGGGTGGTTTCGCCATCGGGCTGCGGGCCGCCCTGATGGCACTACGGCGGGTCTTCCGCCGGTTCTTCGTCCCGTATCAGGCCGCGAGCTGAGGAGAGCAGGCCATGGTCTTGTGGTGGATAGGCAATGCGGTTCTGCTGCTCGTGATCCTTCCGGTCGTGATCGCACTGCTCAACCGGGTGCTCGCGGCACTGGAGCGGATCAGGGCAGCCAGCGACAACATCCTGGCCGGCGGCGGTGCGCTCGTCGGCGAGCTTGAATGCGTCCCGGAAGGGCTGGCCACGACCGACGTCACGGTAGGTGCCATCTCGGTCGGCGCCGTCAGGTACGCGGGCTCCGTCGCCAAGCTGCTCGGCTAACGGGCTAACCAGAAAGGAGCACGAGTCATGCCTGCTGCTGCATGGGTCACCCTGATTATCGCCGCGCTGATTATCGCCATCACCGCGGTGGGCCTGCTGCGCGTCATCTTTCACCTTCGAGCCATCCTGGCGACGCTGCGCCAGGTAACTGGCGGGGTCGGAGCCGTCGCGCAGCTGACCAGCACCGTGCCCGACCGGCTGACTTCGGTCAACGCGAGCCTGAAGCCGGTCAGGGATTTCTGCGAGACGGTCTGAGCCGGCAAGGGAGATAGCGAAATGACTAAAGGAGTCCTGGCGCTTGCCGCCGGGAACAGCACCAGCCATTTCGGCTGGGTACTCGGCTACACGATCGGGATCATCATCGTCCTCGTCGTGGTGGCTCTCGTCGTCCCGATCCTGATGCTGGCCCGCTCGATCGGCAAGGAGGCGCCGCTGATCAACGCCGAGCTGACCAAGGCGGTGCACAACACCGCCGCGCTCGGCGGCCTGCGGACGACGATCGAGCACGCCACGATCATCATCGGCGGCCTGCAGCGCGGTCGCGCCAGGCTGGGAGGGTAGCGATGCACAACCTGGCTATGACCTCGACGGAACACACCCTCTGGGTGAGCGTGATCATCGTGGGCTTCGTCGTGGTACTTGCGGTCGCGGCCCTGCTGAGCCTGCTGATCTACCTGATCAAGATCATCGACCGCCGCGTGGTGGACGTGCGGGACACGCTGAAGGCGGCCGCCGCGAACACATCGGACACCGTGCTGATTCCGCAAGTCGCCGACGGAGTCGAGGCGGTACTTGCCGAAGGCCTTCAGCATCATCTGTTCCTCGGCCGCGTACTCGGCAAGGTGAAGTCATGACAACGCTGGTAATCCTGACCATCGTCGACATCGTCCTGCTGGTCGCCGGACTGGCGCTCTATTTGTACTGGGCCGGATCGCTGCTGAGCCGGATCGCCGGCAACCTGGAGGAGAGTTTTGGCACGGCGGCGGAGATCCTCGGTCACGCCAAGCTGATCGGCCCTGGCGTGGAGCACATCAACCGCGCCGGCGGCGTGGTCGCCGGCGCGCTGCCGCTGCTGTACGGGATGGCGGAGGAGATCGTCACGGACGTCACGCCGGCGGCCGAGCGGCCCGAGCTGCCTGAGCCGGCCAGGCCGGCTTCCGGCCGCCGCCGCTCGCGTCTGCTCGATGCGGTCGGCTTCGCCTCAGATCACTAGCAAACACAGGCCTGTTCGCAATCCTGGATCCGGCCGGCTCAGTCCGCCGGATCCAGGTTTTGTTATGCCAAAGTCGCAGCGTGCACCGCGAATCTCGCCATAAAGGCTGTATATGTTCAGTACCTACGTTAACGTAGTCAACTGCGCTTACCCGGGCCATCGCCGACCGATTGGGTGGACCCATGCTGATCTTGGTGACCAGCAGGCCGGCCGCGTTCCGCCGGGGCCGGACAGCAACGCCGAGCGGTAAGTCCTGCCTGTCCTCGGCGGCACGCCGCCCGGGTGTCTCGCTGCAACGATGCACCGATATAACTAACTATGAGAGTGATAGCGTAATATCTTCCTGCGCTAGCACCTAGCTTTCCCAGGCCGGGGTCGCGTGGCTCGTCATGCGGGATGCCGATGAGCGGGCAGGACACAAAAGGAGGGCTGGCGGGTGCCAGGTGGGCATAGGGCTGCCGGTCGGCGCCCGCCTCATCCTGGGGCCCAGGCTGCTGGCCTGCAGATGCTCATCGATATGGCCGAGCCAGCCACGGCCGGAAGGGACGCCGACTATGAACCCGGTCGTGCGGACTGGGATCGAGATCGCCGCCCTGGTGTCGGCCGTCGTTACCGTAGCCTTCGTGGTCGTCGTCAGGCTGTTCTGGCGCCGCGAGAAGTCACTCCGGGAGCCCTGAGCGACTGGTACGACATTCCCCGGGTTACCTTCGACCGGAAGGAAGCCAGAGGGCTTCTGCTGACCAGCATCGTGGTCGCGGCGTGGATCTCCTACCACCTCGGCTGGCAGTCGCTCGCACTCCTCGCCTGCGCGGCGCCGGGGGCGGCGTTCCGCGCGGTCAATTACGTGCTCTCCTGGTTCGACAAGCCCGTAGCCGCCTCCCCCCAGGCCACCAGGATGCTGGACCGGCTCCAGGTCACGATCGCGGTCCCCGTCTACAACGAGGACGCGGCGCTGCTCGACCGGTGCATCTACGCGATGATGAACCAGACCAGGACCCCGCAGCTCATCTGGGTCGTCGACGACGGCTCCAAGACCGATTACTCCGAGCTGGTGAAGTACTGGGTGGGCAGCTGGTCCAACGGCACCGAGATCCGCTGGACGCGCCAGCACAATCAGGGCAAGCGCCGGGCGCACGCCTACGTCTTCGAGCGGGTACCCGAGGCCGACATCTTTATCACTGTCGACTCCGACACGACGATCGAACTGCGCGCGATCGAGGAGGGACTCAAGCCCTTCCAGAACCGCAAGGTGATGTCCGTCGCGGGAATCGAGATAGGCTTCAACGCCAACGAGAACTTCCTGACCAGGATGCAGTGCTCGCTGCAGCTCTACGCCCAGGCGGTGATCGGCGCGGCCTGGTCGGTCGCCGGCGACATGTACACCAACCGAGGGCCGTACGCGCTCTACCGGGCACCGCTGATCCGCGAGTTCCTGCCCGTCTACCGCGACGAGGTGTTCTTCGGTCGTCGCGTGATCCTCGGCGATGACTCGCTCCTCGCCCTGTGCGCGAGCAGCAGGGGCCGGTCCGTGCAGCAGCTGACCGCGTACGGGCTCACCATGTGGCCGGAGAAGTACGGTCACCACCTGCGCCAGCGGCTTCGCTGGGCGCGCGGCCGGGCCGTGCGTAACTTCTGGCGGATCAGGTACCGCCCGTTCCTGTCCTACTGCTGGTGGGTCACCGTGACCGGCATCCAGGGCTTCCTGACCTCGGCGGCTCTGGTCGCGCTGCTGATCACCTCGTGGCCGCTCGGTGAGCCGGTGCTCATCCGCACGATGGTGGCCATGCTCATCCTGTCGGTCCCCAACGGCCTGCGCACCCTGTGCTTCAGGCGTAGCGACGAGACCTGGATGGACCGGCTGGTCCTCGTCCTGATCCGCCCGCTCTCCGCGATCTGGTCCGGCATCGTGCTGGCCAGGATCCTGCGGACCTGGGGTACTTTCACCCTGCTCAAGCAGGGCTGGACCACCCGCCAGAAGGGCGCGGAACTGGTCTTCAGCCCGGCGAATGCGGCGGGGGTGGCCGCCGGGACGGCGACCTCCGGCGAAGCCGCAGCGTAGGGACGCCACTGCGTGAAGGAACGGTTCGAGGAATCCTGGGCACTATGGTCCATCCTGGCTGCCCAGGCCACGCTGACGCTGCCGTGGATGTGGCGCACCGCCGCTTACACGGACGAGGCGCTGTACCTGAACGCCGGTCACATGGGCTGGTCGCATTTGCTGTCGTACGCCACCTCGTTCCCCGGCTGTCCCGTGCTCTACCCGCCGATCGCTACAGCGCTCGACTCGATCGGCGGTCTGTTCGCGGCCAGGCTGCTGTCACTGACCTTCATGCTGGTGTCCACGGCACTGATCTACCTGATCGGCGACCGGCTGTTCGGGCGGATTCCCGCCGTGCTCGGCGCCCTGCTGTTCGCGGTCTGCGGGATCGCCGTCCACCTCGGCGCGGCCGCCACCTTCGACCCGATGGCCCTAGTCCTGCTGGTGCTGGCCCTCTACGCGGCGGTACGGATGCGCGACGGCGGCGTCCGCTGGCTCCTGATCTGCCCGATCGCGCTCGCCGCCGCCAACCTCACCAAGTACGCGACCACGGCGTGGGATCCGGTGCTCATCGGCACGATCGTCCTGTACGGCTGGAGTAAGGGCCGGGCGCAGGCTATCTGCCTGGCGGCTTCCGTTGCGGCGACCGTGACCGTGCTCGACTTCGGCATTCTGCTGCTGGGCGGCGCCAACCTCGCACTCGGCATCCTCGTCAACACCATCTACCCGTCTCCGCAGTCCGGTCCGCCGAGCTCGTCGGTGAGCGTGCTGGCGCATGCGGCGCTCATGATCGGCCTGATCGTGCTGATCGCGATCGCCGGAGTGTGGGCAAGCATCGTCAAGAAGATGCCAGTGACGGCGACGGTGTTCTTGTGGCTGCTTGTGCTGGCCGCGCTGCTCGCCCCGATCCAGCAGGCGCGCATCCATGAGCTGACGTTCCTAGACGAGAACATGAGCTTCGGGCTGCCGTTCGCCGCCCTCGGTGCCGGGTACGCACTCGGCGCCTGGCGGCAATGGCTCGGCAGGCAGCGGCACTGGGGAAAGATCGTCGCGACGGTCGCCGCCGTGGTCACCGTCCTGACCATGCTCATCGTCGGCCGGGTTGAACGGGTCCAGTTCCGCGGCCCTGGCTCGGTGGCCGCCTACACGGTAGCGCTGGCGATCCAGCGTAATTACCGTCGTGGAACTCTCGTCCTAGTAGACGGTAATTTCAGAACAGATCAGTATAACGTCCCGATTGTCCCCAAGAACTCATGGGTTCCGGCCGACGGGAACATGCAGACGGTCGCAAGTATCTGCTCGGGCAGCGTGTCGATCCTCGTTCTGCGGATGACCGGGCAGAACCTCGACCAGATCTACGGCACGCAGGTCGCCCAGCTTATCCACCGTATGTTCGTCCGGAAGGCCGTAGCGGGCACAGCGGCCAGTAGCACCCAGGTGTGGGCCATTAATGCCGGCGCTGGTGGTTGCCGTGCTGGCTAAAATCGGGGCGGCAGTAGCCATGCCGCTCGTGGTGACCATCCTCGTGCTCGGTCTGCTCGCGATGACTCACCACACCTCGCTTCCGCGCATCACGCTTCCGCAGCTGCCGACGTCGAGTCCCGCACTGTCAGATCACGGCTCTGGATTCCAGAATCCAGGCCCCTGCCTCGGCACGCACCCGAAGCATTTCTCCGGGATCGCCGTGAAGAAAGACCCGCGAAGCCAGCTAGCTAGTTACAATACGCTGATCGGCGTAAAGCCACAGATCATTGAATTTTATAACAAATTCCGCAAGCCCTTCGGGTCGTGGGAGGCAAAGCAAGCTGTCGATGCTGGCGAGATCCCGCTCATTCAGCTGAACCCGAAGGATGTGTCCGTCAAGCAGATTGCGGACGGCGTCTGGAACAGGCACCTGACGAACTATGCCCTTGCCGTGAGGAAGTTCGGATGCACGATCCTGCTGTCCTTCGGACACGAGATGAACGGCTGGTGGTACCCGTGGGGCCAGGAGCCGGCGCCGAAGCCAAGTACCAGCCCGACGGATTTCATCAGGGCATGGCGGCACATCCACGACATCTTCGCCGCTCAGCACGTCACGAACGTCATCTGGTCCTGGGATCCCTCCCACCAGTACCAGCAGGTCGCTCCGGGCAAGGTCGCGACGCCAGCGAGTGAGTGGTACCCGGGAGCGAAGTACGTCGACTGGATCGGCCTGGACGGCTATCTCGGCTCGGACACGAGTGGCCGTCTCCAGAATTTCAACGAGATCTTCAGCTTTCAGCTGCACGACATCAGGCAGTTCGCACCGCACAAGCCGATCTATCTCGCCGAGACCGGCGTCGCCCCCGGGCCTAGCGCGACCAGGCAGATCGCCGAATTGTTCGCTGGCGCGTCGGCTTACCATCTATCCGGGCTGGTGTGGTTCGACGCTGTCGCGAAACACGACTACCGCCTGGGAATCCACCAGGACGAGGACGTCGCCTATCGGAATGCTCTGAAGGGTTTTGTTGGGTAATCAGCGCGGGCGAATCGTTCACCGCGCCCTGGCGAGGGCGAGAGCGCAGGAGGTTGGCAGTGAGAGGCAAAGCCGTCGGGGTCCTGGCCGTTGTGCTGGCCGGGGTAGCGGCCTGCAGTTCGGCGCCTGCAGCGACGCGTCCGAGTCCGGCGACGCAGACGCCGCGGCCGACACCGAAGGCGACCGTCCGGGCGTTCCCGCACGTGAACGCGCCGTGCAAGGGCAAGATCCCCGAGCCGTTCACCGGGATCGCGACGAACGGGCAGTTCGGCTCGCACGTGGCATCCTTCCGCAGCTATACCGGTGCGCACCTCCGGCTGGTCGAGTTCTACAACCCGTTCCCCGGGTCCTTCCAGAGCGCGGAGGCTCAGCTGGTCGTCGACCTGCACGCGCTGCCGCTGATCCAGCTGAACCCGCGCCGGATCAGCATGGCGCAGGTCGCGTCGGGAGCGTACGACAGCGACATCAGGAGCTATGCCGAGCAGGTCAAGGCTTTCCGCTGCCACGTCGTCCTGTCCTTCGGACATGAGATGAACGGGTGGTGGTATCCCTGGGGCCTGCCGGATACGCCGCCGAAGGTCTTCAAGGCCGCGTGGCGGCACTTCCACGACGTCTTCGCGGCCGAGGGGGTCAGGAACGTCATCTGGTCCTGGGATCCGACGCATCAGTACTCGCAGTTCCGCCCGGGCCGGGCCGCCACGCCTGCCAGCGAGTGGTACCCGGGAAACAAGTACGTCGACTGGATCGGCATCGACGGCTACATCGGCGGCGGCCAGAACTTCAGGGAGATCTTCGGGTACCAGCTGCGCGACATCAGGCGCGTGACGCGCAAGCCGATCTATCTCGCCGAGACCGGCGTGGGCGACGGGAGCCACGTGGCCGCGCAGGTCGCGAATCTCTTCGCCGGAGTCCGGCAATGGCACCTGATCGGGCTGGTCTGGTTCGACCTCAACCGGAAGAACTCCTGGACCGTCGAGGGCAAGCCAGCCAAGGACGCCGCGTTCCGCAAGGCCATCGCGAAGTTCCCGTAGGGCCGCGCGAGCCAGCGGGGCCAGCACCGCCGCGCGACCGTAACGGGCGCCGCCGGGCCGGTGTCAGGCTTGGTCAGGGCCGCGGCGGGTCACGGAGTTCGTCGTGGGAGCGACGTAGTCGCCGATCCACTCGTCTTTCCACGCCTGGTCGTACTGCTGCGAGTTGCAGCCCGGGCGGTAGACAGCGACCAGCTCGCGGGTGATCTGCTCGCGGTGCGGCGGGCCGCCGCCAGGTACCTCGTAGGTCGCGATGTAGACCCTCCACCGGTCGCCGGCCCGGCGGACCCAGCAGGCCGCGCGCGGATGCCTGAACGGGAACCGCTCCGCGGACAGGTCATCGCTGTGACCGACGTAGCAGACCGCGTACCGGTCCGGCTTGGTATCGGGATCTGGCTTGTACAGGATCGCGAAGACGGCCGGGCGGGGCGGCGGCGTCCAGCCAGCGAGCACTCTCGGGCCCTCGAACGGGTAGCCGGCCGCCGAGCCGAGCCTGATCATGCGTCCAGGTCCTGCTCTTCGGCCTCGCTGATTGCCTCGGCCCGGACGATCGGGCCCTGGGATAGCCCGGCCTGGGCGGCGGCCTGGGTGAACTGCTGCATCGCCTTCTCGATCGCCTCCTCGCGGCTGCCGGCCCGGACGACGAGCTGGGCGCCGTAGCGGCTGGTCCCGATCCCGGTGGCGATGCCGTCGTACACCGCGACCGCGTCGGCAAGCTCGACGACCTCCTCGCGGGTCAGGACCCGGTCGCCCTCAGCCTGGATGCCCACGCTCCATCTCACCGCGATGCTCCTCGCTCGTGACGCCCGCCGTCAGCCGGCTGATGCAGCGGTCGGTTAGTTCAGTGTAGGAAGCAGCGCGGCAAGTTCCTCCAGGCTGCTCAGGTCGTGGCCGGACAGCAGCAGGTCGATATGCGGCGCGGCGACCATCATCCCGAGCGTGCTCGGCCGGAAGGCCGGGTCGCTGCCCTTGTGCGGGTTCATCCAGACGATCCGGTGGCTGAGCCTGGACAGCCGTTCCATCGCGGCGTCCAGCACGCCGGGATCGCCGCGGTCCAGTCCATCGGAGCAGATCACCACGATGCCGCCGCGGCACAGCCCGCGACGGCCCCACTGCCTGACGAACGAGTCGAGTGACGCGCCGATCCTGGTGCCGCCCTCCCAGTCGAACACCGTCTGCGCGGCCAGCGCGAGCGCGTCATCGGGCCTGCGATGGTTAAGTTCCCTGGTGACCCTCGTCAGCCGGGTGCCGAAGCAGAACACCTCCACCCTGGCCGCCGCGCGCTTCGCCGAGTAGGCGAACTGGAGGAGGTTACGCGAGTAGTCGGCCATCGAGCCCGACACGTCGAGGATCAGGATCAGCGGCCGCAGGCGGGCTTTCCTGGCTCGCCAGTAGAGCTCGGCCGGCTCGCCGTGCATGCGCATCGACTCCCTGACCATCCGCCGCAGGTCGAGCGCGGTCCCGCCGCGCGCCGGGGCGGTCCGCCTGGTGCGCCGGCGGGGCGGTGTCAGCCGGATCCTGGCCATGATCCGCCGCACGGCCGCGAGTTCTTCCGGCGTGCAGGCCGTGAACGACTTGTGCCTGAGCGCCTCGGCGTCCGATGCCATCAGCCCCAGCATGGCTTCCTCGCCTTGCTGGTCGTCCGACGCCGGGTCGGTGGCGGGGACGACGAGCGAGGCCCGCGACGTCTCGGCCTTCGCCTCGGTACTCAGCCGCAGCACCTCGGCGACGGGGTCGTCCGAACCGAGGAAGAACCGCCTGAACACCCGGTCGTAGGGCCTGATGTCCTCCCGCTTGCTGACCAGGACCGAGCGGCCCGCCCAGTACAGGTCCACCAGGTCAGAAGGATCAAGCTCGGCCATCGCCGTGGCATAGGTCATGACGTCGCCGGAGCCGACGGCCAGGCCCTCCGCGCGGAGCGCGCGTCCGAACCGTACGAGCAGGCCGACGAGCGGAGCGTCCTCAGGCACCGGACGTGATGTCCGCTAGGTTGTCCCGCACCAGCTCGAGGTCGTCGCGTTCCTTGACGACCGCGCCGAGCGTATCGGCGGCGGCCGAGGCACCGAGGTCCGTCTCGCCGAGGAAGCTCAGGGTCCGCGCCCAGTCGATCGTCTCCGCGACCCCCGGCGGCTTAGCGAGGTCGAGTTCGCGCAGCCGGTTCACCGCCGCCACCACCTTGCGGGTGAGCGCCTCACCGACCCCCGGCTCCCGCAGCAGCACGATCTCTACCTCGCGCTCGGCGGCCGGGTAGCCGATCCAGTGGTACAGGCAGCGCCGCTTCAGCGCGTCGTGCAGTTCCCTGGTCCGGTTCGAGGTGAGTATCACCAGCGGAGGGCTATCCGCCTTGATCGTGCCGATCTCAGGGATGCTGATCTGGAAGTCGGACAGCACCTCGAGCAGGAACGCCTCGAACTCGTCGTCCGCGCGGTCGATCTCGTCGATGAGCAGGACCGCCTGGTCACCCGCCCTGACGGCCTCCAGCAGCGGCCGCTCGAGCAGGAACTTCGGGCCGAACAGCTTGTCGACGGCATCGGGGTCCGTGACCTGGTGCTCCGACAGGGCCCTGAGGTGCAGCATCTGCCTGGCGTAGTCCCACTCGTAGAGTGCCTGGCTGGTATCGATGCCCTCATAGCACTGAAGCCTGATCAGGCGTCTGCCGAAGACCGACGCGAGCACCTTGGCCACCTCGGTCTTGCCGACCCCCACCTCGCCCTCGAGCAGCACAGGGCGGTGCAGCCGGATCGCCACGAACAGCGCGGTAGCAAGGCCTCGGTCCGCAAGATAACCGCCCTGGCGCAGGGCGCCGGTCAGCTCGCTGACGGTCTCTGGGCGGTCCATCCAGTACTCGTGCCAGCTACCGGTCGCCCGGCTCAGCCGAGCCGAGCACCAGGTCCTTGACGCTGCCGGAGTTCCGGCTGAGCTTGCCCTCGCGCTCGAGGGTGGCCCGCCACGCCGAGCGCATGTCACCGCTGGTGCCTGCCAGCGCCTCGAAGCCCACGTTCCGCATGTTCTTGCAGGATCTCGGCGTCCCGAACATCTCGTCCAGATCCGCACTGGTCTGGCCCGTCGCGGTCCACACACCGCGGAGCACTTCGACGGCCTCGTCGGGCTCGTCGTGGCTCCTGGCCGGTGCTTCCCGGCCCGTATCGCTGCCCATCTCCCGGCTCACCTCCCCGCCTTATCCGGCCTCGTACTCGATGACGGCGCTGCACCCCCTTACGAGAGTAGTTCCCGTGCGGGCCGAGCGCGACTTCGGATTAAGGGTTCCCTTATCGCCTCGTACTTACCGCTCGCGGGGAGTTATCCACTTCTCTTCCCGTGGCGGCTGGGCCGCGGCCAGCGCGGACAGTGCCGCGTCGGGAGTGGCCGCACGCTGGATCAGCTCGCGGTTCGATGGCTTGAGCAGGCCGACCGTGACCATCCGGTCAAGCTGCGCGGCGAGCGGGTCCCAGAAGCCGTCGACGTCGAGCAGGACAACCGGCTTGGCGTGCAAGCCGAGCTGCGACCAGGTCGTGACCTCAGCCAGTTCTTCCAGCGTCCCGAGGCCGCCGGGCAGCCCGACGAAGCCGTCGGACAGGTCGTACATGAGCTGCTTGCGCTCATGCATGGACCCCACCTCGTGCAGTTCGGTCAGCGAGGTGTGGCCCACCTCCCGGCTGAACAACCCCGTCGGGAGGACTCCGATCACCCGGCCTCCGGCCGCCAGCGCGGCGTCGGCGATTTCCCCCATGAGACCGACGCTGCCGCCGCCGTAGACCAGGTCGATGCCCCGCCGCGCGAGCAGCATGCCCAGCGCCCTGGTCAGGTCGGCGTAGCGGGGGTCGCGTGGCGTGGACGAGCCGCAGAACACGCATACCGATCTGATGGCCGCCATAGTCCGACAACCTATCCGGCGCGCCCGGCGGACTGGTGCCTGATGGCGGACTGGTGCCAGATGGCGCACTGGCGCGTGACCTAGGCCCCTACCCGCGGCACTGGCGGCTGGCGGACCGTTTAAGGAAAGAACAAGATCTACCTGAGAGGGGCACGGTCATGCGGGCTGTGGTCGTCTACGAGTCGATGTACGGCAACACCCATCTGATTGCCGATGCGATCGGGACCGGGCTTGCGCAGGGCTTCGACGTCACGGTCGTCCCGGTGGCCGACGCTGACAAGGCGGTCGTCGCCGACGCTGACCTGGTCGTGGTCGGCGGCCCGACGCATGTGCACGGCATGAGCAGGTCCTCGACCCGCAAGGGCGCCGTCGATGCGGCCGCCAAGGCAGCGGGCGAGCTGACTCTCGAGCCGGGAGCAGGCGGACCTGGGCTGCGCGAATGGCTGGATGCGCTGGGCAAGTGCCGGCCCCATGCGAAGGCCGCCGCGTTCGATACCCGGATGGCGGCACCGGCCGCCATCACCGGACGCGCATCCAAGGGCGTCGGCCGGGAACTGCGCCACCACGGCTTCGAGCTGGTCACTGAGCCGGAGAGCTTCATCGTGACGAAGGAGAACCATCTCGTTGGCGAGGAAGGAGACCGGGCCAGGACGTGGGGCGCCAGGCTGGCCGCCATCGCGTCGCCGGCTGGCCGGCCCGTCGGCGGCAGCTAGGCTCTCGGGCTGGCGGCCGTCCGGCTTGAGGCAGGCGCTCGCTGCCTGGCGCCGGCCGCGCCGGCCCGGTCGTGGCTTGCTAGCGTCCTTGCCCATGGCTGGCAAGATCTACGTCGGGTCGGCGCCTGGCGACGCTCCCGCCAATCGCGGCTGGCTGCTCGGCCATTTCATGCCCGCCGGGGACATCAGGCAGAGCGACGACGTCGAGATCAAGTGGGGCGTCCACCCTCGCGGTGACGAGCGCGCCCAGTGGGTAACCGGCGAGACCAGAACCGCGCTGATCATCCTGGTGAGCGGCCGGTTCCGGCTGAAGTTCGCCGAGCGCAGCGTGCTGCTCGCCGAGCGCGGGGACTACGTGGTGTTCCACGGCGTCGACCACTCCTGGTTCGCGGAGGAGGAATCGGTCATCATCGGGATCAGATGGCCGTCCGTTCCGGGCTATGCCGTGCCCGGATAAGCCTGCCGTGCGGATAATGGTGCGGTTGCGCGCGGTTGCGCCATTGCCGTGCCAGCCGGGCACAACCTCTGCGACCCTGGCAGCGTCGTAGCTTGCAGGTAGGCACCCAGCGGCATAGGTAAGGACGACCCCCGATGACCTCATCGTTCCTGACAGCAGGTCGAGCGAGCGCTGCGGCCGCGCTCGTGTCTCTCATGGCGCTGGTGACAGCCTGCTCGTCGACACCGCCCGCACCCCAGCCGAGTCCCAGCGCGGCCTCGCCCAGCAGTTCAGCGGCGCGGCCGCCGAGCAGCGCGCCTGCGAGCAGCCCGGCCCCGACCAGCCCGGCCCCGGCTACCTCGCATCCGGCAGCCGTCGGCCCGCAGCCGTGCGCGACCCGCGCGCTCGGGGCGAAGACCGGGATCAGTCAGGGGGCGGCCGGGAGCACGTATGTCCAGATCGTCTTCACCAACATCTCCGGCACCACCTGCACGCTGTACGGCTACCCAGGCGTGTCGTTCGCCGGCGGCAGTCCGGTGAGCCAGATCGGCCTGGCCGCGACGGAGGACCCGGCCACGCCGCGGCAGCTGGTCACCCTCGCCCCTGGCGCGGTCGCCAGCGCCCTGCTGCGGATCGTCAGCGCGCAGAACTTCCCGGCGGCGCGGTGCCATCTGGCCACGGCTACCTATCTGCAGGTCTACCCGCCGAACCAGACGACGCCGATCTACATCTCCTATTCGTCGCCTGCCTGCGCGAAGCCGGTCCACCTGCTGACCGTCGATGTTGTCAAGCCAGGGTCGGGCGGATGAGGCGCTGATGAGGAGGCCCGCGCGGCAGCGGCTTTGTCGCATCAGCGGTCGTGGCCACCAACCGCGCTGGCGACAGCCGCGTCAAGAACGCGAGCCGCGCGTGGCGAACCCGGCTGCCCGCCCCTGCCGAGCTGCGGCCAGCCGCTACGAGTGCCATGCCGGCCAGCAGGGAGCGGCTCCATCGGGTGGCAGTTCCGGAACCTGACAGTTCCGCGAGTATCCATGGCCTGACTCTGCTTGGCTCGTGCTGCCCTGTCGAATAGTTTTGCTCACAAGGCGCGTCAGGGGACGTTCACGTGCGCTCTGCCATCTGTGAGGGATAAGAAGGATGTCAGTTGGCCTCGCGCTGGCCGGCTTCCTGGGCGGGGCGACGGTCAGCCTCATGACCAGCTTTGTGCTTGTCGCCAGGCTGGAGCGGGTCGGTGAGCGCCTGGGCCTGTCGGAGGCCCTGCTCGGCGTGGTCGCGGCCCTGGCCGCTGATGCGCCGGAGATCACCGCGGCCTTCACTGCTATCGCTCACCATCAGCAGCGCATCGGCGCTGGCGTCGTCATCGGCTCGAACGTATTCAACCTCGCGGCGCTGCTGGGCCTTGGCGCCCTCGTGGCCGGGCGGATCGGCCTGCACCGGAAGGTGGTGATTCTCGGCGGTGCCGTAGCCATGGCTATCGCCGCCGTGTGTCTCGCGGTGGTACTCGGCGTCCTCCCAGCCTTGGCTGGCCTCGTCCTCGCCCTCGTGGTCCTGGCGCTCTACCTGCTGGTCCTGAGTCACGAATGGCTCGGGGGCCTGCTGCCGCCGCGGCTGGTGCGCTGGCTTCAGTCCGCTGTCTCCGAGGAAGAGGTCGAACTGGAGGCGGCGATCAGGCCTGCGCGCGGCACCTGGAAAGACACCATGATCGCTGCCGCCTCGCTGGTGGTGGTGGTCGCCGCGAGCGTCACGATGGAGCGGTCCGCGTCCGTTCTTGGCGGGCGCTACGCCGTCCCGGAGATCGTGGTCGGCGGGCTCGTCCTGGCCGCCGTGACCAGCCTGCCGAATGCCGTCGCCGCCGTGTACCTGGCGGCCCGCGGCCGCGGCGCCGCGACCTTGAGCACGGCGCTGAACAGCAACACGCTGAACGTGGTCGCTGGCCTGCTGCTGCCCGGGGTGATGATCGGCCTCGGCCGGCCATCGGGTCAGGCTCTGCTCGTAACAGGGTGGTATGCCGGTCTCACGGCGGTCGTGCTGGCCTTCGCCTACCGTGACCACGGACTCCGGCGGAACGTCGGCATCCTGGTGATCGCCGCCTACGCTGCGTTCACCGCCTCGGTGCTGGCCAGCGGGTACGGCGTCCCGGTCAGTCCGGCCATGATCGCCGGCTACGGGGCAATGGCCGCCGTCGTCGGCATCGGGCTGGCAAGCCGCTCGCTGAGCGGGGAGTCGCTGCTGCCCGGCTGGTCGGTCCGGCGCCTCCTGATCCTCGGCCTGAGCCTGTCCGGGCTGGTCGCCGTCGTCGATGCGGCGCTCGGGCGCCGCGTCGTGCTGATCGGGCTGCTTATCGTCGGACCGTGCTGCGCGCTGCTGACCGGACGCTGGATCCTCACCTGCCTGACCGGGCTATGGGTGATCGCCCTGGCCGTCGTCCTCGGCGTTCCCGACGGCATCTTCGGTACCCCGACCCACCTCGCCTTTCTGGGCGGGGTGGCCGTGGTCGCCCTGGCCAGCACCATCGCGGCAGTTGCCGTCAGGAACGCCAGGACGTGAGGACGATGAAATTCGCGCCGCCTACTGGTGTGCTTTCATATGGCCGACGCTGCAGCCGCTGGCGTTGCCAACCCGATAAGTTTTAACAATTATCGGCGGGTTACCGCCGTTAGCTGGCCGGAGAGTAATCCGCGACCTCATCAGCCAGTGTTGCGTTCGATTGCCCTGGTACCGAAGGTTGAGCTGGAAGCTTGTAATGTTCTTCTTGCGGTTACTGCCAATGCCATTCTGGAAGATCACGATGGCGTAGTGATGCCGGACTGTGCACGTCGTCTTCGCCGCCGCGCAGCCGGTCAGGCCAGCCGCTGCCGCGGCGAGCACGAGGGGCGCGGAGAGTGCCCTGAGATTCATCCAGCCAGATCTTCGGTCAGCCGGGTACGGGGATGGCACCGCCGGCCCTGGCCGAGGTGGTTGGCGTAGGTGTTCATCTTCTGGAAGACCAGCTCGGCGTCGGTGAGCCGGCCGGAGCGGGCGAGACCCTGCCGTAGGTGAAATTCCTGCGGCCGCCGCGGGTCTCCCAGACGCCCTCGTCCGGCTGGTCCCAGTGGTCGCACAGCCAGTTCATCATGTCCGCGACGGCGGTCCAGCCCTGGTAAGCGGGCTGCAGGCCGCGGGCGTCGATCTTGGCGACGGCGTCCAGGGCCTCGCCGTAGATGTCGAGCTGGAGCTGGTCGGCGGCCCCGTTGCCGATCCGCACCGGGCGCGAGCCGCGCCAGCCTTCCAGATGGTCGAGGATCTCCTCGGTCAGGTCGGAGCTGCCGTCGACCCGGTACATGATCGTCATAGGGCTGGCGCCGTCGCCGCTGCCGCCGTGCTCGACGACCCGGTCCCTGACCCACTGGCCGAACGCCGCTGACGGCTCACGTACTCGCTGGTCTCGGGAGCGATGCGGCAGTAGCCGCCCTTGTCGGCGTCGAGCAGGGACGCGAACACGCTCGGGGAGTCGAACCGCGGCGTGCAGAACCAGTCGATCGTCCCGTCGGTGGTCGCCAGCGCCGCGGCCTGCAGGTCACCGATGAGCCCGTGGTCGCTGATATTCGGGTAGCGCTGCATGCCGTTCTCCTTCGGTTCAGGTGCCTGATCTGGGCCTGTCCCGGCTGCTCGTGCTCTGACAGGTTCCCTCGTGATCAGGCTGGGCGCGTCACCCGCCTCGGGCGATTCGCCAGTCTGGACCGGTGCCCCCCGGCTTGCTGAGTGCCCGTCTGACCCGCCACCTGGTCACCCCCGGCGGGTGATGTACGCCCCGCTCACCGGGGCAAAGATCACCCTTGCCAGGGATGCGATCAGGTCCTGCCGCACCGAGAGCCGCACCGCGAGGGGAGGGTCCCCCTGACCACCAACGACAGCGAGCACGAGATCGAGCAGTTGCGCAGCGAGGTCAGCGAGCTCAGGACCAAGCTGGCTGACGCGGAGGCCGACGCTCAGACCCAGGCGCGGGCAGCGAGCGAAGCACGGGCGGCGAAGGCACCCGCCGCGCCGCCTGGCAGGCGGCGGATAGGGTGGCGCGGGCCGGTATCGACGGTGCTGATCGTCCTGGGCTGCGTGCTCGCCCCGATCTCGGTGATCGCCGTGTGGAGCGCCAACCAGGTCTCGAACACGACCCGGTACGTGGAGAACGTCTCGCCCCTGATCAGCCAGCCTGCGGTGCGCACCGCGCTGACCGACCGGATCAGCACCGCGGTCAATGATGAGATCGACGTGCAGGGCATAACCAAGCAGGTCGCCGCGCAGCTCTCTAGCCGCGGCCTGACCAGGCTCGGCGCGCTGCTGTCCACTTTCTCCGGGTCGATCGCCAGCGGCGTGGCCGGCTTCATTCACAGCACCGTCGCCAAGGTCGTCGCCAGCCAGCAGGTGGCCAGGCTGTGGATCCGGGGCAACCGGCTCGTTCACCAGCAGCTCGTGCTGGCCCTGGAAGGGAAGAAGAGCGCGATCACCGTCTCGAACGGTCAGGTGGTCATCGGCCTGGGGCCGATCATCGATCAGGTCAAGCACAACCTGGCCGCCAGGGGCCTCACGATCGTGACCAAGCT
>Ga0307373_10004831_pt1 | contig 22433 bp, 18 predicted proteins | sample OX2MG_FD_202534 | JGI IMG/M metagenome (GOLD analysis project Ga0307373, IMG submission 202534) | Soil microbial communities from Risofladan, Vaasa, Finland - OX-2 | ecosystem: Environmental > Terrestrial > Soil > Coastal area > Acid sulfate soil | place: Finland: Risofladan, Vaasa | collected... | reverse complement strand
ACGGGGCACGATGGAGGTGAAGGCACCACCAGCGGCCCGGGAAGAATCCTGGAGAGGACAGGTGGGATCAATGGCAGCCGGCACCCGTCACGGCGGCACCGATCTGGGCCGGCGGATCCGCGAGCACCGCGAGCACGCCAGGCTCAGCCAGGAGGAGGTGGCGGCACGCGCCGGCATGGCGGTCCCCTACCTCACCTACCTCGAAAGCGATCCCGGCGCCTCGCCGACCCCGGCCACCATGGCCCGGCTGGCCGCCGCTCTCGGGACCAGCAGCCGCGATCTCGCCGGTGCGGGCCGTGACCTGCCGCCCGGCCAGGCGGCCCCTGAGCCCCGCCCCGTGCTGGAGACCGTGACCGCCCGGGAATGCCGCGCCTACCTGGGATCGCAGGGGATCGGGCGGTTCGTGTTCGTGGACGTGCGGGGACCGGTCGCGGTCCCGGTGAACTACAAGATGCTCGGCGACGACATCGTGTTCCGCACCCACCCGTGGACCACGCTGGCGGCCAGGGCGGCGCAGCGGCGGGTCTCGCTGGAAGTCGATCACATCGACGACGCCCTGGCCGAGGGGTGGAGCGTGCTGGTCAGCGGCCGCGCCCACCGGGTGACCGAGCCCGCCGAGCTGGAGCAGGTCAGCGCGCTGGGGATCCGCCCCTGGGCGGCCGGTGAGCGGGAAACCTACATCCGGATCGTGCCCACGGCCATCACCGGCCGCCGGCTCCGCAACACCGGGATCTAGGGGGTGGTGACGGCATGACCGACGTCACCGGGCCGGTCCTCGCCGGCCATCAGTTCTTCCGTGGCGTGCCGGCCGGCCAGCTGGACTTCCTGGCCGGGGTGACCTCGCTGGTGACCGTCCCGGCACAGCACAGGTTCTTCGAGGCCGGCGCGGTGGCCCAGCACTTCTGGCTGATCCGGGCCGGTCAGGTCGCGCTGGACCTGCGGGCGCCGGGCGCTGGCCGGGTCATCGTGGAGACGATCGGCCGCGGTGAGATGGTCGGCGTGTCCTGGTTCTTCCCGCCGTACCAGTGGCAGTTCGGCGCCGTGGCGCTGCAGCCGACCGAGGCTTTCCAGCTCGACGCCGCGGCCGTGCGCGACCGCTGCGACCGCGACCCCGCCTTCGGCTACGAGTTCACCCGGCGGATGATCGTGGTGGTAGCCCACCGCCTGCAGGGCACCCGGGCCCGGCTGCTCGACGTCTGCACCGGCCAGGAGGCGCGCGGCCGCTGACCCGCATGGCGGCTCACGGCGTGACCGCTGATCCGCGCGGTCAGCTGCCCGGCTGGTCGGCCGGCACCGGCGCGGCGCTCAGCTTGTCCACGACCGCCAGCACCCCGTCCACCGCGGCTGCCAGCCGCACCGCCACCGGGGCCACATCCGGCCGCTCCACCTGGCCGGCCAGGGTGACCAGGCCATCGTGGGCGGTGACCGTCACCGCGGCCGGGTCGATGAACAGGACGTCGGCGAGCACGCCGCTGACCTCCGCCGCGATCTCGGCGTCCGGGCGGAGATAGACCTTGAGCAGGTCACGGCGGCTGATGACGCCGATCAGCTCGTCGGCGGCGTCCACCACCGGCAGCAGCGTGAGCTGGTTGCTGGTCATCCGCCGGGCCGCCGCGCCCAGCGGGGCGTCCGGGTGGATCGTGATGGCGGGGCTGGTCATCAGGTCGGCAGCGGTGTAGGCGTGGCTGACGGCGGGCCGGCCACGGCGCAGCAGGCCGCCGCGCCCGCCGGCCGCGGTGCGCTGCTGGCTCTTGAGCAGGTCGGCCTCGGACACCACGCCAGCCACCTTCTTGCCGCCGGTCAGCACCGGCACCGCGTTGATGTGGTGCTCGCTCATCAGCCGCGCGATCGTGGTGCCGCTGGTCCGCCGGTCGACGGAGACGACCTCGGCGGTCATCACGTCCCGGACCCGCCAGCGGCCGGTCCTGGAGGCGCGGCGGCCTTCGTGGCCCGGCCCGGCCTCGTCGCCGTGCCCGGCGGCGCGCCCCCGGCCGGCTGTCGCCCGCTCGACCGAGTCCACCGCGGCCGCCACATCGGACGGCGTCGCCTGGCCCTGCAGCGTCTGGTAGTAGGTGGCGCCCAGATGCCTGAGCATGGCGTCGAAATGATCATCGCGGCGGGTCATGGTCGCACCTCGCTATCAAGACACCGTGGACGGCTTCCGCCGCCCCTGCCTCACTTCGATGCCATCAGCTGGCGATCACCGGTGCCAGGGCCGGAGGTGGCCCTTCGCTGGGACCTTTGTCCTGGCCAGCCCCGGCCGGCTGGCGCAGGGCAGGCGGGGGGATCACCCGCAGGACCTGGCTGACCGGGCGGCGTGCCATGACCGGTCCTGGCCGGCCGAAGCCGAGCCGCAGGATCATCGCCGGGTGCTCGCCCGCCAGCGCGGGCTCGGCCCGCGGCGGCGCATCCGGCACGTCGAGTACCGGGCTGAGCGCGGCGGCCTGCAGGCCCCGGTGGGTGGCGAGCAGCAGCACCCGCTGGGTGGCCTGGCCCGCCCGCAGCCAGCTTGCCCGGTCGTCGGAGCCGGTGGAGATCACCGCCAGCTGAGGGCTGGCGTCGGACAGCGGCTGTGGCCGTGGCCGCCCGCCCGGCCCGGCGGCGAAGTCCCGCAGGGCCAGCGCCTCACCGGCCAGCCGCTGGCCTGGTACCAGGTGGCCGCCGTTGTGGCGCGGTACCAGGCGGCCGCTGCCGGAGCCGGGTGCCGGCTGGGTTCCGCCCGGGCCCGGTGCCGGGTGGGTGCCGTTGCGGCCCGGCTGGCTGTGCCGCATACCGCCCGGCTGGTTATACCGCATACCGCTCGGCTGGCTGTGCCGCAGGCCGCCGGTCCAGGCCGCGAGTTCGGCCAGGTAACCCGGGTCGCTGGCCAGATCGGGGTCAGCGGCGGCGCTGCGGCGCAGGATGCGCAGCGCGTCCGCCTGGTCGAGCAGGCGCAGGGAGGCGCCCTCCAGTGCGGCCGCCTCGGCCAGGGCCGCCAGCAGCCCGCGCGGCAGCGGGTGCCGCGGGTAGGGCACGCGCCCGCCGCGGCTGTCCCGGATCGCGGCGTACAGGTCCCGTTCGGCCGGCCGGGAGCGGTACGGCCCGGCCAGCCGGACCGAGGCCAGCAGCAGCGGGTCGCGCGGACTCGGCAGCAGCCGTGCGACCGGCTCGCAGCCCGCCTGGGCGATGGCCAGGCGCAGGTTGAACAGGGCTGAGCCGCAGGCGAGGTGGACCGCCCGGCCGCGCGGATCGCCGCGGCGCAGGGTCCGGGTGGGGTCGGCGTAGATCTCGATGACGCGGTCGGCCAGCCGGGCGACGAACCGCCACGGCTGGCTGTTGTGCATGGAGGGCGCGGCGGTCGCCGCCTCGATGAGCCGTTCGGCGGTCTGGCGGGACAGCGCACCTTCCATCATCAGACGCTCCCTTGTGCGTCCTCCCGGCATCGCCCGGGCCCGGCACCAGAGTCGTTGACGGGACGCGTCCCGCGTCAGGGGCTTTGGTCCCCCGCCCCGGGCTTTGGTCCCGATCCGGCTTCCGCGCTGCTGGCCGGCGCCGGCCTGGCATCCGTAGGCTGGGAAGGTGCTCGGTATCCCGGACCGGATGCTCGCCTGCCTGTTCGACCTGGACGGCGTGCTGACCAGGACCGCTGACCTCCACGCGGCGGCGTGGAAGGCGATGTTCGACGACTACCTGCGGGGCCGGGCGCAGCGGACGGGCACCCCCTTCGTGCCCTTCGACGCCCACGAGGACTACGACAGGTATGTGGACGGGATGCCGCGGGCGGACGGGACCGCGTCGTTCCTCGCCTCGCGCCAGATCACCCTGCCCACCGGTCACGCGGACGACCCCCCGGGCACCGAGACCGTCCACGGCCTGGGGAACCGCAAGAACGAGATCGTCCTGGCCACGATCGCCGAGGGGGGCGTGCAGGTCATTCCCGGCTCGCTGCGCTACCTGACGGCGGTCAGGCAGGCGGGCCTGGCCACCGCGGTGGTGTCCGCCAGCGCCAACTGCCAGGCGATGCTGGCGGGGGCGGGCATCGCCGGGCTGGCCGACGTGGTGGTGGACGGGGTCGTGGCCGCGCGCGAGCACCTGGCGGGCAAGCCGGCACCCGACACCTACCTGGCGGCCAGCCGGGAGCTGCGGGTGCCGCCCGAGCGGGCGGTGGTCTACGAGGACGCGCTGGCCGGGGTGGCCGCCGGGCGGGCCGGCGGATTCGGCTGGGTGGTCGGGGTGGACCGGGACGGGCAGGCAGCGGCCCTGCGGGCGGAGGGAGCCGATGACGTGGTGAGCGACCTGGCCGACCTGCTCGGCCGGCCATGACCGGCGAGCCGCGGTTCCCGGTCGAGCCGTGGTGCCTGCGGGAGGATGTGTTCCGGCCCGAGGCGCTGGCCCAGAACGAGTCGCTGTTCGCGCTGTCCAACGGGCACATCGGGTGGCGCGGGAACCTGGACGAGGGCGAGCCGCACGGCATACCGGGCTCCTACCTCAACGGCGTGCACGAGGACCGGCCGCTGCCGCACGCCGAAGCCGGCTATGCCGCCACCGAGTCGGGTGAGACGGTCATCAACGTCACCAACGGCAAGCTCATCCGGCTGCACGTCGACGACGAGCCCTTCGACGTCCGGGACGGGACGCTGCGCTCCCATGAGCGGGTGCTGGACTTCCGGGCCGGCACGCTGGACCGCCGCGTCGAATGGGTGTCCCCCGCGAGCCGCACGGTGCGGGTGACGTCGCGGCGGCTGGTCTCGTTCAGCCAGCGGGCTGTTGCCGCGATCCGCTACGAGGTGGAGCCGCTCGGCGGGCCGGCCCGGGTCGTGCTGCAATCCGAGCTGGTCACCAACGAGGAGCTGCCGCCGTCCGACGGTGACCCGCGCAGCGCTGCCAGCTTCGACGGCCCCCCGCTGCACTACCAGGAGCACGCGGCCGGGCACGGGCGCGGGCTGCTGATCCACCGGACCAAGCACAGCAAGCTGCAGGTGGCCGCCGCCATGGATCACGTGGTGGACTGGCCGGGGAGCATGCAGGTGCTGTCGGAGAGCCGCAGCGACAGTGCCCGGCTCACGGTCAGCGCCCTGCTGCAGCCGGGCCAGCGGCTGAGCCTGGTCAAGTATGTGGCCTACGGGTGGTCGGGGATACGGTCGCGCTCGGCCCTGCACGATCAGGTGGAGGGCGCGCTGACAGCGGCCCGGATGACCGGCTGGGAAGGCCTGCTGGCGGAGCAGCGGGAGTACCTGGACGCCTTCTGGGACGCCGCCGACGTGGAGCTGGACGGGGACGACGAGGTCCAGCAGGCGGTGCGGTTCGCGCTGTTCCACCTGCTGCAGGCCTCCGCCCGGGCGGAGGGTCATGCGATCCCGGCCAAGGGCCTGACCGGGCCCGGCTACGACGGGCACGCCTTCTGGGACACCGAGATCTTCGTCCTGCCGGTCCTGACCCGCATCCTGCCCCAGGCCGCGCGGGATGCCCTGACCTGGCGGCATGCCACGATCGGCCGGGCCAGGGAGCGGGCGCGCCAGCTCGGCCTGCGCGGGGCTGGCTTCCCATGGCGCACCATCGGCGGGGGCGAGTGCTCGGGGAACTGGCCGGCCGGCATGGCCGCCTTCCACGTCAACGCCGACATCGCCGACGCGGTCATCCGGTACACCGACGCCACCGGCGACGACGAGTTCGACGCGGGCCCGGGCCTGGACCTGCTCGTCGAGACCGCCCGGCTGTGGCGTTCCCTGGGCCACTACGACGTCGGCGGCCGGTTCCGGATCGACGGCGTCACCGGGCCGGACGAGTACAGCGCCCTGGCCGACAACAACCTGTACACCAACCTGATGGCGCGGCAGAACCTGCGTGCCGCCGTGGCAGCGGTGAAGCGCCATCCGGCGGCAGCGGCGGAGCGGCTCGGTGTCGGCGACGGGGAGCCGCAGACCTGGCTCGACGCGGCGGGCGCGATCGTCGTCCACTACGACACCGAGCTGGGGGTGCACCCGCAGGCGGAAGGCTTCACCCGCCACGAGGAATGGGACTTCGCGGCGATGACCAGCGACGATTACCCGCTGCTGCGCCACTTTCCCTACTTCGACCTCTACCGCAAGCAGGTGGTCAAGCAGGCCGACCTGGTGCTGGCGATGCAGCTGTGCCCGGATGCGTTCACCGCTGAGCAGAAGGAGCGGAACTTCGCCTACTACGAGCGGCTGACGGTGCGGGACTCCTCACTGTCGGCCTGCAGCCAGGCCGTCATCGCCGCCGAGGTCGGGCATCCCGACCTGGCCTTCGACTACCTCGCCGAGACTGCCCTGGCCGACCTGCGGGGCCTGCGCGGCGACACCGCCAACGGGCTGCACCTCGGTGCGCTGGCCGGCTCCTGGATCGCGCTGGTCCAGGGGCTGGGCGGCATGCGCCGCGCCGCCGGCGGCGAGCTCGGCTTCGCGCCCCGGCTGCCCGGTGGCCTGCGGCGGCTGTCCTTCGCGGTCGGCGAGCGCGGGAACGTGCTGCGGGTCGAGATCACCCCCGATGCCGCCACCTACCGGCTGGTGAGCGGGCCCGGTCCGGTGCGTATCCGGCACCACGGCAGCCCGCTCACGCTGCCGGGGCCAGCGCCGGCCAGCGGGCCTATCCCGCCGCTGGCCCCCCGCGCCCGGCCGAGCCAGCCACCGGGCCGCGAGCCCGCGCGCCGCCTGCCACGGCCGGCCCCCTGACAGCCACTGGCCCGGGCAGACAGCCGCTGGCCCGGGCAGACACAGTGTGCCTGCCCGGGCCAGCGGCCTGGGTGTCAGCGGGCGCTGCCCGCCCCCGTGGTGCCGGGCCGGCCGGTCTTGCCGGTGCCGGAGCTGCTGTCCCCGGCGCTGCCGTCACCCCCGCCCGTTCCCATGCCGGGCGTGCCGGTGGCGGTCCCGGTGCCGGAGTCCGCCGGTCCTGCCGGGGCGGTCTCCCAGCCGCGCCAGATCAGCCGGTGCACCGGAATCCAGCGCGGGATGTCCCGCAGGCCCGGGATGAACGGCACGCACAGCAGCAGGAGCGTGCCCAGGCCGGTCAGGTAGATGGCGATCATGTCCACGTTGGCCGAGGCGGAGAAGCCGGGCACGTAGTACCACAGCGTGTACAGCCACAGCCACGGCTGGCCGGGGTAGCTGCCCGTCTCGTTCATGACGCCCCACTGCTCACCGGTCAGGTGCTCGCCGCTGGCCTTGTCACTGAAGTAGGTGCCATCGCCCATGAACAGCACCGGCTTGGTGTAGTTCGTGCCGTAGAAGTTGTGCTGCGCCAGCAGGTCGGCGTCGAGGGCGCCGCCGCGCGCCATCGTCAGCTCAGTGGCGAGCATGGCGGGCACCGGGCCGTCAGCGGCGGGCGGCACGACCGGCGCCCCGTTGACGTACCTGGTGTGCGGGACGACCTTGAGGTAGGCGTTCACCCAGGCCATCTGCTGCGCGGACGAGGCGCTGCGGTAGGTGGTCAGGGCTGCTGCCAGCGGCGGCGTGGTGGGTGCCAGCTTGCCCAGCGGCGACAGCACGAAGTCCTGTGCTGTGTTGATCGGCTGGGTGACCCCGGTTATCTTCGCGGGTGCGAAGAGCAGGCTCTGGCTGCCGGGGGCGGTGTTGTAGGGCGGCCCGTAGCCCGCCGTGCCGCTGGTGCCGTTGAGCTCCATCGCCGCGGTCTGGAGGAAGTCGGTGGGCATGGTCCTGGCCCACGCCTGGACGGTGGCCGACGGGACGTCCGGCGAGGACAGCAGCGCGGCCAGCAGCACCGTCAGCCCGATCACCACGGCCGAGGCGATGGTGCCCTCCTTGATGATGTCGTAGCGCCGGGTCCGGCCGCGCCAGGGTGCCGCGTCGGCCGCCTTGCGGGCCTTGCGGCGCTCGCGGGCCGTGCCGGTGCCGCCCAGCTGGGCGGGCAGCGGGTGGGAGACGCCCCGGACCCGCACCAGCAGGACGTGCGCCCCCACGATGGCGATCAGAACGATGGGCACCAGGACCACGTGCCAGAGCAGCATCTGGCCGAAGTTCATCGCGTTCCAGAATGCGCCGATCCCGACCGAGTTGAAGGCGTCCTTGGCGCTGGCGGAAATCCACTGCGAGTCGAAGTTCTGCTGCGAAAGGTAACCGGTGAAGCACTCGACGACCGACGCCATGAAGGCGACGACGCCGGTGATCCAGGTCATCACCCGGCGGCCGCGCCAGGCGGCCATCCAGAACTTCCCCCACAGGTGGATGACGAGGAAGGCCATGAACAGCTCGACGCTCCACAGGTGGAGGCTGTTGAAGAAGTGGCCGATCGGGTTGGTGTGCCACCAGTCCACCCCGCCGAGCGCGATGGCGAAGCCCGAGACGATCGCCACCCCGAGCGCGGCCAGGCTGGCCACGCCGAAGACGTACACCCAGGAGGCGACGTAGGCGGGCTGGCGGTCCGGGAGCAGCTTGCCCGGTGGCAGCAGGGACAGCGCGCGGCGCCGCAGCCGGGCCGTCCACATGCCGGCGTCTTCGTCCTCACCCAGGTCGGCCCTGCCGCGCTGGCCGCCAGAGCCGGCGAGCGTGCCGGCCGTCCCGGCGGGCAGTTCGTCTTCGCCCGGGTAGGTGCGGCCCTTGGAGAAGGGGAGCACCAGAGCCACCGCGAAAATGACCACCATAGCGGCGATGAGAGCCAAATTCGCCACGGAAACGGTGAATATCGACCAAGTCACGTATGTGCCGGGCTGATCGAGGTTGATTACCCCGGAGCTGGCTTCCGCCAGGACGGGCATATACATTTTCTGCTCCTGAGATAGGTCCTTCGACCATGGTCGGGGGAATATTATCGTGTGCCACACGATGCGCCCGGGCCCCGGTCACGCCCTAGGGATGTCGGTCATGGACAGCCGGGACCTTGGTCCCGGGTAGTCGCGGTGTTGGGTGCTGGCGGTGGTGCGGGCTGGCGGTGGTGCGGGCTGGTTCGCGTGCGTGCAATGGCACCCGCCGCGAGGATACGGGGCCAGCCGGCCACGGAGCTTCTCCCGTCCTGGCGACGGTGGGTCTTACGGCCTAGGGCCGTCGTGTCCCTGCCTACTCCGTTCGGCTCCCCCGGGCCGGTTCCCCCAAACCGGTCCCTCACTGGCGGGTGCCATAGGGCAAGCCTGCCCGCGGGCGATGCCCGCAGGCAGGGACGGCGGACCCGTGATGCCGGGACCAAAGTCCCGGCATCACGGGTCCAGGCCAGCTGGTGGCCTCCACCAGGCGCCTAGTGGGCAGTGGCGGGCCGGTGGGTGGTGGCGGTGCGCTTGCTGAAGATCTCGGCCTCAGCCGGGACGTGCCGCAGGTGCGCGATGCCGAAGAAGGACAAGATCAGCATCAGTCCCGCCGCCACGAGGGAGACGATGGCGCCGATGAACATGACCTGGGCGATCGTCCCGAACGCGTACGCATTGAGGAGCAGTCCGCGCAGCGTCTCGCCGCGGAAGACGGTCTGCACCTGCGCAGCGAGCGCGGCGTTCTTCGGGTTGGCCAGGGACGCGGCGGACAGCTGCGCGTAGGTCTTGCCAGCACCGATCTCCTTCAGGTGCACGGCGATGAAGTGGTCCGCCCACACTTGCGCCTGCTGGCCGGTGACCAGCTGCTGGCCGGCGTAGGCACTCATGGCCTTGGCGTCGGCGGACGGGAGCGCCTTCAGCTCGGGGCTGCCGGCGGGCGGGAAGTAGATCTTCTGGGCGGCGAGCTGGGTGTGCACCTGGTCAGTCACGAAGTTGTGGCCCCAGAGCAGCAGTCCGCCCGCAACCAGCAGCACGCCTGCGAGGACGAACCCCGCGATGGTGGCCAGCACATCAAACGTCTTGCGGCGCATCGAATGCCTCCTTGCATTGTGCCGGGCCTACTGGCCTGGCTAACCGCTGCTTGAAGCTTCGCGCCGCGCCGAGGGGCACGGGCAGGGCCGCCGGTCACTGCCGCACCGGGACCTCAGTCACCGCGCTGCATGGCCGCAAGGCCCGCCCGGTAAGGGCTTACGGGTGTGGCAGGCGGGCTCGCGGCTGCCAGCCGCTGGTGACGCGGTTACCAGCCGCCCGGGCAACCGCGCAGGTCAGTGAAGGCGCCGGGTCCACTGGGGCTCGACCGCGGACCAGGCCTGCTCCCAGCTGGCCAGCCGCCGCCGGTCCAGCAGGCCGCGGGCGGCCCCGAACGCCATCGCCAGCAGCAGCCCGAGCAGGACCGGGGCGAGGACGGCGCACATCAGCTCCCAGCCGTGGACCTGGCTGCTCAGCAACGGCGGGGTGGTGATAGCGCCGGTGCGGTTGGTCCACACCGGCACGGTGCTGCCGGCCCGGCTGCCCAGGGGTACCTGCACGTAGCCGGTGCGTTCGCCGCCGCCGGGCACGGGCCACCGCGCCTTGACCCAGCCCAGGCTCAGGGCGGTCCGGAAGGGGTAGTCCGGGCCGAACGGGACGTTGCGGAGCAGCGTGGCCGGGACCCGGTGATCGCTCGCCAGCTGGACAGCGGCGGCCCGCGCCGCCGTCGCCTCGGCCCAGCGGCCGGCCCCCCATCCGGCCAGCGGGCCGCCGACGAGGAAGACCAGCACGAGGCCGATCCGGATCCATGCCTCGGCCCGGTCGGTGCCCCGCCGCAGCGGGTTCGCGTCCAGACCCAGCCGCCGTGCCAGCGGCGCCGCCCAATGGCCTGAGGTCTGTTTCCCCCGCACCTCAACCACCCTCTTCAGCAGGTTCCAGCAGGGCGCCGCCACGGGTTACCGGACGGGCTCGGCGACTCACCCGGCTCAGCGTCCTGACCTGGTGATCCCTACCCCGGCATGGAGGCCCTGCCCCACCCGGCCTGCAGGCCCTGCCCCCATCATCGGGTGGCCTTCGCGGCGCCGCGCAGAGGTCTTGGTCCCGGGGAGGCGGGACCTTCGCCTCCGGTGCGGTACTGGCCCGCGCGGGCCAGTGGCAAAAGTCCCGGAATGCCCGGTCAAATCGGACCGCGGATGGCTTGCGGCCCGGGCCAAGCGTTACGGTGAGTGATAGCTCCCGTAGGGCTGCCCACGCTGGAGAACGGCCGGTGGAACCAGACTCACGCCCCATCCTGCCCCAGTTGCGTCTCGACGACCTGCTCGCCGAGTTGCAGTCACGGCTGCAAGCGGTGCTGGCCACCCGGGACCGGGTCCACGCGCTGCTCGAAGCGGTCCTCGCCATCGGCGGCAACCTGGACCTGGAGGTCATGCTCCGCAAGATCGTCGAGGCCGCCGTCACGCTCGTCCGTGCCCGGTACGGCGCGCTGGGGGTGCTCGGAGCCGAAGGCCAGCTGACCGAGTTCATCCCGGTCGGCCTCGACGAGGCGGAGATCAGCCGGATCCATCACTGGCCGGAGGGGCGCGGGCTGCTCGGCGTGCTGATCAGCGATCCACGCCCGCTGCGCCTGACCGACCTGTCCGCCCACCCGCAGTCCATCGGCTTCCCCGACGGGCACCCGCCGATGCGGTCGTTCGCCGGGGTGCCGATCCGGATCAGGGACGAGGTCTACGGCAACCTCTACCTGGCCGAGAAGGAAGGCGGCGCCGACTTCGACGAAGAGGACGAGACGCTGCTCGTGGCGCTCGCGGCGGCCGCCGGGGTGGCGATCGACAACGCCCGCCTCTACGAGGAGTCCCGCCGGCAGGAACGCTGGCTGCGCGCCACCTCGGAGGTGACCAGGGAACTGCTGTCGGGGGCCTCGTCCGGCCAGGTGCTGACACTCGTCACCGAGCAGGCGCTGGCGATGTCGGGTGCCGACCTGGTGGCGCTGGCGGTCCCCGCCGGCGACCGGCAGCGGCTGATCAACACACACGCGGCCGGGGACGGCGCGGGCGCCGCGCTGGGGCTGATGCTGCCCGTCGCTGAGTCGCTGTCCGGGCAGGTGCTCACCTCCGGCGAGGCGGTGACGGTGGAGGACTTCCGCAGCGACCCGCGGATCAACCCGCTGGCCCGCGAGCACATGCCGCTCGGGCGGGCCATCCTGCTGCCGCTGGGAGCCCCGGGCAACGTGCGCGGCGTGCTCACCGTCGGCCTCGACCCGGGCTCGCTGCCGTTTCCCCGGCAGGCGGTGGAGATGGTCACCACGTTCGCCGCCCAGGCCGCGATTGCGCTCGAACTGGCCGAGCACCGGCAGGACTCCGAGCGGCTGGCAGTGCTCCAGGACCGGGACCGGATCGCCCGGGACCTGCACGACCTGGTGATCCAGCGGCTCTACGCGACCGGCATGTCGCTGCAGGGCGCCGTGCCGCTGATCACCCGGCCGGAGGTGAGCGACCGGGTCAGCAGCGCGGTGGACGCCCTGGACGAGACGATCAGGGAGATCCGCTCGGCCATCTTCTCGCTCCAGTCGCATACCGACCTGAAGCGCCAGGGCCTGCGGGCGAAGATCCTCGAGGTGGTCGAGGAGATGACCATCCCGCTCGGGTACGCGCCGTCACTGCGGCTGGTCGGGCCGCTGGACGCGGAGGTACCCGGCGAGGTCGGCGACCACATGCTCGGCGCGCTGCGGGAGGCGCTGGCCAACGCGGCCAGGCACGCCGGTGCCAGCAGGGTCGATGTGACGGTGGAGTTCGGCACCGACCTGGTGCTGCGGGTCCGCGACAACGGCAAGGGCCTGGGCAGCAGCACCCGCCGCAGTGGGCTGGCCAACCTGGCCGAGCGTGCCAGCGGCCTGGGCGGGGTGCTGCGGGTGGGTCCGGCTGACGGTGGCGGCACCGACCTGGAATGGCGGGTTGCCGTCCAGCCGTCAGTGGAGCCGGAGGCCTCGCCAGCTCAGTGACCGTGCTCAGTGACCGTGCTCAGTGACCGCGCGGCGAGCGCTCGGAATCGGTGTGCTCGTCGAACACCCGGGCGGCATAGGCGGCGGCCTGCGCCCTGCGCTCCATCCCCAGCTTGGCGAAGAGCGCGGAGACGTAGTTCTTGACCGTTTTCTCGGCCAGGAACAGCCGCTCGCCGATCTGGCGGTTGGTCAGGCCCTCGCCGATCAGCTCCAGGATGCGCCGCTCCTGCTCGGTCAGCCCGGCCAGCGGGTCCGATCGCTGCGCCTGGTCGCGCATCCGCTGCATGACCCGGCTGGCCGCTTCCGGGTCGAGCAGGGAGCGGCCGGAGGCGATGGTGCGCACCGCCCCGACCAGGTCGGTGCCGCGGATCTGCTTGAGCACGTAGCCAGCGGCCCCGGCCATGATCGCGTCGAAGAGGGCCTCGTCGTCACCGAACGAGGTGAGCATCAGGCACGCCACCGCGGGCATCTTCGACCTGATCTCCCGGCACACCGTCACCCCGTTGCCGTCGGGCAGGCGCACGTCCAGCACGGCCACGTCGGGCTTGAGCGCGGGAATCCGGGCCAGGGCGGACTCTGCGGTGGCCGCCTCCCCGATCACGGTGATGTCCGGCTCGGCTTCCAGCAGGTCGTGCACGCCCCGGCGGACGATCTCGTGGTCGTCGAGCAGGAACACGGTGATCTGCTGCCCGTGGTCGCTGTCCGCCTTCTCCATTGGATCCCTGCCCCTTCGTGCAGCCCAGCCTGGTGCGGGCCCCGGTGGGTCCACGATAACCGCACCTGGCGCGTGCGGCAGGGACCATTGTCCCCGCACTACTGACGAAAGTCCTGCTAGAGCTGGTCAATGAGCCTCTGGCACGGATGTCAGCGCAGATCTACTCTCAGGTTGGCAGATTGCCGGAACAGGAGGCAACAAAATGTCTGGCATCGTGGTCGGAGTGGATGGTTCACCCCACTCCCAGAAAGCCCTCGACTGGGCCATCGCAGAGGCCGTGCTCCGGCACGCTCCGCTGACCGTTGTCGCGGTCAGCCCTGTCGCCGCCAGCGTGTGGGGCCTGTCCGCCGAGCACTACCCGGCTGACGAGCAGAGCCGTGAGCAGGTCCAGCAAGCCACCCAGGAGCTTGTCGGCAAGGCCCTCGCCGCGCGCGGCGCCGGGACGGGCCCGGCGGTGACGGTGCACGCCGTCGCCGGACGCCCGGCCGACGAGCTCATCAAGGCGTCGGAAGACGCTGACCTGCTGGTTGTCGGTGCCCGTGGGGCTGGCGGGTTCGCCAAGCTGATGATGGGCTCGGTCAGCTCCCAGGTGTCGCACCACGCTGGCTGCCCGGTCGCCGTCGTCCCTGGCGAGCACGCCCGCTGACCGCCTGGTCGGCCAACCCCTGACCACCCGGCCAGGCCTGGATACCCTGAGCATGGCCGGGCCGGTCAGTCGGCCGTGCCCGGCGGCACCAGGCCGTATCGACGCAGGGAGGGTGGCCATGCCACAGCCCCAGGGAACCGAGCTCGAGGAAGTCAGGGCACGCCGGCAGCGGCTGCGCGAGAAGTACCTGCGCCCGCGCGGTGAGCGCCCGCGCACGACGGTTCAGGGCGTGCACCACGCGGCCTTCATCTGCCGCGACGTGGAGGAAACCATCCAGTTCTACCAGGAGTTCCTCGGGTTCCCCCTGGTCGAGCTGGTGGAGAACCGGGACTACGCCGGGTCCAGCCACTTCTTCTTCGACATCGGCAACCGCAACCTGCTCGGCTTCTTCGACTTTCCCGGCCACGAGCACCCGGCTTTCACCGAGACGATCGGCGGCCTGCAGCACATGGCGATCTCCATCACGCCGGAGCAGTATGACGCGGCCAGGAAGCGTTTCGACGACGCCGGCTTCTCCTACCTCGGTCCCGACCGGGGGGTGGAGGAGAGCATGTACTTCCGCGACCCGAACGGGCTCCAGCTCGAGCTGTACCGGGAAGAGCTCGGCGTCTTCGTCGGCATCCCGCTCCTGGACGACTAGGAGGATTCCCTGACCAGGGACCGCCGGTCAGGTACTGGGACTCGGGCAGGGGCGGTCAGACAGCGACGAACTCGATGCCGGCCAGCTGGCAGAACGCCCGCCAGTCCGCGGCGTGGTGGCCGAGGTTCATCACCTCGTGGTGCGGGCCGCCAGCGGCCAGCCAGCCGTCCAGGCAGGCCCGCACCCCCGACGCCGGCCGGAACTGGCCGTAGGGCATCTCCAGCGCGGGCAGTTCCTGGCTGTCCAGGTTCTCGCCCTCGGCGACCACCAGGCGGAACCGTTCCCCGCCCAGTGACACCAGGGTGGCCAGGGTGGCCGGGCCCGGCTGGTACTGGAACAGGAAGGTGGGCGGGTCACCGAGCCGGCCGATGCCCAGCGGCCGCTTGATGAGCTTCACCGGCCGGTCGGAGCGGGCGATCTTCCAGTTCCCCTCGCCCATGTGGCTCATCAGCACCGAGTCGGACGGGAAATCCATCGCGTACATCTCGGTGAAGTGCGCGTCCCCGATCAGCGTGTGCCCCGCCGACACCAGGCACGCGGTGAGCACGTCGCCCTCGGCCGCGTACCCGTAGCCCTTGGCCATCAGCGACGACGCGGCGGCCAGCGGCAGCCGCTGGAACCGGCCGTCCTCGCCGATGGCGTCGAAGTGCGCGGTGTAGGCGCCGAACCCGCCGGTGCCCAGGATCGCCTCGATGGCCACCTGCATCCGGGCGTGGTCGGACCGCTCCTCCGCGCTCAGCCGGGGGTCGATCTCGAACCGCTCGTCCTCGAACGCGATCACATGCGCGATCTCGGCGTCGGTGACCGCCTGCATCTCCCGGTACAGCTCGCCCGGCGCGACCGCCAGGATCTCCGGCCCGAGGGAGCGGACCAGCGCGGACTCGTCCACCCGGATGTCGCCCATGTCGTTCATGGCGTAGCCGAAGATGGCGACCTTCAGCGACTTCCAGCCCGTCACCGCTGCTGCCGCCCGCGCCCACCGGTGCACGTTGTCGCGGAACGGCTCGCTGCGCCAGTCGTCGGTGAGCACACTGAACGCCCGCCCGGCGCGGACCATCGCGTTCGCGGTGTCCTGCGCCCCGTGCACGCCCTGGTTGTAGGTCATGTCGGCCATGTCCCAGGCGGGTGTCACGTTCGGCTCGGGCTGGATGTTGGCCAGGCAGATAGGCAGCCGCGACTCCGACAGCAGCCGGGCCACCCGCATGGCGGGCCCGTAGGTCAGCATGACGACCAGCACGCCGTCCAGGCCGGCATGCTCGAACTCGCGCATGACCCGTTCAGCGTCCTCGCGGTACTTGATGGCCTTGGCCGCGGTGAACTCGAACTGGCCCGGCACCGACAGGTGCCCGGCGAGCTCGGCGGCGTAGCCCTCCTGCCGCTGCGCGATCCCCGGGATCATGTCGTCGTACAGGTCCTGCATGATGCCGAGGATCCCGATCCGCGGCGTGCGATCAGACACGGACATTCCCTCCTGACGCAGTGTCGTGGTACCGCCCGTAACCCGCCAATCCGTTCCCCGTTCGGTTCTCTGCCCCCAGGAGGGCAGAGAACCGAACGGGCGATGAAAAAGGGGCCGGGGTCATCGCTGGCCGTACTCGGTCTGGTAGCGCTGGTGCAGCGCGTCGATCTGGGCCTGCGGCAGCGGCTCCGGCTCGCCGTAGGCACGGGCGTAGTGCACGGTGCGGGCCGCGTCCTCGCACATCACCGCCGCCTTGACCGCGCCGGTGGCGGTCGCCCCGATGGTGAACACGCCATGGCTGCGCATGAGCACGGCGGGGGAGCGGTGACCGGTCAGGGTCGCCACCACGCCGCGGCCGATCTCGTCGCTGCCGATCAGGGCGAACGGGCCGACCGGGATCTCGCCGCCGAACTCGTCGGCCATCGCGGTGAGCACGCACGGGATCGCCTCGCCGCGGGCCGCCCACGCCGTCGCGAAGGTGGAATGCGTATGCACCACACCGCCGGTGCCGGGCATGTGCCGGTAGATGTAGGCGTGGGTGGCGGTGTCACTGGAGGGCCGGTACTCCCCGTCCAGCGCCGTGCCGTCCAGGTCGCAGACGACCATCGACTCCGGGGTGAGGTCGGCATAGGCGATCCCGCTCGGCTTGATGACGAGCAGGCCGGTGCCGGGAACGCGGGCGGACACGTTGCCCGAGGTCCAGGCGACCAGGCCGGCCTCGACCAGCTGCGCGTGCAGCGCGCACACCTCGAAGCGGACCCGGGCGACGTCGTCGCGGTGGGCTGTCATCGCCCCGCGCCCTTGCTTGCCGTCCCCCGGACGCGGCTGTCCAGGACGCGATCACGCAGCGCCCGCAGCCGGTGCAGCACCTCGTTCGCGCCCCTCCCGAAATAGTCGTGCAGCGCCACGTACTCGGCGTACAGCTGGTCGTACACATCGGCGCTGGCCGGGTCGGGGGTGTAGACCGCCGGCCGGTGCCGGCCCATGGCCGCCGCCGCGGTGGGCACGTCGGGATGGGCGCCCGCCGCCACGGCCGCGTGGATCGCTGACCCCAGTGCCGGGCCCTGCCCGGCGCTGACCAGGCCCAGCGGGCGCCGGGTGACGTCGGCGTAGATCTGCATGATCAGCTCGTTCCTGGTCAGCCCGCCGGCGATCACCAGCTCGCCTACCCCGATGCCAGCCGCCTCGAACGCATCGATGATCACCCTGGTGCCGAACGCGGTCGACTCGATCAGCGCCCGGTAGATGTCGGGCGCCCGGGTGGCCAGGGTGAGTCCCGCGACGACGCCGGACAGGTGGTGGTCGGTGAGTACGGAGCGGTTTCCGTTCAGCCAATCGAGTGCGATCAGGCCGTGCGCGCCCGCCGGCTGCTCAGCTGCCTGCGCCGACAGCAGGTCATGGACACTCACCCCACGGCGGGCCGCCTCGGCGTGGCAGGCGGGCGGCACCGCGTGGTCGGCGAACCAGGCGAAGATGTCGCCGACGCCGGTCTGGCCGGCCTCGTATCCCCACCGCCCGGCGACGATGCCGCCGTCCACCACCCCGCACATGCCGGGCACCTCGGCCAGGGCGGTGCCGTTCATCACATGGCAGGTCGAAGTGCCCATGATGAGGACCATCTGGCCGGGGGCGATCGCGTTCGCGGCGGGCGGGGTCACGTGGGCGTCGACGTTGCCGACCGCGACCGCGATGCCGGCGGGCAGGCCGGTCCAGGCCGCTGCCTGGGTGGTGAGCGAGCCGGCCCGCCCGCCCAGCGGCGAGATGGGGTGGGCCAGCTTGCCGGCGGCGAAGGTGGCGAAGCCCGGGTCGAGCGCGGCCAGGAACTGCGCTGACGGGTAGCTGCCGTCCTGCCAGATGCCCTTGTAGCCGGCGGTGCAGGCGTTGCGGGTCTCGGTCCCGCACAGCTGCCAGATGATCCAGTCGGCCGCCTCGATCCAGCGGTCGGCCCGGTGGTAGATCTCCGGGTCCTGCGCCAGCACCTGGAGTGCCTTGGCGTACTGCCATTCGGATGAGATCTTCCCGCCGTAACGGGCGATCCACGGCTCACCGCGCTGGTGGGCCAGGGCGTTGATGCGGTCGGCCTGCGGCTGGGCGGCGTGGTGCTTCCACAGCTTGGGATAGGCGTGCGGGCGCCCGGCCAGGCCGGGCAGCTGGCACAGCGGCGTCCCGTCCCGCGTCACCGGCAGCGGGGTGGACGCGGTGAAGTCGGTGCCGATCCCGATGATGCTGGCCGGGTCGGCCCCGGCGGCCCGGACCGCGGCCGGCACGGCCTCGCGCAGCACGTCCCGGTAGTCCTGCGGGTCCTGCAGCGCCCAGTCCGGCGGCAGCGGCTCCCCGGTGGCGGCCAGCCGCGCGTCCATGACGCCGTGCCGGTAGTCGTGGACGGCGGTGCCCAGCTCCGCGCCGTCGGCTGCCCGCACCACCGCCGCGCGCCCCGACAGGGTGCCGAAGTCCACCCCGATGACGCAGGTGTCGCGGTCCGGGCCGTCAGCAGCCATGCCGGCCCTGCTCAGAACTCGAATCCGCCGGGCCGGCCGTTGCGGTCGGCGATCAGCCCCGCCAGCGTGGCGAGTGCGATCTCGGCCGGGGCGCGGGAGCCGATGTTCAGCCCGATCGGCCGGTGAACCCGGCTGATCTCGGCCTCGGGCAGCCCGAGCTCGGCCAGGGCCGGGATGTGCGGGGCCGGGTGCCGCGGGTTGCCCATGACCCCCACCCAGCGCGCCGGGCTGGCGAGCGCGTCGCGCAGCACGGTGCCGAGCTCGGGCCGGTGGTGGTCGGTCACCACGACGTCCGCGGTGTCGTCCAGGAAGCCGCCGAAGCCGCTGGCCGCGATGGCGCCGTCGGCGCCCTGCCCGGTGTGCTGCGGGTCGGGCTCGACCAGCACCGCCCGGAACCCGGCGTCAGCGGCGTAACGGAGCAGGAAGCCGGCCACCGGCGAGGCGAAGACCGCGACCAGGGTGCGGGTGAAGACCGGAACCGGTGCCGCGCCGTGGGCGACGTCGCAGGCCGGGTCTTCGTCCTGGTGCGTGTGCAGGTGCTGGCCGGCGGTGCCGGCCGGGTCGGCCGGGGGATGCGGAACGGTCATGGCAGCGAGCTTGCCACGCGCTGGCGCGGGCGTCGACGCCGAGGGTCGGAGAGTACAGTTTATGTTACTAATGGTGACAGACGTGCCTGAGGGGGAGGCGTGAGTCACGACCCGCCCGAGCCTGCCTACGACCGTTTCGGCGGGCCGGGACGGGAGGGCGTGCGCTCACCACGCCCGGTCTCCATGATCTGGCGGCTGTGGCGGGGCCTGGCCACGCTCATTTTCCTCCTGGCCGGCGCCGGCACGCTCATCTACACCGGAGTGCGGCACCAGGATCTGACGATCGACGCGGTGGTGCAGCGCCTGCAGCCGCTGGAATCGGCCAACCTGCGGGTCCGGTCCGACTTCGCCGACGCGCAGGCGGGCCTGCGCGGCTACCTGATCACCAAGCAAGGCCGCTACCTGGGTTACTACCACCGGTCACGGGCCGATCTGGGGGCCGCGCTGACGCAGGCGTACCGGCTCTCCCGGGGCGGCTGGCGCCGCGAGGTCGCCATCGAGCAGCGGGCATCCACCGCCTGGTTCGGTTACGCCGACAAGATGCAGGGCCTTACTGTCAGCAGTCCCGCCCTGGCCCGGCTCACCGGGCAGAGCTTCGCCAGTGCCAGCGCGTTCTACCGGGCCAACAACCGCCTGCACGCCCAGGTGGCGGCGCGGACGCAGCTGGCCGCCCGGGACGGCCAGCGGGCGCTGGACGTGGCGGTGGCCTGGAGCGCGGCATTCGCCTTGGGCGCCGTCCTGCTCGCGGTGGCCGCGGCGGTCGGTACCGTCCACGGCATCACCAGGCCGCTGGCGGGCCTCACCATGACCCTGCGGCGGCTGCGTTCCGGTGACCACGCGGCCCGGGCTGACCTCACCGGCGCCGCGGAGACCGTGGAAGTGGCACGCACGCTGAACGATCTCGCCGACGACAGCGACCGGCTGCGGGCTCAGGAGGAACGGGCAACCCGGCTGCGGACGGCAGCGCGGGCGGGCGGTGTCCGTATCCGCGAGCACCTGCGGGCGCAGGACGTGATCAGCGAGGCCCGGGTGGTGCTGGAGGAGGACGTCAACGCGGAGGTCATCTACCTGCACCTGGTGGAGGAGGGCGGCGGGGTCAGCAGGCCCATCGGCCATGAGGGCGACTGGCTGTTCCCGGACGATTTCGCCCGGACCCTCCCGGCCGCGTCGATGGAGTCCTTCCGCGGCGCCTTCCGCAACCACACCAGCCTGGTGACCCAGGATGTGCAGGGCACCGAAGGCGACCGGGTGCGGCCGGCGATCAGGGACCAGCTGCGCCGGGCGGGGGTGGTGTCAATGCTGATCACACCGTTCGGCGTGGGCTCGGACATGCTCGGGCTGATCGTTGCCTGCCGCCTTCACCCGGGGCATCCGTGGGCGCCGGACGAGACCGACGCGGTGGAGTCCATCGCCACCGATCTGGGCCGGGGCCTGCACCACGCCCGGCTCTACGAGGCCGAGAACCGGCTGGTCCAGGAGCTGCAGACAGTCGACCAGGCCAAGTCGGACTTCCTGGCGACCGTCTCCCACGAACTGCGCACCCCGCTGACGAGCATCGCCGGCTATCTGGAGATCCTGCGTGATCTGGACGCCGGGCCGCTGACGCAGGCGCAGGAGCGGATGCTGGAGACCGTCGACCGGAACACCGCCCGGCTGCGGCACCTGATCGAAGACGTGCTCACCCTGTCCAGGATCGAGTCGGGTGCCTTCACGACGGTGAAGATGCCGGTGAACCTGACCGATGTGATCGCGGCCGCGGTCGCCGCGCTCCGCCCGGCCGCTGCCGCCAAGGACGTCTCACTGACCCTGTCCTATCCCGGGCCGGACGGCAGCCTGGTCGTCGCGGGCGATCCGGGTCAGCTGGACCGGGTGCTGATGAATCTGCTGTCCAACGCGGTCAAGTTCACCGCCACCGGGGGAAGTATCCAGGTCAGGGCCAGGACCGAGCGCGATATGGCGTTGGTGGAGGTCAGTGACAACGGCCTCGGTATCCCGGCCAGCGACCAGCAGGAGCTGTTCACCCGGTTCTTCCGCGCCTCCAACGCGGTCGAGCGCTCCATTCCCGGCACCGGCCTGGGCCTGGCCATCGTCCGCACCATCGTGGACAACCATGGTGGCCACATCACCATCGACTCACAGGAAGGCGAGGGGACCACGGTCCTGGTGGCGATCCCGCTGCTGGGATCGGGAGGCAGGGGGCGGGGGACAGCCCGGCATGAGCCAGCCATATGGGGCGCCTGGGACAGCGAGGTGATGGGGGCGATCGCTGGCCGCGGCGGGCCCGGCGGTGAGGGGAGACCGGCATGAAACCGCGCGGTTCGCTGCTGAGCCAGCTCCTCATCGTCTTCTCGGTGTTCGCTGTCGTCATCGGGGCCGCGGTGGCGGTCGGCTATGTCGCTGTCGCCCGTCAGAGCCGGGCGGCCAACCAGTTCACCGGTCACTACCAGGTCCTTCAGGAGGCGGACGGCAAGATCGGCGAAGCCTTCACCCGGGCGCAGCTCTCTGTGCTGGGTTATTCGCTGACGGGTGAGCGGGGGTTCTTGCTGCCGCTGGGTGCGGCGCGGGTGCAGTATGAGCGGCGGCTGGCCACGCTGGAGCGGCGGACGCCGCGTGGCCTGCGTGGCCTGGTGCGGGACCAGGCGCGGGCGGGGGGTGCGTGGTTCGCTCTTGTTCCCAGGATCATGGCGGTGCGGCCGGGCACCCCGGCGGCCAAGGCCCTGCTGGGCAGGTCAGCGGGCCTGACCCAGGTGTTCTTTGCCGCCAACGTCCGGATGCAGGTGAGCCTGACAGCCCGGGTCCGGCTGCTGTCCAGCAGCGGGCTCAGGGCGCTGTCCACGGGCCTTGCCTGGAGTGCGGCTGCGGTGGGGGTTGCGCTGTTGCTGGTGCTGGCGGGGTCGCTGAGCACGTTGCGGACGATCACCAGGCCGTTGCGGGGGCTGACGGCGACGGTGCGCAGGCTGACTTCGGGTGATCATGGGGCGCGGGCGGTGGTGACGGGGTCGGCTGAGGTGCGTGAGGTGGCGCGGGCGGTGAACACGCAGGCCGATGAGAGTGACCGGTTGCGGCAGCAGGAGGCCGAGAGCAACCGGCTGCGGGCGATGGCCCGGGCCGGGGGGATCCGTATCCGCGAGCACCTGGCCGCCGACGATGTCATCCACGAAGCGCACGC
>Ga0307373_10004829_pt1 | contig 22436 bp, 16 predicted proteins | sample OX2MG_FD_202534 | JGI IMG/M metagenome (GOLD analysis project Ga0307373, IMG submission 202534) | Soil microbial communities from Risofladan, Vaasa, Finland - OX-2 | ecosystem: Environmental > Terrestrial > Soil > Coastal area > Acid sulfate soil | place: Finland: Risofladan, Vaasa | collected... | reverse complement strand
TACTCGCTTTCGACGCGCGTGGCAAGCCTCTCTTGACCCCCTCTGTGGGGCCATTCCATGGCCGGAGGCTATGCCAACGGGCGTTCCATGTGCGTTGGCACCATAACCGCACTGGTCTGAGCGGGCGGGTGGCGCATTCATGGCGCAGTATGCCATGTGCGCGGCGCTCGGAACAACTCCCCTCAGAACCGGGTAGTGGGTTAGTTTGCTGTAGCGGCGGTCTCTGACCGCCGGAAACTGTTGAAGAATAAGGTTCGGCGGTCAGAGACCGCCGCTACAGCAGCGAAAATGTACCACTACCGAGAAGCCGGATCACAAGGGCCAATTCCCCATCGCCAAGGGGCTTGAACAGGCCGGCATGGCAGCGCATTACTGAACGTCCGCCTCAGCCACGCCCACGACCTTGTCCGCGCCGCCGTAATAGAAGAGCCATTTTGCGCCCTGTCGGACCATGCCCTCAACGAAAACCACATTCGGAGTCTGGCCTTTTTTCTCCCAGGGAGTTTGCGGCGTGAAAATGGGCTCCGCTGACCGGGCCAGAACCCGCGTGGGGTCTTGGCGGTCAAACAAAACCCATCCCGTGGAGTAGGTCAGGTGATCGTCCGCACCATTATAAATCAGCAGAATCCCATCCTTCAGGAGAATGGGCGGCGGCCCGGGCTCGACCACGCGCGAGTCAAACTTGCCGGGCCGGCTGCGCAACACCGGATGATCCAGCGCGTCCTTCCAGTGCAAAAGATCGGGCGAGGTGGCCACTCCCATCTGGCTTCCCTGCCCGCGGGCGTCACCCAGGTAGTACATCCAATACTGGCCTTTGATTTTCTCCGCCAGAATCGCTCCTGACTTGGTCCAGCCCACATTCCACGCGCCTTTGTACGCAGGCATAATGACTCCACGGCGTGTCCAGCGAATCAAGTCCAGCGAAGTGGCCAGGCAAAGTTGCGCGTCATGATGAGGCGCCCCGGCGCTCTTGGCATTGTGGTAGCCGGTATAAGTCATGTAAAACGTTCTGCCGATTTTAACAATGCGAGGGTCTTCAACTCCTCCGCCTTTTTCATAGGCCGCAACCGCGAAGAACACCGGTTTTGCCCAAGCGTTAAAGTGCAAGCCGTCAGTGCTGGTTGCAAAGCCGAGGGATGAGACACCTTGCCGGTCTTGCGCCCGGTAGAGCATCACCATCCGCCCCGCGTCGCGCACCACCGCGGGATTGAATACGCTCGCCGACTCAAAACCGTGGCCCTGCGGCCGCAGAATTGGTTGAGTTACAGCCCGCCGCCAAGGGCCGAATGGAAGCAGAAAACGATGCGGCGGCCCACCACCCGGAGCCGCCAGGAAACCCCGACCGAAAAGGAGACAGAAGACTAACGTTACACCTAATCTGTGCCGCCGCATTAATTCGTCACCTTCCTCCCGCGCCCGGCGTGAATTGCGTCCCTGTGTTACCTCAGCTCGAAGTTTGAAAATCGAGGCTCGGCCTTCCGTAGCCGCAGAATCTTCCCAGCACCTCGACACTCAGACGGTTACCTCGGGGGAGTGATGTTACCTCTGATTGCCGTGTTTTTCCATGCTCCGTCGCCCCGGCGAAGGCGGAGGGGCATGTTGTTGCGCTCAGGCAGGGAGTGGGTTCCCGTCCCCGCCTACTCGGGGACAAGCTTTCGCGGGAACAGCATGTTGCGCAGGAATGGCATGGTGCGAAAGGCGCGAACTCTGCAATGCAAGCTCGTGACTTCTTGTTTTTTAGCAGCAATACTGTTCAGTTAGGGTGACCCTTGTGATCTTGATGGCAGAGGCGTTGCGTGACCTCTCACCCCAGCCCTCTCCCCGCTTGCGGGGAGAGGGTGCCGCGAAGCGGCGGGTGAGGGGCTCTGGTTCAACCGCGTGCAGTTATTCTCCAACGAGCCTTAAGTGAACAGTATTGTCTTGAGCAAACATTTCTCGGTTCGCTCTCTGCAAGGGGCATAAAGAGAGGGTTTGCAAGGGTCAGTCATCTGCGGAGCGGATAGTGTCTCTTTAGCACTTTCTTGGTTGCGGCTCAAAGCGCTGTGCTACCCACTTGCCGAAAACTATAAGTCCCGAAAGGTACGCTGACATAAAAACCAATGTTCGCGCCACCCGCGGACACAATCTTGGCAAAGGCCCAGAGAGGGCAAGCCTTTAGTTGGGGAACACCCAAATCACTGCCCGCATCGCTTGACCGCGTCCGTGCCCGTCGCTCATAATGCCAAGGCAACGATCCTCCACGAGAAAAGGGGACACTTGTGCGCGAAGTTCGTAAAGTGGCCGTGTTGGGCGCGGGCACCATGGGCGCCCGGATCGCCGCCCATTTCGCCAACGCCGGAATCCCCAGCGTCCTGCTCGATATGGTTCCAATGTCTCTCCGGCCCGAGGAGACGGCCCGGGGCCTGACTCTGAATGATTCCCGTGTTCGTAACCGCCTGGCACAGGCCGGACTCGATGCCGCTTTGAAGTCGCGTCCTGCTGCATTTTATCTTCCCGAACAGGCGCAACTGATCCGCATCGGCAATTTTGAGGACAACCTCGACTGGCTTAAGGACTGCGACTGGATCATTGAGGCGGTGACGGAAGATCTGGAAATCAAGCGAAGCCTGCTTCGCAAGGTTGAAGCCCATCGGCCTCCCGGATGCGCCATCAGCTCCAACACCTCGGGCATTTCCATCGCATCCATCGCGCGGGGCTTCAGCGATGACTTCCGCCGCCATTGGCTGGGAACCCATTTCTTCAACCCGCCACGCTTTATGAAGTTGGTGGAGGTGATACCCACGCCGGAGACGCTGCCCGAATTGACCCGCGCCATCAGCCGCTTTGCGGAGGCCGCCCTGGGCAAAGGCGTGGTGATCTCGAACGACCGGCCCAACTTTATCGCCAACCGCATTGGAACCTTCGTCACCTTAAGCGTCCTTCAGATCATGCAGGAGGAAGGTTTCACCATCGAGGAGATCGACGCGCTTACGGGTCCGGCCCTGGGGCTTCCCAAGTCCGCCACTTTCCGCACGCTGGATTTGGTGGGGCTGGACGTCCTGGTGCACGTGGTCAAAAATCTTCAAATCACTCTTCCCGATGATGAGCGCCGAGACCTGTTCCAGATCCCACCCTTTATCCAAAGCATGGTGGAGCGCAAGCTGCTTGGAGACAAAACGCGGCAGGGCTTCTACAAGAAAGTGAAAGATACAAGACCGGAGGGCGATGAGATTCTCACACTGAATCTCTCCACATTTGAATACGCCGCGAGGGAGAAGCCGAGGCTCGCCGCTCTCGACATGGCCATGAGCATTGAAGACCCAAGGCAAAGGGTTGCTTCCCTTTTCCAGGATGCGGGCCGCGTGGGCAGCTTTTACCGCCGCCTGCTCTCCGGGACTTTTCATTATGCCGCCAGCCGCGTTCCCGAAATCACTGAAGACATCACGGCCATCGACAACGCCATGAAGTGGGGCTACAACTGGGAGCGCGGCGTCTTTGAATTGTGGGACGTCATCGGGGTTGAAAAAATAGCGAACGCCTGGCGGGAAGAAAAACGGCCCATCCCGCCGCTGGTTGAAAGCCTGCTGGCTTCCGGCAAGAAATCGTTCTACGAAAGGCAGAATGGCGCTACCCTTTATTTTGATCTCGCCAGCAAGCAGCACAAACGTTTGGAAGACCGTCCCAGCATCCTGCTTCTGGCCGCGCTCAAGGATCGACAAAAAGAAGTGAAGAGGAACTCCGGCGCCAGTCTGATCGACATGGGCGATGGTGTGCTGTGTCTGGAATTCCACTCCAAGATGAATACCCTCGGCGCCGATGCGGTGCAGATGATTCACGCTGCACTCAAGGCGCTCAACGAAAATTTTGAGGCCCTGGTCATCGGCAATCAAGCAACCAACTTTTGCGCCGGAGCCAACCTGATGCTGATCTTGCTGGCCATCCAGGAAGGTGAATGGGATGACATTCATCAGGCCGTTCGCCAATTCCAGAACGCCAACATGGCGCTGAAGTATGCGCCCAAGCCGGTGGTCTCAGCGCCCTTTGGGGTGACACTGGGGGGCGGCGTGGAAGTGTGCTTGCACACTTCCCGGGTGCGAGCCGCTGCCGAAACTTACATGGGACTGGTTGAAACCAGTGTGGGGCTGATCCCGGCGGGCGGCGGCGCCAAGGAGATGTTAGCCCGTGCGATGGATCAGGTTTTGCGCGATAATGAGGCCGATCCCTTTATCCATGTGAAAGAGGTTTTTCTGAACATCGGCATGGCCAAGGTCTCGACGAGCGCCCAAGAAGCCCGGAAGCTCGGGTACCTTTCGCCCCGCGACTCGGTGAGCATGAACCCTGACCGCCTGATTGCGGACGCCAAGCGAATCGCCCTTGACCTAGTGAGCTTGGGCTACCGCCCCGGCAAGCCCCGCGAGGATATTCTGGTACTCGGTCAAGCCGCCTTCACTAAAATGAAGTTGGGATTGCACCTGAACCGCCGGGCGGAGTTCCTGAGCGACCATGACGTGGTGGTGGGAACGCATCTGGCCCGCGTCCTCAGCGGTGGCGGAGAATTTACGTCAGCGCAGAGGGTTCCCGAGCAATATCTGCTCGATCTCGAGCGTGAAGCTTTTGTCAGCCTCTGCGGGCAGAAAAAAACCGTGGAACGCATTCAATACACCTTGAAAAAGGGGAAGCCGTTGCGAAATTAGGGTCTATCAGATAGTAACTGTTCCATTTCGGACCCCATACATCCCCTCACCCCTGCCCTCTCCCCGCAAGCGGGGAGAGGGTGACGCGAAGCGGCGGGTGAGGGGTACTGGTGGAAGATCGAACGGTTATTTCTGAACGGGCCTTTAGGTAGTGGACCATTATCGCCGCTGTAGCGGCGGTCAGAGTCCGCCGCACCAACAAGCGGACCCACTACCGAGTTCTGAGGTATCTGCCCCTGATTGTTTGGCAAAAGGAGAATTCATGGGATCGACTTTTCCAGCATCGCCCGGAGTGCAGTCCTCCCAATCCCGGCACGCCAGTAACCTGGCGCTGACTTTCCAGGAAATGCTGACCGTGATCGTTCGGCTCAGGGCGAACCGCCAGGTGGTCAACGATGCCGAGTCCTTCCGCGGAAACATGCGGGCGGCTCTGAAGCAAGCCGGAACCGAAGCCGCTTCCCAGGGCTACAACGCGGACTATATCAAGTTTGCGTCCTTCGCGGTCATCGCCTTCCTGGACGAATCCATTCTTAATTCCGGCAACCCAGTTTTTGCGGATTGGCCGCGGCGGCCGCTGGGCGAGGAATTGTTTGGCAGTCATTTGGCCGGAGAGATTTTCTTCCAGGGGCTTGAGCGTCTGCTCACTGCCAAAGACTCAACGGAGTTGGGCGATCTGCTGGAAGTTTATTATCTGTGCCTGCTCGTGGGATACCGGGGCCGGTATGGAGTGAGCGGTCCAGAGTCCCCACGGGCGATCATGGACGCCATTGGAGACAAAATCCGCCGGATTCGCGGCCCACTCCCACCGTTTTCTCCGAACTGGGCGCCGGCGGCAGGAGCGCCACCCAAAACTCGCGACCCGTGGATTCGCCGGCTGGTATTCCTGGGGATCGCTTGCATTGTTTTGACCCTTGCCCTTTTTGCCGCATTCGATATCTCATTAACATCCAGTTCCCAAAACTTGAGCCCGGCTATTTCCCAAAGTCAGCCGTGAGGAGTTGTGGATGAAGGGGAAACTGATCCTACTTCTGGCAGTGGCAGCGGCAATTATCTTTCTGCTTCTCGCCTGGTTCGTCCCGGTTGCGCTCCACTTGCAGGGAACCAACTTGTGGATTCTCCGCATGGGTCTGCTTGTCCTGGGCGCCATCGTTTGCGTTGCGTTGGTGGTGTGGGCCAGTTCCAAAGAGGTCGATCCGAAGGGCGCGGAGGCCGGTGCCCAAGCGGTTCAGGGAATGGCACAACTGAAAGCCCCTCCCGTCCCGCAAGTGGCCGGTCTCAAGATGCCGGCCGCGGCGCCGCTGAAGCTGCCAACATCACAAGGCTCGGACGAAATCGATGTGCTGGCCCGGGAAGCGGAGTCGCGCCTGCAAACGTCTCAACTGGGAAGAAGCGCGAGCCTCCGCAAGCTGCCGGTGATCCTGCTGATGGGTCCACCGGGTTCGGGAAAGACCAATGCCGTATCGGACTCCGGACTGGACCCGGAGCTTCTGGCCGGGGAGGTGATTCAGGGTGGTGCGTTGGCCCCGACCCGTTCCGCCAACTTCTGGTTTGCCCGGCAGATGTTGTTTGTTGAAGCGGGGGGTCCTGTGATCGCCCAACCTGACCGTTGGGTCCGTTTGGTGCGGCGACTGGTGCCCGCCCAGTTAATGTCCATTCTGGGCGGCCAGGGACAAGCTCCCAGAGGCGTCGTGGTCTCGGTGAGTTGCGAGGATTTTATGAGGGCTGGCGCTGCGGAAGCTTTGGCAGGACTGGCCAACCAACTTCAAACCCGCCTGCGCGAGGCCGCCCAGGTTTTGGGCAACAGCTTCCCGGTCTATGTACTCTTCACCAAAATCGACCTGCTCCGTTTTTTTGGTGAATATGCGGGGAGCCTCAACGCCGAAGAAGCGGCGCAGGTCCTGGGAGCGACGCTTGCCGCCCAACCGGCTTACCGCAGCGGCGTCTACGCCGAAGAAGAAACCAAGCGATTGACCGCCTCGTTTGACAGCCTCTATCTTTCCCTCAGCGACCGGCGACCGGAGTTGCTGCGCCAGGAATACGATGCCTCAAAGCTCCCGGCGATCTATGAATTTCCCCGCGAGTTTCGGAAGTTGCGCCATACACTCGTCCAATTCCTGGTGGACTTGTGCCGTCCCAGTCAACTCCGCGCCGGGCCGTTTCTTCGAGGTTTCTATTTCGCAGGGGCGCGAACCGTGATGACCAGTTCTCCCGCTCCTTCCGCCGCTCCAGTCCGGGCGCCCGAGGAGCCGGAGACAGACCTGGGGGCAACGCGAGTTTTCAATTATGGCAAGGCGCAAGCTGCGTATTCAGCGGAGCCGGCGTCGCAAGGTGGCGCGACGAAAGTCTTTGACGCGCGTTCGCTCGGAGGTCAAGGTACGATCGCTGGATTGAAGGCTCCCGCTTCGCAAAGCCGCCCGGTCCGCCAGCCGGTTTTTCTGCCCCACGTTTTTAGCGATGTTCTGCTGCAGGATCGCGCCGCGTTCGGCGCAGGTGGGTCAAGCTCGAAGGTTTCCTTCTGGCGGCGAGGTCTGCTGGCAGCGGGTTGTCTCGCCTTGCTCATCTGGTGCGTGGGATTAATCGTTTCTTACCTCGGAAACCGCAAGTTGGAATCGGAGGTTCAGACGGCAGCCAGTGTAATTCCCTCTGCGGAGCTACCCGGCGGGCAATTGCCCAGTCTTGAAGCACTACAGCAACTGGACCAACTGCGCCAGACGGTGGCAGCTCTTGGCGGCTATGAGCAAAACGGCGCTCCGTGGCATCTGCGTTGGGGAATTTTCCCGGGTCACGAGCTTTATCCGGCGGCGCGGGCGCTCTATTTCAACCGCTTTCACTCCATGCTCTTCGCGCAAACGCAAGACTCCCTGCTGGCAGCGCTGCGCCAGCTTCCGGCAACCCCAGCGCCGGGCGCCGATTACAAATCCGCCTATCAGGACTTGAAGGCTTACCTCATCACAACTTCCCACCACGAAAAAAGCACGCTGGACTTTCTCCCTCTGGTGTTGGATGCGACTTGGACGGCGGGGCGTACTATCGATCCCCACACCGCAGACCTTGCCCAAAAGCAGTTCGCATTCTATAGCGGCGAGTTGAAATCGGCGAATCCTTATGCTTCAACTGCGGAGGGAGCAGCGGTCACTCACGCCCGCGAATACCTCTCCCATTTCGCCGGCATGGAGCGCGTTTACCAAACTATGTTGTCGGCCGCCGCCGCCAAGAGCAAACCCATCAACTTCAACCGGGACTTCCCCGGCTCGGCCGCAGTGGTGGTGAATCACATGGAGATTTCCGGAACTTATAGCAAACAGGGATGGGCGGCGATGCAGGATGCGATCCAACATCCGGAGCAATACTTCAATGGAGAGGAATGGGTACTGGGGCCGCAGGCCGCCGCCAACGTGTCTGGAGAAAACTTGCAGCAAACCTTGGCAGCGAGGTACAGAACCGATTACACCGGTCAATGGCGGTCGTTCTTGAGGAATACGTCAATGCTGCGCGATACGAGCCTTCCCGACGCCTCGCACAAGCTTGACGCCCTCTCTGGAAACAAGTCGCCCATCCTGGAGTTGTTCTGGTTGGTGTCCCAAAATACGGCGATGGATCCCGATCTTGCGAAGTCATTCCAGCCGGTTCAGTCCGTGGTGCCGGCTTCCGCCGTAAATCAATATATCGGACCTTCCAACAAGCCCTACGTCGATGCTCTTCTTGGCCTCAAGACTTCAGTGGATCAGGCCACGCAAGGTCCCGGCGCAACCCCTGACGCGGCCGCGAGCCAAATCTCAGCCAGCGCCGCCAATGCCAGAACCGTGACCGAACAGATCGCCCAAGGTTTTGTGCCGGACCCCACGGCGCACGTGGATGATACCGTGAAGCAGTTGATGCTGGCGCCCATCATTGATGCCCAAGCGGTGATTCCAACTCCGGGTCAAGCCTTGAACGGCAAAGGGCCAGCCTTTTGCTCCCAATTCAGCGCCCTCGGACGCAAGTACCCATTCAACCCGAATTCCTCCACCCAGGCGACCTTGCAAGAGGTCAACGCCGTCTTTCAACCGGTCACTGGTTCGCTCTGGACCTTCTACAATACGAATTTGAAGGCTTTGCTGGTCGAACAGGGGACCTCTTATGTTGCCTCGCCGGGCGGGGCGGTGAAACTGAATCCCGCTTTCATTCGTTTCTTCAACCGTGCTGCAGGGATTTCAGGGGCGGTGTATCCCAATGGCGCAGCGCAGCCCCACTTGGGCTATACGTTGACGGCCTATCCGGTGGAAGGTTTGCCCACTATGCCTGTGATTGCGGCCATCGAGGGTCAGATGCTGACGACCAGCGGCAGCAGTCCTCAATCCAAGCAGTTTGTGTGGCCCGGCCCGGGAGCTCCCGGCGTTTCGGTCTCTGGAAACGTGGGAGGGACGCAGTTGAACTTTATAAACATCCAGGGTCCCTGGGCGCTCTTCCAGTTCTTCCTGAGCGCCGACCGGGGGCAGGCTGCGGGGAGCGGCTATTCCTACGAATGGACTCCCAAGACCGGAACCCAGCCCATGACCGTTTCAGGTCGCCCCGTCCGGCTGCGCTTTGACTTGAATATGGGCAATGCCCCTCCCATCTTCCAGAAAGGTTATTTGGAAAGCCTGGGTTGTGTCCCCAAGATTGTTCAATGAAAAGTTGCGGCATGGAATTCGCAGTGGGGGGGTGCCGCACATTCGGGTTGACAATGTTCCGGAGTGAAGTCCCTTGCTTCCAGCTCCGCTGCGACTGCGGTCCTTGGAACGGCGTGATATACTGCGCAACTACACAAGACGCCATAAGCCGGCTGCGGTCACTTGCGGTAGCGCCACTCTATGAGTGGCGAAATGCGCCGGTCGCAGACCGGCGCTACGGTCTTGTAGCGCCGCCGACTTACTACGTCGGGTATCGTTAACGGAGCGCCTTTCGGATGAAGACCTGCGCCACCTGCCATTCCAACTATCCCAACCACTTCAGCCTTTGCCCGCGTGACGGCGCGCCATTGGTTGAAGTGGGGGCGTGGACGGAAGGGATGGTGATTCGCGGCAAATACCGCATCATGGGCAAGGTAGGCCAAGGCGGCATGGGCGCCGTCTACAAGGCCTTCCATGTAACCTTTGACGAGCTGCGGGCGCTGAAGGTGATGAACCCGGAGATCTTGGGCGATGAACTGTTCATTAAACGGTTCAAGCAGGAGGCGGTGATCGCGCGGAGGCTCGATCACCCCAATGCCGTGCGGGTCGATGATATTGACGAAGCGGAAGATGGCCGGCCGTACATCGTCATGGAGTACATCGAAGGCGACAGCCTGAAGAAGCTGATTCAGGAGCATGGACCTTTGCCGGTGGGACGCACCTGTTCGATTATCAAGCAGGTGGCCGCGGCGCTCGATGCCGCGCACCGCCTGGGCATGGTCCATCGCGACATCAAGCCCGCCAACATCGTCCTGATCCAGACGCCCCAAGGCGAAGTCGCCAAAGTCTTGGACTTTGGTATTGCCAAATTCCGGGAAGCCCAAGCCACCGAGGGTTTGACGCTCACCGGAACCGGTATCCTGATCGGCACCCCGCAGTATATGTCACCCGAGCAGGCGACCGGCAGGAAAAGCGATGAAATCGACGGCCGGTCGGACCTCTATTCGCTCGGTGTTGTCATGTATCAGATGCTGACCGGCGAATTGCCTTTCAAGGCTGATACCACCATGGAGCTGTTGCTGGCCCACATCAATACCCCGCCCCGGCGGCTTCTGGAAGCGCGTCCCGACCTCCAGATTTCACCCGCCGTCGCGGCTGTGGTGATGAAGTGCCTGGAAAAGAAACCGGAGGCCCGGCCTCGCGATGGAGCCGCTCTGATTGAAGAGTTGGATGCTGCCTTAGGAGAAGAGACGGAAGCCGGTGCGGCCACGCAAATGTTCACCGGCCCAGCAACTGCCGTGGCGGCCAAGCCACCGAAAGGACCGTCCGCAAAGCCCATTACCGGACCCATCACCGGGCCGGTGAGGCAAGGAGCCGCAGCCGATACCAAGCCGGGAAGTAGAGTTCAACCCAGCAAAGCAACCGTCGAAGACTTGGAGGCAACTCAGGAGGGCAAAACTCCGGCCAGTGGGCCTTCGGCGGGCCTGCGCTGGGCGGTATTGTTGTCATCTCTGGTTGTGTTGGGTGGCGGAGGATTCGCCTATTGGCACTACCGGACCGAACACGCAACCCAGTCGCAGCCGAGTGCAGCGGCTGCCCCTGCGCCGATGTCCACCGGTTCAAGCTCGCCAACGGCAAATCCCAATGTTTCTGCCGGAGAATCCCCTTCTGGCACAACTTCCGAAGCGGCGGCAGGAACGGAAATCGCCAATCCTTCGAGCCGTACGGGATCTTCGCCTGGCGTTGGCAGCTCAGGAAAGTCCAGCGCGTTTACGTCCTCAACCCCCGGGGCTTCTTCTAAGTCTTCTCCCAAGGGGACGCCGAAATCCGAACCTGCGAAAAGCGCGAGGCGACTCGCCGCCAAAGCCACTCCTGCGACCTCGAACCCGCCGAAAGTGGCCAAAGCTGAGGCTTCTCCTGGCGCTCAGCCAGGCCCAGTGGCATCGGCGCTCCCATTTCGGCCCGCACGCGGACCCCACGGAAGTTTTGTACTAACAACCTCTCCCGGCGCCCAAGTGCTTGTGGACGGAATGATGGCGGGAACGGTTGGAGCGAATGGTAGGTTAGCGGTCAATGGTGTCGCAACAGGTCATCACAAGCTCCGACTGGAAGGCGCCGGATTCAATGGGTTTGAGTACCCGGTAACGATCCCAGCAGGGGAGACCGTTTTTGTTCATGCCGAAGCGGGGCAATCAGGATCGGGTCAACCGGCCGGCAATCCGGCGACAGCGCCCCCAGGTCAAGCCCCGCCCGCCGCCAAGGGAACAACGTCAGCCTCCAACGTAGTCACCTTCCAGGTGACGCACGATCATCGCTTGGGGTCATGCCACGGGCCACTCATCATTGGGGATGGCAACATCCGCTTCGTCGCCAGCAACAAGAAGGACTCATTCCAGGCAGCGCTTACCGGCATCACCTACGGTACTCGCCCGGGTATCTTTTACGTTCATCTTCAAAACGGCAAAGAGTTTGAATTCCGCACGGAGTCTCCCACCGCCATTACCCAAGCCATACAGCAGGCACTTCGCAACCCCTGATTGGCTGGCCGCACTGCCTACGCTAAAGTAGTACGCTTGGATCGTTTTCATTCGAGGACGCAAAGGGTCGTAACGGCCTGAATCTGCCCTCCAGGACCCGCCGGGTGGCTAGCCGGTCAAATTGATGCACTAAGCCAGATCTCTTGCAAAGGCACGCAAATCATGCGCGTACAGGTCGGGGACCTCCCACGCCGGGAAGTGACCGCCATGGTCCAGCACTGTGTATCGCTGCACATTGTAGAAGCGCGACGCCCACTCTTGTGGGGGCTGCCCCAAATCCTTCGGCAGCACCATAACACCGGTTGGTACGACAACGTGGTCACCCAGCACCAGCGGTGGCCGAAAGTGCTGAGATTCATAGTAATAGCGCACGGAGGACCCAATCGTATTTGTAGCCCAGTACACCATAAGGTTATCAATCAAGGTATCCATCGGAAAGACGCTGAGCAAGTCGCCCTGGCAGTCGCTCCAGTTGTAAAACTTCTCGGAAATCCAGCTTGCGAGGCCCACCGGAGAGTCCGTCAATCCGAAGGCCAGGGTCTGCGGCCGCGTGGATTGGAGTGCCTGATACGCACCCTCTTCCGCATCCCATTTTCGGTTCTGCTCGCGATAGGCTTGCTCATCTCGTGTTAGCGGGGGCGAGTTCTCCGTGAGCGGGGGATCGACCACTGCGGTGACGTGAATCGCTTTGACTTTCTTTGGGTATCGAAGGGCAAGTCGCGTCGCGACGCCCGCGCCAATATCGGTACCAGCAGCCATGAAACGGGAATAGCCCAGTGTTTCAGTCATGAGCCGGAAGAAGAGGTCTACGCTATCCACCTGGTTAGGCCGCGTCGGTTTGTCCGAAAAACCATCCCCCGGCAACGTTGGAATCACCACGTCGAAGGCATCGGCTGGATCGCCTCCTACCTGGGCGGGATCGACCAGCATCGGTCCCAGCTTCTGGTACTCGACAAAACTGGACGGCCATCCATTCATGAGGAGAAGCGGCTGGGGCGAAGAACCCGGCCCCCTGAAATGAAGAAAATGAACGCCGAAGCCCTTTATCGTTGCTCGCCGGTGTGGCAACCGATTCAGCGCCAACTGTCGCGCTTGCCAAGCGTAGGAGGTCGCCCAATGGCGAACAAGGGCTTGGAGGAAATTTCGATCCGTACCATATGCCCACCCTTCCTGGACCGCATCGTTCCAGCGTGTTCGCTGAAGGCGCGTTCGAAGATCGGTCAGAACCGCATCCGGTACAGCGATCTGGAATGTATTGACCTGAGATGAAGCAGCATACATAGGGTCTCCCTTCGCGTGCTCGGCACTGGCGCTCCGCGCCAGCGGCAAAGCAGCGAGGCCGGCAGTCAAGCTCATGAGGAACTTGCGGCGGCTAAGCTCGCCCGTTGCGGGACTGATAAGATCTGAACTCATTTCCGGCAAACATGATTGCAGGTAACACGCGACGTCGACAAGCGGTTTTCGTAGGGGAGTTGGAAATGCCGGAGCATAGAGAAGGAACGCCCGCTGCTAACTTGGTGCTGGAATCCTTATCTTTGGCGAGATTTCACCTCGGTAGAGTTGCGAAAATCCTCTCCGAAGCCCCGCGAGGGGCGACATGATTGCCGCACAGGATGCCGCCCCTGACGGGGCTTGGAAGTCTGCGCTTCCCTCTTTTCCCACGGCTTGCGCCGTGGGCCATAGGATGACGCCCGCCAAGGCGGGCTTTGCCGTTGTTCCAGGGCCTTATTTTAACGCCTATGGCGTGACCCCCGCACCCCAACCCTCTCCCCGCACATCTCCCCAGCTTGGATTGCTTTCATTCATAGGCCAGGGTATGATGGCGGGCGCGCGGAAAACGGGCGGAAAACTCTAACGGGCTGCTGCAAAACGCCACATTGTCATACCGGGCGCAGCGATGCATCCTGGCATGGCACCAAAAAAGAAATGACAGAGATCCCTTCGCGGAGTTTACCCTAAGCGGATTGCCAAAATGCTTCGCTGCGCTCAGCATGACAAGCGAAGGGCCCAGGATAGCAGGTCCGCAAGGTTTTTCGATAACCCCCATGAGAAGGAGGCCGGAACAGCGGTGAACCCGCTCCATTTCAATTCATGGCGGCCGGAGGTCACCATAACACTTGGGTATGAACCGGGAATATCACAAGTTTTATAGTCATCCGTTGCAGCGGGACATGGAGTTTCTGGTTTTCGGAAACGGCGGCATTCCCATGTTGGTTTTCCCCACTTCCTGCGGCCGCTTTTACGATTATGAGGACCGGGGCATGATCGGCGCCGTCGCCCATAAATTCGAAAGCGGTCAACTTCAAGCTTTCTGTGTGGACAGCATGGACGCCGAAAGCTGGTACAACAAAAGCATCCATCCCCGCGACCGAGTCCTCCGCCACCTGCAATACGAGCAATACCTGATTCAGGAAATGATTCCGTCAATTCGCTCGCGCAATAACTCGCCGGAGTTGGTGCTGACCGGCTGCAGTTTCGGTGGCTACCATACCATGAACTTCGCGCTGCGGCACCCGGAGTTGGTGACTCACGCCGTGAGCATGGGAGGAGCTTTTGACATCCACCCGTTCCTGAACGGCTATTATGATGAGGACTGTTATTTCAATTGTCCGCCGGATTATTTGGCCAATCTCACTAACGATTGGTATCTCAGCAGTTTCCGCAGCCATTTGAGGATCGTTCTGGCCACAGGCGAGACCGACATCTGCCTAGGTGAAAACCGGCGGCTGTCGAAAATTTTGGGAGAGCAACGCATCCCCCACTGGCTCGACGTGTGGGGAGACGGCACGGGCCATGACTGGCCCTGGTGGCAACGCATGGCCGTGAAATTTTGGGGATAGCGGCGCCCGCTTGAACAGGGGGAAAACGGTATGCACAAAATCGGCATCATCTTCGGCATGGAGGACACTTTTCCGTGGGCGCTCATTGACCGCATCAATTCCTTTGGCCAGGAAGGAGTTCATGCGGAAGCCGTGAAGCTGGGTGGCGTGCGCATGGCTGCCTCCAGCGGCTATCGCGTCCTGATTGACCGCATCTCTCACGATATTCCCTTTTATCGCGCCTATTTGAAGAACGCTGCCCTCACCGGGACGCTGGTGATCAACAATCCCTTCTGGTGGAGCGCCGACGATAAATTCTTCAATTATGCCTTGGCCTCAAAGATCGGCGTGGCCGCGCCGCGAACTGTGATCTTGCCGCACAAGACCCATCCGCCGGGCACCACGGAAAAGTCCATGCGAAATTTGATCTATCCCCTGAATTGGGAAGAGATATTCAGCTACGTCGGTTTCCCAGCCTTCCTGAAACCCTTCAGCGGTGGTGGCTGGAAGAACGTCTACAAGGTTCACAATCCGGAGGAGCTATTCAGCGCCTACAATGAGACCGGCGATTTGTGCATGACCTTGCAACAAGGCATCGAGTTCGATGAGTATTTCCGCTGCTATGTGGTGGGTCAGGAGAAAGTTCACGTGATGCACTACGATCCGCGGCGGCCCCACCACGAGCGTTACGTCAAGAATCCTCCGCCCGTTGTTCCCAGGCTTCATGAGCGGGTGGTGGGCGACGCCCTGAAACTCTGCCGCGCCCTCGGCTACGATTTGAATACCGTGGAGTTTGCGGTGGAAAGCGGAATTCCTTACGCCATCGACTTCCTGAATCCCGCCCCGGACGCTGATTTGCATTCGGTGGGCTCTGATAATTTCGAGTGGATTGTGCAGGCCGTGGCGGAGCTTGCGGTCAGGAAGGCACGTGGCAATGAGCAGCCGTTCCGCGAATACCGCTGGGCTTCTTTCCTGCGCGGTTCAACCGGCGAGGCGGGCGCTGCCCCGTAAATGAGCAGCCGGCATCCTTCCGGCTTGCTGTAGCGGCGCTCTATGAGCGCCGAAAACCGTTGACGATTCTGAGTCGGCGCTCATAGAGCGCCGACTCAGCAGCCAAACTGCGCCACTACCAGGCGGTTCACTCAATTGCCCACCGCCGTGCGATAATTAAACTGTAATGATTTTTTGATCATCATTTGACCTTCGCTGGGTCAGAATGACCAGCCCCGGTCAAGACCAGGCTCGGCTTCCGTTTGGTCCGGCGCCCGCCGGGTTCACCCGGCAGCGCGCCATTTCCTTCAGGAGGTTTCACCATGGCATTAAAAGCCGGAGACACAGCACCCGACTTTAAGTTAAAAGCGGCGATTGGCAATCAACAGGGCGAATTTCAACTCTCAAATCACAAGGGCAAGACTGTGGTACTGCTCTTCTACGCCCTCGACTTCACCCCGGTGTGCCAGAACGAGCTGCCCGCATTCCAGCAGCACGTTTCGGACTTCGCGGCGGCGAACGCCGAGCTGGTGGGCATCAACACGGACACGGTTTTTTCGCACATCGCGTTTCAGAAAGAGGTGGGAGGCATCACCTATCCCATTGTTGCCGACCGCTGGCCCTATGCCGAAGTTGCGAAGTCTTACGGCATCTTCCCTCCCACCACGCACCCCGTTGCGTTCGCCAATGAACGGGCCATTTTTGTGGTCGACAAAGAGGGCAAGATCGCCTGGTCAAAAGTCTACGAGCTTGGCCAGCTTCCGGATGTGAGGGAAGTGCTGGAGGTGGCAATGAAGCTGGCCGCCGGTTCGGCCGCCGCCGCGTCCTAGTGTCCTGTCCCACTTAATTGTTTACAGGCGCTCAGTGCTCGGGTGGGTGATGTCTACTCTTTGCTCGCCGCTTACGAGAGAAGGCGGTAGCTGCCGCTACCGCAGTCCACGGCGGGCTTCGCCCGCAAGTTCACGGCCGCGCCACAGGCGCCTTGGAGTGCGGCTGCGAAGCTGCCGCCTTACCTTACATTGTCAAGAATTAGGTGTGACAGGACACTAGATTGCAAGACGTTAGTTGGCGTAAAGTATTGCTTGACATCGGCAGGCTGGGCGGCGTGGCGCTGATTACGGACTAACGGCCCGTTCAGAAATAACTGTTCCATCTTCGAACCGGCACCCCTCACCCGCCGCCCTATTCCTTTTGTCGTAAAGGTAAACTCTCCATGGACCTGAAAGAATTCTGGCTGAAACAAAACGAGGCCGCTTACCAGAGCGACCTCAAGGTCTTCAGCATGATCCTGGAAGAACACATTCACTGGCGCCCGGCCGAAGGCATGTTGACGCTCGGCCAACTGGTCCGCCACGTCGGCATGTCCGAAGAAGGGGTCCGGCAAGTGGCGCTTCTCGGCGATTGGTCTTACTACGAGAAACGCGTCCCTTTAGGATTATCGGGGATTTTGGGTGAAATCACTTCAATTCAGCAAGAACTGCGGTATCTGGAGCGGGTCCACCAGGACACTTTACGCAAAGTTGCAGAATTTCCCATTCAACACTGGGATGAGGAACGCGTGAACGATGCTTTTCATATCCGCAGAAGAGTCTCGGTGATGCTCTACGGCATCAACGAGCATCACGCCCATCACCGGGCCCAAGCCGGAACCTATCTCCACATCCTGACCGGCAAGCGCGCCAGCCATTATGCGCTGTGAGGATATTGGAGCGTGCTGCACCGGGCGGTCATTTGCCGGCAGGCTGGGTTCCTTGTGGCTGAAAGCTGACCGCTGACGGCTTCACCCCGTTCATTTTGCCCGGTGCGATTGCGTCACGGGGCGGATGTAATCCCGGTAATTCTCGATCGTCAGGTGAATCCCCTTCGGCTCCTCGTCGACGGTTCGCCCAATGATCGCCAGCGTGCGGCGGACGGCTTCCCGCTTATCCTTCACCAGGGGATCTTTCTCCAGTGTGGTGTTCAGGTCGAAGGTTCGAGCCGCGTGGTACATAATGCGGAAAAGCTCGAACTCTTCATCCAGTGATTGCGGCGCGCCAGTGTCTGCCGCGAAAAGTGAATAGAGGGGACGGTCCGCCGTGGCCTGCTTTTCCAAGGTTTCGATAAAGGTGCGCTCCGCTTTGTCATCCACCGCACGGTAGGCGTTGTAAGCCGTTTCCCGTTTCTTGTCAGGCGTTTCGCCGATCAGGAGCCTCTCCATGAAGGCTTCGAGCTCAACATGGTTCAGAACCGTGGGGTCGCCGGCGTCGCGCTTCAGAAGCATGACGGCCGCCAGGCATAGGGGTTCGAGCGGATTCACATAGACGCGATTGCGCGGCAACACCTTGCCGATATCGAGCATGGATCGGGCGTTATCAAAGGCGATGAGCCGCCCGCAAAGTTGTTGAAGATCGGCGTCCGGCTTCGACGCCAGAGCGCGGATACCCTCGCGGCGCTCCACGTCGCGAATTTCCTGAATCATGTCTCGAACCGTGGGGGCGCGCTGGTTGAGGAACGATTGCGAAACATTGGGAACGTTTTCCTCCCTGGAGCCCAGAATCTCAAACGCGGAGATCGGGAAGTTTTCCGCCAGGTTCGTCCGCAAGTAGAAAACCTTTTCGGAGGTGTAAGCATAGGCCGCAAGCGGCTGGGAAAGGTCCAGGTCAGCGAGGCGCAGGATCTGCTGGCGGTTATTGAGGAAGCGCCCGCCGAGCCGCGCTTCGGCGTCATGCCCATGTTGCTCAATCCAACGGTAAACCTTGTACCCTTGCGCTGACGAGCCGTCCGTTCCTTCCGCCTTCAGGATGGATACTCGTTCGCCGGAGCGCGTGGCATAAGCGTAGCGCACGTAGACCCAATCATCGGAATGAAAACGGGTGCTGGGGTAGCTCATAAGGCCGTAGGAACTGGTGGACTTGCCGGTGCCGGTAGGGGCGATGTAGAGGACACCCTTGCCGCTCTTTTCCACGCAGGCTCCGTGGATGGAGTGGATGCCGAATTCTCCGGCCAGGATCCTGCCCACGGCGCCCAGGACCCAGCTCTTCAACTGGCCGTAGTAGGAAGTATTGAAGAAGATGATGGTGTGGGTGGACTGGCTGTAATAGGCCGCTTCCTGCTCGTTTTTGACGCCGGTAAAAGCGTAGACGTTGACCTGGGGTTGGGTGGGCGGAGCCTGCTCCGTCAAGCGTTGCCATTCCTCCGGGCTGTACCAGTTAACGGTCCAAAAATCGTGCAGGTGGGCGCTATTGGTAATGGCTCTGACGCGGATGCCGTGGATGATAACGTCATGGGTTCGCACTTCCGTGCGGCCGCCGGGCGCTTTCATTTGCCCATGGACGCTCTCCAGAAGCTTATCGAGAAGCCCTGGTGCGGCATCAACTGTCTTGTTATGGACCGCCGTGCGCCCCTTGGTCCGGGTAATGGTATTCGACACACCAATCGCCTGCCCGGGCCATTCGTACATTTCCGGGGAAGGCGGCGGCGGAAAATCGTACCAGGCGTCTTGATTCATGGGTGTACCTCGCTTGCTTATTCTCGTGGTTGAACGGCATGATGGTAGCTTATGGACCGGGCAAAAACAACGCGGCCTTTTGCTGACAATCTGGTCCACTGTAAGAACGATAACTTATTGGCAATCTGGCGGAGGGATTGATGACTGGAAAACTGAGATGGGCTGTCATCTGGCTGGCCATGGGCGCAAGCTCTGTCTTCGGCCAAGTGCAAAATCCAACGCAACCGAATAAGCTGCTCACTGCAAAACTGATTTACGTGGCTCCGATGCCGAACGGTTTGGACCGTTGGGTGACGGAAGACTTGCACGCATGGGACCGCTACCGTGTCTCAACGGACCCCGAAGGCGTGGACTTGGAGATGAAATCCAATTCCCGGCAGGACGACACGCACTTTGTTTGGCGGAACGGCCTTCCCAAGAAACAAGCGCCCAACAAGAAGCAGCCACAATTGCTAGCGGTAACGGTGGTGGATTGGGTGACCAAAGCATGGTTGTGGCGCGCCGAAATCCTCGATAAAAAGCAGAAAAAGGATGACCCGCCGCCGCCGCTCGGACCCCACACTAAAATCTACGCCCACGGCATGTCGCCCGATCAAATTGCCGCAACCATCACCCGGACCTTCCGTCAATATGTTCAGCAGCTCCAGCAGAATGGTGGGCAACATCCCTAGCTTCCATGCTGTCTTCTTAAGGTCCGTTCGAGAATGATGCAGACGGTTGAAACAGAGCCCCTCACCCACCGCTGCGCGGTTCCCCCTCTCCCCGCCTGCGGGGAGAAGGCCTCGGAGCGATGGCTACCCGAAACGGTAAGACCGTCACGTTCCCCTTCTCCCCGCAGGCGGGGAGAGGGCCGGGGTGAGGGGCCGGGTGACGCCTCTGACATCAAGATTACGGGACTCGCCTTAACGGAACCGTATTGTCCTTCGCCCGAATTATTCACCAGCTTCCGAAATAATCGGGGTTAGAGTTCTATAGGTTTCGAATACGGAGAATTATGAAGATTGCCATCACCGGTGCGCAGGGGCTCTTTGGCCATGGTCTGGTGCAAGTGTGCCAACTCCGTCATACCGTCTTTCCGCTGACGCGGCGTGATATGGATATCACGGATTCGGAGCAGGTCGATGCGGTGATCGCTCGTCTCAATCCTGACGTCATCATCCATCCAGCAGCCATTCCCGACTTGGACGTTTGCGAAGCTGAACCCGCCCGGGCTTTCCAGGTGAATTTCCACGGTACGCGCAACATTGTCCAGGCGGCAAAACTCACGGGCGCCGGTGTGGCCTATATTTCGAGCGACGCTGTCTTCGACGGCAAGAAAACCACTCCCTACCGGGAAACCGATGCCACCGTTCCTCCCACTGTTTACGGACGCACCAAATTACGCGGTGAAGAGGCCGCTCGAATCCTCGACCGATGGTGGATTTTCCGTCTCTGCGTACTCTTCGGGCCCGGAAAGCCAAACTTCATCGACAAAGGACTTCGGAAAATCCGGGGGAGTGAGGACTACGTGGTGGCTTCGGACCAGATGGCCAATGCTGCTTCCACGTTGGATGCCGCCGCGAAAATTCTGGAGGTGATCGAGGCTGGCAGAACCGGCCTCTATCACCTCTCGAACGCTGGCGCATGCAGCCGACTCGAGTTAGCTCGCCGGGCGGCGGAGATTGCGGGACTGGATCCTGCAAAAGTGGTGGGAAAGCCTTCCGCAAAAATGGGAAGGCGGGCCGCGAGATTGAAATATTCCGTCATAGACATGGAGGGCATCAAGGCTGCTGGAATTAAGCTTCCCCGCCCCTGGCAGGAGGCACTCTCCGATTATGTGCGCACCGTGAACCTGAAAGAGTAGGAGAATAGTCTTCAGTCATGGCGGAGATGGCATCCGCGCTTGACGCCGCTCGTTGGGGATGAATCCGCTCCTTCAAATGCATTTCAAGGTGAAAGGAGACGGTGCTTTCAGGGAAGGCCGGAACGGTCCACTCGCCGGGCCGCTCACTGAATGGCTTTGGGCGATTGGAGCTGGCCAAACAGGGTGCCCAGGCGGCCCCAAAGGTCCTGAACAAGGCGGGCTTGAGGGATCGAGGGAACGCTGTTCCTGGTGAGCATTTCCAGGACTTTGGGATCGGAGACTTCACCGGTGATCACCAACACGCGTCCCATCAGGTTTGGCCGGATTTCGATAATCTTCGAGAGGATTTGATCGGCGGGAGGGTTAGCACAGCGGATATCCAGTAGCACGGCATCAAAGCATTCGCGGCTGATCATCGCCAAAGCCTGTTGGCCACTGCAAGCAACATCACCCTCACATTTCAAAGCGGACAGAAGGACGTAAAGGGTGTTCCGTATTGCAGGTTCATCTTCAATAACCAACACCTTCCTGGACATGACAGTCGCCACCTTAGTCAGGACTATGAATTCTCCGTCCATTTCCGCAAGGGCAAATATTTCCAACTTTCATAGTGCACAAATCCCTTCAAACAGATGAAATCTAATCGAAATATTACTGTTTGTATAATATATTGTCAAGTATATTGTTAAGTTTTTAGTTCAAATGAGAAAATTATTTTTATGACATTAATAAGCGTTAGTCGCGATCAGGTGAGGTATCATGCCGGAAAGTTCGCCAAATTGATCGCCCGGCCGCCCCGGACGGATATTCCCCGCTGGGGAGGGGAGGGATTGGGTGGTAAGTATTTCTCGGCGCGGCAGTTGGCAAGTTGTTGAGCGCCGCGAGCGTCTGGCTACATTTTCATGTTGGGGAGATGGACTCCGAGCGCCGCCAGAATCGCCTCCTGCCGCGCATCGGGCCGGGGCAGACGGGTCACCGTGGTTTTCTCATCCACCCGGTAGTGGAGCAGACACAACCGGCCAAGCGCCGTCAGCGCATCGGGCAGCGTGATGGCGTCGGGCCCCGTCTCGGTGGTGCCGAAGGCGGCCCGTAGCCGCCGTTCGATTTCGCGGCTCAGCTTCAGCGCCAGCAGACAACAGAAGACGTGCCCCCGCGTGCGGCTCTCTTTGCGCACCCACACCGGCCGCACTTCCAGCAAGCCGGTCTTCAGGGTACGAAAGTCACGCTCCACCTTCTCGAGCGCCATGGTGCTGTCATGCACCTGTTGGGCGCTCATCGCGGATGAGGCCACGTCGGTCGTCACCACGTAGCAGCCCGCCAACTCCAGGGCCAGGGTGATCGACAACCTCCACGACAGCACATAGCGGCTGAACCAGTCCATCACCGCCGCCAGGTAGACAAACCCTTGCCTCAGCCGGATGTAGGTGATATCCGTGCTCCACACCTGGTTCGGCCG
>Ga0307373_10004827_pt1 | contig 22444 bp, 20 predicted proteins | sample OX2MG_FD_202534 | JGI IMG/M metagenome (GOLD analysis project Ga0307373, IMG submission 202534) | Soil microbial communities from Risofladan, Vaasa, Finland - OX-2 | ecosystem: Environmental > Terrestrial > Soil > Coastal area > Acid sulfate soil | place: Finland: Risofladan, Vaasa | collected... | reverse complement strand
TCGTTCGACGCCGCCGGCTTCAAGTTGATCTCCGGGCAGGAGCTCTGGCTCTACGCGCTGCTGGGGATCGTCTGCGCGCTGGCGGCCGCCGGCTTCGTCAAGCTCATCTACGCGCTTGAGGACCGTTTCGAGGATTGGTCGCTGAACCCGATCCTCAAGACCACGCTGGGCTTCGGACTGGTCGGCGTCATCGGCATCTTCTATCCGCAGGTCTTCGGCGTCGGCTACGATCACATCCAGCAAGTGCTCTACGAGCACGTTCCGTGGCCGCACGCGTTGATGCTGGGGATCCTGAAGCCGTTGGCGACGGCCTTGACCCTGGGCTCGGGCGGCAGCGGCGGCATCTTCTCGCCGTCGCTCTACACCGGGGCGATGATCGGCAACGTCTTCGGCCACTTCGCCCACCAGCTCTTCCCCACGTGGACGGGCCCTGCCGCCGCGTACGGACTGGTGGCGATGGCCGGCGTCTTCGCGGGCGCGGCGGAGGCGCCGATCACGGCCATGACCATCGTCTTCGAGATGTCGAACGACTATACGATCGTATTGCCGCTGATGATCACCAGCGTCATCGCGACGGTCATGGGGAGATATCTCATCGGCAGCACGGTCTATGCGCTCAAGCTGGAGCGCCGCGGCATCGACTGGGAGCAGGTGAAGCACCCTAGCCCCTTCGCGCTCATGCGGATCTCCTCGATCGAGCGCAAGCCCACGATGGTGGCGCGCGCCGAGGAGTCGATCCACGGCGTGCTCGCCCGCACCGGCACCAGCGCCGAGCTGGTGATCCCCGTGATCCACGGCGACCGCTTTCTGGGCACGGTGACGACGCTGGAGCTGGCCGGCTATCTTGCACGCGGCGAGGAGGCGACGATGGGCAGCCTCGCGCGCCCGGCCGCCGAGACGCTGGATCATGCCGACACGCTGGAGAAGGCGATTGCGCTGATGTCCGACCCGAGCGTCTCGCTGCTTCCGGTCGTCGACTCCGAGAGCGGCGCGTTCGTGGGTGTCGTCACGCGGCGAGACGTGATCGCGGCCTATCAGACGGGAGGCACGCGCCACGCGGTCGCGGCCGTCGGTATTCCATGAGAGTCCTTTTGGTACTCGCCCTAGCGGCCGTCCTCGCCGCCGCTGCGCACCAACCCGCCTACGCCGCGGTGCCACTGATGCCGGTGCACGGAACGGTGCTGGCGCAGCCCTCGCCGCACGACGTGATCATGAGCAGCCGCGCCGTGACCGGCATGTTGAGCGCGCAGACGCGCGCGTACCGACTGGATGGCACGCTCGCCCTTCACTCGGGCGAGCAGATCGATGCCTACGTCGACCGCTCGACCAAGCCGTGGACCTTGCGCGACGTCGACCCTGAGGGCGTGTACGCGGTGGGACAGGGCTTCGCGAGCGTCAAGAGCTTCCTCGGGCCCGGCGATCGCGTCCCCGACGTGCTTCTGGTCGACCAGGATGGGCGGCAGACGCGGTTCTCCGACTTCGTGGGCAAGACGACGCTGGTCACCTTCGTCTACACGCGCTGCACGGATATCTGTCCGGTCGTCACCGGAAAGTTCGCGGCGCTGGCGCAACGACTCTCGCCGGAGCGCTTTCACCTCGTCGAGTTGACGATCGACCCGAACTATGACTCTCCAGCGGCCTTGGCGGCATACGCCAAGAAGTACGGGGCCCACGAAGCGCAGTGGTCCTTCCTTACCGGCACGCCGAACTCCGTCGGCAAGTTGCTCGCCCAGTTCGGCATCACCGCCATCCGCGCGAGCGACAGCACGGCCGCGGTCGTCGGCGACGCCGAGACCCAAGCGACGGATGCGCTGATCGACCACAACCAGCCGTTGATCGTCGTCGGCCCCGACGGCCGCATCGCCTCGGTGATCCAAAATGCCGCGATCTCGCCGAGCGACATCATCGCCGTCGCGCGCCACGACGCGGGATTGTCGTCCAATCCGTTCAAGCGTTTCGAGGTCGCCGCCATCTCGCTCGTCTACTCGTTGTGCGGGGGCTACTTCATCGGCGAGACCAATGCCGTCGCCGGCTTCTGGATTCTCGTGATCGGTCTCCCCATCACGTCGTACGCCGGATGGCGCATCTGGCGGGCGATGCACAGCGAGCACGCTTAGGTCCTGCACATCGATACCTCGCGCCAGCTTGTTTAGCAGGCCAACACGGCGGATACGACAAACGTAGCCGTGCCGAGTCTCCGGCCCGTGAGGTCCGGAGAGCGGGGGAACCACATGTGGGGTGCATCCGGCCACGCCGGTAGGAGAGGACTCCCTCCGAACCCGTCAGCTAACCCCGCAGGCTTCGAGTCCCGCTCCAAGGTCGACGCGCGTCGCCGCGGAGCGTTTGAAGAGGGTTAACATGCTGGCATCTCCGATCGAGTGCTCGGCGGAGCCGCGCTCTGTTGCGGGTCCCGTGCTCGTCATCTCGCTCCATGCCGATCCGACCACGTTGGTCGGCGCGCCGCAGAACGGCGGCGTCACCATCTACGTGCGCGAGCTCGCGCGCGCGCTTGCGCGCGAGGGCTGGCCCGTCGACGTCGTCACGCGGCGTGACGATCCGCGCAAGCGAGCGTTCGAGACGATGGACGGCGTCCGCATTCTGCGCATTCCGGCCGGCCCGGCTCAGCGGCTGCCGAACGACGCGATCGCCGAGCACCTCCCCGAAGCTCTGGAGTCGCTGCGCGAGATTGCGGCGGCCCGTCCCTACCAGGTCGTCTCGAGCCACTATTGGCTCTCGGGCTATCTGGGCGACATCCTGAGCGGCGAGCGCGGCGTGCCGCACGTGCATACGCTGCACTCGCTGGGCATCTCGCGACCAGGCCGCGATCCCGTCACGCGCCGCCGCGTGGAGATCGAGAGGCGGCTGCTCAAGCGCGCGCGCATCGTCACGTTGGGGCGCCGCGACTTCGGCATCTACGCGGAGAAGTACGGCGTCGTTCCGCCCCGGCTCGCGGCGATCCCGGCGGGCGTCGACGCCGGCCGGTTCGCTCCTGGAGAGGCGCGCGTGGCGCGCCGGGCCGTCGGCCTCGACGAGACCGGACCGTGGATCGGCTACGTCGGACGGCTCACCAGAGAGAAGGGGATCGACGACCTCATCCGCGCGTTCGCGCTGCTCCGCGAGCGGAGCGATCGCGTCGGCCTGTTCGTGGTTGGCGGTGCCCAGCGGAACTCGCGCGTCCCCGAGCTGCGCGCGCTCGCGGAAGGACTCGGAGTGGCGCCATGGGTACGATTCCTCGGACCTATCCCCAACAAGAAGGTCTCCGATGCGTATCGCGCGGCGGACATCGTCGCGGTCCCCAGTCATTACGAGGCGTTCGGCCTGGTGGCACTGGAGGCGCGCGCGTGCGGCATACCCGTGGTGGCCAGCGACGTCGGAGGCCTGCGGGAGCTCGTCGCCCCCGAGAGCGGCGGGTGCCGCGTGGCGCCCGGCGACGCGCGTGCCTGGGCGGACGCCCTGCGCGACGCCCTCGATCCGCGTGAGCTGGTGGCGCGCGCCAACGCCGCCGTGTGCGCCGATACGTCGGCCTACTCGTGGCCGGCGATCGCCAGGCGCATCATGGAGTTCGCCGCCGCCGAGAGCGTGGCGCTTGCGTAGACTCCTGGTCTGCGATCTCGACGGCACGTTGTTGGGAGAGCGTGCTTCGCTGAACCGGATCCTCGAGCTCCTGCGGCTGCCGGGGGCTCCGGTCCTGGCATTCGCCACAGGGCGCCAACAGCCGTCTGCGGATGGGGTGCTGCGTGAGTGGGGCGTCGTGAGCGGAGCGTACCTGCTGGCCGGCGTGGGAACTGAGGCCTACGCGCGCGAGCTTGAGGGCGCGTGGAGCAAGTTGGCGGGGTGGCCGCCGCCGCGCGAGCGCTGGGACGTCGCGCTGGTTCGGCGGGCTCTCGAGGGAGTGCCGCTTCTGGTGCGGCAACGCCTCTCGTCACAGCACAAGGTCTCGTACGTCGCGCCTCGAGAGACGCTTGACACGGTGCGCGCGCGTCTGCGGGAGGCTGGGTTGGCGGCGACCATCGTCCACAGCCACGGAGATCTCTTGGACGTGCTGCCCGATGGCGTCGACAAGGGGCACGCCGTCGCGTGGCTCGCGGCACGTCTGGGCGTGCCCTTGACGCAGACGATGACGTGCGGAGACACCGAGAACGACCGCGCCATGTTGGCGCTTCCCGGGCCGTCGGTCATCGTCGGCGGCGCGGAGCCGGAGCTGCTGAGCCGTCTACCGGAACTCCCGCGAACGTACGCCGCGCGCGAGCCGCACGCTGGCGGGATCCTCGAGGGGCTGCGCCACGCCGGCTGGCTTACGGGCGAGGCGTGGTCTCCATGAGCCCCGGCTACGCGCCGGGGGGCGTCGCGGCGCGCGAGGCCGCGATCATCCGGGCGTACCAGCGGCCGCTTTCCTTGACGATCCGGCGCTGAGTGGCATAGTCGACGTAGACCAGACCGAAGCGCTGACGGTAGCCTTCCGTCCACTCGAAATTGTCCAGCAGCGACCACGCGAAGTATCCCGCCACCGGGATGCCCGCGTCGATCGCGCGCCGCACCTGGTCCAAGTGACTCTGCAGGTACGCGATGCGCTCGGGGTCGCGTATCTCGCCGTTCTCCGAGACGGTGTCGGGGAACGCTGCGCCGTTCTCCGTCACGTAGATCTTCGCCGGCGCGCAGCGCTCCTGCACCCGTGCCAGCGTATCGTAGAGACCGTCGGGGTGGATCTCCCAGCCCATCGTCGTGCGCTTGGCGTGCGGCACCTCGACGTAGTCGCCGAACGGCGTCGCCCCGCTGAGGTTGAAGCGGATCGTGAACCGCGTGTAATAGTTGACCCCCAAGAAATCGATGGGCGCCTTGATGATGGCCATGTCGCCGTCGCGAATGCGCAGAGCGGCGTGGCTCTCGGGCACCAGCGAGTGCTCGTGATAGGTTCCGTGGAAGATCGGGTCGAGGAACCAGAGGTTCACGTTGACGTCGGCGGCTCGGGCGGCCTGAACGTCGAGCGGATCGTCCGAGGCGGAATCGATTGCGCTGAAGTTGAGCGTGATGCCGACCTCTGCGCGCGGAGTGTTTCGGCGGATCACGGGCACCGCGAGACCGTGGGCGAGCAGCAAGTGATGTGCGGCCTGCATGCCCAGTTGCAGGTCGCGATACCCCGGGGCGTGGCTTCCCCAACCGTAGCTGAGCCACGAGGAGACCCACGGCTCGTTCAGCGTGATCCAGGCCTCAACGCCGTCTCCCAGCGCGTGCGAGACCACGTCAGCATACTCGACAAAGGCGTCGGCGGTGTCGCGCCCGATCCAGCCACCCCAGCGGTCCTGGAGCACGTCGGGGAGATCCCAGTGGTAGAGCGTGACGTACGGGCGGATGCCCACCGTGACGAGCCGGTCGACGAGTCGGCGGTAGAAGTCCAGGCCCCGCTGATTGACGCGGCCCACGCCGTCGGGGATGACGCGCGGCCACGAGACCGAGAAGCGGTAGGCGTCCAAGCCCAACTGCGCCATCAGCCCGACGTCCTCGTCGAAGCGACGGTAATGATCGCAGGCCACGTCGCCTGCGTCTCCGTTGGCGATGTTGCCGGGCGTGGCGCAGAAGCGATCCCAGATCGACGGTCCGCGGCCGTCCGCGCGGACGGCTCCCTCGATTTGATAGGCCGACGTCGCGGCGCCCCAGACGAAGCGAGCCTGGCGGGCGGGGGTCATCGAACGCAATCCATCTCTAGTACGTCGCGCGTCCGCCGGAGACGTCGAAGACGGCGCCCGTGCTGAACGAGCACTCCTCGCTGGCCAGCCAGCAGACCAAGCTCGCCACCTCGTCGACGGTGCCGAAGCGCCCCATCGGGATCTTCGAGAGCATGTAGGCCACGTGCTCGCCCGTCATCTGGTCGAAGATCGGCGTGCGCACCGCCGCCGGGGTCACGCAGTTGACGGTGACGCCCGTGCCCGCCAGCTCCTTGCCCAGCGACTTGGTGAGGCCGATGACGCCTGCCTTCGAGGCGCTGTAGGCGGGGGCGTTGGGATTGCCCTCCTTGCCGGCGATGGAGGCGATGTTGACGATGCGGCCGTAGCCGCGGCTCAGCATCACGGGAACTATGGCCCGCGCGCAGTGGAAGACGCCGTTGAGGTTGACGTCGATGACGCTCCTCCACGCGTCGAGGGGATACTCCCAGGTCTTCGCGTTGGGACCGGTGACGCCGGCGCTGGCCACCAGCACATCAATCGCCCCCAGGCTTTGCGCCGCCTCGCGTGCGCGGCGCTCGACGTCGTCGGCCTTGGTGACGTCGAGCACCGCGGTGCGCACGGCGCTTCCCAGCCGCTCAGCGGCCCGTCGCAATGCCGTCTCGTCGTGATCCCAGAGCAGGACCTGGGCTCCCTCGGACGCGAGGCGCTCCGCCACCGTGAAGCCAATGCCCGATCCGCCGCCGGTGACGACGGCGCCTCGTCCTTCGAATCGTCGCATGCGGCCAGCTTCACCGCTCGCGCAGCGGCTCCCCTCGCTACGCCAAGGCTTGCTCGAACGGGAGACTCCGCACCCGCTTGCCCGTGGCGGCGAAGACGGCGTTGGCCACGGCGGGGGCGAGCGGTGGGGTTCCCAGCTCGCCGATGCCCGTTGGATCCTCTCGGCTCGGGACGATGTGCACCTCGATGGCCGGGGCCTCGCTCATCCGCAGGATCGCATAGTCGGAGAAGTTGTGCTCGGAGACCCGCCCGTTCTTCAGCGTGATCTGCTCCGCGAGGGCCGCCGAGAGGGCGTAGATGACGGCGCTCTCCACCTGAGCCGTGACGATCGCCGGGTTGATGACGATGCCGACGTCCACGGCCATGACCACGCGGCGCACCTTAGGCCGGCTCCCCGCCATGGTGACCTCGGCCACCAGCGCGCCGACGCTGCCGTTCCAGACGCTGAGCGCCAGGCCGCGATGGACGCCGGCTTGGGCGGGCCGCCCCCAACCCGCGCGCTCCGCCGCGAGGCGGAGCACCGCCGCGGCGCGCGGGGCACCGCCGAGCATGGCAAGGCGAAACGCGAGCGGGTCCGTGCGCGCGGCGTGCGCCAGCTCGTCGATGAAGGTCTCGGTGACGAAAGTGTTCCAATTCGCGCCGGGGGCGCGCCAGAATCCGACGGGAATGCCGTGGTCCTGCTCCACGTAGCCGGCGTAAAAGTTGGGGATCTCGTACAAGAGGTTCGCGGCTCCGTTGACCGCGGTGGGATCGGCGCGGTCTCCCACGCCTCCGGGAATGAAGGTCCGCATGATCGACGCCGAGACCACCGTGTGCGAGAGCGCGATCAACGTGCCGCGGTCATCCAGCACGCCGCGCACCACGTTGAGGCTCATCGGCCGGTAGAAGTCGTGCTGGATGTCGTCTTCGCGGCTCCACGTGACCTGCACGGGGGCGCGCATGGCCTTCGAGATCTCGACGGCGTCCTCGACGTAGTCCACGTTGTTCCGGCGTCCGAAGCCTCCGCCCAAGTAGGTGGTCCGCAACGTGCAGCGCTCGAGCGGCAGACCGGTCACGCGCGCCGCCGCCTGCTGGGCCCGGGTCTGCGACTGCGTCGGCGCCCAGACCTCGCAGCGGTCGCCCCGCACGTCGGCCGTCGCGTTCATCGGCTCCATCGCGGCGTGGGCGAGGAAGGGTCCACGATAGGTCGCCTCGATCACCGTGCCCGTGGCGTGCTCCACATCGCCCACGCGCTTGGCGACGCGTGCCGGTCCGCGAGCCAGACGCTCCGCCTCGGCGAAGAGGCCGGCGCTGTCCAGGTGCGCATTGGCGCCTTCGTCCCAGGTGATCTCGAGGGCGTCCTTGCCGCTGAGGGCGGCCCACGTGTTGCCGGCTACCACCGCGACGCCGGAGGAGATCCGCACGACGTCCTTGACGCCGGGTACGGCCTTGGCCTTGGCGGCGTCGAACGTCTTGAGCGATCCGCCGAAGACGGGGCAGCGCGCCACCGCCGCGTAGAGCATGCCCGGCAGGCGCACGTCGATGCCGAAGCGGGCCGTGCCGTCGACTTTGGCCGGGAGGTCGAGGCGCGTCTGCTGCTTGCCGATGAGCGTGAAGCGGTCGGGCGTCTTGAGGGGCACGTTTGCCGGCACCGGAAGCGTTGCCGCCGCGGATGCCAGGCTCCCGTACGTCGCGCTCCGGCCCGACGACGCATGGTACACCATGCCCGCGCGCGTGGTGCAGCTGCCTGGGTCGACGCTCCAGCGCTTGGCCGCCGCGGAGACCAGCATCGCGCGCGCGGTGGCGCCGGCGGTGCGCATCTGCATCCACGAGTGCTCGACGCTCGTGCTCCCGCCCGTGCTCATCTGACGCGAGAATGGATCGTTGTACTTGGCGGCGGCGACGGCGAACTCCACGCGAACGCGCTCGAAGGGCGCGTCCAGCTCGTCGGCGAGGATGGTGGGCAAGCCGGTTGCGATGCCCTGTCCCATCTCGGACTTGCCGAGGTAGACGGTGACGTCGCCGTCGGGATCGATGCGGACCCAGGCGTTGGGCTCGAAGGCCTGGGCGTCCGCAGCCCCGCACGCGGGGAGTTGGACGCCGAGCGTCAATCCGGCGCCCAGGGCCGACGTCAAGCGGATGAAGCGGGCGCGGGAGAGCTGAGCTGGCATGGCGCTACGCCTCCGCGGCGGCGCGGTGGATCGCCGCCCGGATGCGCAGATACGTTCCGCATCGGCACAGATTGGTCATCGCTTGATCGATCTCGGCGTCGCTGGGCTTCGGATTCTTCGCCAAGAGCGCCGCGGCCGTCATGAGCTGTCCCGGCTGGCAGTAGCCGCACTGCGGCACCTGCTCCGCGATCCACGCGCGCTGCAGCGCCTGGCCGCCGTCGCGCGAGAGACCTTCGATGGTGGTGATCTCGCGGCCAACGGCCTGCGAGACGGAGAGCGTGCACGAGCGAACGGCGGCGCCGTCGAGATGCACGGCGCACGTGCCGCAGATGCCGGCCCCGCAGCCGAACTTGGTGCCGGTCAGGCCGACGACGTCGCGCAGGACCCACAGCAGGGGCATCTGCCCGGGGACGTCGACGTCGTGCCGCTGCCGGTTGATCGAGAGCGTGTACATACGGGCCCTCCGCACAGCCTGGCGTTCTTGTACCCGGAACCGAGGCGCTGAGCCGGCGAGAGAGACGCCGTGCATGCCCGGTAGGGAAGCGGCTCGTTGCACGGGCGCGCGCTGAGAATTCCGTGAGAACCGCCGGTGCCGCGAGGATTCTCAGGCACTTCCATGGCCGCGCGAGTATGATGGAGGCATGGTCAACACATTTCGCGCCGCTCGCGCCGCGCTCGCGGCGGCGAGCCTCGCCTTCATCGCCTCGCCGCTCGCGGCTTCGGCTCAAGAGCCGCCGTCGTACGCGCAGCCCGGCGTTCCTAGCTATGCCAGCCAAGACGAGCAGATCCACGGTCGGATCATCTCCTTCGACGGGGGCTACCATCTGCAGGTCCGCGACGACCGCGGGTACGTCGACAACGTGGAGCTGCACCAGGGGACCGTCATCAATCCCACGGGGCTGACGCTCGCACCCGGCATGGTCGTCTCGATCAACGGCTACAACGCGGGGCCGTATTTCGCGGCCAACGAGATCGACACGCCATACGTCTTCTACGGCGCGGTGCCGTACTACGTCGGCCACCCGTGGTACTACTACGGGTCGAGCGTCTCGCTGAGCTTCTTCTTCGGGAACACGGGCTGGTGGCACGGTGCCTACTACGCGCACCCGATCCGCGTGTACCGCGGGGTGCGGGTCTATGAGCGGCCTGTCGGCGTCTACCGCGGGGGCGAGTGGCACGGGCGCGACTACGTGGCCCCACGCGAGCGCGGCGGCTACTACCCGGGACGAGATCGGCGCCGCCCGGACGACAGACACGACCGCCGCCACCACTGAGGTCCGTGGCATCCCGTCTAGGTCGCGCGCGCTCGTCGCCCGTCAGATCGCGGGTGCCGGCGCGGGCGCTCTGCACTCGGCGAAGAGCTGCGCGAGTACCTGGCCGCACGGCATCAGGTGCTTCCAGAGCGGCTCATCGCCGAGATGTTCGGCGCGCTGGGTGAGCGGGAGCGATGATCGCAAAGAGGGAACGCCGCTTCCGCCCTCTTGGCCTCCGCGGCGTTCCGCCCGCAGCGCCAGCCGAAAGGGAACGACTGGCGACAGAGGGACGCGCTGGGGCTGGCATCCCTCTCCGTGCTGAGGAGTCGACTCAACCGGCCGTCGAGCCGTCCCCCTCAATGCGCTGCTTGATGCGCTCGTAGAGCTGATCCACGTTATGGCGAAAGGTCAGCGCCATGTGCTCCACGGGCGTGCCTCGGGCGGCGACGCAGATCTCCTCTGCGAGCGCCGCGAAGACACCGGTCACGATCCGATCGTCGGGCATCCGGAGATTGTTGCGATGCACGTTCCGTGCGTGCGCGATCTCCTCTTCGATCTGGCGATAGGTCATGCGCATGGGGAAGCACCTCCTATGCTTGCGCTGGCTTCGGGTCGCCGCTGGTCGGGTTAGCCGGGCCGTCGCCGTGCGCCGTATCGAGAGGGCCCACGAGGCCATCGAGGACCATGTCGACGGCTCGCTCAGCGAAATGGCGCAACATCTCGGTATGCCAGAGGTGGCCGACGATGGCTTCGCACTCGGCGCACCAGAGCACGTAGATGTCATAGCTCAGGCCCTCGACGGGAAGCATCCGGCCCTTGAGCTTCGCTGGCTGGCCACACTGGGGGCAACGCGGTCCGTCACTCATCTACACCCTCTAAGGTAAAGACTCGGCAAGTGGCCAAGCGACCGGAACCCATTTCGGTAAAGGTATGGTAAAGCTGATGCTTGGAGCGTTATGGGCACTGGAAGCGAGGCGCGACGGGCCGATAATCGGACGCTCTGGTATTCGGGCTCGTCGGGGGATGAGGCCTAGCGACGCCTCCGCCCCGGCAGCCAGGGCTCCGTTCGGCTGCCGCCATGCCAAGCGCATTGATGGCGGCGTCGAACGCACGGCGGATCCCGCGCTCGCGTCGCCGACCTGCTCGAGGCCGATCGCGCGACCCTGCGCGAGGTGCTGCACGCGATCATCGCCGAGGTGCGGTGCGATTTCGTCGGCGGACAGCTGCAGCTCGTGGTTCGTCTGCCATCGCCGGAGATGAAGAGAGGCACGACTGGTAAGGTCGTGCCTCTAGGTGGTTGCGGGGGCAGGATTTGAACCTGCGACCTTCGGGTTATGAGCCCGACGAGCTACCGGACTGCTCCACCCCGCGGCGGAACGTACCGTATTGTACCCGACTTACGCCGGAGGGTCAACCCTCCGGGCACACGCGCTCGTGCGCGCGTTCAGAAGTGCACGCCGAGCGCGAAGTACGGGTAGGTCAAGACGGTGCGCGTGTCAGGGAGCGCGCAATGGCCTTGCGCGTCGCACAGTTGCCCCGCCGGCGATGCGAAGAGCGCCATTACGCCGGCCTCCAATTGGCCGACGCTCCCAAGAGGCAAGCGGATGCCGAGCTCGGCGGTCGGGCCATTGGCGTCGCTCGACCCGCTGCCCGCGGTGCCGAACCCCGCGAAGTTGATCGTGTGGTAGTCGCTGTGCTCCCAAGCGTAACCGGCACCCGCGTACAAGTCGAAGCGGCCGCGATACGTGCGCGAGAACGTCAGGCCCACCTGGAAGAAGTGGAAGCTCGTGTCGACCAGCGTGCTCGGGCGCGCCGGAACCGCCAGGCTGAAGCTGTCGGTCAGCGACGCCGCTCCGCGCACCTCGGCTCGCACGTCGTACCCGCCGAGGCCGGGAAGGTCGGCTTCCGCTTGGAGGCCGCTCGCCCAGGGTTGGAGGTCGGTGACCGGAGGGATCGCGAGGATCGAGATGGTGGCCGCGGAGGCGGGCAGGGTCCACCCAAACAGGCACAGCGTGAGCGCCAGGGCCGCGGCTAACGGAAAGGCGGGCGCACGAGAACGCATCTCCGTGCCTACCTACGCCCGCAGGCGGTCGGGTGCCTGCAACGAAGCCCGCATCGCCATGCCCGAAAGCCTACTCACGCTTCCCAAAGTCGAGCTGCACGTCCACCTCGAGGGTACCATCTCGCCTGAGCTGTTGATCGCGCTGGCCCATCGCCACGGCGTCGACCTGGGGGCGCGCCGGGGGCTCCCGCCGGAGGAGCTCTACCGCTTCGCGGACTTCCAAGAGTTCCTCCGCCTCTTCGCCGACGTCTGTGCCGCCCTGAGGGAGCCGCAGGACTACGGCGTCCTGGCCGCGGGCTACGCCCGCACGGCGGCCGCCGAGGGTGTCCGCTACGCCGAGGTCTTCATCTCGCCCAGCGTCTGGACGTATTTCCACCGCGACCTCGACGTGCGCGCCGGGGTTGAGGAGATCCGCGCGGCGTTCGACCAGGAGGAGCGCCGCAGCGGCCTGGTGGTGCGCATGATCGCCGATCTGACCCGGAACTTCGGCCCGGAGCGCGGCGCGCAGACCCTGGCGTTGGCGGACTCGCTGCGGGACCTCGGGGTCGTGGGGATCGGCCTCGGCGGCGACGAGCGGCGTTTTCCCGCCCGGGACTTCACGGCCGTCTTCCTGCGCGCCAAGGAGCTGGGGCTGCATACCGTGGCCCACGCCGGGGAGGCCGAGGCCGCCTGGAGCGTCCGCGATGCGGTGGAGCTGCTCGGAGCCGAGCGCATCGGCCACGGCGTGAGCGCGGTCGAGGATCCCTCAGTCGTGGCGCTGCTGCTGGAGCGTGGGGTCGCGGTGGAGGTCTGCCCCACCTCCAACGAGCGCACCGGCGCTTGGCGCCCGAAGACGCCGCACCCGCTCGTCGCGCTCGACCGTGCCGGCGTCCCCGTAGTGATCGACTCCGACGATCCCGCGCTCTTCGGGACCACGCTCATCAACGAGTACGCGCGCGTCGCCGAGATGACCAGCCCGGAGGCCGTGCGCCGTTTCGCGCGCAACGCCGTCGCTCGGAGCTTCGCGGACGAACCGCTCAAGCGCACCCTGCTGGCGTCGATCGACGCGCACGCGGGGGAGAGCACGGACACGGCGAAGGGATAAGACATGCCGTCGGGTCACTCGCACTTCGCGGAGAGCGTCGAAGAGTATTTGGAGGCGATCTACCGTCTGGAGCGCGAGGGCCCGGGCGTTACCACCTCCGGGCTCGCCAGCGAGCTAGGGGTCTCGCCGGCCAGCGTGAGCGGCTTCCTAAAGAAGCTGGCCGGAGAGGGCTTCCTCGAGCACGAGCCCCGCGGCACCGCCACGCTCACCCAGAAGGGCGCGGAGGTCGGGGCGCGCACCCTTCGGCGCCACCGTCTTGCCGAGCGCCTTCTCACCGACGTCCTCGGCATGGCGTGGGACGAGGTGCACGAGGAGGCCTGCCGCCTGGAGCACGCCATCTCCGGGCGCGTCGAGCGGCGATTGATGGAGTTCTTGGGAAACCCGAAGACCTGTCCCCACGGTCATCCGATTCCCGCCGAAGACGGCAGCGAAGCCACGCTCGACGTCGCGCCGCTGGCGCAGGCGGAGCCCGGCGACGGGGTGAGGATAGCCGGCGTGACGGACGAAGTCCCCGAGATGCTGCGCTACCTGCGCGAGATCGGCTTGCTGCCCGGCGTAAGCGTTCACGTGGTGGAGAAGGCCCCTCTCGGCGGCCCGGTGACCATCGCCGTCGACGGCCGCCAGCACGCCATCAGCCTCGAGCTCGCTCGGACCATTCTGGTGGAGGTGCCGCCCTGCGCCTGACACCCGTCACCGCCGTGCTGGTGGGGATCAACGTCGTGGTCTTCCTCGCGGAGATGGTCACCGGCGGTCTCAACGGCCCGGTGGTCCAGCTCGGCATCGAGTACGGCCCCGCCATCGCGCACGGCGAGTGGTGGCGCATCGTGACCGCGGCCTTCCTCCACGGCGGCCTCTTGCACATCCTCTTGAACATGATCGCGCTGGTGCAGGTCGGCGCGATCGTGGAGCTCACGTTCGGCGCCGCGCGGATGCTGGTGATCTACTGGGTCTCGCTGCTGGTCGCGGGCTTCTCGGTACTGGCTTTCAACTACGCCATCCCGACGTTGGGCGCCAGCGGCGCGATCTTCGGGCTCTTCGGAGGCCTGGTGGCGCTGGGTCTGCGCCGTGGCCCGGCCGGGCAGATGCTGGTCAAGCAGACCGTGGGCATCATCGTCCTCAACCTGGTCTACGGCTTCGCGGTGGCCGGCATCTCCAATGCCGCCCACTTGGGAGGGTTGGTCGCCGGTTTCCTCGTTGGCCTGCCGCTGGTGCCGGCGGCGCCGGAGCGGCGCGCCTATGCGATCGGCTCGCACGAGACGCGCGCCTACCCCGGTCCAACGATCGACCAGCCCGCGGAGCCCGGCGAGGACGGGCCCCACCGCTAGTCGAACGCGCGTTCGAATGCATCTCGACGAGGTCTTCGCTCCGGGTGGCCCGGTGGCCGGCGCGCTCGACGGCTTCGTGCCGCGCGATGGGCAGCTCCAGATGGCGCAGCTCATCGAGCGCGGCCTGCTGGAGGGGCTCCATTCCGTCGTGGAGGCGGGAACCGGCATCGGCAAGTCGTTGGCGTATCTGGTCCCGGCCTTGCGCTCCGGGAAGAAGGTGGTCGTCTCCACCGGCACGATCGCCCTCCAGGAACAGCTGATCCAAAAGGACATCCCGGTGGTTCAGCGCGCGCTGGGCACGGATCTGCGCGTGGTGCTCCTCAAGGGGCGCAACAACTACCTCTGCCGAGACAAGCTCGAACGCCTCCGCCGCGAGACGTTCATCGCCTCGTCGGGGGCGATGGAGCGAATCTGGGACTGGGCGGATCGCACGCTCAGCGGCGACCGGTCCGAGCTCTCGGTCACGCCGGGACCCGGCGAATGGGAGCAGGTGGATGCCGACGCCGACGACTGCTTGGGCGAATTGTGCGGGCGTTACGACGACTGCTTCTACTTTCAAGCCCGCGAGCGCGCGCGCCACGCCGACGTCGTGGTGGTCAACCACGCGCTCTTCTTTCTCGACTTGGCCATGGGCGGCGCGCTCCTCCCTCCGTACGATCTGGCAATTCTCGACGAGGCGCATCAGTGCGAGGCTTGGGCCACCGCGGCGCTCACCTCCACGGTCTCGCAGCGCACCGTCGGGCGAATGCTCCGGCGTCTGAACCGGTACTACGCCTTCGATGCCGGCATCGAAGCCGAGCTCGGCGAGGGGATGCATCGCCTCACCGGCCAGTTGGGCGCCGTTGAGCGCGACCGCTATCCTCTGGCCGCAAACGCCTCCGCGCGCGAGATGCTGCTGGAGCTCGCCCCGGCGTTCGAGCGCGCGGCGCAGTGGCTCGAGGCATCCTGGCAGAGCGCGTACCGCGGCGCCTTCGACGAGGCCACGGCCGAGCGGCGCCGCGAGCTCTGTCTGCGCGGCATCGCGGCCCACCAGAGCGCGCTCGAGCAGCTGCGCGCCGCCGACGACGAGACGATCGCTTGGGTCGAGCGAGGCGATGCGACGGAGCGCCATCGCGTCTGCGCCGCGCCGTTCGAAGTGGCGCGGTTTCTGCGGCAAGCGCTCTTCGAGCGCTGCGAGCACGTCGTGCTGACGTCTGCCACGCTCGCGGCGGACGGCTCGTTTGACTACTTGAGACGAACGCTGGGATTCGAGCGCGCGCAGGAGGCCGTTGCGCCCTCGCCGTTCGATTACGAGCGCCAGGCGCGGCTCTTCGTGGCGCCGCCCTCGTGCAACCCCAAGTCGCGCGACTTCCCGCGCCGCGCCGCGGCCCTAGTCGAGGAGGCGCTCGATCGCTCAGGCGGACGCGCGTTCGTGCTCTTCACGTCCTACGCGCGCTTGCACGAGGTTCATCGTCTGCTTGGGCCGCGCTTGGCGTTTCCGGCGCGCGTCCAAGGCGAAATGCCACGCTCGCAGTTGCTCTCGTGGTTCCGCGCCACTCCCGGGGCCGTGCTCTTCGCCACGGGAACGTTCTGGGAAGGCGTCGACGTCGTGGGCGAGCAGCTCTCGTGCGTCATCATCGATCGGCTGCCCTTTCCTTCGCCGGGGGATCCGCTGGTGGCCGCGCGGATGCGCGCCATCGAATCGGCCGGCGGCTCGTCGTTCGACGAGTACATGATTCCGGCGGCGATCACGCGTCTGAAGCAGGGATTCGGGCGCCTGATCCGCAGCGTCCACGACCGGGGGGCCGTGGTGCTCCTCGACGGCCGGCTGAGCGGAGAGCGCTACGGGGAGACGATCCTGCGGGCGCTTCCGCCCGCGCGGCGGATCGAGCACCTGGCGGAGCTCAGCGGCTTCTTCGCACAGACGTGAGGTAACTTGCATCACGGCGCGGGGCGCCGCGGCGTGATAACCTTGTCGTAACATGGACCGCGTTCGATTCATCCCGCTCAAGGGCGAGCATCCCGACGCCCGCTGTTGGAACTGCTCGACCGTCGTCAGCGGAAAGCCCGACGCCCGATATCTCTATCGCCTCGAGGATCACGCGGTGACGGAGTCCTGGTACCACTGCGGCTGCGGGGCCTATGTGAACGTGCGGCGCGAGGGCGTGTTGCACGTCGAGCGCGCCGCACAGTCGTCGTAGACGGGCCGGGCGCCCGCCGGGACCAGGTCAGGCGATGCTGTTGTGGACCGCCTTGTACGACGCGTACCACGCCAGGAGCGCGGTGACGATCCCGAGATACCCGCCAACTTGGGTCAAGCCGGCCTGGTGCAGGGCCGCGCCCAGCCAGAGCAGCACGAAGGTGACCAACAACACCACGAAGACCCACATCACGGGCGGGTTGTTGATGCGGAACGACTCGAGCGTCATGTACGCGGTGAAGATGGTCCAGGCGCCAAGCAGCCACGCCAGGTCGGCTCCCACGTTGCCGGACTTCGGAGCCCAGAACCAGACGTAGAACGCGGTGCCCAGCCAGAAGGCGCCGTACGAGCCGAAAGCCGTGGCGCCAAAGGTATTGCCCGTGGCGAATTCCCACATGCCTGCAAACAGTTGAGCTAAGCCGCCGTAGAAGAGCGCGAAGCCCATCCAGACGTCGGAGCCCGGGAGCAGTCCGGCATTCGCTGCCGAGAGCAGGAACGTGGTCAAGGCGAATCCCGCCAGGCCAAGGCCGGCGGGGTTGCCCAGTTTCGGGGCGGGAGAGGAGCTTCCCATGCGGTACACCTCCAAACGAGCGTTGCGTTGACAGTGACGAACGACGAACCACGAGGCTGGAGTACCGGATACCGAAAGAAAGAGTTCGAGGCCGCTTGCCTTCCACCCCCTGCCCGGGAGGCCTGGTCCCCTCCGGCGAGGGAGGTCCCACATGGTATCCGAATAAGCAAGGTTCACAACACCCGCGCCGGGCGTCAGCTCATGCCAGCGTGCGCACCGGGCGCTTTGAGATCGCGCGACGTCAATCGGAGGCTCATATGCTCGAACACCAGCAGCAAGCCATCGAGGCGCTCTTTGCGGAAAATCGGACCTTTCCGCCGTCCGAGGAGTTCAAGAAGCACGCGCAATGGAGTGATCCAAAGATCTACGACGCTGCGGCGAAGGATCCGGACGCTTTCTGGGCCTCGCAGGCCGAGCGGCTCGAGTGGTTCAAGAAATGGGATACCGTCCTGCAATGGGACGAGAAGACGAAAGTCGCCCGTTGGTTCGACGGCGGTAAGCTGAACGTCAGCTATAACTGCCTCGACCGTCACGTGAAGGCCGGCCACGGCAAGCAGGTCGCCTACTATTGGGAAGGCGAGCCCGGCGACAGCCGCACCCTCACCTACCAGGACATGCTCGACGAGACCTCGCGCCTGGCCAACGCCCTGAAGGAGCTGGGCGTTCGCAAAGGCGACCGCGTCGCGATCTACATGGGCATGGTGGCTGAGCTGCCCGTCGCCCTGCTGGCGTGCGCGCGCATCGGCGCCGTCCATTCGGTGGTCTTCGGCGGATTCTCCGCCGACAGTCTGCGCGACCGCATCATCGACGGCGCGTGCAAGGCGCTCATCACGCAGGATCAAGGGTGGCGCCGGGGCGGCAAGATCCAGCTCAAGCAGATCGTCGACGAGGCCATCAAGGATACGCCGTCGATCGAGAAGGTGATCGTCCTCAAGCGCGTCGGCGACCCGGTAGAGATGAAGAGCGGGCGCGACGTGTGGTATCACGACATCGTGCCGAAGCAGAGCAGCGAGTGCGCACCGGAGCACATGGAGGCCGAGGACATCCTCTACATCCTGTACTCCAGCGGCACCACGGCCAAGCCCAAGGGCATCGTCCACACCACGGGCGGCTACCTCACGGGCATCACCTCGACGCACAAGTACATCTTCGACATCCGCGAGGATAGCGACGTCTTCTGGTGCACCGCGGACATCGGCTGGGTCACGGGCCACTCGTACATCGTCTACGCCCCGCTCGCCAACCGGACCACGGGCGTCATCTACGAAGGGACGCCGGACTTCCCCGACAAGGACCGCTTCTGGGCGGTGGTCGAGAAGTACAAGATCACCATCTGCTACACGGCCCCGACTGCGATCCGCACGTTCATGAAGTGGGGGCCGGAGTACCCCGCCAAGCACGACATGTCGTCCCTGCGCCTGCTGGGGACCGTCGGCGAGCCGATCAACCCCGAGGCCTGGGTCTGGTACCAGCAGCACATCGGCGGCGAGCGCTGCCCGGTGGTCGACACCTGGTGGCAGACGGAGACCGGGCAGATTCTGATCTCACCTTTGCCGGGGATCACGGCCACCAAGCCTGGCTCGGCCACGTTCCCCTACCCCGGCATCTTTGCCGACGTGGTCAACGAGAAGGGCGAGTCGGTGCCTCTGGGCGGCGGCGGCTACATCGTGATCACGCGCCCGTGGCCGGCGATGCTCCGCACGCTGTGGGGCGACCACGACCGCTATCTCAAGACGTACTGGAGCCGCTTCGAGAAGCAGGGCTACTACTTCCCGGCTGACGGCTGCAAGCGCGACGAGCACGGCTACTATTGGCTGCTCGGCCGTGTCGACGACGTGATGAACGTCAGCGGCCACCGCATCTCCACCACCGAGGTCGAGAGTGCCTTCGTCGACCATCCCAAGGTGGCCGAGGCGGCGGTCGTCTCCAAGAAGGACCCGATCACGGGCGAGGCGATCGCGGCCTTCGTCACGCTCAAGGGCGGCGGCGTCGGCTCACCGGAGGAGGCGGATGCGCTGCGCAAGCACGTGGCCTCGAAGATCGGCGCCTTCGCGCGGCCGAAGTACATCACGTTCACTCCGGACCTCCCCAAGACGCGCAGCGGCAAGATCATGCGCCGCCTCCTGCGCGACGTCATGGAGGAGCGCCCCCTCGGCGATACGACCACCCTGGCGGACGCCACGGTCGTCAAGAACATCGCCGAGATGGCCAAGAGCTCGGCCAAGGCGGACGAGTAGCCGCACGGCCTGGCCAGGAAGCGAGCGGCGCGCGGGCACACGAGGCTCGCGCGCCGCTTCTTGCTCCGCTTGACCCCGCCCGCGGGGCGTGATACCCTCTCGCTAGCAGTCTGGGAAAGTGAGTGCCAAAAGGACCGTGCCCGAGATCGAGCCGCGCGTGCCCGAGCTGGACAAGCGCAAGGCGTATATTCTAACGACCGTCGTCTACGAATACATCGCCACGGCGGAACCGGTGGGCTCGGCCACGCTTACTCAGAAGTACAACCTCGGCGTGAGCTCGGCGACCATCCGCAACGAGATGGCGGAGCTGGAGGCCCGCGGCTACCTGGTCCAGCCGCACACCTCCGCCGGCCGCGTCCCCTCCGACGTAGGCTATCGCACGTACGTCGACCGGTTGATGCCCCCCGAGAATCTCTCCGACGAGGAGGGCGCGCGGCTCCATGCCGAGTTCGCGCATGCCGGGCGGGCTCTCGACGAGATCGTGGAGCAGACCACCCGCCTGCTCTCTCAGCTCTCCCAGAACTTGGCCGTGGTCGTGGCGCCCAGCCGCGACAGCCAGACCTTCCGTCACCTCCAGCTGATTTGGCTGGCCGAGCGCTCGATCCTGATGGTGGTCGTGACGACCGCCGGGGTCACCGAGCAGCACGTGATCGAGCCCGACGCGGCCGTCGACCCGGACGAGCTCACCCGGTGCTCCAACGCGCTGAACAAGTGGCTCTCGGGACGGCTCCTCTCCGAGTTGGACCGCGCAGCCGTGGTCGGAGCGCTCAGGGAGATTGCGCCGCCGGTTCCGCTTTCGCTGATCGACGGGGTCGTGGCCGGCTTCGCCAAGACCAGACGCCCCGAGGAGCGGCGCATCCTCTTCGGCGGAGCGCAGCATCTGCTCGACCAGCCGGAATTCCGCGACTTCAAGAAGCTGCGCTCGATCCTCGATCTGGTCGAGGAACAGCGCACGCTCTACCGCATGGTACTCGAATCCATCGAGCGCGAGCACGCCGAGCCGTCGGTGCGCATCGGCGGCGAACTGGACCTCGAGGACATGAGCGAATGCAGTCTCGTCACGATCCCGTATCGCATGGGCGACCGCTCCCTCGGCGTGCTGGCGATCCTGGGGGCGCGGCGCATGCCGTACGGCCGCATGATGGCACTCGTCGCGGCCACGGCGGAGCACCTCAGCCAACACCTCACCGACGTCGAGTTGCCATAGCTTCTGATGCCGACCCGCGATTATTATGAGATCCTTGGCGTCCCCCGCGGCGCCTCGGAGAGTGAGATCAAGCGTGCTTACCGCCAATTGGCGCGTAAGTACCACCCCGACGTCGCCGAAGACAAGGCCCACGCCGGCGAGCATTTCAAGGAGATCAACGAGGCCTACGAGGTTCTCTCCGATCCGCTCAAGCGCGATCACTACGACCGCTTCGGCTCCACCGGCAACGGGGCCGGCGGCGTTGGCGGCGGAGATTTCGGCCCGTTCGCGGGCGAGGGCTTCGGCGAGATCTTCGACATGTTCTTCGGCGGAGGGCGCACGCAGTCGCGGCCGCGCGGCGGTCCGCAACGCGGCAGCGACCTGCGCTACGATCTCGAGATCACCTTGCGCGAGGCCTACACGGGCGTCGACCGCGAGATCGCATACAGCCACCTCGGCCAATGCGCCGACTGCAACGGCAGCGGCGCGGCGCCGGGGACCCAGCCGCAGCCGTGCCTGCAATGCGGCGGCTCGGGACAGATGCGGCAAGTGCGCTCGACGCCGCTGGGGCAATTCGTCACCGCCAGCACCTGCAGCCGCTGCGGCGGCGAAGGGAGGCTCGTCACCTCGCCGTGTCCCGCATGCCACGGTCGAGGGAGGGTGGAGACGGAGCGCAAGATCACCGTCCACATCCCCGCCGGCGTCGACGACGGGTCCCGGATCCGCATCGCCGGAAGCGGAGAAGGGGGCATTCGCGGCGGCCCGCCCGGGGATCTCTACGTCTACCTCAGCGTCGCCCCGGACGAGCTCTTCGCGCGCGACGGGCTCGATCTCTCGCTGGCGATGCCGATCACGTTCCCGCAGGCGGCGCTGGGCGCCGACGTCTCCATTCCCACGCTCTCGGGGGAGGCGGCTCCGTTGCGCGTGCCGCCGGGGACGCAGACGGGCACCATCTTCCGCGTTCGCGGCAAGGGCATGCCCAGCGTGCGGGGGAACGGCCACGGCGATCTGCTGGTGCGCGTGAACGTGGTGGTGCCGCGCAAGCTCGGCAAGCACCAGCGTGAGCTGCTCGAGGAGCTCGCGCGCGTGGGCGGCGACCAGGTGGAGGAGGAGAAGAGCTTTTTCGCGCGCGTGAAGGACGCATTCGGCGTCGAGTGAGCGCTTGGATCGAGGTTGCCGTCAGTGCCGCCTCGCCGGCCGAATTGGCGATCGCCGATGCGCTGGTATCCGCGCACGCGCTCCGCGGCACGGCCATCGAAGGTCAGCCGCCGGTGCTGCGCGCTTGGTTCTCCGCCGACGAGCGCGCCGGCGCCGAGCGCTTGCGCCGGGCCTTGTCGGCGGCGCTCCCCGATGCGACCGTCTCGGTCGACGACGTGGCCGACGCGGCGTGGGCCGATGCGTGGCGTGAGCACTTTCGCCCGCAGCGCGTCGGCGACGTGCTGATCGTGCCTCCGTGGGAGCGTCCGCAGGGCGCGCACGAGGCGCGGGCCTTGGTCGAGATCGATCCGGGGCAGGCGTTTGGGACCGGTCTCCATCCTACCACGCGCGCCTGCCTCTTCCACCTGCAAGAGCTCGACCTGGCCGGGCACTCCGTCACCGACGTGGGAACCGGCTCGGGAATCCTCGCGATCGCGGCCGCGCTCCTCGGGGCCGCCTCCGTCTATGCCTGCGACGTCGACCCGGTCGCGGTCCGCGCGGCGCGCGAGAACGTCGAGCGCAACGGCGTCTCCGAGCGCGTGACCGTCGACTTTTGCCGTGCCGACCTCGTGGAGGTGGAAGCGGCCGACGTCGTGGTCGCCAATCTCACGGCCGACCTCATCCTCGAGCTCGCGCGCGCGCTGAGCGGGCGGCTGCGCCCGAGCGGGACCCTCGTCCTGGCGGGCATCGTGACCTCCCGCGAGCGGGCGGTTCGTGACGCGCTCTCGGCGCTGGCGCTGGAGATCTCCGCGCGGCGCAC
>Ga0307373_10004826_pt1 | contig 22444 bp, 19 predicted proteins | sample OX2MG_FD_202534 | JGI IMG/M metagenome (GOLD analysis project Ga0307373, IMG submission 202534) | Soil microbial communities from Risofladan, Vaasa, Finland - OX-2 | ecosystem: Environmental > Terrestrial > Soil > Coastal area > Acid sulfate soil | place: Finland: Risofladan, Vaasa | collected... | reverse complement strand
TACAGCAGCGACAGGATCATGGCGTTGATCGCCACCGACTTGCCCGAGCCGGTCGTTCCCGCCACCAGCAGGTGCGGCATCTTGGCCAGGTCGGCCACCACGGGATTGCCGGCGATGTCCTTGCCCAGGGCGAGCGCGAGCGGGGAGTGCGCGCCGTGGTACACCTCCGAGCCCAGGATCTCCGACAGGCGCACGGTCTGGCGGTGCGGATTGGGGATCTCCAAGCCCATGCAGGACTTGCCCGGAATGGTCTCCACCACCCGGATCGAGACCACCGACAGAGCGCGCGCCAGGTCCTTGACCAGGTTCACGACCTGGCTGCCCTTCACGCCCACCGCTGGCTCGACCTCGTAGCGCGTGATCACCGGGCCCGGGTAGGCGGCCAGCACCTTGACCGCGACCCCGAAGTCCGACAGCTTCTTCTCGATCAGGCGCGAGGTGAACTCGAGCGTCTCGGCGCTCACCAGCTCGCCCTCGTGCGCGGGCTCGTCGAGCAGCTTGAGCGGCGGCATCGGCGTGTCCGGCAGGTCGTCGAACAACGGCGCCTGCTTTTCCTTCTGGACGCGCTCCGAGCGCTTGATCTCCGCGACCGGCGGCTCGATGCGCAGCGGCGGGTGCTCCCCCTCGCGCTTGCGCTCCGCTTCCACGGCGAACTCGCGCTCCCCGCGCGCGACCTCGCCCAGCCTGCGATCCTGGCGGCGCTCCCATTGCCGCACGCCGAGCGCGTATCCCGCCTCGAGCAGGAAGCCGGTGAGCTCCGCGATGCCGAGCCAGGAGATTCCGGTGAACAGGCTGAAGCCCACCGCCACGAGTGTGAGCAGCGCGAGCGTCGCCCCGGTGAAGCCGATCAGGGCGGAGGCCAGTCGGCCGCCCACCTCGCCGACCAGCCCGCCCGGGGCGAGCGGCAGCGCGGCGGAAAGCGAATACAGGCGCAGCGATTCGAGCGACGCGCTCGCCAGCAGCAGCACGCCGAAGCCCACCAGTGCGAACGCAAGCGGCCGCGGGTCGACGAGCGGCGTGCCGTCGAGCCGTCGATAGCCCCACACCACGACGTACAGGCACAGCGCCACCCACCAGTAGGCCGAAACTCCGAACAGGTAGAGCAGCAGGTCGGCGAGCCAAGCGCCGAAACGCCCGCCGGCATTCTGGGCGACGGCGCCGGTGGCGCTGTGCGACCAGCCGGGATCGCCCTTGTGAAAGCTGAGCAGGATCAGCAGGAGGTAGGCAGCCAGCGCGACCAGCACCAGCCATTTCGCCTCGCGCAGCAGGCTGGCGAGCTTCGCTGGAAGGGGGGCTCCGGAGGTTTTCGCTGCTGCGCCCATCGCGACCGTCGATGGCCGCATTCTAACCCAGATGCCGGCCGCGCCCCGGCGCGCGGGACGCAAACCGCCGCCGGGCGAGCCTCCGGGCGTCTGCGCAGCCGGCTACTCGGGCAGCAGGATCGTGTCGCGCAGCACGATGCTGGAGCCGCGCATCTCGATGAAACCGCCCAGTTGCAGGTCCTTCATGACGCGGCTCACCATCTCGCGCGAAGCGCCGATCATCTTGGCGATGTCCTGCTTCGGCAGCCGCTTGGTGACCACCTTCTGTCCGTTGACCGTCTCCGCCATGTCGAGCAGCAGGCGCGCGACGCGCCCGTACACGTCCAGCAGCGCCAGGCTGCCGATCTTGCGATCGGCCTCGCGCAGCCGGCGTACCAGGCCGCGCATCAGTGCCATTGTCATGTCGAAGTTGCCCGCCAGGCAGTTCTTGAAGTCGCGCTTGGTGATGGCGAGCAGCTCGCAGGGCTCGATCGTCAGCACGCTCGCCGAGCGCGGGCTGTCGTCGATCAGGCCCATCTCGCCGAAGAACTCCCCCGGCCCGAGGATGGCAAGAATCACTTCCTTGCCGTCGGCGTCGCTCATCATCACCTTCAGGCGCCCGGAAATGATGATGTACAGCGAATCGGTCAGGTCCCCGGCCGCCACCACGTTGGTGCCGCGGGTCACGCTGCGCCGGCTCACCATGGTCGTGAGCATGCGCAACTGGTCGTCGGGAAGGCTCGCGAACAACGGCACCGCTCTCAACACCGCCGTCGACACGGTTGTGGTCATCGCCGCCATAAGCTCGCGCTCCTCCGCTCGTCGCGCTGCCTATGGTAGCAGAATCGAGCGCCGCAACGGCGGCCGCGGGGCTCGGTCGGCCCCGCCCCGCGCGGCCAGCCCACGGCGGGATCGTCGGCGCGGGCCGTCCGCTATAATCGGCAATGGAAATCCGCCCCCAAACATACCGAACAACGCACCGAAACAAGCGATGCCCACGCGTCACGCGCGACTGCTGATTCTCGGTTCGGGGCCGGCCGGGTATACCGCCGCGGTCTACGCCGCGCGCGCCAATCTGAAGCCGGTGCTGGTCACCGGACTCGCGCAAGGCGGCCAGCTCATGACCACCACCGACGTCGACAACTGGCCCGCCGATGCGGACGGCGTGCAGGGACCCGAGCTGATGGAGCGCTTCCAGAAGCACGCCGCGCGCTTTGACACCGAGCTCGTGTTCGATCAGATCCAGCGGGCCGCGTTCGGCGAGCGCCCGCTGCGGCTGGAAGGCGACGCGGCGAGCTACACCTGCGACGCGCTGATCGTCGCTACCGGCGCCTCGGCGCGCTACCTGGGCCTGCCCTCGGAGCAGAAGTTCATGGGCCGCGGCGTGTCCGCGTGTGCGACCTGCGACGGGTTCTTCTACAAGGGGCAGGACGTGGCCGTGCTGGGCGGCGGCAACACCGCCGTCGAGGAGGCGCTGTACCTGACGCATATCTGTCGCCGGGTCACCCTGGTGCACCGGCGCGACCGGTTCCGCGCCGAGAAGATCATGGTGGACAAGCTGATGAAGCGGGTCGCCGAGGGCAAGATCGTGCTCGAGCTCGACGCGGTGCTCGACGAGGTGCTGGGCGATGCGAAAGGCGTCACAGGCGTGCGCCTCAGGCAGGTCAAGACCGGCGCCGCGAAGGAGCTGGCGGTGACCGGGGTATTCGTCGCCATCGGCCACACCCCGAACACGCAGATCTTCGAGGGGCAGCTGGAAATGGCCAACGGCTACATCGTGACGCACGGCGGGCGCGACGGCGACGCCACCGCCACCAGCGTCCCCGGCGTATTCGCCGCCGGCGACGTTCAGGATCACGTCTACCGTCAGGCGGTCACCAGCGCGGCGACCGGGTGCATGGCGGCGCTGGACGCCGAAAAGTACCTCGACGCGCTCGGCGCGTGAACGCTGCCAAGAGGCCGGCGATGCACAAGCCCAGCGACGACGCAGAGTTCCGCAAGGCGGTGGCCGGTGTCCAGCCGCTGACCGTCGCGCGCCGCGTCACGCAGAGGAAGTCTCCGCCTCCGGCCCCGGTGGCGCGGCAGACGGAGCGCGACGTACAGGCCGTGCTCGCGGAGAGCCTCGCCGGTCCGTTCACCGTGGACGACGAGTTCGATTCCGGCGAGGAGCTGAGCTTCCTGCGCGAGGGGCTGCCCCGCCAGGTGCTGCGCCGCCTGCGGCGCGGCGACTGGGTGGTGCAGGACAGCCTCGACCTTCACGGCATGGACCGGGTGCAGGCCGCCCTCGCCGTGGCCGCGTTCCTGCGCGACTGCTGCGCGCACGGGCTGCGCTGCGTGCGCATCGTGCACGGCAAGGGTCTGGGGTCGAAAAACCGGCGACCGGTGCTCAAGGGCAAGCTGCACAAGTGGCTCACGCCGCGGGACGAAGTGCTAGCGTACTGCCAGTCGCCCGATACCGACGGCGGCAGCGGGGCGGTGCTGGTGCTGCTGCGCGCGCGCCGCTAGGGAAGGCCGGTCAGACGGCGGATTCGTTGGTCTCGCCGGTGCGGATGCGCACCACGTGCTCGACTGACGTGACGAAGATCTTGCCGTCGCCGATCTTGCCGGTGCGCGCCGACTTGACGATGGCGTCGATCGCCGCTTCGACCTGGCCGTCGGTCAGCACCACCTCGATCTTGACTTTTGGCAGGAAGTCGACCACGTACTCGGCACCGCGGTAGAGCTCGGTGTGGCCCTTCTGCCGGCCGAAACCCTTCACCTCGGTGACGGTGAGCCCGGTCACCCCCACTTCGGAGAGCGCCTCGCGCACTTCGTCGAGTTTGAACGGCTTGACGATGGCCTCGATTTTCTTCATCTGGGGTCCTCCCGAGCGCGGCGTGCCGCGCGACAGCCCATGAGCGCCGATTGTAGCGCGGCTGCCGGCCGCCGTGCGCGCGCCGTCGCGCATGCTGCGGGCAGCGCGCTCATATAATGCGGACATGCCGATGATCGCCGCCGCGCGCCCCGGGCACGGGGCGGCGCCGAAGTAATCCGCGTTGGAACAGCTGCGCGTCGTCGAATCGCTGGCCGGGATCGACCCCGTGGCGTGGAATGCGCTCGCCGCCGGCAACCCGTTCGTGCGCCACGAGTTCCTGTCGGCGCTGATCGACACCGGCTGCGCCGTGGCGCGCACCGGCTGGCAACCGCAGTTCCTGCTGCTCGAGCGCGACCGCCGGCTGGCCGCGGCGATGCCGCTGTTCCTCAAGTCGCATTCCCACGGCGAGTACGTGTTCGACTGGGCCTGGGCGGACGCCTACCAGCGCCACGGCCTGGAGTACTACCCGAAGCTGCTGTGCGCGGTGCCGTTCACGCCCGTGCGCGGGCCGCGGCTGCTGGCGGCAACCGACGCCGACCGGCGCACGCTGCTCGCCGCCGCTCTCGCGGCGGCCAGGGAGGTGTCCTCGCTGCACGTGCTGTTCCCGGCGCCGGCCGAAGCGCAGCTCATGCAGGGCGAAGGGCTGCTCATGCGGCGCACGGTGCAGTTCCACTGGCGCAACGAGGATTACGGGGATTTCGACGCCTTCCTTGCCCGCATGTCGCACGCCAGGCGCAAGAACATCCGCCAGGAGCGCCGCCGCGTGCGCGAGGCAGGGGTGAGCTTCCGCTGGCTGCGCGGCCCGCAGATCGAGCGGCAGCATTGGGAGTTGTTCAACCGCTGCTATCGCCACACCTACGCGGCGCACCGCTCGCGGCCGTACCTCAATCTCGAGTTCTTCCTGCGCCTGGGGGCGACCCTGCCGGAGCACACCCTGCTGATCCTGGCGGAGCGCCAAGGCCAGCCGATCGCGGCCGCCCTCAACATCGTGGCCGGTCAGACGCTCTTCGGACGCTACTGGGGCGCGCTCGAGCACGTCCCGCTGCTGCACTTCGAGGCCTGCTACTACCAGGCGATCGAGTTCGCGATCGCCCACCGCCTGGCGAGCTTCGAGGGCGGCGCGCAGGGCGAGCACAAGCTGTTTCGCGGCCTGCTGCCGGTCGAGACACTCTCGGCCCACTGGCTGGCGCACCCGCGCTTCGCGCGCGCGATCGAGGATTACCTCGAGCGCGAAGCGCAGGGCGTGGCGCACTACGTCAACGAGCTTGCCGAGCACTCGCCGTTCAAGGCCGACACCTGAAAGGAGCACAGCATGCGATTGCAGGACAAGGTCAGCATCGTCACCGGCGCCGGCTCGGGCTTCGGCGAGGGCATCGCCCGGCGCTTCGCCGGGGAAGGCGCTCGTCTGATCGTGAACGACATCGACGCCGCCGGCGGCGAGCGCGTGACGCACGCGATCCGCGCGGCGGGCGGGACCGCCGAATTCGTGCTGGCCGACGTCACGCGCGACACCGACTGGGCAAAGCTGGTGCAGGCCGCGGGCGGGAAGTTCGGCCGCCTGGACGTCGTGGTCAACAACGCCGGCTGGACCCATCGCAACAAGCCCTACCTCGAAGTGAGCGAGGCGGAGTTCGACAAGGTCTACGCGGTCAACGTGAAGAGCGTGTACCTGTCGGCGCGGCACGCGGTGCCCTTGTTCCGCCGGCAGGGCGGCGGCGCGATCGTGAACATCGCCTCCACCGCGGGCGTGCGGCCTCGGCCCGGGCTCACCGTGTACAACAGCTCCAAGGGCGCCGTGATCGTGCTGTCGAAATCGATGGCCGCCGAGTTCGGGCCCGACAAGATCCGCGTCAACTGCGTCAACCCGGTGTTCAGCCCGGATACCGCGCTGTCGGCCGAGTTCGCCGGCGGCGCGCTGACCCCCGAAGCGCGCGCCAAGTTCCTCGCCAGCATCCCGCTCGGGCGCTTCTCCACCGCGCTCGACGTCGCCAACGCCTGCCTCTACCTCGCCTCCGACGAAGCCGCCATGGTCAGTGGCGTGTGCATCGAGGTGGACGGCGCGCGCTGCGTGTAATGCACCGACGCCCACCCGGTTGGGGAGGGGGCGCGGGGGAACCGTAGGGTGCCCCCGCTTTACCCGAAGTCCGGACCGATGCGCTCGAGCGCGTCGGTGACCAGGCAATCGACGCCCCAGTCGAGCAGGCGGCGCGCGTCGGCCGGTTCGTTCACGGTCCAGGCCAGCACCGCATGGCCGGCGTCGTGGCATTCTCGGACCAGAGCCTCGCTCAACAGCACCTGATTGCTGTGCAGCGCGACGCAGCCCAGCGCCGCGAGCCGCTCACGCCAGCCCGGCGGCGTGCGGCGGCTCACGATCAGGCCGCGCGGCAGCTCGGGCACCGCGGCGCGCGCGCCCTCGAGCGCCTCGGGCGACGACGATGACAGTACCGGCTGCAGCGCGCTGCCGCGCCACAGCTCGTGCGCGGCGCGCGCGACTGCATCGCCCACGGCACGCTCGTTGCCGGCCACGGTCTTGATCTCGACGTTCGCCCACACGCCGAGCTCGCGACACAGCTGGCCCGCCTCCTCGAAGCGCGGGACGCGCTCGCCGCGCCAGGCCTCGCCCATCCAGCTGCCGGCATCGAGCGGCGCGATCTCGGCGTACCTCATGAGCGCGACTTCCCCGCCGACGCCGGTCGTGCGGTTGAAGGTGGGATCGTGGATCAGCAGCAGCGTGCCGTCGGCCGCGAGCCTGACGTCGAACTCCACGCCCTTGAAGCCGAGCGCCGCGCCGCGCCGGATCGCCCCGAGCGTGTTCTCCGGAGCGAGCGCTCCGCCTCCGCGGTGCGCGACCAGGCGTGGATAGGGCCACATGCTCATCCGGTTCCTGCCTCCCCAACTCCGAGATCGATCGACGCCCTCACGATCGGGCAATCTAGCGCACTGCGCGCTGCGGCGCCCAGCTCGTTTCGCTGCGCAGGACCGCTACGGTTTCCAACCCGCCGCCGACTCCCACTCGAACTCGTAGGGATGCGCCATGAGCCGGGTGATCACCTCCCCGACGTCGGCGTCATGCACCAGGATCTGGTCGAGCGCCTGCGTGATCGGCATGTCGATCCCTAACCGTCGGCCCAGGGTGGCGGCCGACTCGACCGAGCAGAAGCCTTCGGTGACAACCTTGCGCTCGCCGAGGATGTCGTGCCACTTCTTTCCCTGGCCGATGGCGATGCCGAGCGAGGTATTGCGCGAATGCGCGGCGTTGCAGGTGAGGGTCAGGTCCCCGACGCCGCACAGCCCGAGGAAAGTCTGCAGCTTCGCACCCTTGGCCATGCCGAGGTGCGCCATCTCCGCCAGGCCGCGCGTGATCAGCGTGGCGCGCGCCCCCTCGCCGAGCTTCCTGCCGTCGGCGATGCCGCAGGCGATCGCGAATACGTTCTTCATCGCGCCGCCGAGCGCGGCGCCGGCGACGTCCGCCGAAAGGTAGGTGCGAAAGCGCGGCGTCCCGATCGCGCGCACCAGCCGCTCGCCCACGGCCAGATCGGCGCAGGCAAGGGTGACGCCGGTGGGCAGGTCGGAGGCGATCTCCGCGGCGAACGAGGGCCCGGAGAGTACGCCCACGATCGCGGCGGGCAGCGTCTCGGCGATCACCTCCGGCATCAGCGCGCAGCTCGTGCGCTCGATGCCCTTGGCGCAGCTCACCACGGGGGTCCGGTCGCGTACCAGCGGTCGCATCTGCTCGGCGACGCTGCGCAGGTACTGCGCCGGCACCGCGAGCAGGATGAAACCGGCCCCGGCGAGCGCGTCGGCAAGGTTGTCGGTCGCGCGGATCCCCGGCACGAGCGGCACCCCGGGGAGGAACACGCTGTTGATTGCGTCGCGATTGACGGCCGCGACCACTTCCGGCTCGCGCGCCCAGAGCACGGTATCGTGCCCCGAGCGCCGGATCACGCACGCCATCGCGGTGCCGAAAGCCCCGCCGCCCACCACTGCCACTCGCGCCATCGCGCTCTCCTTTCGCCTCGTACGGCCTATTTCTGCGTCTGCATCGCGATCCCCTCCGCGAAGCTCTTGCGAAACGCCAACAGCACCAGCAACGGCGGCAGCATCGCGACGATGGTCCCGGCCATGATGACGTTCCACGCCGGAGCGATCTGATCCGTGGCGATCAGCATCTTGATGCCGATCTGCACGACCCGCATGTCCTCCGTGTTGGTCACGATCAGGGGCCACAGGTACTGGCTCCACATGAAGATGAACTCGATGACGAACAGCGCGGCGATGTTGGTGCGCGACAGGGGCACCAGGATCTGAAGGAAGTAGCGCATGGGGCCCGCACCGTCCACGCGCGCCGCGTCCGGAAGGTCGCGCGGCACGGTCAGGAAAAACTGCCGGAACAGCAGGATCCCGGTGGTGCTGGCGAAGAACGGAAACATCAGCGCCGAGTACGAATTGATCCAGTGGAAGTCCGCCATCATCTGGTAGGTGGGCAGGATGCGCACCGGCAGCGGCAGCATTTGCGTGATCATGGTCATCGGAAAGAGCAGCGCGCGGCCGTGGAACCTGAAATGCGTGTAGGCGAACGCGGCCATCAGCGACAGCACGATCTTCACCACCGCCGCGCCCACCGAGATCACCGTGGTGACGAAGAACAGGCGCCCCATGTGAACGCGGTTCCAGGCTTCCACCAGGTTGTGCCAGAGCTCGGTCCCGGGGATGAGCCGGGGCGGATAGACGTAGGCCTCCTGGAACGTGAGGGTGCTCACGATCAGCGCGTAAATCACCGGGAAGGTGATGAGCAGCACGAGCGTGATCAGGGCAACGTGCGTCGCGCCCTCCTTCCACAGTCTGGGCGCCATCTCAAGCTCCCGCGACTTCTGGCGGCCTAGCGCGCATAGATCGCCTTGCGCGTGGCGTAGCGCAGCTGGATGATCGCCGCCACCGAGACGACCACGAAGATGACGCAGGACTCGGCGGAGGCCGCTCCGGAATCGAGATAGAGGAACGCGTCCCGGTAGAGCTTGTAGATCAGGATGTTGGTCGCGTCCCCCGGCCCGCCGTGCGTCATGATGTCGATCAGCCCGAAGACCTGGAAGAAGGCATAGATCATGTTGACGAACAGCAGGAACGTCGTCGTGGGAGACAGCATGGGAAAAGTGATGTCCCAGAACGTCCGCCACCGCCCCGCTCCGTCCACGCGCGCCGCGTCGACCAGCTCCTCCGGGATGTTCTGCAGGCCCGCGACGAAGAACACGATGTTGTAGCCGAGCATGTTCCAGGTGGCGGCGACGGATACGACCAGCAGCGCGAGCGAGCCGTGCATCATCCAGTTCATGAGATAGCCGCCGGAGAGCTTGGCGACGATGAATGGCACGATCCCGGTCGCCGGCGCGAACATCAAGGCCCAGATCGCCCCCGCCACCGCCGGCGAAAGGGCGTAGGTCCAGATGAGCGCGACTTGATAGAAACCCCGCCCCCTGATCTTCTGGTTCAGGAGATGGGCGACACCGAGCGAGAAGGCCAGTCCGATTCCCATCACGAAGCCCGCGAACAGCAGCGTAGCCAGCGCGCTGTTTCGAAAGTCGGACGACTCGAACACGCGCGCATAGTTGCGCAGCCCGACAAACACCGTCTTGGTGCCGAAGGCGGTAGAAGCGAAAAACGACGCCTGGACGCTCTGCAGGAAAGGAACGACCAGGAACACGACGATCACCGCGACCGACGGCAGGATCAGCACGTACGGCAGCAGAGGGTGTCCCGGGAACCGTTCCTCGTAGACGACGTTCGCCATCGGCGCTGCTGAGCGAGAGTCCGAGCGGGGACGCAGGCGCTTGCCGTCCCCGCGCGAGCCCGCTAGCGGTTCAGTTGCGCGTAGTCAGACAGCAGCCGATCGGCCTTGCGCGCCGCTTCGTCGAGGGCGGCCTTGGGCGAAAGCTGGCCCGCAACCGACTTCTCGATCGCGGTGCGCTCGAACTCGCGGATCTGCACGAATGGCCCGAGGCGAACCCCCGTCGCGGCGGCCGTGTCGCGCCGCCCGGACAGGATCTCCAGGAACGCCGTCAGGTAGTTCTGGTCCTTGCCGAACCAGCCTTCGCCGAGGAGCTCCTGCACCGCCGAATTGACGCTCGGGAAGTAACCGGTTCCCTTGTGCCACTCCACCGCGACCTTGGGTTGCGCCAGATACTTGAAGAACGCCCATACCGCGCGCAGCTGCTCCTTGCTCTGCCCCTTGCTGACCCACAAGCTCGCGCCGCCGATGACCGAGTTGCCCCGCGGATAGCCTTCGAATCGCGGCAGGAAGCCGGTTCCGACGCGGAACTTCGAGGCCTGCTCTATCCCCGCCAGCGAGGAGGTCGACTGGATCAGCATCGCGATCTGCCCGGCCTGGAAGGCGGCGTTGGCGGAGTACTCCGGTCCGCCGTAGATGAAGACGTTCTCCTTGGCCAGCCGCGTCCACGTGTCGAGGACTTTCACGCCGAAGTCGCTGTTGAACAGCATTTTCGTCGCGAGGCCGCTGCGGCCGTTCTCGTTGTTGGCGAAGAGCTGGTTGTGGAAGGCAAACATCTGCTCGAGAGTCCAGTCCGGCCAGCCGAACGAGAGCACGTGCTTGACCGCGCCGCTCGCCAGCAGCTTCTTGCCGTCGGCCTCGAGCTCGTCCCAGGTCATCGGCGGACGGTCCGGGTCGAGCCCCGCTTTCGCGAACAGGTCCTTGTTGTAGTAGAGGATCTCGCTCGAGGAGTTGAACGGCATCGACCACAGGTGCCCGCCGGATTCGTAATAGTTGGTGATGGGAATCACGTACTGCGCCCAGTCCCACTTCTCGCCGAGCATTTCGGGAATCTGGTACACGGGCACGACCGCGCCGCTGGAGAGCATGGTCTGAGTCCCGACCTCGTAGGACTGCACCATGCTGGGCGCCGTGTGCGAGCGGACCGCAGCGATGTATTTCGTGAGGGTCTCCTCGTAGCTCCCCGTATAGAGGGCCTTCAACTCGATGCCGGGATGCGTGGCGTTGAAGTCCTTCACGATCGCATCCACGATCTTGCCGTTGGAGCCGCTCATCGCGTGCCACCAGGTGATCTCGGTCTTCTGCGCCAAGGCGGCCTGCGGCACCAAGCAAGCGCCAAGGACCCAAGTCAGCGCGATCATCAGCCATCTTCGGTTTTTCATTGCAGTCTCCTTGATCCTTCGGCACGCGCGCGAACGTGCGCACCACCTACAAGAGCAAACTGACGCCGTACGCGCGAAGCGACCAGCGGCGAGCGTCGCAAGACGCGGCGTCGCCATCGTTTCCCATGCACGGGCTCCCCATTCACGAGTCGAGCACCCCGGTACCCGGGCGATCGACGCCGCTATTGATAGCGCACTCCGGAAAAGCCCTTTTGACCTGGGTCAAGCCGTGCGCGCGAAGGCGCCGGCGGCGCCGTTGCCCGGCGCGGGAGATCCGCGCCGGCAGCGCGGCTCAGGGCTCGATGCGCTTGCCGGTGCCGGCGTCGAACAGGTGGACCGCGTCGGCCTCGAAGCGCAGCGGCAGCGCAGCCTGTCTCTGCGGCAACAGCGCGTGCAGCCGCGCCGCGACGCGGGTGCCGGTCTTGTTCGGGCCGATGTGGCCGTACACGAGCGTGTCCGAGCCGAGCAGCTCGATGAAGTCGACGTGCGGCGTGAGCGACGCTGCGCCGGCCTCGCACGGCAGCAGGTCCTCGGGGCGCACGCCCAGCAGCAGCGCGCGTCCGGCGAACTTCGGCAGCGGCTCGGGCAGGCGCACCTGCACCTCGCCGTCGGCCGCGAGCGTCGCGCCGTCCGGCGCGATGCGGCCCCCGATCAGGTTCATCGGCGGCGAGCCGATGAACCCGGCCACGAATGTCGTCGCCGGCCTGGCGTAGACCTCCAGCGGCGCGCCGATCTGCTCGGTGCGCCCGGCGTTGAGCACCAGCATGCGCTGCGCCAGCGTCATCGCCTCGACCTGGTCGTGCGTCACGTACAGCGTGGTGGTGCCCAGGCGCTTGTGCAGCTCCTGCAGCTCGCCGCGCATCTGCACCCGCAGCTTCGCATCCAGGTTCGACAATGGCTCGTCGAACAGGAATACCGCCGGCTCGCGCACGATCGCGCGCCCCATCGCCACGCGCTGGCGCTGCCCCCCCGAGAGATCACGCGGATTGCGCTTGAGCAGCTCGGAAAGCTCCAGGATCTCGGCCGCGCGCTGCACGCGCTTTTCGATCTCCGCCTTCGCAAGCCCGCGGATCTTCAGCCCGTACGCCATGTTCCCGTACACGCTCATGTGCGGGTACAGCGCGTAGTTCTGGAACACCATCGCGATGTCCCGCTCCTTCGGTTCGAGTTCGTTGACCACCTTGCCGCCGATCGCCACCTCGCCGGAAGTCAGCCGCTCCAGCCCCGCCAGCATGCGCAGCAGCGTCGACTTGCCGCAGCCCGAGGGCCCGACGATCACCACGAACTCCCCGTCGGCGACGTCGATCGACACCCCCTCGATCACCTTGACCGTGCCGAAGGACTTGTAAACGTTGCGGAACGATACGGCGGCCATCTATTTTTCCTGTTCGATCAAGCCCTTCACGAACCACTTCTCCATCAGGATCACGACCAGCGCCGGCGGCAGCATCGCCAGCATCGCGGTCGCCATCACGAGGTTCCAGTCTGCGGCCGCATCGCCGCTGGGGATCATGCGCTTGATGCCGATCACGACCGTATACATGTGCTCCTGGGTGGTGATGAGCAGCGGCCACAGATACTGATTCCAGCCATAGATGAACAGGATCACGAACAGCGCCGCGATGTTCGTGCGCGACAAAGGCAGCACCACATCCCAGAAGAAGCGCATCGGCCCGGCGCCGTCCATGCGCGCCGCCTCCATCAGCGAGTCGGGGATCGTCAGGAAGAACTGGCGGAACAGGAATGTGGCGGTGGCCGAGGCAATGAGCGGAAGCACCAGCCCTTCGTAGGTGTCGACCATATGGAGGTCGGAGACCACCTTGTAGGTGGGAAAGATGCGCACCTCCACCGGCAACATGAGCGTAATGAAGATCATCCAGAAGAAGAACATCCGCAGCGGAAAGCGGAAATAGACGATCGCGTAGGCCGAGAGGATCGAGATGATGATCTTGCCGATCGTGATTGCCAGCGCCATCACGAGGCTGTTCAGCATCATTCGGCTGACCGGCGCGGTGCTCGCCCCGGCGACGCCGTGCGTGAGCACGGTGACGTAGTTCTCCCAGAGATGTCCGCCGGGCAGGAGCGGCAGCGGCACTTCGCGCATGCGATCCGCCGTGTGCGTGGAGGCGACAAACGTGAACCAGACCGGGAACAGGATCGCGACGATTCCCGCGATCAGGACCACGTGGCAGAAAAGGTTCAGCGCGCGACGATTCTCGACCATCAGTACTGCACCCTGCGCTCTATGTAACGGAACTGGATGACCGTGAGCGAGATCACGATCGCCATCAGCACGACCGATTGCGCCGCCGAGCCACTTAGGTCGAGTCCCTGGAAGCCGTCGCGGTACACCTTGTAGACCAGGATCTGGGTCGCCTCGATCGGGCCGCCCTGAGTAGACGCGTCGATCACACCAAACGTCTCGAAGAAGGCGTACACGACGTTGACCACAAGCAGGAAGAAGGTGGTGGGAGAGAGTAGCGGGAAGACGATGGTGGCGAAACGCTTGACCGGCCCCGCACCGTCGATTGCCGCCGCCTCGGTCAGCGAGCGCGGGATCGACTGCAGTCCGGCGAGGAAGAACAGGAAGTTGTAGCTGATCTGACGCCAAGTGGAGGCGATCACCACGAGCGTCATCGCCTGGCCGCTGTACAGGAGGTAGTTCCAGTCGTAGCCGAACCACGCCTTGAGCAAGTACGTCGCCAGACCAAGCGACGGCGCGAAGATGAAGCTCCACAACACTGCGGCGACCGCTGGCGCGACCGCGTAGGGCCAGATGACGAGCGTCTGATACAGCTTGGCGCCGCGCAGGACGTAATCGCAGCAGGCCGCGAGCAGCAGTCCGACGCCGATGCCGGAAACCGCGACCAGCAGGCTGAACTCTGCGGTCGTCCTGAACGAGGCGAGGTAGCGTGGATCGGCGAACAGCTCCTTGAAATTGTCGAACCAGACGAACTGTACATTCGTCCCGAAGGCGTTCTGCAGCAGCATCGACTGCCACATCGCCTGCCCCGCCGGCCACATGAAGAACACCAGCGTGATCGCGAGCTGCGGTGCGACCAGCAGGTACGGGAGCCAGCCGGTCGGGAAATAGGTGCGCTTTTCAGCGGCCACAAACTAAGGGCGGCCCCTTGCGGAGTCGCCCCCTGTTCGGTCGCGGCGCGGACACGCGCGCCGTCGCTCTCTGGCGCTACCGGTTCTCGCGCTGGAACTTGCGCAGTAGCGCGTCGCCCCGCTGCACGGCTTCGTCGAGCGCGGCCTTGGCTGACTTCTTGCCCGTCCACACCGCCTCGAGCTCCTCGTCGATCACGTTGCGGATCTGGGGCATGTATCCCAGCCGAACCCCCTTCGACATCTTCGTGGGATTCTTGAGCAGCAGCTCCTTCACCGCGATATCGGTTCCAGGATTCTTCTCGTAATAGCCTTCCTGCTTGGTCAACTCGTAGCCCGCCTTGGTGATCGGCACGTACCCGGTGACCTGATGCCAGCGTGCCTGGATCTTGGGCGAGGACAGAAATTGGAAGAACTTCGCGATACCCTGATACTTCTCCTTGGATTTGCCCGAGAACACCCACAGGCTCGCGCCGCCGATGATCGTGTTCTGCGGGGCACCCGGCGCTTCCGCGTCGTAAGGCAGCTCCGACACGCCAAAGTCGAACTTCGCGTGGGCCTTGATGATCCCGTAGGCGGCCGAGGAGGTCGTGAGCATCGCGCAGTTGCCCGAATAGAACGTCGCCTCCGGCTCTGTCGTGCGGCCCGCATAGGTGAAGCGCCCGTCCTTCGCCATTTGGCCGAGCAGCGCGACGTGGTTCACCATGGTGGGGTTGTTGAAGGTCAGCTTCGCGCCCAGGCCGCCGAAGCCGTTGTCGAGCGTCGCGAACTGCACGTTGTCCCAGGCGCTCATCGTCTCGAGCTGAATCCAGACGTCCCACGCGGTCGTAAACGCGCAGGTCGCGGCGCCGGTGCCCTTGATCTTCGCCGCGTCGATCGCGACGTCGTCCCAGGTCTTCGGCGGATTGTTCGGGTCAATGCCAGCCTTCTTAAAAGCCTCCTTGTTGTAATAGAAAACTGGTGTCGAGCTGTTGAAAGGCATCGAAATCGGGCGACCCTGCTGATCACTGTAGTAGCTTGCCACTGCTGGGAGAAACGCGCTCATGTCGAGCCTGTTGCCGGTTTCCTGCATCAACTTGTACACCGGCAGAATTGCGCCTTTGGCCGCCATCATCGTGGCCGTGCCGACCTCGAACACCTGCAGGATGTCCGGGGCATTGTGCGCGCGGTACGCGGCGATGCCGGCCGACATGGTGTCGGCATAGCCGCCCTTGAACACCGGCACCACCTTGTACTCGGACTGCGATTCGTTGAACTCCTTGGCGATCAGGTTAATCTGATCGTTGTTCGTGCTCGTGAACGCGTGCCACAACTGGATCTCGGTCACCGCGTAGGCCGGTGACGCCGAAGCCAGGCCGAGGCCCAGCAGGACGGCAAATAGCTTGTTGCGCATTGGGTGCTCCCTTTCCTCGTCAGGTTGTGAAACCCGCCATGAATCCCCGATTCGCCCACCGCGGGTCCGGAAGCCGCAGGTTAGCGGCTGAAAGTTACGTCCCCGTTATAGCGGTGTCCAGAACTGTTCCGCCTGCCGGGACTGCCCTCGCCCCGCCGTTCCTTCGATTCCGCAATTAGTAGTCGCCCGAGCCGCCGGGGTCTTGATTTGGATCAAACCGGCGGCTTTCTGGCGCGGCCCCGCTCGCCCGCGGTCGCCCCATACCGCTCGGCCGGCAGTACCCGCTCGGTGCTCAACTTCAATCGGCGCCGCGCCGGGTGGTGTCCGCTGTGGGCCAGCATGAAAGCATGCAGCAGGACGTTACCGCGCTTCACGGCCGCGTCGAGCGCGTCCATCGGCGTCTTCTTGTCCGCCCACACCGCCTCGAGCTCCTGGTCGATGACGAGTCGGATCGCGCGCAACGGCCCCAGGCGGATGCCGCGCGACTCCGGCGTCGGGTTCTTGAGCAGCTGGCGAACCGCAATCTGCTCGCCCGGAAAGCGCTCGTAGAAACCGTCCCGCTCGCTCAGCTGATACGCAGCGCGCGTCACCGGCAGGTACCCGGTCTGCTGGTGCCACTGCGCTTGCACGCGCGGCTGCAGCAGGTACGCCAGAAACTCCGCCACCCCGCGGTCATCCTTGAAGCTCTTGCCGGACATGACCCACAGCGCGCCGCCGCGCACCAGCGTGTTCTGGGGCGCACCGCTCATGTCGTCGTAGTACGGGAACTGGGCGACGCCGAGGTCGAACTTGGCCGCGCGCTTGAGCCGCAGGATGCTCGAGGAGGAGGACGTCAGCACCGCGCACCCGCCGTCCGCGAAGCGCGCCTCGGCCTCGTCGCCGCGCCCCGAATAGCTGAAGTAGCCGGACTTGGCGAACGACTCGAGCATCGCAATGTGGCGCATCATGAGCCGGGTATTGAAGTCGAGCCGGGCGCCGAGTCCATGAAAGCCGTTGTCCAGCGTGGCGAACGGCCGGTTGTTCCAGGCGGTCATGTTCTCGAGCTCCACCCACGACGGCCAAGCGGTGGTGTACGCGCACTTCACGCCCGAGTCGACGATCGCCCCCAGCGCCTTCATCATCTGGTACCAGGTCTGCGGCGGCCGGTCCGGGTCGAGGCCCGCCTTGCGAAAGGCGTCCCGGTTGTAGAACATGACCGGCGTCGAGGTATCGAACGGCAGCGCGAGCAGGCGCCCGCGCGCATCCAGGAAGGGGCTCGCCACGGCCGGCAGGAACGCGCGCGCATCGAGCGGCTCGCGCGCCGCCCGCATCACTTCCCATAGCGGCCGCACCGCGCCCCGTTCGGCCAGCAAGCTGCCGGTGTCGACCTCGTCGACCTGCACCAGGTCCGGCGCGCGACGAGCGCGCTGCGCCGCCAGCGCGGCGTCTAGCGCTGCGCCGTCCGCTCCCTTGTAGACCGCAACGACGCGGTAGGCCTTCTGCGCCGCGTTGAACTGCTGCACCAGTGCCGCCAGCTCGTCGCCACGCGCGCCGCTCATCTCGTGCCAGAGCTGGATCTCGGTCGTCGCGCGCGCGGCGCCGGCGGCGCATGCAAGTACGAGCGCGAACAGAATGAACCGCATTCGCCCTCCTGGTGGCTGTCCCCGTCGAGTGCTCGATCGGGGCGCAGAGTATAGCGAAAGAACCCGGCGCGGAGCGGGTCTCGATCTTGCTTAATCGGCGCGCATGGCCGCAGACTACGGACAAGCACTATCATTTCCACTCGCCGTCCCTACGCCGCCATGCGCAAATCTCACGACCTGACCGCGGCGCAGCAATTCCGGCCACGCGTTCGGCAAGCGGCTCTGAAGCGTCTTTGGTGCGCGGCGCTTTGCGCCGCGGCGGCACTCGCGCCTGGGCAGGCGGCGGCGGTGACGCTGCGCATCACGCCGCAGTCGAATCTCGCGATCCTGGACCCGATCTGGACCACGGCGACGGTCACGCGCACGCACGGCTACATGATCTACGACACCCTGTTCGGCACCGACGCCGAAGGGCAGGTGCGGCCGCAGATGGTCGACACCTGGAGCGTGAGCGCCGACAAGCGCCTGTGGACCTTCACGCTGCGCCCCGGGCTGCGCTTCAGCGACGGCACGCCGGTCACGAGCGCCGACGTCATCGCCTCGCTCGAGCGCTGGGGCCAGCGCGACAACATGGGCCAGGAACTGTTCAAGTTCGTCGCGCGGCTCGACGCGCTGGACGCGCACACCTTCCGCATGCGGCTCAAGGAACCCTACGGACTGGTGCTCGAGTCGCTGGGCAAGCTCGGCGCCAACGTGCCATTCATCATGCCCAGGCGCGTGGCCGAGACACCCGCCGACCGCCAGATCGACGACTTCACCGGCTCGGGCCCGTACATGTTCAAGCAGGACGAGTGGAAGCCGGGCGCGCTGGTGGTGTACGTGAAGAACCCGTACTACAAGCCCAGGGACGAGCCGCCCTCGGGAACGGCGGGCGGCAAGCGCGTGTACGTCGACCGCGTCGAGTGGCACATCATCGCCGATCCGCAGACGCAGGTGAACGCGCTCATCTCCGGCGAGATCGACGTGCTCGAGCAGCCGGCGCACGAGTATTACGCGATGCTGCGCCGGGATCCGAATATCCGCGTGCTCGACAACAAATACGGCGCGATGGTGATCCTGCGCTTCAATCAGCTGCAACCCCCGTTCAACGACGTGCGCCTGCGGCGTGCGGCGCTGGTGGCGCTGTCGCAAAAGCCCTTCCTGCAGGCCCAGTACGTCTCGCCCGACCTGTATCGCACCTGCCGATCGGTGTATCCCTGCGGCAGCGCGTACGCCAGCGAGCGCGGCATGAACGGCCTGCTCGGCGGCGACTTCAAGCGCGCCCGCTCGATGCTCGAGCAGGCGGGCTATGACGGCACGCCGGTGGTGATCCTGCAGCCGACCGATCTCGCCACCATTTCCAGGCTGCCGCTGGTGGCCGCGCAGCAGCTGCGCTTCGCGGGCTTCAAGGTAGAGCTGCAGGCGATGGACTGGCAGACGCTGGTCTCGCGCCGAGCCAATCGAGGGCCGGTGGCGCAAGGCGGCTGGAACGTGTTTCTGACCACCTTCAACGGGCTCGACCTGGACAATCCAGTGGTCAATCCGGCGCTCAACGCGTCCTGCGGGCAAGCCTGGGTGGGCTGGCCCTGCGACCCCGAGCTCGAGCGCCTGCGCGCGCAGTTCGTACGCGCCACTGATCCGGCCGACAAGAAGCGCATCGCCGAGCAGGTGCAGGAGCGCGCGCTCGAGATCGCCACCCACGCGCCCCTCGGGGAGTACTTCCAGCCGGTCGCCGTACGCAAGAAGGTCACCGGCTACCTCAACGCGCCGGTGTACCTGTACTGGAACCTGCGCAAGCGCTGAGCCGTGCGCGCGTTCGTGCTCAGGCGGCTGCTCGCCACCATTCCGGTGCTGCTCGTGGTCGCGGCGCTCGTGTTCCTCATCACGCGCCTCACCCCCGGCGACCCGGCGGCGATCATCGCCGGTAACTCGGCCAACTCCGAGCAGATCGCGCACATCCGCGTGGCGCTCGGCCTCGACCGCCCGCTGGCGGTGCAGTTCGGTTCCTGGCTGTGGGGCGTGCTGCACGGCGACCTCGGGCGCTCCTTCTATTTCAAGCTCACGGTCGCGCAGCTGATCGGCCAGCGCCTGGGGCCGACCGTTGCGCTGTCGCTGTGCACCATCGTTTTCAGCGTGCTGCTGGCGGTCCCGCTCGGCGTGCTCGCCGCGTGGCGTCACGGCGGCTGGCTCGACCGCACCCTCATGGGGTTCTCGGTGCTGGGCTTCTCGGTACCGGTGTTCGTGCTCGGTTACGTCCTCATCTACGTGCTGGCACTCAAGCTGCGCTGGCTGCCGGTGCAGGGCTACGTCCCGCTGGCGGACGGGCTGGTCCCGTTCATGCGCCACCTCATCCTGCCCTCGGTCACGCTGTCGGTGACCTACATCGCGCTGATCGCGCGCGTGACGCGCGCCACCGTGGCCGAGGCGCTCGGCGAGGACTACGTGCGCACCGCCCGCGCCAAAGGCCTGCCGGAGGCGCGCGTGCTGATCCGGCACGCGCTCGCCAACGCGGCGGTGCCGATCGTCACCGTGGTCGGCATCGGCATCGCACTGCTGGTGGGTGGCGTGGTGGTCACCGAAAGCGTGTTCTCCATTCCCGGCCTCGGCCGGCTGACGGTGGACGCGGTGCTGGCGCGCGACTTCCCGACCATCCAGGGCGTGATCCTGTTCTTCTCGATCATCTACGTGCTGATCAACCTGCTGGTCGATCTGTCCTACGCGCTGTTCGACCCGAGGATCCGTTACTGATGAGCGCGGCCGCCGGGATCGATTCAGAGACGGCTCCTGCCGGCGCGGCGCCGGGAATCTGGCGACGGCTCGCGCGCAACGGCGCGGTGCGCTTCGGGGGCGCAGTGCTGCTGGTGCTGCTCGTGCTCGCGCTCGCGGCGCCCTGGCTCGGCACCGTGGACCCGACCCTGTTCGATCCGGCGAGCCGCGACCTGCTGCCCGGCCGGGCCGGCGAAGTCATGACGCTCGACGGCAACGTGCTCCAGCACACCTTCTGGATGGGCTCGGACAGCTACGGCCGCGACATCTACAGTCGCGTGCTCTACGCGGCGCGGGTCTCGCTGCTGGTGGGTGCGACGGTAGCGCTGCTCGCCCTCGCCTTCGGCACCCTGGCGGGAATGCTGGCGGGCTATTTCCGCTGGCTCGACGGCGTGCTGATGCGCGTGATGGACGGCCTGATGGCGGTGCCCAGCATCCTGCTCGCGATCGCGCTGGTGGCGATGTGGCAGGCGAGTCTGTGGACCGTGATCGCCGCGATCACGGTGCCCGAGATCCCGCGCGTGACGCGGCTGGTGCGCTCGCTGGTGCTCGGCATGCGCGCGGAGCCCTACGTCGAGGCGGCGGTCTCGGTCGGCACCTCGCGCTTCGGAATCCTCACCCGCCACATCCTGCCGAACTGCATCGCCCCGCTGGCGGTGCAGGGCACCTACGTGTGCGCCTCGGCGATGCTGGTCGAGGCGATCCTGTCGTTTCTTGGCGTCGGACTGCCGACCGACATCCCGACCTGGGGCAACATGATGGCGGAGGGCCGCCTCGAGTTCACGCAGTACCCGCAGAACGTGTTGTTCCCGGGAGTGTTCCTCGCGCTCACCGTGTTCGCCGTCAACATCCTCGGCGACGGGCTGCGCGACACGCTCGATCCGCGCTTCGGCAAGCGGGGCGAACGATGAGCGGCGCGAGCGCGGCCGTGAGGGCGGACGATGCCCCGGTCCTCGACGTGCGCGGCCTCGCGGTCAGGCTGCCGCCCGGGGCCGAGCGGGCGCATGCGGTGCGCGAGGTGAGCTTCGCGGTGCGCAAGGGCGAGCTCGTGTGCCTGCTGGGCGAGTCCGGCTCCGGCAAGTCGGTCATCGCGCAGAGCGTGATGGGCCTGCTGCCGCGCGGGCTGCGCGCGGTCGCGGGCGAGGTGCGGCTCGAGGGCGAGAACCTGCTCGCGGCCGAGCCGGAGCGCCTGCGCCGGCTGCGCGGCGCGCGCATGTCGATGGTGTTCCAGGAGCCCGCGACCGCGCTCAATCCGGTGATGCGCTGCGGTGCGCAGATCGACGAGCTGCTCGCCTGCCACACTGTCTTCCCGGCCGCCGAGCGCCGGCGCAGGATCCTGGAGGTGCTGGAGCAGGTGCGGCTGCCGGAGCCGGCGCGCATGCTCGCCTCCTACCCGCACCAGCTGTCCGGCGGCCAGCGCCAGCGCATCATGATCGCGATGGCGCTGATCCTCGAGCCGGCGCTGCTGGTTGCCGACGAGCCGACCACCGCGCTCGACGTGACCACGCAGGCCGAGATCCTGGGCCTCATCCGGCTGCTGCAGCGCGATCACGGCACGGCAGTGCTGTTCATCACGCACGATTTCGGCGTGGCGGCCGAGATCGCCGATCGCGTGGCGCTGCTGCGCCAGGGCGAGCTGCTCGAGCAAGGCAGCGCCGAGGAGGTGCTGTCGCGGCCGCGACACGCCTACACGCGCATGCTGCTCGCGGCGGTGCCAAGCCTGGTGCCGCCCGAGCGCGCGCCGCTCGCGACGCGCGAGGAGGTGCTCTGCGCGCACGGTCTGGGCAAGACCTACGCGGGCGGCACGTTCTTCGCGCGCGGCAAGGAGGTGGTCGCGGCGCACGACATCGAGCTTTCGGTCCATCGCGGCGAGACCGTCGGCATCGTCGGGGAGTCCGGCTCGGGCAAGTCGACCGTGGCGCGCTGCGTGGCGCGGCTGATCGAGGCGAGCGCCGGCCGGCTCGCCCTGGACGGCGCGCCGGTGGCGCTCGCGGGCAGCGTGGCGCGCGAGTTCCGGCGCCGTGTGCAGATCGTGTTCCAGGACCCGTATCGCTCGCTCAATCCGCGCCGCACCGTGGGGGCGGCCATCGTCGAAGGGCCGATGAATTTCGGCGTTCCGCGCGCCGAGGCCCGGCGCCGCGCGCAAGCACTCATGGGGCTGGTGCGCCTGTCCCCGGGTGCGCTCGAGCGCTATCCGCACGAGTTCTCCGGCGGCCAGCGCCAGCGCCTGTGCATCGCGCGCGCGCTCGCGCTC
>Ga0307373_10004824_pt1 | contig 22447 bp, 20 predicted proteins | sample OX2MG_FD_202534 | JGI IMG/M metagenome (GOLD analysis project Ga0307373, IMG submission 202534) | Soil microbial communities from Risofladan, Vaasa, Finland - OX-2 | ecosystem: Environmental > Terrestrial > Soil > Coastal area > Acid sulfate soil | place: Finland: Risofladan, Vaasa | collected... | reverse complement strand
CCAGGATCGAAATGTTCTCGAGCCCTACGCCCCACAGTAAGGCGTTGTGCCAATGCCGGTGTCCGAAATCCTCATATTGGCCCGCCTCCGGATTGGGCTCTGCAGCGTCATAGTTTCCCCCCTGCCCAGTTTCAGCAGCCAGGATTGTTGCGCCGCGCTCAAGGTACAAGGCGACGTTGCTCTTGAGGCGAATCGAAAAACACAAATAAGTGCCGGCCGGGAAAAGCACCGTGCCGCCGCCCGCCCGCGCAGCCGCTTCGATTGCCTTGTTGATCGCGGGCGTATCCACCGTTTTACCGTCGCCTCTGGCTCCCATCATCCGCACGTTATACACTCCTGCAACCGGAGGATCGCTTGCCGCGCTGGGCATTGGCCCGTTGGCAGCGAGGCCGAGCCCGGCCACAGGGGACGTTTTTGGAAACAGGAGGTCCGCTGTTACCAGTCCCGCTCCGATTCCAACCATCTTTTGTAGAGCTTGACGTTTGCTGGTACTGATATCTTCATGATTCTTATTCGTCATCATTTATCCTTTGCGAAAAGTCGTGGGGTTTAGACCTGCTTGCCTCGGGTTAGTATTATGGCAAGGTTGGAATCATATCGCCCGCCCCTACGGTACGCAACCACGGAGTTGCCGATCATAAACTCGCGCGATCGTTTGTTTGCTGGCGCCCGCGCGCTATGAGATCAGCCGCTGGTCAAAAGCGCAGCCAGGAGGCGGTTAAGAAAGGGCGCCCATGGCTGAGCGCGGTTATCGCCTTGTTTCGGCGATCGCAAGTTTGCGACACCTGAAGCCTCGGTCTTCTGCTGCCCCGGTTTGTCTTTCGCTTGGCGAAGAACGAACCCTGGCGAGACGGAGTTTACTTCTGCCACCTGCTAATGGAGAAGTCACTTATGGCCGATGAGTAACCTGGATCGTTATTCGGACCGATACGTCAGGTCGCGCGGTGCGTGGTGCCAGTGCAAGTTGTCTGGAATGAGTAGGATGGAAGCACAGCGATTCTGGCAGACGGGAAAGTGCAGCCGCCAAGCTGGCGACGTATAACGGGAGTGTCCCAGGCGGAAGGAATATGCAGCTAGTGTTGCGTTCGGCAAATTGTATTACGTATACGGAAGGACCCATTTGTTGTAGCGCCGGGCTTTACGCCCGGCATACCGCCCTGAAGGGCGGCGCTACAGGTAAACGTATTTTCCAAACGCAATACTAGGGGCGAGAGGTGACAGCCGCAAACCCGGAAGGGATTAAAACAAGAACTCTATATTGAGTCGAGTCTCACTGGAGCCATGATCGCCGGCCTTCATGGTCACTTTATAGACGCCAACGAATAGTTTCTGAAAATGGTGGGCGACTTGTGGCAGGACTTGCGAGCCGGGTAGGCACTGTCGGCCTGGAGGGGCCGCATGACAAGTGCATCTCGTATGCCATTGGACTTAGGGCGGGAAAGAGCGGAGGAGCGGCTAAAGCTCTACCGTCAAATCTTTGCTAACACGAACGACACGATCGCCATCCTTGACGCCGATGGCCGGATTACCGAGCAAAATGCCGCTCATAAGGCCCTGCTGGGCTTTTCTGACGAAGAGTTGCTCGGAAAAACTCCTGCCGTTTATTTGGAGGGCGGCAAGGACGAGTTTGCTCGCGAGATGGACGATCTCTTACAAAGAGGATCCTACCGGGGCGAATCCAGATGCCGGACGAAATCAGGAGCTTGGGTCGATATTGAACTCTCGGCAGCCATCATCCGCAACGAGCAGGGGGAAATCCTCGGATACGTTATTATCAAACGCGACATCACCGAGAAAAAACGCGCTGAAGATGCCCTTCGGGAGAGCGAGGAGCGTTTCACAACCTTTATGGACAACAGTCCCGTCGTTGCCTTCATGCGGGATGAGCGGGGCCGGTACGTCTATGTCAATCGGGCTTTTGAACTTCTCGTCAAAAGGCCCTGGAGGGAAATTGTAGGAAAAACTCCCTTCGACATTTGGTCTGCCGAAACCGCCGGAGGACTTTTTGAAACCGACAAAGATGTTCTGACCTCAGGCCGTCCGATTGAGTTATATGAAAAGACCTCCCTGCCCGGAGGAGAAACGAAGGAGTGGCTCGCCGTCAAGTTTCCGTTTCAGAACAGATTGGGTAAGCCGCTCGTGGGCTGTGTGGCGATTGATGCAACAGAACGCAAGAGTTTGGAAGAACAGCTTCGCCAGTCCCAGAAGATGGAAGCGGTGGGCCGTCTGGCCGGCGGCATTGCACATGACTTTAATAACCTGTTGACCATCGTTTCAGGCTACTGTCAATTGCTCCTGGATTCCTCGGGAATCGGTGAACGCGATCGGAGTGGGATCAAGGAAATCAAGAAAGCGGGTGAGCAAGCTGCTTCATTGACGCGGCAACTCCTGGCGTTTAGCCGCAAACAGGTTCTTGCTCCGCGCGTGCTGGACTTGAACGCCGTGGTCTCCAATCTCGAAAAAATGTTGCGGCGTTTGATTGGGGAAGATATTGAGCTTGTGACGATCCTGCGTGCGGATCTGGGCCGGGTCAAAGTCGATCCGGGGCAGGTTGAGCAGATCATCATGAATCTGGCGGTGAACGCCCGGGATGCCATGCCCAAGGGCGGGAAGCTGACCATTGAGACCGCCAACGTTGAACTTGATGAACCCTATGCTCATTCCCACTTGCCTTGCCAACCGGGGCACTACGTAATGCTGGCCATATCCGACACGGGAACCGGGATGGATGTCGAGACCCAGAAGCACATCTTCGAACCTTTTTTCACGACCAAGGAGAAAGGGAAGGGAACAGGACTGGGCCTGGCCACTGTTTATGGCATTATTAAACAGAGCGGTGGATTTATTTGGGTTTACAGCGAGGCGGGACACGGCAGCGCCTTCAAAATCTACCTGCCTCGGACCATGGAGCGGGGGGAAGTCGTTGACGTGGCCCCATCGCATGGTGAGCCGCTGAAAGGTACCGAGACGATCTTGCTTGTTGAGGATGAGGCAGCCCTCCGAGCGATGGTTCAAGGAATTCTAATCGCGCACGGTTATAAAGTGTTGGAAGCGGCCAACGGGATGGAAGCGCTCATCCTTAGCAAACAGTACAGTGACCCCATCCACCTCCTATTGTCCGATGTGGTGATGCCGCAGATGAGTGGGCGCGAACTCGCCGAACGGATGACCTGTTTTCGTCCGGCCATGAAGGTTCTTTATGTTTCCGGATACACCGACGAAGTCATCGTTCACAACGGGATGCTCGGCCTAAGCACGGATTTTCTCCAAAAGCCTTTCACCCCTGCCGCCTTGGCAAGAAAGATTCGAGAGGTGCTCGACACCCGGCAAGAGCCAATGTCCTGAGTCCTCTGCTTTTCCGCTTTCGCGTGGGCCGACGCTGTCCCGGCCGCTGTCGGTGACACACACAACCCTTGATCCCTTGTTTCAAATCTTCCTCAATATACAGACTTTAAAGGCGTTCGCGTTCCATGGCGTGCGTTGGAAGCTATTACGGAGTTAAGGTTGGCGGCCTCGACATGGGCGGCTGGGTAGTGGGCTTATTTGAAATTCTTTGGCATTGGATTTTTTGGTAGGCTGTGTCAGACTCAGGGCATGTCAAAGAAAAAGCCTACCGCAAAGAGGAAACCGAAGGCATCCAAACGCAAGCCGCGAGAGGATATGAATCAGATTGCGTTTAGGGTTGTAAGTGAAGCTGTGAAAGGTAAATAGGCTAAATCAACCTGCTTTTGCGCACCATGTATGCGACGGCGCTGCCGTACTCGGGTCCGCTAATTGACTCCAAGGCGTCGTGCTCAATATCTTCCAAATCCCCCAACTTGCTCGTCCACTTTCCATTTGGTAGTTGCCTGGCAGCGTGAGTCGGAGTACCGTCTGGCGTCGCATAGATCGCAAGCTTCTCGAATCCAATTTCTAGTGAAGAATCATCACACCTCTCGTAACCTTTCGTCTGAAATGCTGCGAAAAAAGCCTCAAGAGTTTGTTCTCGCTGTACCCCAGGAGGCCAATAATACCTGCCCATAATATCCGGTTCCCATCGGACTTCTGTTTCACCAGCAGCCCAAGCGAGACAATTATAAGAAATAGTCCCGTTACTTGTTTTTCTGTGATTTTCTGGATTGAGATTGGGAAACTCGGTTGGCGACCAACTACCGGATATACCCATGTTCTCGGCCCCACTTTAACCACTGATTGGCCATATCCGTCACTCTCCCCCGACTTTCTGGCAGAACAGGGTCTTCACCTGTGATTGCCGTAAGTGCCCAAAACCAGTGGTCGAGTTCTCGCTGAAGTTCCGCGAGAATCAACGGTACGACTGGCAATCCAAGTCCGATGATGCGCTGATAAGCAGGATGCGTGCAGATTTTCGTCGAAAATGAGGTCGCCCCTCTTTCACTTTTCCACTTTTTAGTTAATTCACGAAACTCGGACTCGATGTTGAATTGCTTGACGGCAGTTGGTGTCGAGCGGACCGCCACCGCATTGGGGGCGTTCGCCATTTCAGGTACCGGATTTTGAGAGCTAAAGTCGAATTGCTGACTCGTAACCGTGGCGCTTACATTTACCCGGTTAAACCCATAAAGCTGAGAGCCGAGGGAGCATAAAACTGCTCTCCGTAAAACATGCTCACCGGCTTTTGCAAGTTCAATTCTTCTTAGCAACAGTTTCCTCTTTCACTGCCGATGGTCCAACAATTGTCGAGCTAACTACGTTTACTACCGGCCCAGTGAGGACAATATAGATTGGTTTTCCGTCAGGCGTGAACTGGCCTTCAATCCGAAGCATTGAGGTGGCTACGCTCTTGACTTTGAGTAACGAACCATCTTCCAGTTCGTACTCGTTGAAAAATTCAGTAGCCCTCTTAATAGGAACATCAGCTACGTCTATTTCCACCCCAAGCATGGGAACCCTTTTTTTCTCTTCAGGCATTATGTCATCCTCACGTTTTCGTGGCTTTTCCTTTTGCCCACCGCGCTAACACAGCGTTACGAGCGCTCAAGCTACGCTCTTCAGGGGTCATATTCGCGGCCCTAGCAGGGCCGCCCTTCTTCCCGCCTTTTCGACCCAGGGCCACAGCATACGGGTTTTTTCGTTTCCTCGCCATGATTTTTATTATACGTGAGCGGTCACGAAAGTCAAGAAAAATAATCTGCCATTACCTGCATTTTCCCTTTGACATTTACGTGAGCGGTCACGTATACTTTAACACAGTTGGAGGGAATATGAACAAGCTGAGCGTAGCAAAACAAGCCCGGCGGCTGAAACAAGCGGCTGAAACAACTTGACAATAGGAGCCTAGTGTGCTATACTTTTAGCCAACTTGGCGAGGGGCGGGGGCGGACGAGGAATGAATGAACAGGATCGCAGCGCCAAAGCGTTCAGAAACAAGGCTCGAAAGGCTATTTGGAGGATTGCCGGGTCTGGAACAACAAAAAAAGAATTCTTTTTTTGCAAAAACGAAGCTAGGAAGTTATTGAAAACAAAGGATCGTGTGTCAAAAAAGAACAGAAACGAACCTGAAACGAAGCTAGCCAAGTTGTTGAAAATACGTAACGGGCCCAAAAACGAACCGAAGAAATTTCCGGCCAGGAAAGCAGATCAGTTTACCCTGAGCCCCTTCGCTTCGCTCAGGGCCGCTTGCGAGCGGAGGGCGAACGGGCTCTGGATGACATCGGTTTTTCAGCAGCCAGCCAGGAAAACGCTTGTTATACGTAACGCCATAAGTCGGCGACGGTCATTTATTGTAGCGCCGCTCGGCGGCAAGCACTGCTTGCCTGAGCGGCGAAATCCGCCGGTCGCAGACCGGCGCTACAGTTTTGGAGCGTCGCCGACTTATGGCGCCCTATATAGCACCGATCACAGCCCCAAGCTTGCCCAGAGCTTGTCCACCTTCTTCTTGGTTTCCGCATCCATGACAACCTCGTCGGGCCAGGGACGCGCAAAGCCTTCGCTCGCCCACTTCCGAGTCGCGTCAATCCCCATCTTGGAGCCGAAATTGGGCAACCGCGATGCGTGTTCAAGCTGGTCCACCGGCCCCAGCACAAACTGGATGTCGCGTTCCGGATCGATATGGTTCAAGGCCTTCCACGCCACCTCCCGAACGCTGTGGACGTCAACATCGTCATCCACCACAACAATGCACTTGCTGAACATCGCTCCGGGCAATCCCCAGATCGCATTCATCACCTTGCGCGCGTGGCCGGGATAACTCTTGCGGATCGAAACAATCATCAGGTTGTGGAAGACGCCTTCCGCGGGCATGTGCATATCCACAACTTCCGGCATCTGCTTGCGCATCAAGGGCAGAAATAGACGCTCGACGGCATAGCCCATCCAATAATCTTCCATGGGCGGAGCGCCCACGATGGTGGAAACATAAATCGGGTCTTTGCGCCGTGTGATGCAAGTCAGGTGGAAGGCGGGAAACTTGTCTTCAAGGGAATAGTAACCGGTATGGTCGCCAAAAGGCCCTTCCACGCGAATGTCGTCGAGATCAACATACCCTTCCAGCACGATCTCCGCATGGGCGGGAACCTCCAGGTCCACAGTTTCACACCGGACCATCTCCACGGGTTCCTTCCGCAGGAACCCGGCAAATATAAACTCATCAAGGTCCTCGGGCAGCGGCAGAATTCCAGAGAGCATCGTGACAGGATCGGCGCCAATGGCCACGGCCACATCCATCCGGCGCCCTTTCCCTTGCCGTTCCAGCCAGCGGAAGTGCTCGGCGCCTCCCTTGTGGATTTGCCAGTGCATCCCCGTCGTGTGTTCGTCATAAACCTGCATCCGGTAGCAGCCTGCATTACGCCGGCCGTTCTTGGGACTGCGGGTGATGACCAAGGGAAAGGTGATAAAACGCCCGCCGTCCTGCGGCCAGCACTTCATGACGGGAAGCTCGGCCAAAGAAAAATGCTCGCACTCGACGACCTCCTTGACGGGACCCGTCTTGACCGTCTTGGGGAAAAAGGACCCGACTTCGGCGAGCTTGGGAAGCATCTTCACTTTGTCAAAAAAACCTTCGGGCGGCCGCATTTCGAGCAGGTCTTCGATTCGCCTTGCCGCATCTTCCAAGGAGGAGACTTCCAGCGCCAGCTCCATTCTCCTTTTCGAGCCCAGCGTGTTAATTAAGAGCGGCATGGTATATTCGCGGGAATCTTGCGCTGAGCGTGGCTTCTCGAAGAGCAACGCCGGCCCTCCGTGTTTCGACACGCGGTCGGCGATTTCGGTTATTTCGAGATCCACGTCAACCTCGGCGCTGATTTTCTTCAGTTCGCGTTCCCGCTCCAGCCGCTTGATAAAATCTCGAAGGTCTTTGTCAGCCACTGCCATCCTCGCCTCGATGGGCGCCCGCTACATTCTTGCCACCCATCCGTTGTTTCACGTTCTGTTTCAGACTAGGAAGGATTACAGATTGCGCGCGCTAAATCAAGGTGCCAAGCTTTTCCAAGGACTTATGTCATTTCGCTATTGACAGAACGCCGGTTTAATGTTCAAATATTCGCTTGAATACTTTATGAGCGCCAACGCCAAGGCTAAGAAAGCGATCTACGAACAGCTTGCCCGAATTGGGAAGGCTGTCGCGAGCCCTCCCCGGCTCGAACTGCTGGATTTATTGTGCCAGGGTCCGCGGACAGTTGAAACCCTTGCACGGGAAGCCGGTCTGACTGTGGCCAATGCTTCCCAGCATCTCCGGGTGCTTCACGGGGCCCGACTGGTGGAAGCGGAGAAACAAGGATTGTTTGTAACTTACCGCTTGGCTGATCTGGCCGTTTGCGAATTTTTCCGGAATTTGCGACGCCTTGCCGAGATTCGCCTGGCGGAAGTCGAATCCATCGTCCGGCAGTTTAGGGAGAATCGCGAGTCGCTGGAGGCAGTCGAGAAGAAAACTTTCCTCCGGCGCATCCGGCGAGGCGAGGTGATTGTCCTTGATGTGCGTCCACCGGAGGAATACCGTGCCGGACATATACCCGGTGCCGTATCCATACCGCTCAAGGATCTGAAGTCGCACCTGTCGAAGCTGCCCAGGGATCTAGAGCTTGTGGCCTATTGCCGTGGTCCGTATTGTGTTCTCGCCACAGAGGCTGTGGAGCTTTTGAAGGCGAAAGGGTTCCGTGCCTTGCGGCTCGAAGACGGTGTACCCGAATGGCGCGCCGAGGGACTTCCGGTGGCCGTTGGCAACAAACCCCGGTGAGGCGGGGATGGTTTTTCAGCCCGGTATGCCATGACTTCGGCGGAGTTCGCCGAGCAGGTTGATTCGAACGATCACACGGGAGGCATCGCAATGAAATATCTGATCATACTTAACGATGCGCCTTACGGCTCTGAACGCAGTTACAACGGCCTACGTTTGGCAGGCTCTCTCGCGAAACAGGAAAGTACGGCCGTATCGGTCTTCTTGCTGGGCGACGCTGCGGGCTGCGCGGTAGCTTCCCAAGCCACTCCGAACGGGTATTACAACATTGAGCGAATGCTCAAAGGTTTGGCCGCCAAGGGCGCAAAGATTGGGATCTGCGGGTCTTGCATGGACGCTCGCGGCATCAAACCCGACTTCATTGCCGAGGGGACAAAACGAAGCTCGCTGGATGAACTCACCGCGTGGACCATGGAAGCCGACAAAGTCCTGGTGTTCTGACCTTGGGACCAGACACCCGGGGAACAGCGTCCGCCCATCTGTCAGAAGAGAAGACCACCGGAAGGGTGCCGAATTCCCAACGGGTTCAAGTCAGAAGGTACCAGTTCTTTTGGTCCGGTGGTCGTTCAGGACGCGGCAGGTAGCTGAGTGATCCGAGAGTTAGACACGAGTACAAGGGAGGACAGGGTTTGTGAAGGCCAAAACGATCGTAGTGCTGGGTGGAGGCATCGGGGGGCTCGTTGCCGCCAACAAGTTGCGGCAACTGTTGGGCCGCGAGCACCGGGTTTTGTTGGTCGAGAGGAGCCTTGAGCACGCCTTTGCGCCGTCGTTCCTATGGCTCATGATCGGAGACCGGCGGCGGGAGGAAATCACCCGCGACGTGCGCGCCCTGGCACGGCCCGGAATCGAGGTGATCGAAGGCGAAGCCCTCGCCATCAGCCCTGCTGAACGGAAAGTCGAAACCAGCGCAGGGCCATTGAACTACGATTACTTGATAATCGCGCTCGGCGCGGAGCTTGCGCCTGAGATGATTCCCGGTCTTGCGGAGGCCTCGCACTCATTCTATACCCTCGATGGTGCGGCTCAACTGCATGAGGCATTGAATTCCTTTTCGGGCGGGACGGTGGCCATCGCGATCAGTGGGCTGCCGTACAAATGCCCTGGTGCGCCGCATGAAGGGGCAATGCTAATCGCTGACTTCTTTCGCAGGCGAGGGATGCGGAACAAAGTGGATATACACCTCTTTACTCCCGAGCCTCAGCCGTTGCCCGTCGCGGGCCCCCAGCTTGGCGAAGCGGTCCGCCAGATGCTCGAAACGAAGGGCGTCACTTTCCATCCTGCGCACAAGCTGACTGCCCTTGATCCGCAATCCCACGGTCTTCACTTTGGGGGCAAGGAGTCTTTCCGGTATGACATGCTTGTGGCCATTCCTCCGCACCGCAGCCCCAGTGTGGTTCGCCAGTCCGGGATCGCGAATGACGCTGGTTGGGTACCGGTTGATCGGACTACGCTTGAAACCAAGGCGACAAATGTTTATGCAGTTGGCGACATCACGGCTGTTCCACTGCCCGGTCGCTGGAAGCCGGACGTGCCCTTGATGCTCCCCAAGGCCGGCGTATTTGCTCACGCTGAAGCCCAAGTCGTGGCCCGCCGCATCGCTCAGCAGGTTGCCGGGGCGCCTGCACAAGAGGCATTTTGCGCGGATGGCTACTGCATGCTGGAAGCGGGAGAAGACCTAGCCGGTTTCGCCTTCGGCAACTTCTTCGCCGAACCTTCACCGCAGGTGAACCTTCGCAGGATGGGGAAGACATGGCATCTGGGGAAGGTGTTATTCGAGCAGTGGTGGCTGACGCCGTTTGGAATAAAGCGTGCTACTCTGGAGCTGACCATCAGGCTCGGCGGTAAAGCGTACGGCATCCCGGTTGTCCTGTAAGTACGTGTCTCTTGAGTGGTTCGATCCTTGCCCCACTCGTTGCGGATCTCCGGTGTGATCGGGCCGGAACACTACGCCCATTGGCGTGCTTCAGCGGTTGGTGCGCTGACCGAGTGGTTGGAACAGGACGTTGCAAAACCTTCAATCGATCTCGGTCCTTCCTGCTCAGCATTAGCATCTCCTGTTGTCTCATCCCGCCAATATGCCGGATCCCAACAGGAACTACTTACTTTGCTAAGAACAGGAACTTCTTACTTTGCCTTGACACTTTCCAATGTCTTATTGACAATTTTACCCCTAAGAACCGATACTTGTTTTGCGCAATTGATGGAAGATCAAAAGAAATCAAGAAAATCAGCTCATTTCAGACCTCGACCTTGTTCGAATCTCCCTCCTCCCAGGATTTACCCATGAAAAGCTCCGGGAAAGTTCTTGCATCGCGACGCCGGAGCATCATGGGCGGACTGATTTTAGGGTGCCTGGTGTCCGTCGTGATTTCTGGCTCCGCTGCCGAGAGCGCCCAAAGGAGTCGCACCGTTCATCATGTGAACAAGAGATCCGTTCCGCGGGCAAGAGCGTCAACCACACCCGCGCCACCGGTTCAAGTGACCGTAGTGGTGCGCGACCCGGCAGGCCACGCCGTCGGGAACCTGCGGAAGAGCGACTTTCGTCTGTTCGACGACAATCGGTTCCAGCGTATCGCGGACTTCGCGTCCAACCTGGTTCCCATCCCGGTTCCCAATCCCCAAGCTCCGTGGACCATCCGTTACACGGCTCTCTACTTTGATGACCTTCATTACACTTTCACAGACACCATCCGCGTTACGGACAGCGCCTATGCCACCTTCGGGCCAATGGTCAGTCCGCAAAATCGGTTCGGCATATTCACAGCCTCGGGCGAAATTACCCTCAACTTCACCGACAATCGAGAGAAATTTCATCAAGCCCTGCTGGCTATACGCCCCCATCTTCCCTCGCCTGCCATGGCCAAAGCGTGTCCGGCCATTACGGATTATCAGGCCTACCTCCTGCTTTACGTTCACGACCCCCTGGCTCTGAAAGTCGCCTTGTACGAAATGCAGCGTTGCGGGAGCCGGGACGGCGCCGGGGACCCGGTTTCACCGAGATCCAGCCTTGTCGAAATGAAGCGAATGAAAGCCGTGGTCGACGGCCAGGCAAGCAAGGTCATTGCGGAAGATGAAGCACAATCCACTCAAACGGTTGCCGCCCTCGATAAACTTATCCGCAGAGTGGCCACGCTCCCTGATCCGCGCACAATCGTTGTGGCCTCTCCCGGATTTCTTACGGGAACACTTGGGCGGCGCGTGGATGAATTGTCGAGGCTTGCAACGCGGCTCCACATCATCGTGAACACCCTGGACACCACCGGGTTTGTCAGGCAGCTTCCTTTCTCCCCAGCGCCGGGCCGCAGCCGGCCGGCTGCGGAAGACGAGGGGATTATCGATGCAAAGAACGAAATGCTTGCTGACCGTGCGGGGGCAACTTCCGACCCCTTGGCAGATTTGGCCACGATGACCGGCGGCAACTTCGTGACCAACATGGATGACCTTGACAAGGGATTTAAAATGGCGGCTCCTCTGCCCGAAGCCTATTACGTCCTGGGCTACTCCCCGAACGACCTGCGCTCCAACGGCCGCTTCCATTCCGTGCGCGTGACGCTGGTCAGGCACTACCGCATGAGCGTCGAAGCTCCAGCGGGATATTTCGCTCCGGGGACGCCATCCGAAATCGCGGCCTCTTCCCTGCGCGACCGACATTCGCGGCATCGACCGCATCGCCGAAAATGACGGTCTGACATGCCTCGCCTCACTTCTGCTGAAGCCGCAGCCGTTCGAGCCAGCTTGCTGCGCTGGTTCCGCCGGCACGCCCGCCGGTTGCCCTGGCGGGAATCGAAATCTTCCTACAAAGTGTGGCTCTCTGAAATTATGCTGCAGCAGACTCAGATTGCTACGGTCATTCCTTATTACCGGCGTTTCCTTGCCGAGTTCCCAAGCGTCGAGCGGCTGGCGGCGGCTCCACTTGAACGTGTCCTGGAACTGTGGTCCGGACTCGGTTATTACCGCCGCGCCCGGCACCTTCACCTTGCGGCGCGCGCCATGGTGGAAAAACATGGCGGCCGCTTTCCACAAGATTTCGACCAGGCGCGCTGCCTTCCCGGCGTGGGCGACTACACGGCGCGTGCCGTCGTGAGCATCGCCTACGGTCAGCCCTGCGCGGTTCTCGACGGCAACGTGGCGCGAGTGATGGCCAGGCTTCTCGCACTGCGCGGCAGCCTCCCTCAACCAGCCTTTCGCCGGACGATTGAGGAAAACCTTGATCTTCTTCTCTCCCGGCGCAGACCCGGCAATTTCAATCAGGCGCTTATGGAGCTGGGGCAAACCATTTGCCTGCCGCGTTCGCCGCAATGTCCGTCATGCCCGCTGCGGCGCTGGTGCCGAGCCTACCGCATGGGCAAGCCCGAGTCCTTCCCTCAGCCGCGGCCGCGCCGGCAGGAGGAAAAATGGCACCTGGCGACGGCAGTGCTCCACCAGAATCGGCGATTTCTGCTCTTCCGCGGCCTTGACGACGGGCTGCTCGACGACCTCTGGAATTTTCCTTCGGCGCTGGGCGAATCGAGCGCGAAGGCCTTGGCGCGATTGAGGGAAAAACTCCGTCGAGCGCTCGGAATCTCAATCTCCTTGAAGGAACCACGACACCAACTTCACCACAGCATTACCTATCGATCCATCCATGTCCAGGTTTACACGGGAGAATTGTCGGGAAGGCCGCGAGCGAACGGATACCGCTGGTTCCCGGCAGGAAGGGTCGAACAAGCGGCCGTGTCGCAGTTGGCGCGCAAGATCGCCCGGGAAGTTGCCCGGAACAAGCGCAGAACACCGATGCGGTGTGCGTGAGCGACGGAAAATACTTCAACCCCTTCGTTTGACCTGCTCGTCCAAAATCCCTTGAGCATCTCTTTAGCTGTCCATACGGTGGGTATTTCTATGGCGTAACCGCGGAATGCAGGAGATTGCATACAGGAGATTGCATATTGCTTTAATTGCAGCCCGTTGCTAGAATTCGCCTAGTATTTGGTGTGATTGATGATGACAAATACAGAAGAAAAGCAAAATGAGGCCGTTCAGCTTACAGGAGACCCCGAAATTCTTGAACCCGATTTATGACTTCAAGATCATGACAGAGCCCCAAGCTAACATCGGAATGAGCAACATCTGTCCCAACAGCAACGGCCGGATGCCAATTCACCCAGCATTGTTCGGCCGCGTTCCGCCTTCAACCGGTCAGGAGCAGATAGCATTTCCATGAACGGCAACCGAAAGGCACCCAACCAGTATCAGGAAAAAGGGATCAATGGATTGCGACTTAACACACTGCTCGCGGTCCGCCATCCCAGCACAAACGCGAAGGGCAAGGTTATTCCCAACCGTTTGACCCCCAATGCGGCAAGAGCTTAGGGGTAATTCTGAATGCCGGCGCCAAGTCCAGAAGTGACTCATCACAAGGCGATACCCTAGAGGTATTCCCGGCGTGGGCCATGATCACGTTCAAAAATCGGTTCACATATTGAGATAAAGCTTAAGGGGTTGGCGGTCGAATTCTCTCCACATTGGACAAGCTTCACGAGGTGTTTGCATGCAGAACCGGTTAATTTTAAGAGGATTAGGCCTCTGGACGCTATTATTTCTCATTCCTTCCGCGGTTGCCTGGGCACAGTCAACCACCACCGGAGCGGTCACGGGTCGAGTGATTGACCCGTCTGGGGCGGTCATCCGAAACGCCACCGTCACCTTGCAAAATGACGGAACGAGCGCCACCCAAACCACGGTCGCCGGACAGGAAGGCACGTATCTCTTCGCTTTCCTTGATCCCGGCAAATATACGGTCAGTGCGAGCGTCCCGGGATTCCAGACTGCCGTTCAGAGGGTCACCGTAGGGGTGGGTCTGACCAGCACTCTGGACTTTCAGCTTCCGGTCGGCGAAGCCAAACAAACCGTGACCGTGAGTTCAGTTGCGTCTTTGATTCAGACCGCTAACGGGAACGTTTCCGCCACGATCACTCCCATCCAGGTCTCGGAGATCCCCAACGCGGGCAACGACCTGACCTTTATCGCGCAGATGGTTCCCGGCGCGGTCATGAATACGGGAGCAGGCTACGGCAAAATTTCAATCTACGGGATGCCTGCGATATCGAATCTTTTCACGGTCAACGGGATGAACGACATGGATCCCCTTTTAAGTGTGAACAACTCTGGGGCTACCAACCTGATGCTGGGCCTTAACGATATTCAGGAAGCCACTGTGGTCATCAACGGCTACTCGGGAGAATATGGAGGGCTGGCGGGAGCCAACGTCAACTACGTTACCAAGTCCGGCACCAATGCCTTTCACGGAAACGCCAACTACTACTGGAACGGCAGCGCGCTCGACGCCAACAGCTTCTTTAACAATGCCACTGGAACCCCGCGCCCGTTTGTCAACGCCAACCAGTGGTCGGCCTCCTTGGGAGGTCCCATCATCAAGGACAAAGCCTTTTTCTTTGTCAATCAAGAGGGGATGCGGGTCCTGATCCCCACCAGCGTAGAAGCCCAAGTCCCCACCCAAGCCTTCCAGCAGGCCACGATCTCCAACCTGAATTCCCTCGGGCTGAATAATTCCGTCCCTTTTTACCAAAAGATCTTCGGACTTTACAACAATGCTCCGGGGGCCAGCCGGGCCCAGGATGTTTTACCCGACCACGGCTGTTCGAACGTTATAGCCCTTGCTCCCGGTGTTCCGTGTGCGCTCGCGTATCGGTCGACGGTCGGCCAGCTTACGGACCAGTGGATCCTCAGTTCGCGCCTGGATTTCAACGTCAGTTCCACAGACAGAGTTTTCGTTCACGGTGAGATGGATCGAGGCCATCAGGCAACTCTCACGGACCCCATTAGCCCCCTTTTCAACGTGGTCAGCAATCAACCTGAGGAACAAGGCCAAGTGGGGTGGACTCATCTCGTGGGGAACAACAAAGTGAATTCTCTGAGGGCTACCTTGCAGTATTATTCAGCAGTCTTTGGGGCCCCGAACCAGACTGCGGCCCTGCAAGCGTTTCCCACGACGATGTACTTTTACGATGGCTCTCTGACGACTCTTGGCGGTCAGGACTATGGTTATCCTCAGGGAACGAACACAACTCAATACCAGTTCATCGACGATTTCTCCTGGTTGCACGGCAATCACAACCTGAAGTTCGGAATCAACTATGCTCGAAGCGATATGAGCGACTACGATTTTGGAATGTTATCAAGCGGTTTTCTGGGAGTCTTCAGCCTTAACGATTTTTATAACGGTGGCGCAACAGGCGATCTGATGGAACAAACCTTCCCCAGCGCGTTGGTTCAGCCCTTTGCGCTTTATCGCCTGGGATTTTACGGCCAAGACGAATGGCGCTTCCGACACAACCTTCAATTAACGTTCACGCTGCGGGGAGATCATGCATCGAACCCTGTTTGCCAGCACAACTGCTTCGCCCGCACCGTCCAGCCTTTTATCAAGCTTAACCACGATGCATCCATACCTTACAACCAAGCCATCCAGGTCGGGCAGCATCAGGAGTTTACAGGTTTAACGGCTTTGGCGTTACAACCCCGCCTGGGATTCGCATGGCAGCCCATTGGCAGAGAGCACAGCGTTGTGGTGCGTGGCGGCGCGGGCATATTTTATGGCGGCATTCCGGGTTTTAGCGTGGAGAGCATCGCCGGAAATCCACCCAACAGAAATGAGTTCCTCGTTTTTTACAATAACCTTTCTCCGACTGAGTCTTCCAATTTGTTTGCGGATGCAGCAAACTCCAATGCCGCCTTCGTGAACGCGTTTGCGAGCGGAGGAACGCTCGCGAGCATCCAGGAATCCCTGCCCTACTTTACGCCTCCTAATGTTACGGGTACCGCACAAACCATCCGTCTGCCTCAGTACCAGAAATGGAACCTGGAGATCCAAAAAGAACTGGGGCGCAACACCATCCTGAGCCTCAACTATGTCGGGAACCACGGCATCCACGAATTGATCCCCAACGCCTCCGTCAACGCATATTCGTACTACGCTCCTTTCCCCGGATTGCCTTCCGCCCCGCCCGACCCACGATTTGCAACCGTCACCTATATTGAAAGCGCCGGAGTCTCCAGCTACAACGGGCTGACGGCTAGCTTCCGGCACAACTTCACGAACGGCATGGTTGGGGCCAACTACACCTACGGCCACGCCTTGGACATCCTGTCGAATGGCGGAAGCTCATTGCCGTTTATTTACGCAACCAATGAGAGCATCTTGTCACCTCAGAATCCCAACAATATCAGGGACAACTACGGCAACTCGGATTACGACATCCGGCACAATTTGAACTTGAGTTATGTGTGGGAACTTCCCATCAACCGTCTCATATTGGGTCGCAGGTGGAATGCTTTGGTAGAGGGCTGGCAGGTTTCCGGGACGCTCTTCGCCCACAGCGGGTTTCCCTACACGGTACAGGATTTGCAGGCGGCAACCACCTTGCAATCCGAAAATTTCGGCGGCCCGCTCTATGCAACTTTTCTGGGCGGTTCCATCCCTTCCTGCAACACCCCGAGCCATCCGTGTTTGACCTCTGCCCAATTTCAACCGTCCACAAACAACCCTACTCATTTCGGCATCCAGGGAAGGAACATTTTCCGGGGGCCAGGGTACTTCAACACGGACTTTGCAATCACCAAGGTCACTTCACTGCCGGGGTGGGAGTCCGCGAAGCTCGCGCTCGGTTTCCAGTTCTTTAATGTGTTGAATCATCCCAACTTCGACCAGCCCATCGCTAATTTGTATAGTACTCAGTTCGGGAGCATTCTCAACACCGTCAGCGCTCCCACCAGCATTTTTGGATCAGGTCTCGGAGCGGACGCATCTCCACGGCTTATCCAAATACACGCTCGACTCACGTTCTGATAAAGCCAGCAACCGAAATCAAAATGTGCGGGCAAATCACGAAATCCCAATTACGCCAGGCGCTCCGCGCTTAGGGGTGCCAGGATACGCTTGCCATGCTCCGGTTAGTGGAATTTCTCGCGACGGCCTCTTGAACCTGACACCTCGGAAGCAAGGGCTTATGGCCGGCAGAATCCATGCGGGAACATCCGGCTGGGATTACCAGGGTGGGGAAGCCATCTGCGGCGCTTCAATAGAACAGATATTTCCGCCAGCGCTCGTCTGCGCGCCCGAGCATCCGCATGATGTGACGGCTGGTATGAAGGGTAAAAGGCCGGGGTTGCCGGCGCAGTTTCAGGCCTGCATCCTCCGGCAAGCGATCACCTTTGAGAGTGTTGCACCGGTGGCAGCAGGCAACGAGATTATCCCAATCCGTGTGGCCGCCCTTGGAGCGCGGGATAATGTGATCAAGGGTCAGCTCGGAGACAGGCAGTGCCCGCCCGCAAAACTGGCACGTGTAACGGTCTCGCATCAGGATATTTTTGCGAGAAAGCGCGCGGGTTTGGTGCGGAATGCGCCGAAACTCCGTGAGCCTGATAACGGACGGTATGCGAAATGCGACCCGCGCAGAATGGATAAAGCTGCCGTTTTCTTCTTCAGTGGTGGCAGTGCCCTTGAGCACCAGCACCAGCGCGCGCCGAGCCGCTGTTACGTTAATGGGCTCATAAGTAGCGTTGAGCACCAGAACCGGAGCTTGCAACAAGCGTTCACGATCCTCCCCCATCGCTTTTCCTCTCAGGAAGCATTGACCCCCTGTCAAGAACCAATTATGTCCAGTCCCGGCTGAGTTCGTCAACCTCCGCCACAGCCCGCGAATCACCCGTATCCGGAAACTGCGGTGTCGACCGGGCGAGCGCCAGTGCGAACACCGTTCTGGCTCCTCCCTGTTTCAGCGCGCGGGCGCAGGCTGAGAGCGTAGCCCCTGTCGTCATCACGTCGTCGACAAGAACCACGTCACGGCCTTGGATGCGTTCCGGATTTGTCACCCTGAAAGCCCCGCGCACGTTTTCTCGACGCGCGGGAGCGGACAGCCCGGTCTGGGGTAGTGTCTGCCGGGTACGCGCCAGCGCGTGTGCTGCAACCTGCAATCGTTTCTTTCCACGACTCTTCGACAAATGGTGCGCTAAGCCTTTGGCGAGCAATCGGGCCTGATTGAAACCACGTTGCCTTTCCCGCGTGCGGAAGAGGGGTACCGGTACCAGTAACGGCCTCTGCTCTGCCTGGAAAATTTCTACCCTTTCCCAAGCCAGCGCCAGATAAGCCCCCAATTTTTGGCCGAGACGCTCTCGCCGGTGAAATTTTAGTTGCAGGATCAGTGCCCGTAAATTGCCCCTGTAAATCCCGAATGCGCGCGCGACATCAAAATCGGGATCATTAATCCTGCACGGACCACACAGGACGGGGTCCGATTCACCCAACTGGCGGGAAACGATCGGGAGCCCGCATCGCCCGCAGCAGATTCCTTCCCAAGGCTCAACAGCCGACCAACACCGGCGGCAAACGCCTAAACCCATGAGACGAATAACTTCATCTCCACAAATTGAGCATCGAGTCGGGAAAAGGACTGAAAACAAGCTATCGGCTAGCTCGTGGAAGAAAGAGCGGGAGTCCGGTGATGATCGGAGAGCTGAAGTGAAAGCAAGCCTCGCTTTCGAGTGGTTAAAGCCCGCTAAAGCAGACCCTTTTCCTGCTTTTCCTGGCATTCGATGCAGTGGCGGGCCCACGGCACAGCTTCCAGACGCTTCAGTTGGACGCCACCGTTGCATTCAACGCAAAGGCCGTATGAACCATCCTCCACACGCCCAAGGGCCTCCTGAATAAGCTGGAGAATCCGGTGATTGTCATCGCTTTGATGGAAAAGAAATTCCTTCGTGTACGAGTTCGCCGCTTTATCGGCAGGGTCATGGGTAACGTCCCCGTCCACTTCACGTCCGTCTTGTTCTGACTTTGCGACCGTGCGTCGGAGTTCTTCGCGTTTCTCCAATAGGCGCTTTCTGTAGTTCTCTCTCTTCCTCTTATCCATAGCCCCCGTGCACTGAACACCCGAAAGTTTTGAAATTATTTATTCTATCGTTCGCATAATCCGAGTGTCAAGGCCGTGTGCTCGTTGGTAGTGGGTGAATTTGGCTGGAGTAGCGGCGAGTTTACCTCGCCACGTGGCGGCATAAAGCCGCCTCTACCTCAAAATGACCCACCACCTGCTCGTTGGTACTGGAAAGGATAAACGGCAAGCCCACCCGTCCGTTCCTCCGCCTGCCCGCGAACCCGGGGAGGCCGTGCTATGATCATTCCCATAGGAGTCGTCCTCTTTTCGAATTCTTCGACGAGCACAGAAAGGAGTTCCATGGATTCTGACGTGATTCGCATCGTGGTGATCAACGGCAGTGTGCGGCCCGGAAATTATACCGCTATGGCGTCTCGGCTGGTGGTTGACGAACTCAGGAAGCAATCCGATGTTTCGGTAGAAACCATCGATCCGGGCGCGCTTCATCTGCCGTTTCCGGGAACGGATCCGGGCGCGGAAGGCACACAATTGCTTCAACAGAAAGTTGGGGCAGCCACAGGGGTGGTTCTGGCAACCCCCGAATACCACGGCAGCTTCAGCAGCGTGATGAAACTTGTCATCGAGAATTTAGGGTTCCCATCCGTCCTGGCGGGCAAGCCTGTTGCTCTCCTGGGAGTAGCCGCAGGATCGATTGGAGCCATCAAGTCTCTCGAACATCTCCGGGGGGTGGTTTCACACATCGGAGCCATCGCCCTGCCCTTGCCGGTCTCCGTCGCCAACGTGCAGCAGGTGTTCGGCGCCAACGGGGACTGTCTTGACCCCCAAATCGAACAGCTCATTCGAAGGGTTGGAATCAACCTTATGGATTACGTGCGGAAAAACCTTTGCCCGCGCTTTACTTTGGAAAGGCTCCTGCGAAGCGGAGTGTCCGCCTCCTTGTTGGAGGAGGATGCGGCGGCGGGTCGTTCTCTCGAGACTTAACGAAGGATCATACAGCTAAGCGCGAGCAAGCCTGTAAGCCGAATTTTGTCCCCCGGAGATCCGGGGTGGCGATCATTCATCTAGCCTCGCCATTGCTGGCAAGGTCAAGCGACCTACCCGAGAGTCACCAGCCTGTAGCGGCGGTCCGTGACCGGCGTTCGAACTTCGGCGGCCACCGATCGCCGCTACAGAGCCTTGCGGAGCGGGTCACTCCTCCCCTCCTATTTGGTCTTGCTCCGTGTGGGGTTTGCCCTGCCCCCGATATCGCTATCGGAGCGGTGCGCTCTTACATTAAGCCGCTTGCGCGACCGCACCTTTTCACCCTTACCTCGCCGCGATTCTGGCGGACCAGAAGAGGCGTGGCGGTGTTTTTTCTGTGGCACTTTCCGTGTCGGAGGCGTACGTTCGCTTGCGCAAAATCCCCCTCCAACCCTCGCTGTTAGCGAGCACACTACCCTGCGGAGTTCGGACTTTCCTCTCCTCCGCTCCTGCTTGCCTGCCCCGTGCCCTTGCGGGACGGAACAAGGCGCCTGAGCGGAGCAGCGATCACCCGGCTTGCTCGCGCCGCCACCTCTTATGATAGTCTTTGAGAGGCAGCAGGGTCAAACAGTGCGGAGTCAACTTACAATGCGGCGTCTCCTTTTACTCGTTTCTATCCTAGGATTTCTAGCGGCCCCGTGTCTCTCGGGCCGCAACGCCTCAAAGGCGTTCGCTGAACAGGCAAACCCGCCTTCGCGTTCTGCGCCCCCCGCGGCGTCCGCGGCCAGCCCGCCGTCGATCCTTGCCCAAGCGGATACGATTCTCGAACAGATGAGCCGTATTACGGGCCTGCCTATCAAGTCGCCGCTTAAAAAGCGCATCGTGAGCCGTCCGGAAATTCGGAGATTCTTGATTGGCAACTTGCACGCCGAGTACACACCGCGAGAACTCCACGTGCAAGAAGCCACCCTGCGGGCCTTCGGCTTGGTCTCGCGGACCTTCGACCTGGAAAAATTCCTCATCAGCTTTTACACGGAGCAAGCCGCCGGATTTTACGATCCGCGCACCAAAACGATGTACCTGGCAGACTGGATTCCTGCGGACACCCAACAGATGGTGCTTGCCCATGAATTGACTCATGCGCTTCAAGATCAAAATTTCAATCTTGAGCACTACATGCACGCGGTGAAAAACGATGACGATGCGGAAGCCGCTCGCCAAGCCGTGGTGGAAGGCTATGCGACTGCGGCCATGTTTCAACGGATGCTCGGGTCAACAAACCTTGCGCTGCTTCCTTCCTTCGACACTCTGATCGCACCTCTCATCAATCAGCAGATGGCAGAGTTTCCCGTCTTCTCAAAAGCCCCCTTCTTTTTCCGCCTGGAGGCCCTTTTCCCGTATATTCAAGGCGCGGGCTTTATTGAAAAGGGGCTGAAGCAGGTAGGAAGTTGGAAGGACCTCAACACGCTGTTCACCTCCCCGCCCACTTCCACCAAAGACATCTATCAGCCGGATGTCTATTTCAGCCATGTGCCGCTTCCCAATGTCCAGCTTCCGGCCCAGACACCGCTCGACTCTGTTCCCGGACTTTCAAGGCTCGATGAAAATAGCTTGGGTGAACTGGGTTTCAATGCACTGCTGGGACAGTTCCTCTCCGAAGAAAGGGCCAAGGCGGCGAGCGCCGATTGGCTTGCCGACCGCTACATCCTTTACGAAAATCGTGCCCAACAAAGCTACGCCCTGGTGGCCCGAGCGCGCTGGGCGAATCCGGAAGTCGCGCTGACTTTCTTCCGCGATTACCACGCTGTCCTCTTGCAGAAATACGCCGAACTCTCTCCCGATTCCCGCTCCACGCCGGAGTGCTTCATCGGGCACACCTCGAGCGGCGAGGTTATCCTGTTGCGCGCGGGCGCTGAAGTTCGCTGGGCGGAAGGCGTTCCTTCCAACAAAACGGACGAGATGATCAAATGGCTCGGCTCGCTTCCGTAATAGTCTTGGACAAGGCATGAATTCGTGTGACAACGCGGGGTCAATCCTTTTTCGGAGCCGCTTCGATTTGTTTGACTGCGGAGAGCTTGATGGGGATTCTATTGTTTGCCTCGCCTGCGTAAATCCCTGGCGGCAGCCTCAAAGGCCAGGTTCGGTTCCTTGTCCCGTTCTTCAAAAGCCGCCAAACTCTCAGCATCCTCAGCATGGCGTTGCCTCACTGCCGCGTTGATCAGATCGGACTCGACGAGTTTGGATGAAGCTGTATCCATATAACTCGCAAGCAGATTTGCTATTGACCTGCTCCCCAAAAACTGTACCAAAGTCAGATATGATTTTGGGACAAAAGGGAGGCAAGGCGATGCCGAAGCGGAAGTTTTCGGAAGCAGAAATTATCGGAGCGATACACCAAGTGGACGCG
>Ga0307373_10004823_pt1 | contig 22449 bp, 21 predicted proteins | sample OX2MG_FD_202534 | JGI IMG/M metagenome (GOLD analysis project Ga0307373, IMG submission 202534) | Soil microbial communities from Risofladan, Vaasa, Finland - OX-2 | ecosystem: Environmental > Terrestrial > Soil > Coastal area > Acid sulfate soil | place: Finland: Risofladan, Vaasa | collected... | reverse complement strand
GAAGCGGCCTTCACGAGGGGACCCGGAACGGGTATAACCCCAGGTCAGTACGGGTGCGCCGCCAGGGACTCGAACCCCGAACCCGCGGATTAAGAGTCTGCTGCTCTAACCAGTTGAGCTAGCGGCGCGCGTGCCGACTCATGCTATGACGTGCCGGGCTGTACAGCAAACCGGGAGACCGGCTGCCGCGTGGTGCCGCCCGCTACCGGCCCGTACCGGGACATCCGAGCAAACATGGAGCAAACATGGCCACGGCCGATCTTGGGACAGGTACACCCCAGCAGCGCCTTCGGAGCTAGACAGGCGGCCCAGAGCTTGCGGAAACAGCGGATACGGTCGGTAATTGCCGCTGCTGGGGCAGATGCGTCCCGGCATCCCGGACGGTGCGAAGCTCATGGCGGACCGCCGAGCCTGATGCCCGGACGTCTGGTGACGCGGCTTTGCCAGATGGCTTCCTGTACGCGCGGTGATTGACCTTTGGTGGACCTGCGCTGTACCTCCCATGGACCTGAGCGAAGTCATCCAGGCCCGGCGTCTGAGGAATCGTGGGGGAGCACGTACTCTTCGGCGAGATTGGCCAGGTACGTCTGCAGGGGCAGGGCGAGGGTACCGCGGTCATCGGGTGCGCGGCGGAGCCTATGTACCAGGCCGCCCACAGTTCAGGGTCGTGCGCGCTGGTGGCAGCAGTGATCCCCGGCGCTGGGTTGCACCCGGCGACGGCCAGTTCGATGATTCCCGGGTTCGAGGCGTTCTGGCCAGTATCAATGACGATGTCGCCCTTGAGATTGCCGGTGAGCGGTGGATGACCGTGCCTCATAACCGCTACCGTTACCCACGCCCGGAGCTGACGAAAGGTACATCTCGCCGATCTGCATGGTTTGGTAGGCGGTAGTTCTACCTCTCCAATCGACCAGACTGATCGTTAGGGTCCCGTGGCGGATGCCATCCTTCTGTTATGCCCTCGTTCAGATCTAGCGGCTCCTTCGGCAAGCGCCAGGAGTACATCGCTGTGGCCGAGCTGCTCCGACGTGGCTACGACGTGTACATGACGCTTGTCGATGATCAACAGATCGACTGTGTGGTTCGCCTGGAGGTGGGCCCTCACCCGGTATATATCGACGTCCAGATCAAGGCCCGCTCGGCTGGTGCCAAGCAAGCGGGTACTTTCGCTGCGATGACTATCCGAGATCCACGCCCCAACTTCATGTTTGTCTTCTACTCAGAAGGTGCCGGAGCCTACTGGGTCATGCCGTCGCTCGATCTCGTTAAAGAAGCGACCTGTAACAAAGAGGGAGCCAATGCCGGGAAATACTCGATCGTGTTTACCAATACGCGAAAAGACGGAAAGCCTTACCCGCGCCCTCGCTTCGATATATGGCGAGGCAACTGGGAGGCATTCGATGCTATGGCAAGGAATCTCGCCTCGTGACCTGTGGGGGTTCCAAAACGGGGTATAGGTTGCTGACCTGCGGGTTCGCCTGCTGCGTTGGTGGCGACTGGAAAGCATTCCAGGCTGGTGGCCCTTCGGATGCTCTGCCTGATTTCGTCCGCCTGATCGCCTGGATGGCGCTGCTTGCACGTTCTGCGGCCTCGAAGGATGCCGAGCTGCTGGTGCTGCGCCAGGAGGTGGCTGTGTTGCGGCGGCAGAACCCAAGACCAAAGCTGGACTGGGCCGACCGGGCGATGCTCGCCGCCCTGATCCGGCCGCTCCCCCAGGCCCCTGCGACTGAGTCGGCTAGTAACGCCGGACACGCTGCTGCGCTGGTACCGGCGGCTGATCGGCTGGCACTGGACCTATTCCCACCACCGCAGCCGGCCGCCGATCGACGCCAAGCTCGCGGTGCTGGAGGCAGGCGCGCAGGTAAAGCATCTGCTGGGGCGGTAATCCGAGTAGGGCCGAAACCACGGGAAGAGCCTGCTGAACGTAGGCGGTCCGGCGGTCCCGTCCAGGAAGGCGCCGGCGACTCCGAACGGGTCCGCCATCAACTGCGCGGGAGTGATCGAGGCCAGCGCCGTGTCGTCAATGGCCTGCTCACCGAACGCCGTGTCCATCACGGCCAGGTGAGCGTCCCCCAAGCCGCGGACCCGCGCCCGCGTCTCATCATCAAGACCGCGTGCCGCCGGTGACATGTCCGCCAGTTCTGCCGCCGGGCGATCATCAATGGCTTCACCTGATGCCACCACCAGGGGGACCAGTTCCCAGAGGCCGTCGGAGACCTCTAGGGACTGGTTCAGCCTTACTCCCAGTTCACCGATGAGGCCGTCATGGCGCCCATGAACGCGCTCAGCTCAGCGAAATCCTCACCCACCCCACCAGCATGCACCGGCCCGGCCCCTCCGCCGCCATGACGCGGTGAGCCGGGGTCACCCACTCGGTGCCGCGTCAGCCCAGCCGGCCGCTGGTGCAAGGTTCGGGAACAACTCGATCTCCGTCGCGCCGGACGGGACAGCGGATGTTGTCTCAGACCAGCCGTCAACCACGCTGACATCGATCCGCTCGTCATCAGCCGCGAGCAGCGCCTCCAGCCCGGAACGGTCGCGTGCCGCCAGATCCTCCGCGACGCGATGAGCTTCCCCCTCCAGCAGTAACTCCGGCCCGGCGCCGAGCGGCGCGTCCGAGCGCCGGTCAGCCCACACAGCCAGGTCCACATCACTCACCAGCTCCCGGCGTGGGTCGGTCATGCTGCCGAACAGCGCCACGCGCGTGATCACATGAGCCGAGGCCGGGTCGCGGTTCACCCCAATGACACGGGCCAGCACGTCGCGGACGAGCCCTTCCGCCACGGCCCGGGGGACTGGTGGGCCGATGCGGGCCTTGGCCAGGCTCTTGCCTCTCGGATACGACAGATGCCATAGCAGCGGCGGCTCGTCACCCGACTCCTCACCTGGCAGCCACTCGCTGCCATACCGCTCCGGCAACCCTCCGCAGTACGGCTCGTCCAGGTAGCCACCGGCCTCTAGCGCCTCCAGCAGAGACCGGCACGCAATCGCGTCCAGGCCAAGGCGCCTAGCCAGCGCGCCCGCGCTGCACCACTGCGCCTCCTCCACCGCGCGGACCGCCGCGCGCGCCATGGCCGCGGCGACACCACACACGACATCGCCTTCCGACAGCCTCAATGCCCCCGCCTGAACAGCCCAGCCGACGTGACTGTCACCATCCTCCCGGTGAGATGCCACCGCCTGCACACGACGCGCGTGACCAGCACGACTGTCCAGATTGTCCGCTGACGTGTTGGTAGCACTACAGCGAGTCGCCACTGGTGGGATACTGCCCGGCATGCCCATCTACAGCGAACTCGCCGCTCTGCTGGACGATGTCGCGGGTCGTGTCGACCGCTGGACCCGGCAGGAGGCGTGGGAGCCCGAGCCCGGATCGCCGGGGGCGGCGGAACTGGCCAACACCGAGGTACGAGCCGACGGCTCGCCGTGGGGAGAACGCCCCACACGGACCGTCTTCCAGCTCGGGCAGATGCAGATGAAGATGGTGGTCGAATACGCCCGGTCCACCGCGTTGCTGGTGGCCGCTGAGCGCCCGCCGCCAGCCATCGAGGTGGAGACGCGCGCCGGCCTGGAAGCGGCGTCGGGGACCTGGTGGCTGTTTGCACCCGGGCTGACCGCGCGCCAGCGTGTGTGCCGCCTGCAGCTCCTGCGCCGTAACAGCGCGCGCGAACTGGCCAGGAGCATCGGTGAAGTCGGGGCGGACCCCGCTGTCGCTGGGCGTGAGACCGTACCGGGGGTAGAGGCGGACTGCCAGAGCCTTGGCCTTGCGCGGTTCGGGCAGGGTGGTGACGAACTCGAAGGCCAAATCCGGCCGCGCTACACCGCTCGCGTGAAGGATCTCACGACCGAACTCGGGTACCTCGGCGGCTACAGCATCTACTCCGGTGTGGCCCACGCCGAACTGGCTGGGGTGTGGCGCCTGTTCGGAGAAACCGCGACGACAGTGCGGGACCGGCAGCCGATCCACTCGCCAGTCCCAGACCCCGAGGCTTCACATGCCGCCACGGACGGCGTCCTGAAGGCCCTGATGGGGCCCGCGGAGAGGACCGCCCTCCTCTTCGGGTGGCCGTCACCGGGTCGCACGGACGAGTACAGCGCGACCATCGACCGCATGAACACCGAGATGACGCGCCTGAAGCCGTAGCCACCGCTGAACAATCGGGAATCCAACAGCCGCGGGATTAGCAGGCGCCTGGCTCGCGATCACACACGCTCGACGCCCGTGGCGAGAAGATGATGCCAAGACGCGGGAATCGGGACCGGCGGTCGGGTGACCGATCTGACCAGGGAGCTGGGCCTGGCGCAGTCGACGGTGTCCAAGCACCTGGCCTGCCTGCGGGACTGCGGCCTGGTCAGCGTCGAGGCGGTGGGCCGGTCGTCGGTGTACTCCCTGGTCCAGCCCGCCCTGCTGGAGCTGCTGGCCGCCGCCGAGCAGGCGCTGGCCGCGACCGGGAACGCGGTCGCCCTGTGCCCGGCCTACGGGTCCGCGCCACGACCGCCGCCACGGCCAGTCCGGCGCGGTTGCGGCGGCGCGCTTTCGCGCTTGAGTACGCCTCCATGGCCTCCATGGCCTGGATGGTGGCTGCGGTCGCCATCACCGCCGGGATCGTGGCCTCCTCGGTCGCGCTGACCGGGTTCGGGCTGGACTCGGTCATCGAGTTCTTCGCCGCCGCCATCGTGGTCTGGCAGCTGCGCGGCGAGATCGCCGGCCAGCAGCGGGAGACGCCGGCGGTGCGGCTGATCGGGGCGACGTTCTTCGCGCTGGCCCTCTACCTCACCATCGAGGGCATCCGCGACCTGGTGTTAGCGATTCTCTCCAGGTCGCCAGCCTGTTGCATGACGTTGCACCAGATGCCTGGCGGAGAGCTTTTGCAACACATCTCCGTGGGTGTCGTGCTCGTTGTCGCTGCTGCTCTGACGCCCACGGTCTCCGGACGGGCCGCCTTGTGCAACACCTGTGGCATGACTGGCCGATTTTGATCAATCGCTGACCTGCTGGAACCGTCACAACGTCCAGTTCGTCCTGGTCTGCACCTGGAGAGAATAGCGACCTCGTTATTTGGAGATCTAGCGGCGGGACTCTATGAGGACGCTTCGGCAAGACTGCTTGAGCATCCCGCTCTCCTCCGGCTGCTCAATCTTGCGCCCATTCCGCCGTGCGGCTCCGTTCCTCCCGTTTCGCTAATCCGCCCGGTAGAAGTCCCAGGCATCGCGGTACTGCTCCACTGATTCCGGCGTGACGACCGCGTGGGTTGCCTCGGGGCTGACCGGGCGCACGCCATCCGGGAACGCGGCATTGTGGTCGTCCATGATGATCTTGCGGATATCGGCGATAGGGAGGATGTAATACCCATCGGGCTTGCCGGTGGCGTAGGTATCTACTAGGACCACGGCTGCCGTGCCGCTCGGATACGGGTTGCGGTAGTCGGACACCTGCCAGCCGGGCTTCGACCTGGGGGTCCGGGTATACGTCCGCACCTTCCCGGCCAGGATCATCAGGGCCACCTCTGGGTGCCCGGCGTCATATGCGCGCTGCACCGCGGCCAGCTTGCTGTCTGAGCTTCTCATCTGATGCTTCCCATCTCCTCCCTACGGGAGGATTACGGCGGAACCTACGGTCCCTCTTGTCACCCAGCTTACGTTACCGGCGTCCCGCTGGCTCTTTTGCGCCCTGCGCCGGTAGGACACCCGCAGGCTGACCGTCTGGGCCGCGCGGTTCCGGGCCGACAGCGATCGCAACCACAAAGGAGACAATGGATGAAGAGCACTGCCGCTGATCATGACTTGGTGTCCAGATAAACGTGCCGTCAACACCTGGTTGTAGGAGCCCGGCCGCAGGCGTCGCCTGCGGGGCTCGCGATCGCCGCCGCCGCGCTGCTGGTCATGCCGGGGCTGGCGGTGGCCAAACGGCGCACCGGCAAGGCGCTGGGCAACCGGACCCAGATCGCCGACTCGGCCGAGACCGCGTTCTGCGCCGCCACCTCCGCCGCCACCTTGCTCGGCGTCGGGCTGAACGCCTGGGCCGGGTGGTGGCCGGCCGACCCCATCGCCGGGCTGGTCATCGCCGCCCTCGCGGTCAAAGAAGGCTTCGAAGCCTTCGAATACCGCGACTGAAACGCCCCCTCCCGGCAGGCCCTGTAATGGCTTTGCCATCCGGTGGCAGCGAGGTGGCTGGGCACGGACCGGAGCGGACCTGCGCCGGAGGCCCAGGACCACGGTCCTGTCAGGTGGGGCCGCCGGGCCCTGAACTCGGTGACGCTACTGCGGTCGGTCGGGGCGGGCGGCGGTGGAGGCCACCAGGGCCGGGCGGCGGGTCGGGGCGATCCGCTGCGACAGAGCGCTGATCGGCGACCCCGCGATTGTCCGCGCGGGGGGCGGCCTTGATCACGAATGCGGCTGTACGTTATTGACTGGCTACATTCGGATGAGTGCGCTCCACGGAGCCCCGGCCGTCCCGAGCTGATCGTTCCGCTGTGTAACCCCGCGCCGTAAGAGAGTGGACTCGCTACCTGGGACACGGTTAACCACTTCAGCCTGTAGGGATCCATGTGAGCGACGAAGAGCTCCTTGATCGGATCGGACTCGATCCGAACACCGGCTTGCGTGATGTCATGTCGGCGATCGGGCCGATGTTGCTTGGCCGGCTCAGGAAGCACGCGCGGGTACGGAGATACGGCGATGCCGAGGTGGACGATGTCTTCCAGGACGCGCTTCTCCGGCTTCTGCGGCCAGAGGTGCGCGCTGAGATCCGGCGCGCGGGCGGTGAGATCCTTCCGTGGCTGAGCCGATGGGGGTACTGGCGGCTGGACGACGCTGCGCGCAAGCGGGCGGCCGAGGTCGGCCGGGCGCCAGCTCCGGCGGATCCGACTCCAGCGGATCCGCCTGGTGCTTCGAAGGCCGTGGCCGCGGCAGTGGCCCGGCTCAACCCGCGTGATCAGTCGATTCTTCGGTGGCGGTATGAGGAACGTGCCTCCAACGCTGAGATCGGGAAGCGCCTGGACATCAGCGAAGGCGCCGCTAAGAAGGCTGCGCACGATGCGCGGGAGCGCCTCAGGAAGATCCTGGATGACGCAGGAATCCGGTACGAATGATGGGAGGTGACAGCGTGGCAGATTCATCTGACAGCTTTGACGAGTTTCTCTACCGTGCGTACGAGGGCGGTGTTAGTGAGCCGGAGTACGAGGCTGATCTCGCGGATGCAGAGGCGATCCGGCCCGAACTTGTCACCTCGATCCTCGCCCAGGCACGGCGGGAGAGCCCGAGGATCCTGGCTGAGCGGATAGTCGCGGCGGGTGACCGGGCTGGCTGGTCGGCTGAGGATCTCGCCTACGAGGCGGTCAATGAGGAGAGGGTTGCTCGCCAGTTCCTGTCGGCCGGCGGAGACCCGAGACAGTTGTCTCCGCGCGGGTTTGCTCGGCTGTTGTGGGCCGCCGGGCTTGAGCCGGCCCAATGGCGTGAGCTGCTCGGGCAGGCAGTCGCCGTCTATGTCGTAGGCGCTGGCGGTATCCGGGGCGGTGTCGTGTGGGGCCGGACCAGCGGCCTGGCCGGTGACCAGCGCGCTGATGCCTTGCTTGGCGGTGACGCAGAGCGTGACCCGGTCGCGGTCGGGCGCGTGGCTGGCGAATACGTCGAGGAGGTGATCGAGGCGTGGATGAGCCTGAGGAGGAGGGCTGGGGGCGGCCCGCCGCTGAGCGGCTGAAGGTGCGAACGACCTTCTGCCGCAAGGCGGCCGAACAGCTTCTCAAGCGCTGCGCGGTGCAGCAGCCACCAGTGCCTGTTGACCAGATCGCTCGCAAGCTAGGTTTCGATATCCGCGTCGTCGACCTCAGCATCGGCGTGGACGCCCGCCTTCGCGTTACCGGAGCAAGCAGCATCATCGAACTGGCGTCCGGTCAGCCGGACGTCCGCCATCGATTCAGCATCGGCCACGAGCTTGGCCATGCTTGTCTTGGCCACCGCCACGGCGAGACGGAGGTGGCCGAGCAGGAGGCGAACGCCTTCGCTGGCGCTCTGCTCGTCCCGGCCGCCTGGCTGCGGCGCGACCTGGACAGGTTCCCGACAGCGTCAGCGCTGGCGGACCGATACCAGGTGAGCCGCGAAGTGATCTTCATCGCTGCGCAGCGGGCCAGACTGCTCGGCAAGTTGAGGTAACCCCGGCACGTAAGCAGGACGGGGGACGGGATAGGCCCAGCCCCGGCCCACGGTCACGGAGGTGACAAATGCCTCAGCCCAGCGCCGCCGATAAGGCGGGCGAGAAGTACTTCGTCAACATCGAGGGAACCATCCACCCCTGGGACAGCAACACGATCACCGTCCCGGAGATCCGGAAGCTCGCCGGGTGGGACGCCACTCAGCAAGTTGTCGAGGTGAATCTGGAGGACAACATCGAGCAGACGCTGCCCGACGACGCCATCGTCACGCTGAAGCCGGGTCACGGGTTCGCCAAGAAAGTGAAGTTCCAGCGGGGATGACCGGGCGAGTCGGCGAAGAGCTGGATTTGCTTAGGACCGCGTTCCCGGACCTGGACTACCGGGAGGAGGGAGGCGTCCACTGGGTTCGCCTTCCCTCCTACCTGGTGCCGCCTGGCTGGACGCCCGGCCGGGTTGAGGTCTGCTTCCAGATCCCGGCTATGGCCGGCCAGGCGCCGTACGCATTCCGGGTCCGCCCTCAACTGGCGCGTGCCGACGGCGGCCAGCCAGGCAACTACACCTACCCGGTCGCCACCCCGTGGGGATCCGACTGGGGCCAGTTCTCCTGGTCTCCGCTGGAATGGGTACCCAAAGCGGACATACGAGCCGGTGCGAACATGCTCAATTTCGCCCGATCGTTCGCCGGCCGCCTCCGCGAGGGAGCCTGACATGGTCATCATCAGCATCGCGGCTGATATGCACCGCCAGGCTCGTCAGCACCTGGCCAGCCGGGTGGAGGCGGCGGGCTTCTTCCTCGCCGACTACCGGGCTGAGTCCCGGCAGCTCCGGCTCCGGCAGTGGCGGCCAGTTCCCGCCGCGGGATTCGAGAGCCGCAGCGACTTCCACCTCGTTCTGGCCGATGACTTCAGGGCGGAGATCATCAAGTGGGCTTGGGACTCCGGCTCGTCGCTTGTCGAGGTGCACTCCCACGACTTCGGGATCGCGCGATTCTCGCCGAGCGACATGTCCGGGCTCCGGGAATGGGTCCCGCACCTTTGGTGGCGCCTCCGGGGGCGCCCGTACGGGGCGGTCGTCCTGGACGGCGACACGTTCGACGCCCTGGCATGGGTCGCCTCGGCTGACCGGCCGGAGCACGTGGTCGGCATCGAACTCGACGGCGGCGGATTCCTACCGGCGACGGGCCTGACGCTGGGCGCCAAGCCAGCACCCCTGAGGGGCCACGCATGAACGCCGAGCGCCGCTACAGCCGAAACGAAGGGCTGTTCGGCGCCGAGGGCCAGGCGAAGATCGCCGGAACGAAGGTAACAATCGTCGGCCTGGGCGGACTCGGCTCCCACGTTACTCAGCAGCTGGCCTATCTCGGCGTCCGCATGTTCGCCCTAGTCGACTTCGATATCGTCACCGAGTCGAGCATGAACAGGCTCATCGGCGCGTCCGACGCCGACGTGAGCGTGGCGACCAAGAAGATCGACGCCGCCGAGCGGATGATCCACAGCATCAGCCCGGCGGCATCTGTGGACCGGTTCGACGGACGAGTTGCCGACAGCGGCGCCGAAGCGTGCATCGCCATGTCTGACGTCGTCTTCGGATGCCTGGACCGCGACGTCCACCGGCTCGAGCTCACCGAAGTCTGCGCCAGGAACCACAAGGTTTGCTTCGACCTTGCCAGTGACACCGGAGGCGGCGAGAGCCTCTGGTACGGAGGAAGGGTCGTGCTGTGCGCTGGCAGCGGGTGTTTGGTTTGCCTGAAGCTGCTTGACCAGGAACAGATGGCGCTCGACCAGATGGACCAGCGTGAACGCGAGGCTGACGAGAGAATCTACGGCGTCGCGCGCGGCGCGCTTCGCGGGCCCGGCCCGTCCGTCGTGTCGGTCAACGGCGTCGTGGCGTCTCTCGCCGTGACGGAATTCATGGCCCACGTCACCGGCCTGCGCATTCCCGCGGTCCAGCTGACATACCGTGCCGATCTGGGAACCGTCACAAAGTCCCTCGACCGGCCCGCAGAAGGCTGCTATTACTGCGAAGGACTGTGGCGCGCACCCTCGCCTTGAACGGCCGAGCGGGGAGCAGCGGAACCTAGCTGGCGTGCCCATCTGCCGCACTGGCCACACTCGCATGTCCGAGGCCTCGTCGGCCGCACTCCTTGACAGTCAGGATGTGTACGCTGAACTCCTAGTTCGCGGCGGCCACCACTCGGCGCAGGATGCGGCTGACTTCGATGGCCCGCATCGCCTCGGCTCTGGCTGCGGGACGAGATGAAGCTGGGGAGGGGCAGCGGACAGGCCGCTAGTGAACTCAGAAGGGCTTGGCAGTGACAGGGGTGGGCGTCGTGATGGCGAGCAGCGAGATCGTCACTGGCGACGTGCCCGGCGGGCCAAGCACTAGTCAGACGATCATGGTGTCGAGCCTTCAGCGCCTCTTGGCGATCGTGCCATCCGACTCCCCGCCTGCCTCATACCGGGCTGCCGTGATGGACGAGAACGTCCTTGGCAAGCAGACAGTGAGCGGGCGGGAGTGGGCGTTCCGGCAGCTCCGCCGGTTCTATGCGCTGAACCCGCAGTCCTTGCTCTTCCGAGCGCTCCGGGATCTGTGGGAGCACGACAAGGCCGGCCAGCCTCTCCTGGCTTTGCTCTGCGCCTTGGCTAGGGATCCCGTTCTGCGCGCGAGCGCAGCTGTGATCATCGCAACCGAGCCTGGCGAGGCCATCACGTCTGCCGATTTTGAAGCAGCGATCGAGGCTAAGTTCCCGAGTGCGTACAAGGAGATCACCCTCCGGACGACCGCTCAGAAGGTGGCGTCATCGTGGGACCAGTCGGGGCACCTGCACCAAGAGAAGCCGGGAAGCAAGATCAGAACAAGGGTATGCCCGACGTCGGCTGGCACCACTTACGCACTCATGCTCGGTCACCTGGAGGGAGCACGCGGCCAGGCATTGTTCAAGACTCTGTGGACGCGAGTCCTTGATCAGCCCGTATCTCACCTGGTTGACCTTGCAGCGTCGGCATCCCAGGAAGGGCTGCTGGAGTTCCGCAGCGCTGGCGGCATAGTAGAGGTCACCTTCCATCAGCTGCTGCGCCCATTCGATGATGGCCAAGGAGCCCTCTTGTGAGCTACATCGATGACCTTCTCGCAGCCTACGCCAGGTTCGTGGCACTGCCCTGGCAAGAGAACCTGGCACCTCCGCAGCGGGTGTGGATGGCCGTCTACCCGCCGGAGGACGAGCGGCGCCTGCGGCGTCAATTTATCGCGTTCAAGACGGCCACGATCAAGGCGAACCATCCCTGGAGCGAGATCGACATCACGACCTCGTTCGAGGCATGGATGGCCGCACACGATTACCGTGAGACGTACTTTGAGGACCCGGAGTTGCTTGAAACGGCACTCTCGGCCTTCTTTGACTCCCTCGTGGCGGATGTCCGCGCTCGGCTTTCAGCCTACGACCCGGCAGACGGCGTCGTTGGCCTCGTGGGGGCCGGGACGATGTTCGGACTGGGAAGCGCGGTGAAGGTGTCCGCCTTGATCAATGCCGTGAGCGACTCCATAGCTGGTCGGCTGCTCGTCTTCTTTCCAGGCCATCACGAAGGCAGCAGTTACCGGCTACTCGACGCCCGCGATGGATGGAACTACCTCGCGATTCCGATCACACCCAACGGGAATAGCCGATGACGATTGTCAACCGAGAGCTTTTCTACCGCGACCCGACCGAGACGAAGATCCCGAATGACGGTGTCGCGAAGGTCGTCCGCCCGAAGACTGAACAGCAATGGGATGTGCTCCGCTGGGAGCTGCGGAGCTTCGTGTGTGAGGGCGAGTACGCCCGAGGTCTCGAACGAGTTCTCGACACGTTCCTCGCCAACCTGGGCCAGGCGGAGCAGCCCGCGGTCTGGGTGAGCGGCTTCTACGGCAGCGGCAAGTCGCACTTCGCGCGCGTGCTTGAGCATCTCTGGCGTGACGTCCAGCTACCCGGTGGCGATCGCGCCCGGGATCTCGTGACTCTCCCCGACAGTGTCCGCGACGACCTCGCAGAACTCTCCATGGCTGGCAAGCGGCTCGGTGGGCTCTGGTCCGCTGCCGGCACCCTGGCCGCAGGCACAAGCGATGCGGTCCGACTGGCGTTCCTGTCGGTGCTGTTGGGCAGCGCTGGCTTGCCCGAAGAGTATGCCCGTGCGCGCTTCACTATCTGGGCTCTGAAGAACGGCTACTTCGGCACCGTCCGCGCGGCAGTGGAGGCCGAAGGCCGCACTCTTGAGAAGGAAATCCACGACCTCTACGCCTCGCCCGTCATCGCCAAGGCTCTCCTCGACGCCAATCCAACCCTCGGCAGCTCGGTGAAGGACGTGCGGGACTTGCTGAGGGACCAGTTCCCGCCCACAACCAGGGACATCACTGACGCCCAGATGTTCGAGGTCATGGACGACGTCCTCCGGCTGCAGTCAACGACACCAGCCAAGCTCCCGCTGACCCTCGTGGTATTCGACGAGATGCAGCAGTACATCGGCGACGACAACGAGAAGGCGCTCACTGTGCAGAACATCGTCGAGGGATGCTCTGCCCGTTTCGAGAGCCAGATTCTCTTTGTCGCCACTGGACAGAACGCGCTGATGGCGACACCCACCTTGCAGAAACTGACCGACCGCTTCACCGTGCCAGTCCCGCTCTCGGACAAGGACGTCGAGACTGTGGTGCGGGAAGTGGTCCTTCGCAAGAAGCCTGAGCATGTGCCTGCGCTGAAATCGGTGCTCGACGCGGTAAGCGGAGAGATCGACAAACACCTCGGCGGCACCCAGCTCGCGCCGAAGGCAGCCGACAAGCCGGACCTCGTCCCTGACTACCCGCTGCTGCCGACGCGTCGGCGATTCTGGGAACTTGCTCTTCGCAGCATCGACCGGGCCGGCAAGGCTGGGGTGCTCCGCACCCAGCTCAGGATCGTGCACGAAGCTGCAGCCCGCGTCGCCAGCAAGCCTGTCGGCCACGTCGTGGGCGCCGACTTCCTTTACGAGGAAAAGTCGCCAGACATGCTCCAGAGCGGGGTTGTGCTCAAGGAGATCGACGAGCTCATTCGCGGACTTCGTACCGGAGGCGAGGACGGCGAACTCAGATCCCGTATCTGCTCCCTCATATTTCTCATTTCCCAGATTCCGCCTCGCACCATAGGCGGCGAGACAGGGCTGCGAGCGACGGCGCCCTTCCTGGCCGACCTGCTCGTGGAAGACCTCGCCACCGATGGGGCGCGGTTGCGTAAGCGGGTACCCGAGCTGCTCGACAGCCTGGTGGCCGATGGTCGTCTTATGCGCATCGGCGAGGAGTACCGGCTCCAGACCGAAGAAGGCGCGGAATGGGAAAAGGACTACCGTGGCCGCCTCGCCGCGATACGTGACGACGCGGCCCGCTTGAGCACGCTGCGCAGCGAACGGCTGGTCACTGCGGTCGAGTCCGCCCTCGGAGGCCTGAAGCTGACGCATGGTTCAAGCAGGACCCCGCGCAAAGTCGGACTCCATTGGGGCCAGGAGGAGCCGTCGGCCGACGAAGCCGAAGTGCCCGTGTGGGTCAGAGACGAGTGGTCCGCGACCGAATCGTCGGTGAAGAAGTCGGCTGCCGAGGCAGGCGACCAGAGTCCAGTGGTATTCGTGTTCCTGCCTAGGCACGAAGCCGACCAGATCAAGGACAGGCTCGCGAGCTATGCCGCCGCCGAGGAGACGCTGCGCCGGCCAACGCCGCAGACCGACGAGGGCAAAGAGGCCCAGCGGGCGATGAAGACCCGGGCGGCGGGGGACGACGAGCGGCTAGCAGAGTTGTTCGGCGAGGTCGCCAGGCGAGCGCGAGTGTTCATGGGCGGCGTCGGCGAGCTCACGGTCCCGTCGCTTCACGAAGGCGTGAGTGCGGCGGCGCAGAAGGCACTCATACGCCTGTTCCCGAAGTTCGCCATGGGTGACAACCCGCACTGGGACAAGGTGGTAGTGAAGGCGCGCGACGGCGCCCCCGACGCCCTCGAAGCAGTGGGCCACAACGGAGAGCCGACGACGCATCCTGTATGCAAAGAAGTGCTCGCGGCCGTCAGCGCCAGCGGCACCAAGGGCGCCGAGTTGTATCACAAGTTCACGGGCAGCCGGTACGGCTGGCCAAAGGACGCGGTTAACGGCGCGCTGCTGACGCTCATTTCCGCGGGCAATATCAGAGCTGCCCAGGACGGCAAGGAACTCGTCGGTCCGAAGGAACTGCCCCCCAACCAGGTCGGCAGGGCAACGTTCTACAAGGAGGACGAGCCGCCGACGATGGAACAGCGGCTCAAGCTGCGCGGTCTGCTCACGGCAGCCGGCATCCAGTACCAGCCGGGACAGGAGGGCACGCAGATCCCGGCTCTTCTTCAACGGCTCAAGGACCTGGCCGCGCGAGCCGGCGGTGCGCCCCCCCTTCCCGAGCCAGTAGTCACCGACCACCTGGATGCTCTCCTTGCCCTCGGTGGCAACCAGCGGTTCCGCGCAGTTGCCGACGACAATGAGCTACTGGCCGAGGACCTGCAGCGATGGCGGACCGCCGACCAGCGGCGCGAGAAGCGCGAGCAGCGTTGGCAGGAGCTTCAGCGTCTGCTGCGCCACGCTCATGGACTTCCTGTCGCGTCATCCGTCGCACCTGCTGTCACCGCGATCCGAGATGGTCGGCAGCTTCTGGATGAGCCCGATCCAACCGCGCCAATCCTCACCGAGCTGACTGAGGCCTTGCGCCATGAAGTTGCACGCCGGGTGGCGGAACTCGCCGCGGCGCAGAGCGCGGCGCTGACCGACCTCCAAGCCTGGGATGAGTGGTCGGAGCTCGACGCCGGTGACCGGGACGCCATCATCGCGGAAACGAAGCTGGCACCCGCGGATCCGCCCGATGTGGCTACCGATGAGAAGCTGCTCTCGGCGCTCGACGCTACACCGCTAAGCTCATGGGACGACCGCGTCAGCATAGTCCCCAGTCATCGTGACCAAGCCCGCCAGCGCGCGGCGAAGCTGCTCATACCCGAGAGCGTCACCATGACGTTGCCGTCGGCGACGATCAAGCCCGGCGAACTCGACCTCTATCTCGACCAGGTGCGCGCACAAGTACAGCCGCATCTTGACTCAGGCAAGACTGTGATCATCTGAGGAGTCAAATGCGCGCCCTCCCTTCTCCGCTGCGCAAGCAGCTCGAAAGCTCCGTACTCGCCGCCCGCCGTGCAGCCGAGAGCGCGTCTTGCGCTGTCATCGATGGCCTCGGCGTGTTCCAGAACGAGAAACCCAGCCACCTCGACGCGGAACAGGCTGCGCTCCGCAACGGTCTTCGGCAGAAGTGGCGACAGTTCGGCGGCGATGCCGAAGCGAAGTCCCTACTAGTCGCGGAGTGCGCATATGAGCAGTGGCACCGTCTGCTCTTCGCTCGGTTCCTGGCGGAGAACGGACTCCTGCTGCACCCGCAATACAAAGCACCCGTCACGCTCAGCGACTGCGACGAGCTCGCGCCAGAGCTTGGCGAGGCCGATGGCTGGTCAGTTGCCGCACGGTTCGCAGCAGAGATTCTGCCAGGAATCTTCCGCCTCGATGACCCATGCGTCAGACTGCGCCTCGCCCCGGAAGGCCGTTACGCCCTCGAGCAAGTCCTTGACGACCTACCGGCAGAGATCTTCGCGGCTGACGACGCCCTCGGCTGGGTATACCAATTCTGGCAGAAGGACCAGAAGGAAAAGATCAATGAATCTGAGCGTAAGATTGGCGGAGCCGATCTGAGTCCGGTGACGCAGCTATTTACCGAGAACTATATGGTCCGCTTCCTATTGGAGAACTCCCTTGGGGCATGGTGGGCAAGTCGTCACCCTGATAGCCCGCTGGTCAAGGAATTTGAGTATCTGCGTGTCACCGACACGGGCGAGCCTGCGGCTGGGTCTTTTGATGATTGGCCCAACCGGGTGTCGGAAATCACGGTAATGGATCCGTGTTGTGGGTCAGGGCACTTCCTAGTCGAGGCTTTCGGGATGCTCTGGAGGATGCGCGCCGAAGAAGAGATTCTCGAGACAGTCGCGGCCCAAGATGCCGTCCTCCGCGATAACCTCTTCGGCCTTGAACTGGATTCTCGCTGTGTCCAGATCGCCATGTTCGCGGTAGCGCTTCAAGCTTGGAAAGCCGGCGGGGGTTGGCGGGCGCTTCCTGCCCCGAGAATCGCTTGTTCCGGGATTCCAGTCAATGCACCGGTTGCTGAGTGGAAGGCACTTGGCGACGGCGACGTGCGGCTTGAGAACGCCTTGATAAGGCTGCATACACTCTTTCGCGATGCCGATACACTCGGAAGCCTTATTGATCCGGCCCGTTTCACACAATCGATCGACCCAACTAGCGCCCAGCGATCGCTCGACGATGTTGAGTGGGACGAAGTAGCGCCAGCGCTCTTGACGGCACTCTCGCAGGGTAGCGGGTCGGATGTCGCCGCTTCTGTGCTTGGATATGACATCACCGGACTCGCGCGGGCAGCAGAGCTGCTCGACAAGCGATTTACGCTCGTAGTTACTAACGTGCCATTTTTGTCTCGTTCAAAGCAAGCATCAACATTGCGCGAATATCTTGATCTGCGCGCACCGCTGTCCAAAGGTGATCTAGCGACAGCGATGCTTGAGCGCTGGCTCAAATCCTCGACTGCGGTCGCTCTTGTTACACCGCAGAATTGGCAGGAAAAGCCCGGCTATACGGCTTTCCGGAAATGGATACTAGGCAATTCGAGATACGCGGCGTTTGCGCGAATTGGGAATAACGTATGGCAGACGCAGGCAGGACGGCAGCCGTTCAAGGTCCCGACCCTCCTATCCATCCTTCGCTTCACTTCCCCGCCCGCTAACCATCTGATCAGAGCGCTGGATATCGGCAATGGTCCGGTGTCAGAGAAGCCGCTTCTATTGAAGACAATTGCGCTATTGGCCGTGGCCCAACGCGATCAGTTGCAGAATCCGGATTCAAGAATCGTCACCGCCCTCCTAGAGGAATACTCATTGCTAGAGGACATCGCTAGCGCGAAGCAGGGCATAAAGACGGGGGATGACCCTCGCTACCGGCGCTTCTTCTGGGAGCGTCCACTCCCGGAGCATAATTGGGTCTACTTTCAATCGAGTGTCACGGAAACGCTGCACTACGGAGGTCGGTCTTCGATACTCTTCTGGGAAGACGGCCTAGGGTCGCTCGCACGCAGCCCAGGGGCGCGGGTTCAGGGGCAGGAGGCATGGGGCCGAAAGGGTGTACTCGTCAGCCAAATGGGCAACCTATTCGCCACCCTGTATACAGGCGAACATTTCGATTCAAACGCGGCGGCGATCATACCCAAGTCGCCCTCAGACTTGCCGGCGCTCTGGGGATTTGTGTCATCGCCTGAATATCGAAGGGCGGTTCGAGAAATTGATAACAACGTCGCCGTGACCAACCGTACTCTGGTAAAAGTGCCGTTCGATGCTCAGAGATGGCGTGAAGAGGCCGCCATTGCCGACCCCCTCCCAGATCCATCATCAGATGATCCAACCCAATGGCTCTTCAACGGACAGATCCAAGCGTCCGTCATGTCGTTGCAGGTAGCTGTCGCACGATTGGTCGGCTATCGCTGGCCGAATCAACCAAAGAGTTGCGATCTTGATCAGCTCGCCGATCTCGATGGAATCGTCTGTCTGCCACCAGTCGCAGGCGAGCCGCCTGCCGCTGACCGAATCCAACACTTGCTGGCGGCCGCCTTTGGTGAAACGTGGTCTCCGGCTAAGGCGCCGGAACTTCTCAAGCGAATCGGCAGCAACAAGAAGAACATTGCCCAATGGCTCCGGGATGAGTTTTTTAGGCAACACTGCTTGTTGTTCGGTGGCAGGCCATTCGTATGGCATATCTGGGATGGCTTGAAGGACGGATTCTCAGTGCTCGTCAACTACCATCAGTTGGACCGTATGACTCTGGAGAAACTCACATACACCTACCTCGGCCAAGACTGGACTGAACGCCAGCGCTCGGAAGTACGGGAAGATATCACAGGCGCCGAAGCGCGCTTGGCGGCCGCGTTGAAGCTGCAACGCAGGCTAGAGCTGATCCTGGAGGGGGAATCGCCTTACGATATCTACGTGCGGTGGAAGGCACCCCACGAGCAGCCGATTGGCTGGGAACCCGATCTCAATGACGGCGTGAAGCTCAACATTCGACCGTTCGTGGAGGCAGACGTACTGCGATCACCCGTGAACATTCACTGGCGAAAGGATCGCGGAAAGAACCCCGACGGCAGTGAGCGGAAAAATGACATTCACCTGACACTTACCGAGAAGCGAGAAGCGAGAAGGCGTGCGGGGCTCCAATGAGCGATACGGTTCTCGACCGGTTGGTGGGGTGCGTGCGGAGGGCGTTGACGTACGACCCGAACGTGAGGGTCGCTCCGAGCGCGCTCCTGTGGCCGGATGAGACAAGGCAATGGGCGCCGGTCATCGACCGGCTAGGCCAGGAGCTTCCGATCGTCACGCTTGGCACCTATGATCCTGAGCTGCGGCGCGGCCCTGCCTACTGGATCCGTTGTGTGGTGGCTCGCACGATCGACATCGGCCTGCCCGAGGACACGCCGATCGTCTATCTGCCTGGTGTCGGCCGCAGCGCGCTGAGGGCGGTCGAGCAATGTCCGGCGGGGCTGGCCCCGATCGCCGAGCTTCAGCACCGGAGCCAGTGGTTCACGCACCCGAACGGCCGTGACTGGACTGCCCGAGCCCTGCTGTCTCATCCTGGCCGCGGCCTGGGCCTTCGGATCTCCGACGACGCTGCGACCACCGACGCGCTGCGGCTGGCACTGGGCCGCCTGCTGGATGAGAAGATCGACCGGCTCGCCAGTGTTCTCGACGCGGATTTCTTCCACGACCTCGTGAGCCCGGACCCGATGCGGAGCCTTCTCGGGTGGCTCGACGACCCGCAGGACTACCGCAGGCGGCTGGAGCCCGCGCGGTGGACGGCGTTCGCGCAGCAGTGCAAGAGCGACTTCGGCTTCAATCCCGAGACCGACGGCGAGGTGACCGCCGCGCAGAAACTCGCCGGGCGCGAAGGCAAGTGGGCCAGCGTCTGGGAGATCTTCGCGTCCGCACCCGAGCGGTATCCGGGTATTCCCGACCAGCTTCGGAAGGCGAGGCCCGAGGAACAGCTTTCTCTGGTCGGAATCGCTCAATCCGAGGTGTGGCCGCAGGACAACCAGATCGCCGAGGACCAGCTCCGAAAGCGCCTGCGGGACTTCGAGGCACTGACGCCGGAAGGCGCCCGGAAGGAGGCGACCCGGCTCGATGGAGATCATGCCTGGCGCCGGCGGACCGTCTGGGCCAAGCTGGACAGGGCACCGCTGGCGTTCGCCCTTGAGCAGCTCGCCGTCCTGGCTGAGCTCACCGCCCAGCCGCTGGCCGACACGGACCTCAAGTCGCTGACCGCCGACTATGCCGAGCGCGGATGGCGAGCCGATGATGCTGCGTTGCGCGCGCTCGCGCTCGCACCGCAAGACCAGGACCGGGCCGCCGTCGCCACTGCGGTGTCAGCGATGTACCGCTGGTGGCTCGACGCGGCCGCCAAGGCGCTCCTGGCCGCGGTCGGCCCGATGGCCAAGTCGCACCACGTGTACAAGCCTGGCCCGCCAGCTTCGGCGGCGAAGGGAAAGGCAACGGTCTTCGTGGATGGGCTCCGGCTCGACCTTGCGCACCGCCTGCAGGATCGCCTCGCGAGCACCGGGCTGGACGTGCAGGCGACGACTACCCTCGCAGCGCTGCCTACGGTCACCGAGACCGCGAAGCCGGCCCTCGTCCCGGTCCCGGCAGGATCGCTCAGCGCAGGCGAGGAGCTCTGGGCAGCGCGGACATCGAGTGGCGCGAAGGCGGCCAAAACCGTTTTGGAGTCCTTGGCTGCGGAGGCGGGCGTGCAGTGGCTGTCGCAGGCAGAGACCGGTGACCCGTCTGGCGTAGCCTGGACCGAGGCTGGCCAAGTGGATCACTCTGGCCACGATCTGGGCGTCCAGTTCATCGACGCTATCGACCAGGAGATAAACAAGATCGCCCTCCGGGTCCACCAGCTGCTCAAGGCTGGGTGGCAGCAGGTCGATGTCATCACCGACCACGGCTGGATCCTCCTGCCCGGCGGAATGGAAAAGGTGGATCTGCCCGTGGCGGTAACTGCGAAGAAGAAGGGCCGCTGCGCGCGTTTGAAGGAGGGCGCGGTGATCGACGGCCCGACGGTACCGTGGTTCTGGGACCAGGACGTGCGGATCGCCATCGCTCCCGGCGCTAGCTGCTTCGAAGCGAACAAGGAGTATGAGCACGGCGGAGTCAGCCCCCAGGAGTGCATTGTTCCCCGGCTGTCTGTGAAGGCGGGTTCCGCCCAGCCGACGGCCGAAGGGCCGGAGATCCTCAGCGTCAAGTGGCTCGGGTTGCTCTGCCGGATCGCTCTGGCCGGAGCCACTGCCGGAGTCGTGGTTGATCTCCGAGGTCTGCCGGGTGATCCGACGACCAGCATCGCTGAGGCGGCTAAGGAGACGGCAGGTGCGGACACGGTGTCGCTGCAAGTGCCCGACGAGGAGCTTGAAGGTCAAAAGGCATACCTTGTCCTCGTGGGCTCAGACGGGCGCCTCCTTGCCCAGCGCGAGGTGGTGGTCGGGAGGAACCGGTGACCGAGCTCGATGAACTCGACCGGCTCGCGGCCGATGTCTTCGAGGGCTTCCTGGTCCGCAAGGACCTCGCCCAGCAGTTCCGCGGCCAGTATCCGGTGCCGACGTACGTCGGCGAGTTCCTGCTCGGACGGTACTGCGCCACGACCAATGCCGACGAGATAGCCGAGGGCCTCGCGATCGTCGAACGGTCGATGAAGGAGCGAACCGTCCGGGCTGGCGAGGAGGAACTGTTCAAGTCTCGTGCCCGTGAGAAAGGCAGGGTCAAGATCATCGACCTTCTGCGCGCACGCCTTGACGCTAGGGCGGACGCGTACAAGGCGGAGCTGCCCAGCCTCCAGCTCAGCGACATCCACATCTCTGACAACCTGGTGAATGAGCACGACAGGATGCTGACTGGCGGGTTCTACGCCGAGGTCACCCTTGAGTACATCGCCGCACTTGCCCGGGAGTCTGGCGGCCAGCCGTTCCGGGTCGAGTCGGTGCGGCCGATACAGATGTCCACCCGGGATGCGCTCGACACGTTCGTTCGCGGCCGCTCGCATTTCACGCTTGACCAGTGGCGCGATCTTCTCCTGCGGAGTGTCGGCTTCGAACCGGGCAGGTTCACGCGGCGTGAGCAGGACATCCTCATCGCCCGCATGGTGCCGTTTGTCGTTCCCAACTACAACATGGTCGAACTCGGCCCCCGTGGCACGGGCAAGTCTCACCTCTTCCAGCAGGTCTCGCCGTACGCGCACCTTGTGTCCGGCGGCAAGGCGACCATCGCCAACATGTTCGTGAACAACGCGACCGGGCGGCGGGGGCTCGTCGCTCAGTACGACGTCGTCTGCTTCGACGAGATCTCGGGTGTGTCGTTCGACACCAAGGAAGGCGTCAACATCCTGAAGGGCTACATGGAGGCAGGGGAGTTCAGCCGGGGCAAGGAGAGCATCCGCGCTGATGGCGGCATCGTTATGGTCGGCAACTTCGACGTGGATGTTGAAGCTGAACTCCGGCAGGGCCACCTGTTCGGCCCGATGCCCAAGGAGATGCGCAACGACACGGCGTTTCACGACCGCATTCACGCATACCTGCCGGGCTGGGACGTGCCGAAGCTCGACCCGTCGTACTTGACCATTCACTTCGGGTTCGTCAGCGACTTCCTCGCCGAATGCTGGACCCAGCTACGACGTACCTCCCGCCTGGACGTCGCACAGGGCCGGCTGGAGTGGGGCGCCCAGCTGAGCGGTCGCGACCGCAAGGCGGCCAACAACACGGTCAACGGCCTGCTGAAGCTGCTCTGGCCGGATCCGGACATGGAGGTGCCTGACGAGGCCCTCGCGTGGGCGGCGGAGCTGGCACTGGAGCTGCGCAGGCGCGTGAAGGAGCAGCAAGCGTGGATCGGCGCGGCTGAATTCGGCAACGTGAACCTCAGCTACCGGCTCGGTGATCGCCCCGAACGAGTCGTTTACTGCGACGAGATGGTGCAGCACCGGCTGCGTGCTGAGAGCCAGCCGCCTGCAGCGGGGGCGGCGGAACGCGAGAGCGATGCTTGATCACAGACGGTCCAAGCAATCGGGTTTAACAGGCGACACAGATTTACTGCCCGAATCGGGCATTACCAGGGGTCATCTTCCTGTCGTGAAAGGCTCGCGCGACACGCGAGCCG
>Ga0307373_10004822_pt1 | contig 22450 bp, 20 predicted proteins | sample OX2MG_FD_202534 | JGI IMG/M metagenome (GOLD analysis project Ga0307373, IMG submission 202534) | Soil microbial communities from Risofladan, Vaasa, Finland - OX-2 | ecosystem: Environmental > Terrestrial > Soil > Coastal area > Acid sulfate soil | place: Finland: Risofladan, Vaasa | collected... | reverse complement strand
TATTTGAGGTTAAACCAGATTTGCAAGGATCAGTTGACAAACTAAACTTTTTCCAATATGCAGGAGAAAAAATTGAAAGTGTTAGAAGGCTGAAGCGAACTTCTGTTGGTATCATAAACGCTGGCGTTCCACAGAAAGCAAGAGCTTTGACAAAAATTATTGGGGGTATCTTATCCAGTACCAACTCTTATACTCATTCAAATAATAACACTATAGAGTCTCACTTAAAAAGTTTAAAAGGACTGCAAACTATTGAAATGGGATGTGCTGTTGATTATGGCAGCTTTTATGTTAATTATAAAGGCGAAGAAGATATTACTAATACAAATTTTCAAGAAAGAATTTTAAATTACTATTCAGAAAGAGAATTTAATAATGTAATATTTAGCAATAAGGAAAATTCATTAGTAACCTTCTTTCTCCAATTAACAAGATATTTACAACAATCAATCGGAACAGTAGCCGCAATTGACTTAAATGCCTATGCGAAGGCTGTTGGTTTTGAAATTGATGAACAAATATAACAATATGAACAAAACAATAAAATACGCAATAAATGGAACTCTGTGGATTGGGGGCATCAATGCAATCATCAATGCTTTAAATCAAAAGGAAAAGCAACAACCAAATGAAAGCTTTAACTGGAATGAATTTTTCAAAGCATTTAGAAAAGGTGCATTTTTAGGTGGTGCAGGTGGTTTGGTAATAGGAGCAATTAGGGACCATGAAATGACAGAAGCTCTAATTTGGGCTGGCGGAACAGCTGGTTATATAAAAAGTACATTAGTAAATAACTCTGAAACCGATACTTCATTACTGATAAAAGCTAAGCAAATTCAAGATAAACTTTATGTTGCATTTGGCGATCTATTATCTGAATATCCTTCGTTAAATGGTTCAGTAAAAAAAGGAACTGCTATTGTGGGTTCTGATATTGATGTAGTCGTTAAATTCAATAAAAATGCGGGAACAATAGAAGATATTAGAAATCTTACTGGGGATTATCTTACTAAAAAATATTGTGACAGACGACTTAATAAAGTTAGAAATCAAAATCACTCAATCGGTTTATTTTTTGAACTAAATGGGGAAATAAAACGAATTGATGTAGTACCGATGAGAGAAATTGAAAATGGTAAAGGAGATACTTTTTTATACTCTTCTCTTGACGCTAGAATAATTAAAACGAATTCGAAAGTACAAAGTAAAATTTTAAATTTTACAGCAAAAGAGAAAAGAATAATTAAACTATTAAAAAGCTGGAAAATAGAAAATCAAATTGATATCTCGTCCGTTTTTATAGAGCATATAGTTAAACGAGCCTTTAACGAAATGTATGTACCGAGACGTTTGGATAATGCTCTCTTGATTGTTATTGAATATTTAGCAAATAAAATAACTAAAATAAGAATCGTTGACCCTGCAAATACAAATAATATTATTTCTGATAGTCTTTCAGATTATGAAAAAGAAGCTATTCAAAATTTTTGCGTTACAATGCTTGATAACATTGAAAAGGATGAAAGAAACATATTGGATTATTTTTCAGAAAGATTGTGTTATTGAAAATATTCATAACACAATTTTATTTTAATTGCTGTCCTGCATTTATATGGATTAAGAATATTTATATGGATTAAGAATATAAGTATTTGCTACCTGTTTCTATAGGTTTTTATCTATCTTCTGTCGGTAAAAATTTGCTTCAAATTGTTTTTTATGAACGTAATACTAAATTATTTAGTATTACTTCCTACCTTAGCATTTATAAACTAAAGAAATGTACCTCAACTGTAAAACATATTTCAGCTTTCGTTATGGCACTTTTTCAAGCAAAGAACTGGTAAAAGCAGCTGTGGACAATGGCATAACAGCCTTGGCATTAACCAATATCAACTCCACCTGTGATACATGGGACTTTGTAAAAGACTGCAGGGAAGCAGAAATAAAACCAATTGCAGGTGCAGAAATCCGCAATGAGGATGAATTGCTTTACATTTTTTTGGCGGCAAATAATTCAGGGCTCGGATGGATTAATGAATTTATTTCAGTGCATCTTGAAAGCCATACCCCTTTTCCATCACCAAAAGAGAATGGAGAAACAGGGCATTTCTTTAATGATTTGAATGATGGTTTTGTAATTTATCCTTTAGGAAAGAGAGCGCCAGCTGATTTAAAGTCGAATGAAAGGATTGGCGTTTTGCCTGATGAAGTGAATAAGCTTTTTGGGATGGACATGAAAAAATATGCTTCGTGTTTTGTAATCCGGCAGCCGGTAACTTTTCTGAGCAGGCAATATTATAATGTACATAAGCTGTTACGGGCGATTGATAAAAATACTTTGCTTTCCAAACTTCCTCCTACCGCAGTTTGTGGGGAAAATGAAAGTTTTATTACCCCTAATCAATTGTTAGAAGCCTTTAAACAATACCCTGGAATTGTAACCAATACTTATAAGCTCATGGATGCGTGTAGTATTGAGATGGAATTTTATAAGGACAAGAATAAGAAAGTTTTCAGCGCGTCAAAAGAAGATGACAGGATACTGCTGGCAAAGCTGGCTCAGGATGGCCTTGCATTTCGTTACGGCAATAATGCAACTGCACAAGCAAGAGTAGATAAGGAATTAAAAATCATTGACCAACTTGGTTTCAATGCTTATTTTTTAATCACCTGGGATATTATCCGCTATGCGCAATCAAGAGGATTTTATTATGTAGGGCGTGGAAGTGGCGCTAATTCTATTGTTGCTTATTGTCTGCAAATAACCGATGTGGATCCGATAGAACTGGACCTTTATTTTGAAAGGTTTTTAAATCCATACAGAACATCGCCACCAGACTTTGATATGGACTTTTCATGGCTTGACAGGGATGAAGTAATTGATTATGTTTTTAAACGTTACGGTAAACGGCATGTGGCGCTATTAGGTATGTACTCTACTTTTCAATATCATGCGACTGTAAGAGAATTGGGCAAAGTGTTTGGTTTGCCTAAAGAGGAGATTGATGCATTATCTTCTGGAGGAAAAGCTGATGATAAAATTCATCAATTCATTTTAAAGTATGGAAAGTTGATTGAAAATTTTCCTAATCATGCATCTATTCATCCGGGAGGAATGTTGATCTCCGAAGAGCCTATCACTAATTATGCAACTTTCTTTATGCCGCCCAAAGGCTTTCCAACAGTGCAATTAGATATGTTTGTAGCTGAAAATATTGGTTTGTACAAACTCGATATTTTAAGCCAGCGCGGGCTTGGCCACATAAAAGAATGTTTGCGGTTGGTACGACAAAATAAAGGCGTAGATATCAATATCCATGCATTTCAACAATTTAAAAATGATGCACGGATACGAGAGCAAATACGCACTGTAAATACGATCGGTTGCTTTTATATAGAATCTCCGGCTATGCGGCAATTACTTCTGAAATTAAAATGCAGTGATTATATCACTTTGGTTGCGGCAAGTTCCATCATTCGTCCGGGTGTGGCCAGCAGTGGCATGATGCGAGCGTACATTGAACGCTATCATGATCCGGAACACATAGATTATATCCATCCGGTAATGAAAGAACTCTTACAGGAAACTTTTGGAGTAATGGTATTCCAGGAAGATGTGATCAAAGTGGCGCATCATTTTGCAGGCCTGGATATGGGCGAAGCTGATATACTCCGCAGAGCAATGAGTGGAAAGTACCGGGGCAATGAAGAGATGCTGCGCATCAAAACAAAATTCTTTGCGAATTGTAAAGAAAGAAATTATCCTGATGCCACCAGTGCCGAAATATGGCGGCAGATTGAAAGCTTTGGTGGCTACAGTTTTTCAAAAGCACATTCAGCTTCTTATGCAGTGGAAAGTTATCAGAGCCTTTATCTGAAAACCTATTATCCAAAAGAATTTATGGTTGCCGTGATCAATAATTTTGGAGGCTTTTACAATACAGAATTGTATTTCTCTGAGCTACGAAAAACAGGCGCCACTATTCATCTTCCTGATGTAAATGAAAGTGAATATTATACAAGCATTAAAGGCAATGATGTCTATACAGGTTTTGTTCACATCAAATCGCTGCAGCAGGAAATGGCAGAGAAAATAATCAGTGAAAGAAAAAGAACCGGAAGTTATTTTCATTTACAGGATTTTATTGAGCGGACTGATATTACCAAAGAGCAATTGAATATGCTGATAAGCATTGGAGCTTTGGGATTTACCGGGAAATCGAAAAAGAAATTATTATGGGAAGCCAATTTTTTACAAAAGAAGAATAAGGTACATGCAGCCGTCGGCCAGCCTATGTTTGAAGAAGCGCCTATACATTTTGAATTACCCGAATTGCCGGATAATCGTTTGGATGATTTGTACGATGAAACGGAATTATTGGATTTTCCATTATGCAATCCTTTTGAAATGGTGGATGATAATGGTTATGCATATACGCTTTCAAAAGACTTGGAAAACAATCTTGGAAAAATAGTTACGGTTCTTGGTTATTGTATAGACCATAAAAGTGTTACTACGGTAAACGGACAAATAATGGCTTTTTGTACTTTTTTAGATGTGAATTTAGATTGGATAGATACTGTTCATTTTCCTGATTCGCTTCGGAATTATGCAATAAAGGGGAGAGGCTTTTATAAAATAACCGGAAAAGTGGTAGATGATTTTGGCGTGTATAGCATTGAGGTAAATAAGATGGTGAAGGTTGGATATAAAGTGAGGAAGTATGCAGACTTGTAGCCCCCTAACCCCCAAGGGGGGAAAAGAAATTGAGGAATTCTACATTTTGGGTTATAAGGAATTATTTAAGAATTGTAATTATGCTATTAAATAATCAACGACATATTGCACATTTGGATTTGGATTCATTTTTTGTTTCAGTGGAACAATTGAGAAATCCGAAGTTGATAGGTAAACCAGTTTTAATTGGCGGTACCGGTGACCGTGGTGTGGTGGCTTCGTGCAGTTATGAAGCACGGAAATTCGGTATTCATAGCGCGATGCCAATGAAAGTGGCGCGGCGCTTATGTTCTCATGCGATTGTAGTGCGGGGAGATATGGAACAATACAGTAAATATTCAGGCCTGGTAACTGATATTATAAAGGATACTGTACCGCTTTTTGAAAAATCTTCCATTGATGAATTCTATGTGGACATGACCGGGATGGATAAATATTTTGGTTGCCTGAAATTTACCAATGAACTAAAAAGAAAGGTTGTGAAAGAAAGCGGGCTGCCCATTTCGTATGGGCTTGCCAGCAATAAACTGATTGGAAAAGTAGCGACCAATGAGGTGAAGCCAAATGGGCAGATCGAAATCCCCTTTGGAAATGAGAAATCATTTCTGGCGCCTTTAAGTATTGCAAAAATACCGGGCATTGGAAAGCAAACGGCTATCTTACTTTTGAAAATGGGTGTAGAAACAGTAAAAGTATTAAGTGATATTCCTGTAGAAATGATGCAAAATCTTTTAGGAAAAAATGGATCAGAACTTTGGCGACGGGCCAATGGTATTGACGAAACGCCCGTGGTTCCTTTTCATGAACAAAAATCCATATCTACAGAAAACACTTTTGGGCAGGATACTATTGATATGAATTTTATGCGGGCTGAAATTATCCGCATGACTGAACGCATTGCATTTGAATTGCGCAAGCAAAATAAACTGACTGGCTGTGTAACGGTTAAATTGCGCTATTCTAATTTTGATACTTACACCAAACAACAATCTATATCTTATACTAATGCGGATCACGTTTTATTTAAGACTGCCAAAGAATTATTTGAAAGATTGTATGACCGGCGTATGTTGATCAGGATGCTTGGCATCAGGTTTACGAATTTAATTCCCGGGAATTATCAAATTCATTTGTTTGAGGATACACAGGAAATGATAAAGTTGTACCAGGCTATTGATAGCGTGAAGAAAAGGTTTGGGGAAGGGATGTTGTGTAAGGCGGGAGGGATGTGAGGAGTTTTTGGCTTTGTTTTAATTTCAATAAAAATTTCGTAAGTTAAGTTTATAACAAAAATCCGTAACTCCTCCTTCTGGTGACTGGCAGAGGCTATCGAGGTATGAAACCGTATCTACCTTCTGATTCGTTTTTTGTAAATTTGATGTGATTTAATTTATCTAAAATGTCACTAGGTGGCTCTTCGTTTTCTAAGATAATTATTTGAGGAGACAAAGATTTAATCGCACAATACCTGTAAAAGTCCATTGCTAAATCCTCGCTTATCCCTTCTCCATTAGAATTTGGTTTCCGATATGTTACTAATGGGGAATCGAATACAGGAACACCAAAGTAGTAATTTTTAGTATCTAAATATTCTGAAAGGGCAAGAACAAAGGTCGCATATGTAATTGCTCTCTCACCCTTACCTGATAAGTTCCTGTTTTTAAAACCAATTACAAAATCAAAAGTCGCTTCACTAAATGAAACAGTATCTAAGTCAGGATAGTTACATTCTTTTAAGATTTCAAAAATTCTTTCTGATATTGGGAACATTGTGCTAGTTGATAACTCATCGAATATTTTCTCTTGTTTTTCCTGAATAGAATTAGTTATTTCTGATTTAAATTCAATGAATTTTCCGATACTCTCTTCTTTGAATTTTGTATTTAAAATTTCATCTCGTTTGGTATATAATTCGTTAAACCTATTTGCGATTTTATTAAGAGAAACATTTATGTTAGCGTTAATCAATTCGTCAATTTCTGAAAGAGCATTTGTTTCACCCCTTATTAATTTTTGAATTTCCTCTTTTTCTTTATTTAGTAAAAGCATTGATTCTTCGACTTCCAATAAAAGGAAATCAATCTTTTCGTTTTCCTTTTCACAAGATGCAATTGTTGAAAGGATTTCATCATCACTTGAAAGTGCCTTTATTTCATTGTTGCAATAAGGACAAAAACTTAAATTTTGATTGTTTTCGGAAAGAAGTAATCCTGCCTCAATTGTTGAGTTTAATCTCTTTATATCAGAATTATAATATGCTTTTAGTAATTCAGACCTAGACAAAGTATCATTTAAATGTTCTAGTGAAGTTTCATTGTTAAAAATGTTTTTTGACAAACTTTTTCTCCTAGCGTCATTAATTGTATACTGATTTAATAAATCTGATTGTTCCTGCTTTAATCCCAAAATATTCTTTTCAAGAAAAGCTAGCTGTTCGTCTGTTTCTTGATTTTTGCTTGTGTTCACCTTGTTACTAAAAGTCAATATGAGCTCATCTAAAATTTCGATTTTTCCTTTTTTATATTGGACTACTTTTTCATCAGGCTCCGCAATTATTGATTTGTCATCTAGTCCAGTTATTAAAAACTTTACAACATTTAATTCTTTTGTTTTTTGATATCCTCCTTTTGCAAAAATTGGTGATTCTATTTTCGTAATTTCAGTTTCAGGTATTAAACTCAAATGACAAATATCTCTGAAGGACAAAGCCACCTTTGTTCCTTTTTTATTTTTTCGGATTTCCTTGTTACTAAGATTACACAGATTTAAGAAAAATGTAGAAATGTTATCTTCATTATCCTTGTCAAGCTTTGCAAGTAATAACTTCGGCGTTACTGATTTAGTGTTTTCATATTTTGTTTCAAATAAATTGTACTGACCCCCATTTATTGCTCTCTCAAGAGTATAGTATATATTATTGTCTGCTCGTATTTCTAAATATATCTTATCATAGGTTGTTGCTTCTGGCGGTTTTCTATCTAGTGATTGCCCACCAAGCATATAATTAATGCAATCAAATATGAAGGATTTGCCAGTACTTGTAGGACCAGTAATTACATTTAATCCAGTTTTAAACTCAATAACTGCGGGCTCTAAACCATTACCTGTTAGCACTAGTTTTGTAAGTACGAAACTATTAATCATTAGAAATTATATTTATTTTATTCATAGATTTATCAGTCATGAAGTGTAACATGTAATCCTTTAATTTATCTTGTTTAATGTTATTCACGAAGTTATTAACCCAACTTGATTTTATTTGAAGTTCGATTAAATAGTCTTCATTTAATGATTCCAAAAAGGTTGTCGAATTTTCTGAAGCAACGTATTCAATGCCACTATCTAAATAAAGTTTATTGATTAATCCTTTCGATATATAAAGTTCAAGACTGGAATAAATGATTTCTCTTCGTACAAACATTTCACCTTTCCTATTTGGAGCAGGAGGATGTAAACTATTAATGCCATTTGATATATCACCACTATGTACAGTTAAGTAATCTAAGTAAACTATTGTTTGTAAATCATAAGATTTAGGAAAAGTGGCGTTTAATATTGATAACACCCTTAATCCTGTTTCAATATTATTATTAAATGGATGGATTTCTCTATTATTCATTTTCCCAATTTATTTTTCCATTGTTTGATAATTGATGGCAGATCCCTGTTCTATCCTGAGGCTTACTAACATCTTTTAATGGGTTTGACGTTATTTGTATTTGATGAGCTTTATCCTCTACTGATTTTACCTTTTCAAAAGAGTTAGAATATGACGTTACCAAACTATTTGAAATTCCATTTAGAATTTCATCCTGAAATTCCTCAAAAGTGTTAACAGGTAAATTGTCTCTATATAAAACACGAAGTTGTTCTGCAAAATGAAAACCTTCTCTTGCTTTTTTGAAATGAACTAGATATGCATCTTTTAATTCATTAACGCTACTAAATATAAATTTCCCTGTTGAATTGTAGGCCTTGACTAGATTGTCTACATAAGTAGTTTCGTCACTTTGAATATTCGAAGGAATATCAGCCGCTGAAATTTTGGGCCTATCAGGTAAACTGCCGCCAAATCGTATTAAGTGATTTGGGTGTTTTGTGTGTTCTTCAACAATTGTCTTTCTTTGTAATTTATTAAAAATTTTGAAATTAAAGTGATTAAAATAGTTCAAAAATTGGCCTTCCAGCTTTACAGGGCTGGTAGTTATTTCATTTTCGCAATACTTCTTCCAATTAGCTTGTATTGCTTTTCTTAATTCATTTTCATCTAATAATAACTTGGATAAAGTTGTTCCACAATCTTTTGGAGCTACAAAGAAATATTCTTCAGGTACAGGATACGCCTTATTGAAAGTATAATAAATTATTTTAGCAAATTCGACATAGACCTTAATTGGAATAATTGGGTCTTTATAATGTTTACATTGATAACATTTCCATTTATAATTTGGATTGCTTTTTGGGTCTTCAATATAAGCAATAACATCTCGTCCCATATCACCTGCACCGCCAATTTTTTCTATAGAATGAAATTCACTTTTCTTTAAGTCAAGCCACTCCTCAATGAACTCCTCCCATTGTTGTGGTGTGAGTACTTCAATCAATTTCAGCGGGGTTATTCTCAGCCCAAAATTAATTCTATTTGAAGTTGTATAGTTTAACATACTTGTAGAAGGAACTTAGTCTTGGCTCCAATGGTTGTATTTATGCAATAAGAAGCAATAGTACAAAAAAAGCACTATTCATTTCCAATTATTTATCGATATCTTAGTATATCTAATAGTTGTGGTTGTTTGTACAATTTAACTTCGCGATTTTTGTTTTGGCTGGTGAGTTTAGCTGGTCTATTACTTCAAAGTTCCCATCTAATACTCAAGAGCTTGTTCTTCAATTGAAACCTGGACATATTTGCAGATTCAATTTTGAATTAAAATTATTAAGCATGTTCCAGAGCCGGCAAGCCTTCATAAGCAAATAGTGCAGCCGGTTCCAATGCACTTCTAAAATCTTTAGAAATTGTGCAAGCTTCCATTTGATCTGCGGGGAATTGATAACGGGCTATTTCTATAATTCTTTCTTCACCAAGATCTCCAAATAGCCATTCCCAGGCAAGATCTTCGGTAAGAATAGTTGGCATTCTTTTTTTGCTGTTATGGATCTGTTCCATTAATTTATTGGCAGCAGTTGTAACGATACTAAATGTTTCTACATACTCACCTGTTTCTATATCCTTCCAGGGTTGCCAGATACCGGCGATATAAAAATATTCCCGGTCTTTTACTCCAATATGATAAGGATATTTTACAGCGGTTTTTAATGGCTTTCCGGTCTTTTTACCAATAGGAAATACGTGGCGCCATTCATAAAATCCAGTGGATAGTACCAGGCATCTTCTGCTTAATGCTGCATCTCTATACATTTTTTTGCGAAGCAGCATTTCCTCGCTCATTGCATTGAGAGTTAAGATAGGTTGTTGCCAATCGCCATTTTCTTTTTTGTATCCAGTGCGGAATTTTTCTGCCTGCTCTCTGTTCCTGACGTAACCTGGTAAAAATCCCCATTCCATTTCAACGATCTCAAAATCTTCTTCTCCCTCAATTCTTTTCAAAACAGCACTCTTTCCATACTCAAATCCAATCAGAAGATCTTTATTCAAAAATGAATATTTGGCAATTACCTTTTCAAGATTTTTAAGCCTGATAAATTCGCTGTGGGTAACTTTTTGTCCGTTATAGTAGCACATATCAAAGTTGCTTATTTGATTATCAAATTAATAAAACTACCAAGACTACTTCCAACTAAGAATATAAGGGTAATAAAGATTGTCATTCTTGCCTTTATAATATTATCAGAGGTAATTTCTGGTACTTCAAAAAAAATACGATATTCTGTAATTATGCGTTTCAATTAATTCATTTTTGTGTTTCAAAATATTGTTCAATTAGTGCCCCTATTTCTTTTGCTTCTCTTTGCCTGCCTTCGGGTATGGATGTCCACCAGTAGGCAGCATTATCGGTGAGTGCTCTGGTAATAACTAACTGGTTTCGTTTATCTGAAAAAACAATCCTGTAAATAGTCTGATTAGATACCAAATGCCGTTGTACTCTAATCGTTCCTTCCTTGAAAGTTAAATCAAATATATCTTCGCTAATTTCCATACCATGAATTTAGTAATTTAATTTAACTTTTAAATGATAATATAGAAGTTTCAATATTTGATTTCAACTTCCTACTTACAAGCGCCAAACTAAATGCTATCTTCCAAAAAATAGGAGTACATAAATACCCACAAATAAGAGTTGTTATTTAGTAAATAGCTATAGTAATTCTGAAGAAATCAGTAAAAATAATGGCCTAATTAAAACTTAATTTTTCAGTAGAATTATTTTAAAATTGTATCATTTTCTTTAGCCTCAATTGCAGATTTTAGCAATCTTAAAATACTTTTTTCATTAACTAATTTTGCCGCTTCAATATCATACCAGTTGCCTTCTTTTGTCCTGTATAATTTGCAGGAAAATTGCCCGTTATTATCGTCATTTTTTGTAAAATTATATTCCTGTAAAACAGCAATAATATTGCCCAGTGCATTGGTCAGTTCGTAAGGACTAACAGTATAATAAAACTGGCTGTTATCTTCTAAAGTAATTCGATTGCTGAAAAGGTTAGTAAGGGCATCTCTCATATCACAATGATAATTGATTCTCTAAATGCTGCAAAACGAACTTATTCACATGGCTCAATTTTAGTTACTCATTATTTGAAGTTGGTATAAAATTTGTCTTATATCTTTTGGTAGATTGATAGTGAAAATGAATTTGTGGAAAGAGGGAAAATCTATGTAACTAATTTTATTAATAGCCTTCCGGCTTTTTCTTTAAAATGTTTCAAGGTATCTCCGAAACATATCCTTACAAATTCTTTAATCATTAATCTTTATCAAGGCGTAATGTGCCGGGTCTTGCACATGGCAAGATGTACAAACGTTATACGTTTGGGTCATCTTGCCCTTCGCTCCGGAGTCGCTTCGGGATTGTGAAAGACATTAAAAATTGAAACAGACTTTTTAAAACTCAGAGATATGAAGAAGCAGGAAAACGAAGTGAGAAATAAAATGGTGGTTGTAAGGATGAACAATACCGAATTTGAAAAGGTAGAAAGTCTAAGAAAGAAAACCACCGAGAGATACCTCAGCAGCTATGTAAGAAAACTCTCCTTAGAAATGCCAGTTACGGTGAAGTACCGCAACCAATCTGCAGATGATTTTTTAAAGGATATGCTGGAACTGAAAAAAGAACTCAATGGGATTGGCAATAATTTTAACCAGGTTGTTCATAAGCTTCATATTCTGGATAAGATACCGGAATTCCGTGTATGGGTAAATCATTATGATGGATTACACCAGTCATTGGTGAGCAAGGTGGAAGAAATAAAATTAAAAGTGAGCCAACTCTATGAACAATGGTTGCAAAAATAACGATACCAAAAAGTATAGAAGCTGCACTGAACTACAACGAAAAAAAAGTTCAGAAAGGTGCTGCTGAATGTTTGCATGCTGCTAATTATTTAAGTGAAGTAAATAACATGAATTTCTATCAAAAATTAAATGGCTTTGAAATGTTGAATAATTTGAATAGCAGAGCAACCACTAAAACCATCCACATCTCACTAAATTTCGACCCCTCGGAAAAGCTATCAAATGATAAGTTAATCGAGGTGGCTAATGTGTATATGGAAAAGATCGGTTTCGGTCAACAACCTTTCCTCGTTTACAAACACGAAGATGCAGGGCATCCACACATTCACATTGTAAGTACCACCATCAAAGAAGATGGCAGCAGGATTAACACCCACAACATCGGAAGGAATCAATCAGAAAAAGCAAGAAAAGAAATAGAGCAACAATATGGTTTAATAAAAGCAGAAAGGCAGCAGCAATTAATGAAGCCTGGTATTAAGCATGTGGATGTACAAAAAGTCGTGTATGGAAAGTCTGAGACAAAGCGTAGTATTTCAAATGTAGTGGGTGCAGTATTCAGTCAATACAAGTTTACTTCTTTACCTGAATATAATGCGGCTTTAAAACAATTCAATGTGGTTGCAGACAGAGGTAAAGAAGAAGGAAGGATTTACAAGAACCGGGGTTTGGTTTACCGGATTTTTGATAGCGATGGAAATAAAGTTGGCGTACCTATTAAAGCAAGCTCCATCGGATGTAAACCAATCTTAGATAATTTAGAGAAAAAATTTACTGCTAATCAAATTGCAAAAGAGCCGTTGAAACAAAGAACCAAAAAGACCATTGATGAATGTTTACAATTATCACCTGGAAGTATGAAAAATTTGGTAACGACTTTGAAACAAAAAAATATTTATACCGTGCTTAGACAAAATGCAGAAGGCCGGTTGTATGGTATCACTTTCGTAGACAATCAAAACAAAGTTGTTTTTAATGGCAGTGATTTGGGCAAAGGGTATAGTGCGGCTGCATTGCAAAGCAAACTGGCTGTAGTAAATGAAAATCCACTTACCCAGGACGAAACAAAAGGCAGTAGTTCTTCGGGAATTTTACTTAAAGAAAATGACCTTAATAAACAGCGGGACAAAATAATTTCAACCACTACCAAAAACGAAAATTTATTAGACGTGCTTTTATCAACCAAAGAGCAATATGATAACACACCAACCAGTCTGCTTAAAAAGAAAAGAAAGAAAAAGAAAAAACCCATGATTTAAAAAACTAAAAATTAAAGTTATGTCACATACCGGGGAGAATGAACAGGGGCTAAGAAAGATATTAGACTTTACAAGATTTGCCAGCATTTTTATTTTACTGCTGCATTTTTATTATTACTGCTATGCTGCTTTTAAGCATTGGGAAATTAAAAGTACCATCTCCGATAGGTTGATGACCAACATCATGCACACTGGTCTATTTAGCAATCAATATACTTCCAGGTTTTTAGTGATTGGATTATTGATTATTTCTTTATTAGGCGCACAAGGCAAAAAGGACCAGAAGATAAATTGGAAAAGTGTCACAGCATATTTACTGATTGGCGTACTACTTTTTTTTGGCAGTAAAATTTTACTAAGCTTAAATTATTCTGTTGAAAATATTGCCATTATTTACATCGCCGTAACAGGTATTGGCTATTTGCTAATACTTGCTGGTGGTAATCTGCTTAGCCGGTTAATCAGGCTGAATTTATCAAACGATATTTTTAATTCTTTGAATGAAACTTTCCCGCAGGAAGAAAGGTTTTTATCCAACGAATATTCTATCAATCTTCCTGCCCGGTACAATTTAAAAAGCAGGGTAAGGAAAAGCTGGATAAATATCATCAATCCGTTCAGAGGTTTATTAGTAATTGGAAGCCCTGGTTCTGGTAAAAGTTGGTTTGTAATTCAGCATGTGATTAAACAGCATATTGAAAAAGGCTTTGCTATGTTTGTGTACGATTTTAAATACGATGACTTATCCAAAATAGTTTATAACTGGTTGCAACAAAACAAACACAAATATTCAGTTCTGCCATCTTTCTATGTAATCAACTTTGATAATCTTTCTGTATCGCATCGCTGCAATCCTTTAGATCCAAATACTATGAATGATATTACCGATGCAACAGAATCTGCAAGAACAATCTTATTAGGACTGAATAGGGAATGGATTAACAAGCAGGGAGATTTCTTTGTAGAATCACCTATCAACTTTGTTACCGCCATCATTTGGTTTTTGAAAAAATATGCTGATGGAAAATATTGTACACTACCGCATGTAATAGAATTAATGTTGGCTGATTATGATGAGCTATTCCCAATACTCAATACGCAGCCAGAAATTGAAGTGTTGGTAAACCCTTTCATCACCGCTTATCAAAACGATGCGATGGAGCAATTGGAGGGCCAGGTAGCATCTGCAAAAATTGGTATGGCGCGATTGGCTTCGCCGCAATTGTATTGGGTATTATCCGGCAATGATTTTACATTGGACATCAACAACCCCAAACATCCAAAAATTGTTTGTGTAGGTAACAATCCTGAGAAGCAACAAATCTACGGCGCAGTTTTATCGTTGTATATTTCCAGATTGATAAGACAGGTAAATAAAAAAGGGATGCTGAAATGCAGCTTAGTGTTTGATGAATTTCCTACGATCTATTTTAATAATATGGATAGCCTCATTGCAACAGCAAGAGGCAATAAGGTAGCTACAACATTAGCTATGCAGGATATTAGCCAATTGAAAAAAGATTATGGAAAAGAACAGGCAGATGTAATTGTAAACATCACCGGTAACATCATCAGCGGCCAGGTGATGGGAGAAACATCAAAACTACTATCGGAGCGATTTGGAAAAATAATGCAGGACAGGCAAAGTGTTTCCGTAAACCGAACGGATACTTCTATCAGTCACTCAAAACAATTGGATAGCGCCATACCTGCGTCTAAAATTGCCGCACTTTCTTCAGGTGAATTTGTTGGATTAGTTGCTGATAACCCGGAGGAGAAAATAAAACTGAAAATGTTTCATGCAGAAATTATTAATGATGCTGATAAACTGAAGGAGGAAGTGAGCCAATATAAAGAGATTCCTGTGGTATCTAATGTTACCCAGCAGCAGGTCATGGATAATTACTACCAGGTGAAGATGGAGGTGAAGCGGTTGATTGGGGAGGAGGTGGAGCGGTTGAAGGCGGAAAAAACTTGATATATGTAGTTTATATCTTGTCGTTTAAGTTGCTTGTGCAGAAGAGGTTGATAAAAGAAGTTGGTAGAAAACTTTATTATGCAGCAGTAATTTTCGTTTGAACACTAAAGATAGTCAGGGATAACGGATCAGTTAAAAGTTGTAGCTTTATGTTATGTTTATTTCATATGAAAATGATGAAATTCGAGAATGTTGTTTAATATTGAGCAACACAAATATCTATTCTAATTTTACCCTTGATGAAATAAAAGTAATTAGATCAATCATTGCGGATTTAAAAGCTGCTCCTAAATTGTCTGACTCACCAGTAACGTATAAGTTTGATAAAGATTTAGGAATCGTTGATATCGAATATGGAGTTTTCAAAATTGTTTGTAAGGCTATTACATACATACCCGACCAAACGGATGATAAAATACAGAGATTAAAGATTTTAAAAATCTTGAATGTTGAACTAGAAGAAGATTTAGTTAGAAAAGATAATATAAGTAAAATTTAAATGAATTACGATTTACAGTTAGTATCACCTCCAAGTGCAACCATACTTAGAAAAGTATCAGATTTAAACATTGATCTGAAAAAGTTTCGTGAATTATTAAATCTTACGGTTGATGAATTTGGAAAACTAATCCATGATCAATTAAAGATCAGTGATGAGCTGGCTTATCAATTCTCGAAAATTTTAGGAGGTAGTGAAATATTTTGGTCAAATCGATATAGGACCTATTTTGATGAAGTCGTTGAATCAAATACACATATCTATTCAAAATATAAAAAGGCTTTGGATAGTCTATGTGTTTCCCGAGATATTGAGATTGATAGTTTACTAGTGGATTTCCAATATTCGTCATTAGAATACCTTATTTCGGATTATTTCGAAAGTCCAGTGATTTTATATAGCAAGACTCAAAGATTCGAGCCATCTCCAGTAAAACTTGCAAACTGGCTTAGAGAGTGTGAAAAAGAGGGTGAAAAACTTATTTACGAAGGATATGTCCGTAAATTTTCTTCTGAAACTTTACATGATGAAATACTAAATATCATTTCATATACTAAAGTCAATAAGATTCAAAATATCTTGGATAAGATACAAGAAATTTGTTATCAATGCGGTGTTATATTGCTGTTCAAGCCTAGTGAATCAGGTTATGGAATTTCTGGATTAGCAAAGCGTTTATTGAACAATTATCGTTTAATTGTAATAACGGATAGGTATAAGAACAACGCAGCTTTTTGGTTTACGTTACTACATGAACTATCGCATTGTATATTACACAGTTTAAGATATCCTTTGATCCATTATTCTGACGAAGAATTTTTGCTAGCTTCATTAAAATCGAACAATATTTATGAGGAGGAGGAGGCAAACTGCTATGTAGAAACTCTTTTGTTCCCAGACGAGGTGAAAATCGAGATTCAGAAATGCAATTCATATAGAGACATTTTATCACTGGCTGTAAAATCCGACATTTCAGCCTCACTGATCGTTGCTCAAATACATCGGGAAAAAATAGCACCTTATAGCTGGTATAGAAAGGTATATCGAAAAGTAGAATTCTAAATTTTCAACCTCTGTATTTGATATATTTTGAAGTGTTTTTGTTCCAATTGCATAATGCATCTTCCAGAACTTGGCCTATCATGAATATGTTAGAGTTTTCTTGAAACCATCTCATTAAATCAGAGCACAATTTAAATTTATCATTTCTTGAATATTTTTGGTTTGTTAACCTGACCAGCAAATCTATTGCATCTAAGGGACCTGTACTATGTTCTGCATACATCGACTGTGGCTCTTCAATATTTAAACCACATTTGACTAATGAACTAGAAAAATCAAAAGCTGCTAACCTTCCAAAATTCGGAATTTTTTCTGCCAGTTTATACATTGTATGAAAATCCATTTTATTCTCGACCGAATACTGATCAATATTTTTGACAAAGTATTCCATACTTCCGAACACCCCCTTTTCGCCAGTCAGCCTTTTGGCGGTAAATTTTCTATGGTTCGAATAAGTACAACCATCAAAAAAATTAAAACTGGACAAGTAGTTAATATATTTGCTCAGGTCTTTTTGAATATTTTCAAACAACATTATTGATCTCTTTTTATCAAAAGTTGCTCTATTGAACAGTTCCCATTTAGAAATGCTGCTTTTTCCGAAATAGGTCGCAATGTACAGCACCCATACTTTATTAATTTGACTTAAGTCAGCTCTTTGGGCTAGTACGAATGGAATAGATGTATCGATGAAATTCTGCTTTTCATTTACTGCTTTAAAAGCTCTTTTTTTATAAGACTCATAAATATCAATTCTTCTAATGCTGTCATGTGTTTGTCGAGCCAATATGTTTAGTTTATCGGCATCTATTTTGGAATTTAACAAGTCTTCAATCGCTTGCTGCCAAAAATTTTCTATTTCGATGATTTCCATTTATTGTGCTATACTGTTTGTTGCTATTAATCTCATGCTTTCGTCCTTGAATTGTTTTTTCCAAGATGATTTATCAGAGCTACCATTATAATGTTTGATTGAAAATAGACTGTAGTTTCTCCAGTAATCGTTCAGCACTTGAAGATTTGATTTTTCTATTTTTGGATCAAATTCTTTCGAAACTAAGTCTAACATTTCATCACTGCTATCAACCATAGAAGGCATTTCGATTGGTTCATGTAGTCCTTCATTAAGATAATCCTTAATTTTTTGTTGATGAGTTTCATAAACATGCATAGATGTCGCACAATGAGTGTACACGCCTAAAGCCGTATTCGTTCTTAATGATACCAACTCCTGTAGCATAGTAAAGCAAAATAAGTCATGAGGCAATCCTAAGTATGCATCGTTACTTCTCATATAAACAGTTAGGTTAAGTTTTGCATTACGTACATAAAAATGCAACCCAATTGTACAAGGTGGACTGTGAAATTTTTCGGCTCGAAATTTATAGTCTTCCGAATCACTAATAGCTATGTAAGCCTGTTTTGTTTTAACTCTTTTCTCGATCTGCTCTATAACTGTTTCATATTGTGATTTTCGACCTTCGCTAGCGCCAAAGATTTTTGATCCATATGCACCTACAATTTTGTTGTTATGGTTTTCTTCCCGATCATAGGCTGCAATGTAAGGCATAATAAAGTCTTTGTCTTTGTTCTTAGAAAGATACCAGGCGAACTCTGCGAATTTACTCTGTACAAGTTTTCTATCTAACGAAATAGACGTTCTAACTCTTGGATTCACAAGCGTTGCAGCAAACTGAATAATCTCAATATTAGCGCCTCGTTTACTATCGCTTATTAACACACCATTTTCGAGTATGTCAGAATACGTAGCATTCAATAAATCGTCTAATGATTGAAATTCAGCAGGCCTGTTTAATCTCATGATAAAACAAATATTTCACTTCAAGATAACAATAAATAATTTAATGAATGCTATTAGTTAATGCTCATAAATTTGTAATAATAATTTTTATTTACAAAAAAGGATAAAGTTACATGTCGCAGAAAATTGTCGAGCATTGCAGCAAATTGTTGAAAATTTTAATTGATGATTCAAAAGACCTTTCGTTTAAGCAGATTAAAAAGATTGTCAAGGAATTGTTTATTCCAATCTTTAATAAAGATGGGTATACAATTAATAGAGATAGTATGAGAAGACATGATTACCTAGACTACATTGCCTCTAAAGGTAGAAAGGCGGGCAAACAGACTATAGGAGTAACTTTTAATACGGAAGAAACGACAACATCTAAAGATTTGATAGAAGAATTAGTTGCAGGATGTACAATTGACAGTATTGACTCATTGATTTATTTATCAAATGCACCGATCAATTCAAATTCCGAAAAATTCGATAAGGATCTTTACCCAGTGAAATTTCACACTTTGACTTTGAAATGTTAGGTAGTTGGATAGAGAGTCTAGAGGAAAAAGAAAAGGAAAGTGTAGTTGTCAAAATATTAAAAGAATGCACACAACGCATAATAATGGCAATTTTAAACGATCCTGATCTGTTGGAAGATTTAGAATGGCTTGATATGGAGAGAACGGTTGCTGAACTTTTCCGAGGTTTAGGATTTAAGGTAGAATTGACTCCATCGAGCAAAGACGGGGGTAAAGATGTGGTTTTAGAATTAGAAGAAATCAACAAAAAAAAAACCTATGTCATTGAAGTTAAACATTGGAGGTCAGGGCAGAAGGTAGGCAAAAGTGCCGTTGACAAATTTGTGAAAATTGTCGTTAAAGAAAATCGAACAGCGGGATTATTTTTATCCACCTACGGCGTTTCCAGTGGAGTAGTTGAAAGCTTAACTAAAATTGAGCGTAAAAAAGTCAAGTTTGGAGATAAGGAAAAAATAATCTCTTTATGTGAGACATACATCAAAAAAAGGAATCTGGTCTTTGGCTTAGAAATTTTGAACTAGAAAAGCTTCTCTTGCATAACACATTTTAATAGCAACCTAATTCAAATTTCTAAAAGTAACTTTAAAATTGATTTCACATCAACTTGATTTTTTTCATCCTTCGAATCATCGGGGTAATCTGAAAGATCAAATATCCTTTTGTTGGGGATCATACTTTTTTCAAATGCCTGTAGAAATCTGCCCCTCTCATTGTCAAGATTTTCATTATTATTATTACTTAAACTATTGCCATCTTCTCTGAAATGGAGGTTAGAATTATTCGAATCATAGAAAACGAATAATTTGATTTTTGAATGGTAGAAATCAGAACTACGTAGGAAAGATTTTTCCAAATCAAAAATCCAATTACCCTCGTATCCTCTATAAATAGGAGAATAGACATATTCCCCCAAGTGGGCTCTATTCAAAATTAAATTTCGAGAACCGCTATCTAAATTTGCCTTGATTAGGTCAAACATATCCTCAAAATGAGCTTTCTGCCATAGCTCTACATTAGCGATACCTTTAGGGGGACTATTATACTTTAAGGTTTGAGTCTGAGGTGATAAGGTAGCTCTAAATAACTGAATCAAAGTATCCTTTAAACAGTTATCCATACCTTCAAAAATATAAACCATGTACTTAGCTTTAGTTGAATTAATATGACCCTTGCGTTAACTTCATTTATGTCCCTAAATTTTTGAAGAAAGCGCCGAAAGCTTTCCGGCAGGAGATAAAATAATCAGTATATGCAGAGATGTGCCAACTAGACATTAATGTTTTGATGGGTTATGGAGCAATATACAGTATTAAACCTGCTTTGCAGCAGCAATCCAGAATTAGACACCATGCGGTGGGTGTCCGGCATCGGTCTAAAAAAGATCAGTTATATTGTTTTACTGCTTTTAGACAGGAACCAAAAACTATATTCTTTTTTCTTTCTCCTCCTCAATAATCTTCTGTAATTCCTTCTCACTCGGCAAATTGATTAAATACTTTGAAACAAATACTTGCTGCGGTAAACCCATTGTGGCGTATTTAACCAATGCTTCATTTTTACCAGAACATAAAATAATACCGATGGGATCATTGTCGCCACTAACCGATTCATTTTCTTTATAATAATTGAGGTACAAATTCATTTGCCCAGAATCTGAATGATCGAACTTCCCAATTTAAGTTCCAGAAGTATATGGTAGCATAAGTAGAAACGGAATCAATATTTAAAAAGAGATGGACATCATCTCTTTTTATACAGGGATAAAAAATAAAAAAGTAAAGGAGCTATTAGTAAAACCTGTGGTAAAAAGACTTCCAATACTTTGCAATAGACTAAAGCCGCACTGTTTAATGGGATAGTGTATTTTAAAGACCCGAAGTGGTAATTAGTTTATCTGCTAAATAAGTTGACCATTCTAACCAATAGAAGGATTGCGAAATAATGAAGATTTGATGAAAAACTGAAGTAGCTATCTACCTTCTTTAATCAAACAAAGTGTCCATCCTCACTTCACTTTGCACCAAATTCTTATAATAAGCATTTTTTGCAACTCCATAGGTGGTTATCATGGTTAGGAAGATCGTTTTCTTAGTTTTGGTTTTATCTATAAATACTGTTCTCTTTTGCATAAGTTCTTCTGCATACTTTTTATTGATGGTAAATTCATTGGTAGAAAATTTCATTTCGCAAATATTAATACAACGGTCACGACGATCAAGCAGCAAATCAATTTGCGCGCCTGGCTGTCCTTTACCAGGCACATGCCGCCAAACAGATTCTTCCGTGTATATAGTTTCTATGTGTAAAGCCTTTTTTAATTGCGGTAAATGTTTTAAACAGATTGCTTCAAAAGCATATCCACTCCAACTTTTAAAGGAATTGCCTTCGCTTATACGCAGCCATGTACCTGCGCCTGTTGCCCTGCTTCTTTCAACAAACTTCAGATAGAAAAGTGAATACTCATCCGTGAGGCGGTAAACAAGCTCCTTAGATGTTTTATCAAAAGGTATATACGTTGCAACAAAGCCGGACTCTTCCAGTTCGGTAAGTACATTAGTAGTTGTTCCACCAGAACTAAGATGAGAACTGCTAATGATTTCATTTCTTCTCATTCCTTTCCCTGCATCATACAGCAAACGTATCACTACTATATGGTGGGCGGCATTATCAAACAACGATTCATACAGTATTTTAAATTCCTCTTTCAGCGGCCCATTTGTGGTAAAAAATAAACGATCTATTGCTTGTGTTGCACTTTCACCTTTTTGAACCGCTTTTAAATATTGCGGCACGCCACCCGTTGCCATGTAAAGTTGCAGAAGCTGGTAATGGTCAAGATTTACCGACCGGCTTTTTAAGTATGCCTGGGTTTCACTTAGTGTAAATGGAAGTAGCCTTATGCGGATACTTACCCTGTTGTGCAATCCACCTTTGTTGTTTACGATATTACGAATCATCCACGAAGCTGCAGAACCACAAATAACTACAGTAAGATTGGATTGTTTAGATGCCCAGCTATTCCAAAAATGTTCAAAGGCTGTAAGGAAATTTGATTTTTGTGTATGCATCCATGGAAATTCATCAAAGAATA